>SXGU01173594.1_pt1 | contig 43347 bp, 41 predicted proteins | sample 3174531 | NCBI WGS metagenome assembly SXGU01 (sample SAMN11356863, study PRJNA531348) | freshwater metagenome | isolation source: freshwater sample F1-140 | place: China: Fuxian Lake, Yuxi | collected 2017-12-25 | reverse complement strand
CAGTTCGATATGGGTAAAGCCCATCTGCTTGACATAGTTGACCAGTTCGACTGCAAGTGCGCGGTAAGTGAGGAAATTGCCGTGATTATCACGTCGCCACGAACCCAGATGCACTTCATAAATAGCCATCGGCGTATGCAGCCAGTCATGACTGCTGCGCTGGGTCATCCATTGGTCATCCTGCCATGAATAGCTATTTTCGTTGACCACGACTGATGAGGTGTTTGGACGAAATTCAAATTCCTGGCCGTAAGGATCTACTTTGAGCAGAAGCTCATTGCTGTAGCGGTTTAATATTTCAAATTTGTACAAGCAGCCGACGGTCAGTCCCGGCATGAATATTTCCCAGATACCGCTGCCGCCAAGACTGCGCATCGGATTGCAACGACCGTCCCAGCGATTGAAATCACCCACCACGCTGACCCGGCCGGCATTCGGCGCCCATACGGTAAATAACACACCGTCAATGCCGTCAACGCTATGCAGGTGAGCGCCCAGTTTTTGGTAAATATGCCAGTGCTTACCCTCGCCAAACAAATGCTGGTCAAATGCCGGTAATTGCGACCCGAAGTCGTATGGATCATAGTTTTCGTGCGGGTAACCGTTTTTATCAATCCAGGTTAATTGATAATGTTCCGGCAACTCGTTTATTCCTGCGCTATAAACAAAAAAGTCGGTGTTGGGGATACGATCTAAAGTCGGCCCTTTATTACTCAGGCTAACGGTTTCGGCGTAAGGCAAATAGACCGTAATCTCGATCCTGTCGCCTTTTTGGTGACGCCCTAAAATTGAAAAAGGATCATGATGGCGTGCCTCTGCAATTTTCTGCAAATCAGGATCGGGTTTTTTTACTTCCGCAGGTTGTACGGCATCAGTATCTTGTGAGCTTTTGGTGCGTTTTTTTACGGTTGAAGGCTTCGTCTTCTCAGAATCAAGCGGCTTGGCTTCTTCGGCTTTAGTGACATTAGAATCAAGTGTGGTTGTTTCCGCAGGGTTTACAGTATCAGAATCAAGTGCATTTGTGATCTGCGCAGAATCGGAGTCAAGTGTGGTTTTTGAACGCTTTTTCACTTTTTTGTGCCTCAATGTAGTAAAATAAATATTCAGGTAAATGTTACCAAAAATTAACAATAATTGTGAGCCTATTCCACCAGGAGATGAAAAATGTCAGAGTCAGGTAATCAAAATATTCATCAGTTGACCCGGAAAACTATTGCATTAATATTGGCTGGGGGTCGTGGATCGCGGTTAATGAATATGACCGACTGGCGAGCCAAGCCTGCCGTTCCTTTTGGTGGAAAGTTTCGTATCATTGATTTCCCGTTATCTAACTGCGTGAATTCAGGTATACGCAAAATAGGCGTTTTAACGCAATATAAAGCTCACTCGTTAATTCTTCATATCCAGCAGGGCTGGGGGTTTTTACGGGGTGAGTTTGGTGAATATGTCGAATTGATGCCGGCTCAGCAAAGACACGATGAAGATTCCTGGTACAAGGGTACGGCAGATGCCGTTTTCCAAAACATTGACATTCTCCGTAGCCGCAAGCCTGAACATATTTTGATACTGGCGGGCGACCATATTTATAAAATGGATTACGCGGCAATGCTCGCCGACCATGTCAAACAAAATGCCGACTTGACCATAGGCTGTCTGGAAGTTTCTCTTGAAGAAGCGACCGCTTTCGGGGTTATGGATGTCGATGCTAACCGGCGGGTTAAAGCGTTTGTAGAAAAACCTGAAAAACCGCCTGTCATGCCGGGTAGAACGAATACGGCATTAGCGTCTATGGGTATTTATATTTTCAACGCAAGATTTCTTTTTGAGCAATTGCTTAAAGATGCCGACACCAAAAACTCGACTCACGATTTCGGTAAAGATATTATCCCTTCGGTTATTGATAAATATTTGGTCAACGCCTATCCATTTTTAGATTTGCAAAGCGGCGAACAAAGTTACTGGCGCGATGTGGGTACGATAGACGCTTACTGGTCGGCCAATATGGAATTGATCGGTGTTAAGCCTGACATGAATCTGTATGATAGCTCCTGGCCGATATGGACTTACCAGGAACAAACTCCACCTGCCAAGTTTGTTTTTGATGAGGAAGAAAGGCGAGGATTGGCCGTGGATTCCATGATTTCAGGAGGCTGTATCATCTCCGGGGCAAAAGTCAGGCATTCTTTATTGTTCTCCAATGTCAGGGTTAATTCCTATACGACCCTGGAAGACAGTATTGTTTTACCTCAAGTCAATATCGGCAGACATTGCCGCATTACCAAAGCGATTATAGAAAAAGGCTGTGAAATTCCGGAAGGCACTATTATTGGCGAAGATAGAGCGGAAGACGAAAGAAGATTTCATGTCAGTCCCGGCGGCGTTGTTTTAGTGACGCCGGATATGTTGGGACAAAAATTACATTTCGTCAGGTAACACACTGTGAAATTAGTGCTGTGTTGGCACATGCACCAGCCGGAATACAGGGATTTGCATACCGGGGAATTTAAGTTGCCGTGGACTTATCTTCATGTCATTAAAGATTATGTCGATATGGTCGCGCATCTGGAGGCAGAACCAAACGCCAAAGCGGTTATTAATTTCGCACCCATTTTGCTGGAGCAGATTGAGCAATACGCCAATCAGGTTAGTGCCTATCTGCATGACGGCGCGGTAATCACCGATCCGTTGTTGGCTGCGTTGGTTGCTCCGACTATGCCCGATGATCCTGAAGATCGATTAAAGTTGGTTAAAGACTGCCTCAGGGCAAACCGGGAAAGGCAGATAAACCGCTATCCGGCGTTTAAAAAGCTGGTTGAAATGACCGAATGGCTCGAACAGCATTGCGGTTCGCTATGTTACGTCAATGCTCAGTTTATCAGCGATATACTGGTCTGGTATCATTTGGCTTGGATAGGCGAAACGGTAAAGTTAACGGATAGCAGGATCAAGTTCTTAATAGAAAAGGGTTCTGGTTATTCGCTGCACGATCGGGTTGAAATTATCCAGGTTATCGGCGAATTGCTGGCGAATGTCATTTGCCGGTATCGTTTATTGGCCAAGAAGGGAAGGATAGAGCTTTCGGTAACGCCCTATGCCCATCCGATTATGCCGTTATTATTGGACTTAAATGTAGCGCATGAAGCAATGCCGGGCGCTCTTTTGCCGGATTTGACCGTTTATCCGGGTGGCGAAGAGCGAGTTCGGTGGCATCTTGAAAACGGTGTGCAGACCTTTAAACGTTTTTTTGGTTATAAACCCAAAGGATGCTGGCCATCGGAAGGTGGCATCAGTCAACAAACCCTGAAAATACTGGGTGATTTTGGTTTTAACTGGACAGCCGGCGGCGGCTCTGTGTTGCGTAACAGTTTAAAACTTTCTGAAAATAACAAGTCAACTGAAATACATCATCCGTTTAAGCTTAAAAAATCCGGAATATGCTGTTTTTTCCGCGATGACGGTTTATCCGACCGGATTGGTTTTGAGTATTCAAAATGGCATGCCGATGATGCGGTGAATGATTTGATTACTCATCTGGAGACTATCGATGCTCATGAGCCAGGCTCTGTCGTTTCAATCATCATGGACGGTGAGAATGCCTGGGAATATTTTCCGGATAACGGCTACCATTTTCTGAGTGCCTTATATGCCAGACTGGCCAATCATCCGGCTATTGAATTAACGACGTTTTCGGAATGCTTAAAAAACAAGGTAGAGGTTAAGCCTCTGTCCGCATTAGTGGCGGGTAGCTGGGTTTACGGCACCTTTTCAACCTGGATAGGAGATGTTGATAAAAATCGCGGCTGGGATATGCTGGGGGATGCTAAAAAAGCCTTCGACAAAGCTATTTCAGCCAATCGTTTAACTGATGAAAAAATTAAAGAGGCAGAACTACAGTTGGCCGTTTGTGAAGGTTCAGACTGGTTCTGGTGGTTTGGTGATTATAATCCCGGGGAAGCAGTGAGTAATTTTGAAAAACAATTTCGCCTTAATCTAGCCAATCTGTATAGATTATTGGATGACGAGCCACCGGCTTATCTGGCATTGTCATTTACGAAAGGGGAAGGAGCTCCAGCTATGGGTGGAGCTATGCGACCGGGCGTTGAGCACTAACGAGAGATCAGATAGCGTGAATGAGATTTTAAATAAACGCCGTGCAGGTGTTTTACTGCATATTACTTCCTTGCCGGGAGCCGGCGAGAAAGGAGATTTGGGAATGGAAGCCTATCATTTTGTTAATTTTCTCCATAGTGCCGGGATTACCGTATGGCAGACATTACCGTTGGGAATGACTCATGCCGACGGCTCACCTTACCAGTGTTTATCGGCCCATGCCGGTAATCCGGAGTTAATCAGCATTGATGAGTTAGTGAAGCTGGGCTGGTTATCTTCATCCGAAGATTGCGAAGAATGTCAGGGATCACCTGCATTTACTAGAACCTGCAAGATAACTAGATCGTTTTATGGCTTTTTAGAGCGCGCCAATCCAGCTGACAAAGAGGAATTTGACTATTTCTGCCGTGAAAAGTCATTCTGGCTCGATGATTTCGCGTTGTTCATGGCGCTTAGAAAGGAATTCAATCAGCAATGCTGGAATCAGTGGCCTGAACGATTAAAAGAACGAGATGCTAAAGCCGTTAGAGAAACTCGTCACCGTTTAAAAGCGGAAATTGATTGCATTAAATTTGAACAATATGTTTTTTTCCGTCAATGGATGGCGTTAAAAGAATACGCTAATCAGCGTGGCGTACTGATATTTGGCGATATACCTATTTTTGTGTCTTATGACAGTGCGGATGTCTGGGCAAACCGCAAGGTATTCAAACTCGATGATACAGGCGAAATGTCCGTTGTAGCGGGCGTACCGCCGGATTATTTTTCCGAAACCGGTCAGCGTTGGGGTAACCCGCATTACGATTGGGCCTATCTGAAGAAGACCAAATTCAAATGGTGGGTTATGCGCATGCAAACCCAGCTTGAGCAGTTTGACATCCTTCGAATTGATCATTTTCGCGGATTGGAAGCGGCTTGGGAAATACCCGCCGAAGAACCGACAGCACGTAATGGTTGCTGGGTGAAGGCGCCTGGGAAGGATTTATTGAATGCCATACAAACGGAATTGGGCTCTATTCCATTGGTAGCCGAAGACTTGGGCATCATTACGCCTGAAGTCGAGGAATTAAGGGATGAATTTAATTTGCCCGGTATGAAAATTTTGCAGTTTGCTTTTGGTAGCGGCCCCGATAATCCTTATTTGCCGGATCATTATGAAAAAAACTGTGTTGTTTATACGGGTACCCATGACAACAATACGACAGTAGGCTGGGTACACAGCATTAGTGATTACGAAAGAAATTATGCTTATGAATATCTGGGATATCCGTCAACTTCGCTGCATTGCGCGTTAATACAAGCCGCATTGGCGTCGGTTGCGAATCTTGCCGTCATTCCGATGCAGGATATTCTGGAACTGGGCTCCGAACATCGCATGAATACCCCGGGGACAGTCGTAGGCAATTGGACCTGGCGTTTTCAGTGGGATCAGTTGTCGCCCGAACGGGCAGCCAGGTTGGCACATCTGGTTGAGTTGTTTAACCGGAATTGATGATTTTTATGACTCTGAAATCGACAAGTCTTGAGATCGGGTTGGCGATAGCGTAACCCGACACATCGAATCCAATAATATCGGGTACGTCCTCGCTACCCGACTTACACACTACCTAATTAATAGCCAAATTAAATGACCGATCTATTTAATCAATGGGGAAACTTTCTTTTTCATACCCGTAACGTACTTTTCCCTGTTCTTGTTGCCATGGTTTTCTTTATATGGCCTCCCGTTGCAATAGATGATGTCCCCGGTATTTATTTTATGATCATGGGCCTGTTAATGATTCTGATAGGCCAGGGACTGCGAATACTTACGATAGGTCTTGTCTATATTGTCCGTGGCGGACAAAAAAGACGGATTTATGCCGAAAAATTGGTTACCGACGGTGTTTTTTCGCACTGTAGAAATCCTTTATATGTCGGCAATATATTGATTGTCATTGGTTTTATGTTCATATCAGGGAATGTGACCGGAATGCTGGTAGGGTCATTGGGATTTATGGCGATTTACCGCCTTATTGTTCACAGCGAAGAAAATTTCCTGCGCGCAAAATTTGCTGATGCCTATACTTCTTTTTGTGCCGACGTCCCGCGCTGGATACCTCGATTTACTGGTCTGCAGGAGACCATCAGGCACTATGAGTTCGACTGGCCTGCCGTTGCTGTCAAGGAATACGGCACGATAATGACTTCGTTGATGATTCCGTTAGGCCTGATTGCCTGGAAATTAAATTTGGCGCACAAGCTGGGTGACTATCAGTGGTTATTGATTTGCGCGGCCTTATTGATAATGACCGCTTATGGCGTGGTGCGCTTTTTAAAGAAAACCGAGCGCCTCAGATCAATGCGCTAAGCTGTGCCACAAGCGCAATAGCGCTACCCTTGTCCATTTTGTAAACTTATTCATTTAACTAACAACACAGTATATGACTGACGAAGATAAACTTTTTCAACAAACCGGCCGAGCGGAAGATTTTGCTTTTGATGAGCGTGTTGCCCAGGTATTCGACAATATGGTTTCGAGGAGTGTGCCTTTTTACAATGAAATACAGCGTATTCAGGCCGATCTTATTATGGATTTTTTACCCGAAGAATCCGGTGTGGTTTGTGATTTGGGCTGCTCTACAGGGACTACGATAGAGCATCTGAGCAAACATTCGCGATGCCCTGTGAACGCTCGCTTTATCGGCTATGATAACTCCGAGTCAATGCTGGATAAAGCCCGGTCAAAATTAGCTGAACAAATAGCGGCAGAGAGAGTATCGCTTAACTTTGCAGACCTGAGTTGTCTGCCTGAGTTGCCCCATTGCAACGCGGTGATCCTTAACTGGACCTTGCAGTTTGTTCGTCCAATTGACAGGGAAAATTTGCTGAAAAATATTTATACGGCAATGAGGCCCGGCGGCATATTGCTGTTATCGGAGAAGATTCTCGGTACCGATCCAGTATTAAATCGCTTGTATATAGACCATTATTTACAATTTAAAAAATCCCAGAGCGGTTATACCGATGCTGAAAACCAGCGCAAGCGCGAAGCGTTGGAAAATGTCCTGATCCCATACCGGTTAGATGAAAACTATGCATTACTGGAGCGGGCCGGATTCAAGCGCATGGACACATATTTCCAGTGGTTTAATTTTGTTTGTATTCTTGCTATCAAAGATTAAAGATATTTGATAGCACAAGCCCGTCCTGCCTACCTTAGGTAAAGAGGGCGGGTTTCCGCTAAGTTGATATGTGTCGTAAATCAGGGAGCTTTGTGTTACTTGGTCTTCAGTTTTACCAAATGCACACGCCGGTTATCGGCCCTGATCACTTCGAAACGCATATTATCGATTACCAAGCTCTCGCCTTTTTTCGGCATGTGTTCAAGCTGGCTGACGATAAAGCCGCCGACGGTATCATATTCATCTGTGGCTAAATGGGTTGAAAAATATTCATCAAATTCTTCCATGGGTGTCAGCGCCTTGATCATGTATTCATGCTCATTGCGCTGAAAAATAGTACCTTCGTCTTCATGGTCATCGTGTTCATCTTCAATGTCGCCGACAATTTGTTCTAACACATCTTCAATGGTGACCAAGCCTGCAGACTGACCGTATTCATCAACGACAATGGCCATGTGATTACCGTTGGTACGGAACTCTTTCAGCAGCACATTCAAGCGCTTGCTCTCGGGAACGATACTGGCGGGGCGCATGATTTGCTGGACAGTTAGTGCTTTGTTTTGTAACACATGAGCCAATAAATCCTTAGCCAACAAGATACCTACTACTTTACTGCGATCATCCTCTATAACCGGGTAGCGCGAGTGGCAAAACTCAATGACCAGCGGGAATATGGTCTCCAGATTTGCTGTTTTGGGTACGACCACCATTTGCGCCCGCGGTATCATAATATCCCTGACCCGCATTTGGGATACCTGCAAAACTCCTTCTATCATCGACAGGGCGTCGGTATCCAACAATCGTTTTTCCCTGGCTTCCCTTAATATTTCGAGCAGATCATCCAGATCTTGCGGCTCCCCGGTCAGTAAGTGGCTGATTTTATCCATCCAGCTTTTCTGCGGGGAGTGTCTACTTGGAGGCTGGCCTTCGCTCATAACTCATTTACCGGTGAATAGTCGTTTTTTATTAGATACGGGTTTTTTATATTCAAGTTGCTCAGGATGGCTATTTCTTTGTTTTCCATCAGTTCGGCTTCGCTTTCGTCTATGTGGTCATAACCCAGCAAATGCAGTACGCCATGCACAATAATATGAGCCCAATGATCGGATAACAGTTTTTGTTGTTCCAGCGCTTCTTTTTTTAACACAGGAGCACAGATTACCAAGTCGCCGAGCAAATCAAGCTTGATGTTTGGGGGGGCTTCAAACGGAAAGCTGAGGATATTGGTAGGGCCGTGTTTATGGCGGTATTGCTGATTGAGCTGGGTGCTTTCCGGTTCATCGACAATACGAATAACTATTTCAGTGTCCTGGGTAAATCCAGCCAGCGCGGCATCAACCCAAGTCTGAAGTTGTTTCTCATCTGGCTGATCATCAGATTCAAAAACAGCTTGCACTTCAAGCCTGTTTACAAAAGGTTTGTTCATAACACCGATTTATTTTTTTTATCATGCGCTTCATAAGCGGAAACGATACGCTGTACCAGCGGATGCCGGATAACATCGCGTACGCCGAAAAAAGTGAAGCTGATGCCTTCAATATCCTTTAAAACCTCAAGCACATGCTTTAAACCGGACATCTTTTCTGACGGTAAATCAATCTGGGTAATATCACCGGTGACGACGGCAGTCGATCCGAAACCTACGCGGGTAAGAAACATTTTAATCTGTTCCACTGTTGTGTTTTGCGCTTCATCCAAAATAATGAAAGCATCATTCAGTGTTCGTCCACGCATGAAAGCCAGTGGAGCAACTTCAATAACCCCCCGATCCAGCATTTTTTCAACCCGCTCAAAGCCCAGCATGTCATACAAGGCGTCATACAAAGGCCGCAAGTAAGGGTCTACTTTTTGCGCCATATCGCCGGGTAGAAAGCCCAGTTTTTCACCGGCCTCCACGGCAGGGCGCACCAGGATTATTTTTTTTACTTTCTCGCTTTGCAGAGCTTCAATCGCGCAGGCGACTGCCAGATAGGTCTTGCCGGTTCCGGCAGGGCCGACACCGAAATTGATATCGTGAGAAACAATTTTTCTAAGATAATCCTGCTGGTTGGCGCCGCGCCCCTTGATCATTCCGCATTTGGTTTTGATACAGATATTTTGCTGGGCTACGGCAGGGACATCCAGCAATTCGTCAATTGAGGCGTCCTGCATCGCCAAGTGAATGGTCTCGGCAGTCAGCAACTCTTTTTCGGTAGTTTCGAATAATTTCTGCATGACGGCGCAGGCTGCTTTTACTGAGCTATCCAGACCGGTAATTTTAAATTGATTGCCGCGATTGGCGATTTCAACTTGAAGCCGCGCTTCAATTTGTCGCAAGTGCGAGTTGGTGTGACCACAAAAGTTGGATAATCTGCCGTTATCGGCGGGGAGCAGGGAAATTTCCTGTGAAATCATGAGCAACATTCGGTTATGGGTGAAACTTGGGTGACAGAAACGCTCACTAGTCGACCTCGCAATGAATTAGGCAATGCTTCAGTAATCAGTACTTCAACGAACTGTCCGGCTAATTTGGGGTGAGCGATAAAATTGACCACCCGGTTATTTTCGGTTCGGCCCTGCATTTGTAAGGGGTTCTTTTTAGATTGGCCTTCGACTAGCACGGTTTGGACCGTACCGATCATGCTTTCTGAAATGGCCGCCATCATTTCATTAATGCGGTTCTGGAAACGCTCAAGCCGCTGCTTTTTGACTTCCGCCGGGACGTCATCGGGTAGGTCGGCGGCAGGCGTTCCCGGTCTTTGGCTGTATATAAAACTGAATGACAGATCGAAACCGACTTCTTCAATGAAAGACATGGTTTCTTCAAATTCCGCATCGGTTTCGCCGGGAAAGCCGATGATGAAATCGGAAGACAGGCAAATATTGGGGCGTACGGCGCGCAATTTACGGATGGTTTCCATATAATCGGCTCGCGTATGTCCGCGTTTCATCAGCTTTAAAATATGGTCGCTGCCGCTTTGAACCGGCAAATGCAGATGATCAACCAATTGCGAGATTTCCGCAAAAGCTTCAATCAGGTTATCGGTAAATTCAAGCGGGTGTGACGTAGTAAAACGAATGCGGTCTATGCCCTCTATCGCGGCGACATAGTGTAATAACAAGGCAAAATCGGCGCTATCGCCATCATCCATTGCACCGCGGTAAGCATTAACATTTTGTCCCAATAAATTGACTTCACGTACGCCTTGCCGGGCTAATGCGCTGATTTCAGCCAGTACGTCCCTGAGCGGGCGGCTGATTTCCTCGCCGCGGGTATCGGGCACCACGCAGAATGTGCAATATTTGCTGCAACCTTCCATGACCGAAACAAAGGCTTTCGGTCCTTCCGCTCGTGGCTCGGGAAGGGCGTCGAATTTTTCTATTTCCGGAAAGGAAATATCCACGACCGGCTGGTGCTTGCTGCGCACCTGATCCAGTAACTGGGGTAAGCGGTGCAAAGTTTGCGGGCCGAATACCATATCGACAAACGGCGCTCTTTTTTGAATATCGGCACCTTCCTGACTGGCGACACAGCCGCCGACGCCTATGATGACATCAGGACGCTTGTCTTTAATCTTGCGCCATTTTCCCAGTGCGGAAAATACTTTCTCCTGTGCTTTTTCCCGAATCGAGCAGGTATTCAGCAATAATACATCGGCCAGTTTCGGGTCATCGATCAACTCAAAACCGTGAGAAGCCTGCAGTACATCCCGCATCTTGTCGGAATCGTACTCATTCATCTGGCAACCGTTGGTCTGAATATAAAGTTTTTGTGTCATATTTGTACTTGGGCCCAATGGCTATAGGTAAATCATCAGAAAATAGCTGAGGCTATGTCCCTCTCGGGTTCTGCGAAGGGGAGCGAAATAAATACGTCGTGAAAAAAACCGGTATCCGGAGAATACGACGTGAGCTTATTTAAAAATGCCGTTATTATAACCTGAACGTAGCTTAAACAAGCAATGCTCGTTATGTCAACCTGAACCCGATGATTCAATCGAGGCCTTAGGTGCTTGAAAAAGTATTTGTAAAATAAGCTCTGCTTACCGGTTTTTTCATTGATTTTATAAAATCGCTTAGTGAGCAGTGTTTCCATAATGTTAATTAGATACTTATCAAGTAGGTTATAATAGTCCATTAAATTGGGTTTGTTTTTATGAAAAGATTAATTGAAACCAGGATTGTAAATCCTTTGCTTGAAAGCTATGGCCTGCCTGTTTATAAGACAAAAGGTTCGGCGGGTCTGGACCTTGTTGCCTGTATTGAACAGCCGATAGTTATTGGCGGAGGTAAAAATAAGCTTATCGCGACGGGCTTGGCGGTTAATATACAAGACCCCGGATTGGTTGCTGTTGTTGCGAGCAGAAGCGGGCTTTGCCTGAACAGTCAAATCAGGGTTGGACAGGGCTTGGGGATTGTCGATTCGGACTACCATGGTGAAATAGCCGTTATCTTGCATAATGATGGCGTGGATGACTATGTTGTTCAACCGGGTGAAAGAATAGCGCAATTACTGTTTATGCCTGTGGTTCAGGTAGACTTTAAATTGGTTTCAAGTTTTACTACCATTACAGATAGAGGTGATGGCGGCTTCGGGTCTACTGGAAAACAGTGATTCGGATAATTAATAAACAATTCTGGTGCTGGTTTTTTATACGCTGATAGGTAGTGTTAGTATGTCTAATGAAATCTTATTGACCGGGGAATTGATAAAGTGAAATTCTGCTTCTTCTCTTAATGTCTAAAGGTTAATAAAAAATGAAACGATTATTCTATTTGCCGACAGTAATCGCTGTCATAATGATATTAACTGCCAGTTTTGGAGTTTACATGACAGCGCGGGAAGAGCTTCTGCAATCAAGACAGCAATCGGTTGCCAGTATTGCACAAGGCGCCGCTATCATGATTTCGTCTCAACTCGATCTTCTGAATAAAACTCTCGACAAAATGGCGCTGGATCCTGAGGTTTCAGCCGCCGTTATTCAGGCCGACCCGGTTTTGATAAACACAGTGGCATCAAAACTCGAAAAACATTTTCCAAATATAATAAAAATCAGATTGTTATTACCTGGGAGTAGCTTTGTAGATGACAAAAGCGAGCCTCGTATGGGCTATGCCGATATTGATATGGTGCGGGAAACATTCACTAATCAGCCCTTGCCGGGGATTCAAGGCGATAACGGTCCTGAGCGGCATTTGGCCATAACCCGAAGAATCATGCAGAACGACAAAGTGATAGGTGTCATTCTTGCCAGTCTTAATCATGACTTCATAGCTGAAAGTATAAAGGCCGCGTCGGTAACAAAGGGCTATATTGAATTAAAGCAGGGGACCTTGGGATTAGGGGATTCAGGTCAGAAAAAAGCAGGCCTCAGTGAATCGGCAAGAATAAAAGTTGAGAATACGCCATGGAGTGTTGAGTACCAATATGATCCCGACATCGGTTTAGGTAACTTTGTATTGATAGGTTGCATCATCATTATTCCCATATTGATTATTACATTGATCAGCTTTATTGAATATCGCAAGTTTTCAGAGATACTTGCGCACGATTTACGCAGCATAGTGGATGCAGCTAAAGACATGATGGAGCGCAGGGTACCGGGTAGTTACCCTGTCCATTTGGCTGAAATGCAAATTGTTATCTCAAAAATGTTGCAATATAAGAGAGCTTCTTTCCGATCCAGAGCCAGTGATACTGAAGAGTTTGATCTGAAACTCCTGATTACTGATGACAAGGATTTCGACCTCGAAAATTTTCTTAACGATCCCGCCGATTTTAAAACTTCACGCAAATAAAAATAGTCTCGGAATTCTCAGTACAGCCAAAGCGCTTTGCGCTTTAAATAATGTAAAATCAGATAACTGATGAATAAAACTTACATTCAAAATGTCGGGATACTTTAATTTATAACGGAAAGCCAGAAGATGATGCAAAAAAGAACAGCCCACCAAATAGCCGATGTACTGATTGAGGCATTGCCCTATATTCAACGATTTAAAGGCAAAACCGTGGTAGTCAAATTTGGCGGCAACGCCATGGTTGATGAAGCGCTCAAACACAGCTTCGCCAGAGATATAGTGTTGATGAAACTGGTAGGTTTAAACCCTATCGTCGTTCATGGCGGCGGACCTCAAATCGGCAATTTACTGGGAAAGCTCGGAAAAACAACCGGTTTTATTGACGGTATGCGTATTACCGACAGTGAAACCATGGATGTTGTCGAGATGGTGCTGGGCGGGCTGGTGAATAAGGAGATTGTTAATTTAATCAATAGGCATGGTGGTAAAGCGGTAGGCTTGACCGGAAAAGACGGTGATTTTATACGCGCTAAAAAAATAAACCTGAAAAAATCGGCAGTCGATGTCGATGCGTCGGAAATCATCGACCTCGGTCATGTGGGAGAGGTCAGTAGTATTGATCCTTCCGTAGTTGAAATGCTGGGTCGTAGTGATTTTATCCCGGTTATTGCACCCATTGGTGTTGGCGATGACGGCCGTTCTTATAACATCAACGCCGATTTGGTTGCCGGGAAAATTGCCGAGGTTATGAAAGCGGAAAAATTGATTTTATTAACCAATACGGCGGGCATTCTTGACAAACAGGGAAAACTGCTGACCGGTTTGACAATCAGGGATATTGATGATTTGATCGAAGACGGCACGATATCAGGCGGCATGATCCCTAAAACCCGTTGCGCTACCGATGCGCTAAAAGGCGGTGTCGTTGGTGTCCACATTATCGATGGACGAGTAGAACATGCTGTACTGCTGGAGCTTTTTACGGATCAGGGCGTAGGTACTTTGTTACTGAGTCGTCCGAGATAAGGCATTATTAATATAGGGCCTGAAAGCGGATCGAATATCCTTGACTTTCTGGCTCGCGCATAATTCCCTGCCTTGAGACGAATCACGGCAGCGAACATCAAGAAATAGCTGATAGTCGTTTTCATTAATGGCGATTTTAGATAACGATAAACTGAGGTCTGAATCCTTGGCGGGGGGGCGGTTCATAATCAGTTTGTCGTTGTAAATATCCGCTCCGGTGGTGGAGTGAAAATTGACAAACGTGCGTCCAATTTCCCATGCTTTGATGCACTGATGATCATTTTCACAATAAAATAAACCCAGTTCGTTGGCTTCTTTAATGCTTGGGGTTTTATTCTTGGGTGTCGGGTTTTTCGCTTCGGTCAGCAGTACGAAGCGCTCAATATCGGCAGCAAATTCATTTTCAACCTGCTTTTTTCTGGCATTATTATCACTGATAGCAATTGGAATTTGGTCAATTTGATCCTGTATTGACTTCATCTCATTGATTAGATGCTGGGGTACTTTTTCACCGTTGCGATCAAAGTCTGCGGCAAGTTTTTGTTGTTTTTCAAGCTGGCTTTTCAGGCGGATTAAATTACCGTCAATGACGGTTTTGTGTTTTTCAAACACCACAAGTCTATCCTTAAGCGCCTTCAGTATTTCCTCTTTGGTATGGAATGTATTCAGCAAGGCTTTGTCATGCGTTTTTTGAATAGCAATAATCTTTTCCTGTTCTTTCCGGAGTACGGCAAGTTTTTTTTCCAGCTCCAGTTGTGCTTTGGTCTTTGCTTTTTCGGTAGCTTGAAGCACTCGTCCCGATTTGCTGAGCAAATCCCGGGGTAAACTTGATTTTTCAGGAGGTATTTGGTCAGAGAAAAAAGTCTTGCCGTTCTCATCGACCCAACGATACAGTTTGTTTGCATAGACAACCGGACTGCTGATTGCATAAAAAAAACAGACTAGAAAAAGAGTGCTTGAAAAAAATCGGACTGACATAGACTATTCAATGTGTTTTTTCTTAAAGAGCGGAATTATATTGTAAACATAGCAGGGATAAAATTTAATTGGGCAATCATTGGTACAGCTTCAATTCCTGGTCAAATTAAGTAAAAAATCACGGTCAGCGCCAAGGTAAGTAAACAACATGAAAAACGGTTATCTTTGCATCGAACAATAGTTCATGTTGCTTTTACTTAAATAGCCTGCCGGCAAAGTATAACAATAGTATGTGTTTTTCATTTAATTTTTTATATTAATTCCGGTTTAATAGCCCGATAATTGAGCTCTTCCCGATTCTGTGGGGTCTTACCGACATGTGTTTTCTCAATTTTACGTCTATGGAAAGACTGCGACCGACATACATTGGTTTTGGTAAAACAAAAGTGAATCTTGCTTTTGCGTTGAGATGTGCAAAAACCACATCCTAGCGATTAACCCAACAAATCGGGAAGAGCCGAAAATTGCATTGTCGGGTAATCTGTGTCAGAAAAATTGCAAATTTTGTGGACACTGTGGCATTTTTTTGAAGACGTTATCTTTACAAATTATTGGCTGGGCAATTCTATTTGCCGGTGAAGTTCGTTTAGCTTTTAGCTGATCAAATTGGCCAATTCCTGCAACGGCGGCAAAACGATCATTTTTGCCATTTGTAAAAACAACAGAGCGGCTAAAGGTGATAAATCTATACCGCCAAGGTCGGGAATAAATTTTCGACACATACCCAGCAAAGGCTCTGTCAGATTGGCCAATATAGACGATGCGGCATCAAAAACACCTGGATTCAGCCAACTGAGCAAGGCTCTGGCAAATACCGAAAATATAAATATGTTGATAAGCAGTGATACCAAATCAGTAATTGATAAAATGGTCAATGCACCGATATTAATGGTGATGCCTTTCAGGATCAATATGATGAAATTGGCAAGCATTTGCAGAATGAGCACAAGAACAATCGAAGAGGTGTCGATTTTGCCTAAAGGCGGTATAAAGCGGCGCAGAATTCGCAGTGGCGGATGCGTAACCTTGACCAGGAATTGTGAAATAGGGTTGTAGAATGGCGCTCCGCACCATTGCAGTAAAAAACGCAGTAACACCGCAAGAATATACAGAGAAAACAGGCTGTCCGTTAAAAAGATAATCGGGTTAGACATATAGGTAGAATCCATCAGTTAGTCTCCGTTTGTTTGGACATTTCGTGCATTGATAATTCAATAGAACGGTCTCGCGCCGCATGTAATGCCTTTGAAACCAGCCCGGTAAATCCGCCTTGTTCAAAAGTCTCTATCGCCTGTTGTGTCGTACCTCCCGGAGAGGTAACCCTTTTACGTAATTGCTCCGGTGATTCGGAGGATTCCAGCGCTATTTTTGCAGCGCCCAAGGCAGTTTGCTGCACCAGTAAGCGCGCGGTAGTCTCATTCAAACCAAGCTCCAGCGCCGCTTTTTCCATAGCTTCCATCAGTAAAAAATAGTAAGCGGGGCCGCTGCCGGAAACTGCGGTGACTGCGTCCAGGTCGTTTTCATTCTGAACCCAGAGTGCAATGCCCACCGAACGTAAAATGGTTTCCGCCAAGTTACGTTGTACGGTGCTTACTTTATCATTGGCATGCATTGCGGTTGCGCCGGTTAAAACCAGAGCCGGCGTGTTGGGCATGCAGCGAACAATGGCTGTGTCGCTACCAAGCCATTGACTCAGTGTGGTTTGGTTAATGCCGGCGGCAATCGAAATAACCAGTGCTTTTCTTTGCTGAACCAGGGGGGCTATACCCTTTGCCACAGAGCTCATAGTCTGCGGCTTGACGGCAAGCACAATGACATCAACTTCATTAACAACGGCGTCATTGCTCTCGGAGATATTAACCTTGAGGTTTGCCGCCAGGGATTTTAAAGTATCCTGATTTATATCCGATACCCAAATTTGCTGAGGGGAATGACCACTGGCTATCAATCCGCTCATCAAGCTGGAGGCCATATTGCCGCCGCCGATAAATCCTATTTTATTTGTTTTCATGTTTACACTGCATTTTTAATAGTATAAAAGTTGTAAGGGTATAAAAGTATTTTACCTTAATATAAGGGCTGCGTAATAAATCACAAGGTGTTTTCCTGTAAAATGCCGCGCCAGACATCGCCCGGAATAATAAACAGAAGTTATGATTGAAACCATCTATATTGAAGAAAACATCCGGCAACATCCACGGGTTATGGACATTGTAGAGAGGTTTCACCAGGCAAGAAAAATCAGCTGTAGCCGATACACACAGGTATTTAATCCCAAAGCACAGAATTTTCGTTTGCAAAAGCAAAAGCCGGCCCTGATCCTGGCGGAAAAATACCAGCACTTCGCCCTTGAAGTACCGGCAGGCTACGGCATCGGCGCAACAAGGAATTATTATTTCTCACACATGCTCAATTGCCTGTACGATTGCCGCTATTGTTTTTTACAGGGTATGTATCAATCGGCCAATTATGTGTTATTTGTCAACTATGAAGACTTCCAGAATGAAATCAGGCAATTTTCTGCAAAGACACCGACTGAAGCCATTCATTTTTTCTCCGGTTATGACTGCGATAGCCTGGCTTTGGAACCTGTGACAAGATTTGCCGAGCATTTTCTGCCGTTTTTTGCAGAGCTTCCCAACGCCTGGCTGGAATTAAGAACCAAAAGTACGCAGGTCAGGAGTCTTTTAAACCGTGAACCGCTGGATCGCTGCATTGTTGCTTTCAGTCTGAGCCCTGACGAAATAGCCGTAAAAGTTGAAGATAAAGCGCCGTCATTACAGCGTCGACTTGATGCCTTGTGCAAATTACAGGAGCAGGGCTGGCTCATCGGCCTGCGCTTTGACCCGTTGATTTATCAGACGGACTTTAAGCAGCAGTACCGGCAATTATTTGCCCAGGTTTTTTCCAGGATTGATCTAAACTGCTTGCATTCTGTCAGTCTTGGGGTGTTCAGGTTGCCGGAGGCGTATTTTAAAAAAGTTCATAGATTGTATCCTGATGAGAAGCTCTTTGCCGGTCCTTTGGCGGGCCAACAAGGCATGATGTCTTATACTCGGGACCTGGAGCAGGAAATGATGGGTTACTGTAGCGAACAATTATCGTATTACATTCCTCAAGCTAAATTTTTTCCATGCAAACTATAGAACGCACCGTTCTGGTGACCGGTGCCAGTTCGGGTATAGGCCGGGCTATCGCCAGAAAATTGTTACAACAGGGACATCATGTCATCGGCGTATCTCGCGATTGCAGTCGATTTACCCGACAATTTGAAGGTTTCAGTCCTGTTCAACTGGATTTGAGTGTGTTGAGCGAATTACCGCAAAGAATACGTGAACTGGAACAGCGTTTCCCGGACATTGATGCCGTTGTATTTTCTGCCGGAAGGGGGCAATTCGGTTCATTGGAAGAGTTTTCATACAGTCAGATTGAAAGCCTGATGACGATCAATTTTACCAGCCAGGCCTTTTTGGCAAAAGCATTGCTGCCGTCGTTAAAAAAACGCAAGACAGGTGGCGATTTGATATTCATCGGTTCCGAGGCGGCTTTAAAAGGCAGCCGTAAAGGTGCGGTTTATTGCGCCGGCAAGTTTGCTGTGAGAGGATTTACTCAGGCTATACGCGAAGAATGTGGTAAAAGTAATATACGGGTTTGTCTGATTAACCCCGGCATGGTTAAAACAGCATTTTTTGATCAGCTGTCTTTTGAGCCCGGCGATGATGACAGCAATGCTATTTTACCGGAAGATGTTGCTGAAGCAGTGTCTTACGTGATTAATTCACGGGTACAAATGGTGGTCGATGAGATTAACCTGAGTCCATTGAACAAGGTCGTAAAATTTAAGAAAAACTAAAGGCAAAAAGGCGAAAGGGTGGACTTTGACTCAAGATTGTTTTTTCGTCTTTTATCTTTCATCCATATGAATTATTAATACTAATGGCAAAAAAAGATGCAAGCAACAATTCTAACTGTCGATGATGAAGCCGAAATCCGGGAAATGCTACACGATTTCTTGTCTAAGCGCGGGTACCGGGTAGTCATCGCAAGTTCGGCCGAGGAAGCCAGAAAGCTGCTGGAAACCGAGCGAGTAGACCTGGCTTTACTCGATATCACCCTGCCCGGTGAAAGCGGGCTTAGTCTGGCTCGTTATCTACGTGAACACCATGATTTGCCCATTATCATGTTAACTGCGCTGGACAGTGTGATAGATCGCATCATCGGCCTTGAAATAGGCGCAGACGATTATATTCCCAAGCCTTTTGATCCCAGAGAAGTATTGGCTCGCATTAAGAATGTGCTGCGTCGTACTGAAAAACCACTTGTTGTCACGAATCCTGAGATGATACCGATCGGTGCATTAACGCTGGATCTGGGCAACCAAAAATTATTCGCTGCTGACGGCGCGGAAATTCCGTTGACCACCGGCGAATTTGATTTGCTCAAGATATTTGTCAACAATCCTAACAGGATATTGTCGAGAGACCGGATTCTCGATTTGACCCAACAGCGCGACTGGGATCCGTTCGACCGGAGCGTGGACATTCGTATCACCCGCATTCGCAAGAAAATAGAACCTCATCCCGATAAGCCCACCTTTATTAAAACCATACGAGGCGTAGGCTACCAGTATGTGCCGAGTACTGAAAACTGACTATGGTTGCAAGTCCCTCGTCCCACTCGTTAATTCGCATCACGCTGTATCACATTGCCGTAGGTGTTACGGTCATCGTTGCACTATCCAGCACGGTAACATATTACCTAATGTTCCGAGAGATAGAGCAGCATACACTGGAACGCTTACGCGATTATGCGGATATGCGCAGCACTCTGCAGATTGAAAATTTGTTGCTTAGTATTCATAAATCGGAAATTCCAGGCACCATTCACACGGTATTTCGCCCTGACGGCAGATTGGTGGCCGACCCTGATTACTTGCACAATATCGATATAAACCGGCAGGATATACGTATTGTCGATACCAAAGATCGGCGCCTGGCAAGTTTACTGAAAATTGCCAATAGCTCGGATACATTTCCCGTATGCGGTTATGACTTTATCAATGATTTTTACTATGCTCTCAGTCGACCTGCCAGCTCCGGCTGGTATGTCTCTTCGACGCTGTCGGGACAGCTGGTTCGCGCCCAGGCATTTCGCCCGGCGCAATGGGTGTTGTTGGCGGGATTGGCATCATTAGGACTGTTGATGCTGATATTGGCAGTCATTTTGCGACGCCAGATTGGCCGCCCCCTGAATACATTGATGACGGCTATTCAAAGCTTCAGTGCAGGGGAAAACTATGTAGTGGGAACGTCTTCGAATGCTAACGAAATCGGCCATCTGGCAGCTTCTTTTAACGATATGGTGCAAAAGATTTCGGAACGGGATGCGGCCTTGCGGGTTGAAAAGGAACGTAATCGCGCTCTGATAGAGCACGCAGAGGACATTATCAGCGTCGTTGACGCTAGCCTGGTAATCCGCTATATCAGTCCGTCGGTGATTTTTGTGCTGGGCCATGCGCCGGAACAATACCTGGGCAGGACTATCACCGAGATTGTGCATCCTGATGACGCCCGTGCATTAAAACTGGCTCTGATCAATGCCTTGCCTGATCTGCCCATTGAACGGCTTGAATACCGGATTCAACACAAGGACGGTGATTGGCGGATATTTGAGGCGACCGGCGCCAATCAGCTGGATAATAGCGCCGTGCGCGGTATCGTCGTCAACAGCCGCGATATTACCCAGGCCAAACAAGCGGAACAGGAAATCATCAGGCAAAGAGAGGCTCTGTATCAGCGGGAAAAGCTTGCCGCGATGGGATCATTGCTGGCCGGTGTCGCGCATGAACTCAACAACCCGCTGTCTATCGTGGTCGGGCGCGCCATTATGCTGGAAGAGGATTGTGTGGATGAGGAGACCCAAGCCGTTGTGCAGAAAATCCGAGTTGCCGCCGAGCGTTGCGCTCGCATCGTCAAGACATTCTTGTCCATGGCTCGGCAACATCAGCCCCATCATACTCCGGTGCAAATCAGGCAGGTTATTGATTCATCATTGGATATGCTGGCTTACAGCTTGCGTACCAGCGGTATTCAGGTGGATTATTTTTCCGAACCGGATCTTCCCGAGATTTCCGCCGATGCCGATCAATTACATCAGGTATTCATGAACCTGCTGGTCAATGCCCAACAGGCGTTGGCTGATGCGCCGGAGCCGCATCTGATCAGTATTGCCACCCGATATAACCGGAATCGACAGGAAATTTGCGTGGAGGTGTCGGACAATGGCGCGGGTATACCGGCTGCCATTCTGTCACGAATCTTCGATCCCTATTTTACTACCAAGCCAACCGGCGTCGGTACAGGCTTGGGGTTGTCGGTGAGTCTTGGTATCGTCGAATCCCATGGCGGTACATTGACGGTTTCCTGTCCACCGAAAGGCGGCGCCATTTTCCGGGTTTGTCTGCCGGTCCGGGATATTGCACTGGAACCGGAAAAACCGGAGGCCATTTCCGGAGAATCTTTACCGGCCCGTAAGCGCTATCTTATTGTCGATGATGAAACCGAAGTCAGTTCTCTAATGGCCGATATAATCGGCAGGCACCAACATCATATCGACATTGCCTGTAGCGGGCGCGAGGCTATCGGATTTTTGGAGAAGACGGTTTACGACGCTGTTTTGACCGATTTGCGCATGCCGGAAATGGATGGTCCCGCGTTATACAGTGTTATTCAAGAACGCTGGCCGGAACTGGCCGAGCGGGTGATGTTCGTTACCGGAGACACATTGAGTCTGCATATTCAGGAATTCCTCGACAAAACGCAACGACCGGTTATTGAAAAGCCGTTTATCCCCAGTGAAGTGCGAAGCAAGCTGGCGGAACTGGAACTTCCGATAGAAAAAGTCAAAGACTAAAAAAATTTTATGATGATAGCTAATGGTATTGATAAAACCACATTCTACCGCCTTTGCAGCGGGGGAGGCTGCACAAGTAAAGCCCTATTTTTTGCCTCCTTAACCTGTGCCGTATTCGATCGGCTACTACAAATAGCCGCATGCAATGATTTGTCATTTCCTTTAAAACTATAGAACCTGTTTATGGATACGTTAGTTACTGAGCAGGTGCTGTTATTAAAGGCCATCGCGCAGGGTGATGAACAGGCCCTGGCGTCATTGTATGACGCAACCTGTGCGCAGGTGCATGGACTCAGTCTGCGTATTCTCGGTGATCAGCAAATGGCGGAAGAGGTCACCATGGATGTTTATTTACAGGTATGGCAGCAGGCGGGAAATTTTTCGGAAGCCCGCGGGTCAATGTTGGCCTGGCTTATGATGCTGACGCGCAGCCGGGCCATTGACCGCTTGCGGAGCGTGCAACGCGACCAGCGTCATTGTACCGATGCGCTTGATGAAGAATATCCTGACATTGAACCCTTGCTTGACATCCAGGCAATACAAACCGAACGTAGTAATAATGTAAACATGGCATTTCAGAAACTAAAACCCATTGAGCGTCAGGTGTTGCACTTGGCCTATTTTTCCGGACTGAGCCATACCGAGATTGCCAACCATGTTTCGTTGCCGTTGGGTACGGTGAAGACGCATATTCGTTGCGCGCTTTCGCAGTTGCGTGAACTGCTGGATACAGAGAATACATTATGACACAGGATGAGTTGCAAGCATCCGCACTCTATGCCTTGGATATGCTGGAGGGTGAGGAAAAACAGGCTTTTGAAGCTGCATGGCGGGACGATCCGTTACTTCAGCATGACGTAACGGAACTGCGCGAAACCTGGACGGCATTGGCGACGTTGGCGCCACCCATAGCGCCGCCTGCGAGCCTGCGCGAGCGACTGTTGACCGGCATAAAAAAACCTGCGCCGGAGCCGCCTGCGGTTGAGCACATTACACTGTCGCCGGGCGTATTCCTTAAGTTCAGTAACAATATGGTCTGGCAGGAAACCGGCATACCCGGCATCAAGGTCAAATCCTTGCATGTCGATCCCGAACGCCGTTACGCCACGTCGCTGGTCATGATGGCCGCCGGCGCTGTGTATCCGCCCCATAAACATAGGGATATAGAGGAGTTATTCATGCTGAGCGGTGATGCGACGGTAGCCGGCTATCTCGCCCAGGCCGGGGATTATTGCCGTTCCGAAGCAGGCAGCTGGCATGACGCCATCCGTTCCGAAAACGGTTGCACCTTTCTTGCACTGGCTTCGCTGGATAATGAGAGAAGGTTGGAGATGGCTTGAAATCCAGTATAACGTTGACGATAGCGGGCATATCATTAAGATTGCTCCGCCTATAGAGACGACGGTTAACATTTTATTTTGGGTCTTCTTGCTCGACAGACAATCGGAGATCAAAGCCAGTATCGATGCGTTACTGCTGCGCAAACAACAAACCGATGAACAGGTCCCGATTGCGCGAATTGCCGGGATTGATAAATTTCTGACACAGGAACTGGCTCGCTTGCAGGAAGCGGCAAAATTATTGCCTTCGGCATCCGGCGATTCGGCGAATCTGGATAGGTTGTTTCGCCACTGTCTGGGCGTGCTTGAATAATATTCTTTACGCGAAAAACAACAGCTATAAAGTCAATAAATGAACCTGAGCATCAATGATCTTAAACAGAATAAGCTGATTTTGCTGGAAGCCTTGAGTGGTAGCCGGGCCTATGGCCTGGATACGTCGCAATCCGATACCGATATCAAGGGTGTGTTTATATTGCTCCAGGAGATCTATTTCGGTTTTGATTATATTGAACAGGTTTGCAGTGAGCGTAATGACGTTGTCTATTATGAACTGGGTAAATACCTCAAACTGCTGGCGAAAAACAACCCAGCAAGTATTGAATTACTGTTTGCGCCTGCTGATACCATTTATTATCAGCATCCTTTGATGGACAGGATCAGTCCTGAACCGGTCATCTCGCGTTTATGCCGGGACAGTTTTGCCGGTTATGCCTTAAGCCAGGTCAAACGGGCCAAGGGCTTGAATAAAAAAATCTTCAATCCGGTGACGGACAGGCCGCCACAGCCGATGGATTGCTGCCATATTATCCAGGCCGACAAGACCATACCTGCTGAAAGTTGGCTGGCAGAGCAAGGAATGAGCGCGGATCGTTGTGGTTTGAGCGCATTGCCGCATGTGCGCGACGGCTATGCCCTGTTTTATGCCGATGATTGCATGACGGGTGACGCACGTTTCGGTGGGCTGTTTCGTTCTGACAGGAAGCAGGATTCAGTCCGGCAATCTCAAGATGTCTGCCTGTCGTCGATTCCGAAAGGCATGAGCCCGAGAGCATGGCTGGTGTTCAACAAAGACGAGTTTTCCCGCCGTTTGCGCGACTATCACGACTATCGGCAATGGGAGCGCTCGCGCAATCAGGCGCGTTATCAAGGTACGCTGGACCATGGTGGCGGCTATGACGCCAAGAATATGATGCATACTTTCCGGTTGTTGCGCATGGCGAAAGAAATCGCCACTATCGGCCAGCCTCTCGTACGCCGACCTGACCGGGATGAACTGCTTGCGATTAAAACCGGACATTATGCCTATGACGAATTAATGGCTAAAGCCGCCGCGGAGATTCGGGAAATCGATGAGGGTTTTGCTGCTTGCCGGTTACCTGATGAACCGGATATACAGCAAATTGAAAGTTGGGCTATAGAGATACGAAGAGCGTGGTACGGTTGCCGATGAATCTGTCCTGAGTTCTATCGACCGTTCCCCGGCAGCAATTTAAGCAGCCAGGAAATAAAGTTTTCACGGCTGCGTGAGCAGATGACCACTTTTCCGGTACCGGAAAATTTTAATACCATGCCTTCGCCGCTGGTGACGCTATTTACCAGTTGCCCCAAAAGACCCCCGCTTTGCTGTGTGGTGACGGAAATTTCATGGTGCAGGCGGCTGTCCCATGCGACGACATGGGCGTTATCGATAACAACGTCCTTGCCGGGTTCAACATCCAGAACAAAACTGGATCCGAATCCGGATACCGCCAATTTTCCGGTGCCGGTGGCTTCGCAGATAAAAAAACCGCCTGTTTGACCAAATACCGCGGATCCAAGGCTCTGGGTGCGGACATTCAGGTTAACGCCGCTTTCCGCCGCGAGAAACGCACCGTCAGTGATCATGTAACTGGTCGCGCCGACATCGACAACCTGTATGGCGCCGGGTAAGGTCGGCGACAGCAAACAATCGCCATCGCCGCGCACCGCTTCGATATGTTGTTGGAAGAACGACTCGCCGTTGGCGAAACGACGCATCAGCGCGCTGCCCAGGCCGCCGGTCATTTTACCTTTCAGTTCCAAAGCGTTTTCCATCATCACCATGGCGTTCGATTCGCAATAAATCTTTTCGCCGCGTTGCAGGCTGATGTGCAAAAACGGGTCAACATCTCCGGTTACTGTAAATTGTGCCATGGCTTTTTCCTCGGACAGTCTTCTTTATTTCTTGGCAATCGCATTCCATGCCGAAAGCCAGGTCGCTGATTGATAGGCATCGGCTTTTTTATCCAGCGCACCGGTTAACACCATACGCAAGGTGTTGTTAATAATGCCGAAAAAATAAGCATTTACAAGCTGCGGGTCAATGTTGCGAATCTCGCCCGCCTTGATACCCGATTGTATTATTTTGATAATTTTGACGAAAGCGGGTGTTTCTAAAACGGGCTTTTCTTCCGGCAAAAACTCGTCAAGTTTTAAAATAAGTAAAAATCTCATTACATCAGGCGCGTCATCGGTCAGCTTAAACAACAAATCGACAATCCCGCGCAATTGCTCTGAGGATTTTTGATTTCGGCGTCTTATATCATCGATTGAAATATTCAGGCTGTCGCTGATATTTGCATATAATTTCGACGCGATCATCTGTTTATTTTTAAAGTAATGATAAAGCACGCCGGTGTTTTTTAAGCCTGCAGCCTCTGTAATGTCGGTTAACGATGTATTGAAATAACCTTTTTCGGCAAACAGTTTCAGGGCCGCAAGTAAAATTTCATCCTGTGTTTCAGATTTTATCTGAATAATATCTTTTTCCTGATCCATTTTCTTCTTTCACAGCGTGTCAGATATGCTGTCTTGTATGTTAGTAAAAAATCCGGATGATCTAGATTTAATAAGCCCGGATTTGCATGGAGTTATTTTTCCGCTATGGCGGCGAGCGCCGCCCTCAAGTAATTAACCATAGACCATAGCGTTAGTACGGCGGCGATGTACAATAAACCGTAACCGCAAAAATTTACCGGTATGCCGAACAGGTCGTCACGATACAGCAGCATGCCGATAGCGACCATCTGGAAGGTGGTTTTCCATTTTCCCAATTGAGACACTTTGACTTTTGCCCGCTGACCAATTTCCGCCATCCATTCCCGTAATGATGCAATGGTGATTTCCCTGCCGATAATGACCGCGGCGGGTATCGCCAGATAAGGACTGGCCTGTTGCTGAACGATCAAAACCAAGACGATGGCGACCATCAGTTTGTCCGCGACAGGGTCCAGAAACGCGCCGAAAGGTGTTTCCATATTTAACTTTCTCGCCAGATAACCATCCAGCCAGTCGGTAATACCGGCAATAATAAAAATCAACGTGCAGGCAATATTGGAATAGTGCCACGGCAGGTAGAAAACCACGGCTAATAGAGGAATCAACGCGATCCTTAATAGGGTGATATTGGTAGGTAAGTTATATTCAATTGTCATCTTGATGATGAAAGTGTTCGTAAATACGTTGTGCCAATTGTCGACTTATGCCGTCTATACTGCAAAGAGAATCCACACCGGCACTGGATATGCCCTGCAGACCGCCAAACTGTTTCAATAGACTTTGCCGTCGCTTGGGCCCCAGTCCTGAAATATCCTCCAAAGCCGATTGCTTTGCGGCTTTGCCCCTGCGCTGTCTGTGTCCCGTTATCGCAAATCGGTGCGCCTCGTCACGAATATGTTGAATCAACAACAAACCGGCTGCTCCAGGGCTGATGTCTATCGCTTGTTCCTGTTCAGCCAGGCCCTGATGTAACACGTACAGCTTTTCCATTCCAGGTTTTCTGTCTGGCCCTTTGGAAACGCCCACTATCATAACATTGTTTACCTCTAATTCCGCTAGTGCCCTTTGCGCTTCATGAATCTGTCCCTTGCCGCCGTCAATAAACAATATATCCGGCGCCTCATGTTCGCCCTGTTTCAGTCGTTTGAATCGTCGGCTTACCGCCTGATGAATGGCTGCATAATCATCGCCTCCCGTGATGCCTTCAATATTAAAGCGGCGATAGGCTGATTTTACCGGGCCTTCCCGATCAAAAACAACGCAGGAGGCGACCGTCTGTTCACCCTGGGTATGGCTGATATCAAAGCATTCCAGGCGTTTGGGCAGTTCCTTGCAACCTAATTCCTGCTGAAGGCTTAGAAAACGGGCGTAAATCCCCTGTTTGTCCGCCAGTTTACCGGATAATGAATTTTCGGCATTGGTGCAGGCCATTTGCAGCCACTTCGCGCGTTCTCCGCGGACTCTACAGGAAATGCCGACTGCGTGTTTAGCCTGGGTCGACAACACCTCGGCCAATAGCTCGGTCTCTTCCGGTTCATGGCTGACTATTAGTTCGAAAGGTACTTGTTTATCGAGGTAATATTGCGGAATAAAGGCTTGAATAACCGCAGCCGGATTATTCTCGTCGCTCATTTTCGGGAAAAAAACCTTATTACCCAAATGCTGTCCGTTGCGGATAAAAAACACCTGGATACAGGCCATATTCGCCTTGCTGGCACAAGCGATTATATCGACATCGCCGCGCTCGCCATCAACAAAATTCTGTTCCAACACCCGACGCAAGCGGGCAATCTGATCTCTGAAAGCGGCCGCCTGTTCATAATCAAAACGGCTTGCCGCCTGTTCCATTCGGGCAATTAACTGCTCGACGAGAAGACCGCCTTGACCTTCCAGGAACATCACCGTGCTGTCCACATCCCGTGCATAACTTTGCTTGTCGATCAAGCCCACACAGGGTCCTGTGCAGCGCTTGATTTGGTATTGCAGGCAGGGCCGGGTACGGTTGTTATAGATGGAATCATCGCACTGCCGGATCGGAAACAGTTTTTGCAGCAGTTTCAGGCTTTCCTTGGCGGCATGGGCGCTGGGGTAGGGACCGAAATAGCGGCCGCTTTTTCTTTTGGCGCCGCGGTGCAGCGTGATTTGCGGAAAATCCTGGTCACTGGACAGGTATATATAAGGAAAGGATTTATCGTCTCTCAGGCAAATATTATAACGAGGCTTGTAACGCTTGATTTGCTGGCATTCCAGCAATAATGCCTCGCCTTCGGTATGTGTGACAGTCACCTCGATGCTGGCCACTTTGGTTACCATCGTTTGCTGTTTAATGGAGGCGGTCTGGGTCTTGAAATAACTGGAAACGCGGTTCTTAAGGTTTTTTGCCTTACCGATATAAATGATCTCGCCCCAGTCATTGAGCATTTTATATATGCCGGGGCGTGTGGTCAGGTTTTTTAAAAAGGCTTTTATATCGAAAGTATTTTCAGAAATACTGGAATTCACAGTGTATCCGGGCCGTTTAAAGGTTCGAAAAGCATCGGCAAACATCCTGTTGCCGGATTTACAGACGGCACGTTATAGCAGCTGCAATAACAAGAATCAACCGGGCATGAAGATGAGGTATGCTTCGGGATGTTTTAGCGTTGCCGAGCCCTGTTAATAATTCGGCTCCAGTGTGTCATCACCAATCCTGGGCCAGGCGGTCAACACGGCCTTGACGACAGTCGCCAAAGGAATCGCCAGAAATACGCCCCAGAATCCCCACAGGCCGCCGAAAAACAAAATGGCGATGATGATGGCGACCGCATGTAAATTAACCGCTTCGGAAAACAATAACGGCACCAGAAATACGCCGTCCACTGCCTGGATGATGGAGTAGGCTATCACGATGTACATAAAATTATCGCCGCTGAAACCCCACTGGAAATAGGCGACAATCAGAATGGGGAAAGTAACCAGCGTTGCGCCTATGTACGGGATAATCACCTGCAAACCCATTAAAACCGACAGCAACATGGCGTAATTCAAGCCCATGGTCGCGTAAGTCACATAACTGACAAACCACAGTATCAAGACTTCGGCAAACTTGCCGCGCACATAGTTACCAATCTGGGTATCGACTTCTTCCCAGACGCGTACCGTCAAATGGCGGTCCCTGGGCATAAACTGCAAAAACCAGGATACCAGTATCTGCTTGTCCTTTAAAAAGAAAAACACCATCATCGGCACTAAAAACAGATAAATCATCGCGCTGACAAGACCGACGACAGACGCCGCTGAAACTGACAACACATTCTGTCCATAGATCAGCAACTGGTTCTGAACTGCGAACATCATCTGCTGAATTTTGTATTCTGAAATTAGTTTCGGGTACATTTTCGGCAGGCGCATGATGCCGGCTTGGGTTGTGCTGATGATTTCCGGGATGTTTTGCACCAGTTCCACCGCCTGCTGGGTAATGATCGGCAACAGATAAAACAACAAATACGCGAGGCAGGCCATGAAACCTGAAAATACCAGGAACACGGCCAGAACACGCGGCAATCCAATGCCGGTCAGTTTGCCGACCAGGCCCTCCAGCAAATAAGCCAGGACAATAGACGCAAATACGGGCATCAATAAATCGGATAGGGAATAAATGAGGACAAAGCTGACGATTAAAATAATGGCCAGTGAAACAGCTTGGGCGTTTGGCAAAAATCGCTTGAAAGACGCTTTTAAAAAATCCAGATTGACTGATTTGTTTTGAGTTGTCATTGAGTAACAGCCTGTTTATTTTTATTTTTATTGACTTACATTCTACTCCCAATACAGCTGCCGGCTCCATGATGATTTTGAATTGCCGCCATCCATCCCGTAAAATAGGGCACCGCATAAACAATCGGACTCAAAAGCAGGTTTGTGATGTAGATAACCGAAGTAAACCACAGCACAAACTATCATGATAAAACCTCAGGATATTAACCCATTGGAAGATAACACCATGCATATTGATGTATTTAACGGTGATGCAGACGGCATTTGTGCATTGGTGCAATTGCGCCTTGCCGAGCCTATCCAGTCAAAATTGATTACCGGCGTAAAAAGAGACATCCAGTTACTCGAACAAGTATCTGCCCAAGCAAACGACCAGGTCACTGTGCTCGATATTTCCCTGGAGAAAAATCGTAAAGCTTTGGACCGGATTCTGGAACAGGGCGCCAGTGTTTTTTATGTGGACCATCACCAGCCCGGAGAAATACCGCAACACCCGCATCTTAAAACGCTTATCAACACCGATGCAAACACTTGTACCAGCTTGCTGGTAGATCAGCATCTTAAAGGCAAATACCGCGCATGGGCAGTCACTGCGGCATTCGGTGATAACCTGATTGACAGTGCGGAACAAGCAGCAGCCTCATTATCGTTGTCTGCCAGCGAGCTTAAAAAACTCAATGATCTCGGAGTCTGTATCAATTATAACGGCTATGGCAGCCATGTTTCGGATCTGCATTTTGCACCGGATGCGTTGTTTCGTGAATTAGCTCCTTATGCTTCTCCTTTTGATTTTATGACCGACAACGCGGTTACCTATCAAAAGTTATTGGCAGGGTATGCTGCGGATATGTCTCAGGCCTTGCAAATAAAACCCGAGTACCGGACCGACAGAATCGCGGTTTATATACTTCCCGATGAGGCCTGGGCACGTCGAATCAGCGGTGTCTTCGGCAACGAACTGGCCAATCGCAACCCGGACTGCGCTCATGCGGTGTTTAGTTATACGGAGCAGGGCGACTATCAAATCAGTGTTCGAGCCGCTTTAAACAACAAAACAGGCGCCGATGAGCTCTGTTCGTCTTTTCCAACCGGCGGAGGACGCAAAAGCGCTGCCGGGATCAACCATCTGCCACTGGATCAGCTGTCTGTATTTATTACGGCGTTTGAACAAAAATACCGTTAAAATCAGCATAACCGCCTCATATACTTCTAACATCCTCACCAATCTACAATTCAACATGACTAAAAAAAGCACCAATACGATTTGGCACCATGCCACGATAACCCGCGCAGATAAAGAGGCCCTGCATAAACACAAAAGCGCCATCCTTTGGTTTACCGGCTTGTCAGGATCCGGCAAATCCACCCTGGCCCATGCTGTCGAGGATTATCTTCATCATGCCGGAATCTCTACATTTGTTCTGGATGGTGATAATGTCCGTCACGGATTATGCAGTGATCTGGGCTTTAGTGATGACGACCGCATTGAAAATATCAGGCGAATCGGTGAACTGGCCAAGTTAATGATTGAAGCCGGCGTTATCACGTTAACCGCCTTTATTTCCCCCTTTAAATCGGATCGTAATTCCGCCCGCAATCTGGTGCCGCATGGCGATTTCCTGGAAATATATTGCCAATGTCCCATTGAAACCTGCGAAAAAAGAGACGTAAAAGGACTTTACAAAAAAGCCAGGGCCGGAGAGATTCCTTTTTTTACCGGCATAGGCTCTCCGTACGAAGCGCCCGAGCAACCCGAGCTGGTTGTCAATACTCACGCGCAATCCCTGGATGAGAGTGTTCAGTGTGTGGTAAACCTGCTGATACAACGAGGAATTATTAGAGATCCTGCCGTTTCCGGCAACGCGTCGGAATAAATTCCGGCATAGACCCCTGCTTGTTCAGGTTGAGCCATCAATTTTTGCGGACTTTGTAACTCCGCATTTTCACCCATCTCTCAGGCAAACAGGCTTTGTTGACCCGTCAAACAAAGCCTGTTTCGCGAAATTTAATTGTATCCCTGCTATCCATCGCGGCATTCTGCAAATAACCTTACGGCGATAATTTTGCCAATAGGCTGTCCATGGCATGCCCTGCGTTTGTTCATAATCGCCGAACTTTTACTAAATTTGTTATTAATTAACTTGACATGCTTTCTATATTCAGGTGTAAATCTGTGCGCCGTCATAAAATGATGGTGGTGCTATTAATACAATAACAATAGAGGTGTTTACTATGGGTATAGTTACAACAAGTATCGGTTTTGAAATGCTATTGAGGTGGGGGCATTTTTTGGGGGGTATTACCTGGATCGGATTACTCTACTATTTTAACTTTGTACAAACAGAATATTTTAAAGAGGCGGACGCTTCTTCCAAGTCGGATGCCATACAAAAACTGGTTCCCAGGGCGCTTTGGTGGTTTCGCTGGGGCGCGATGTTTACATTCCTGACTGGTCTGGGCATTTTTGCCGTCAGGGGCGGCGGCATGTCGGTCGATATTTATGTCGGCGCATTATTGGGCACGTTCATGTTTTTGAATGTGTGGCTCATCATCTGGCCGAACCAGAAAATAGTGATTGCTTCGGCAACACAGGTTGCCGGCGGCGGGGAAGCCTTACCTGAAGCGGCGGGTGCTTTGGCTACTGCGGGATTGGCGTCAAGAACCAACGCCTTGTTCTCTATACCCATGTTGTTTTTTATGGGCGCTTCAGCGCATTATCCGCATTCCTTTCATCCACTCGCGTTTATCCTGGCTGTCGTAATCATCCTGGCGCTGGAATATAACGGCGCGTATCCGGCCATTAAAAACATCGGCGCATTAAAAAAATGCCCGGCTGCCGGTAAAATGGGTTTTTATGCCAGTATTAAAGGCGTGATTCATTGCGGTTTGGGTTTAACAGTCGTGTTGTTCCTGATTCTGGATCTGCTGTAGGTTATTTCTTTACGGAGCGATGTCATTAAATAGCCGCCATTCCGGCGGCTATTTTTGTTGAAAGAGCGGCAAGTTGAGCCGACAACATTTTGCGTATCGGTCGGTTGGCATTTCCAACGCTAAAAGAGAAAATTAAATTATGTCTACGCTAACTATTGACACCTATGCCTTGGTGTCAAAATTGAAAGAGGCCGGTATTCCTGAACAACAAGCCGTTGCGCAAATTGAAATTATTACCAAAACCATTGATGCCGCGATAGAACAAGCCCGGCATGATTATGAACTTGACAATCTGGTTACCAAGCGCGATTTGAAAGAGCTCGAAGTTGAATTGAGAAAACTCGAAGTTGAGTTGAGAAAGGATATTGAGATTTTGCGCCTGGAAACCAAGCGCGATATTGCGGAGTCGAAGGCCGAGTTAATCCGTTGGGTAGTGAGTGTTGGTGTACTGCAAACAGTGCTGATAAGCGCTTTAGTGTTAAAACTGGCCGGTACGCTTTAAGCTTTTGGGTTGAAATACACCAACAAGTCCGGGTCAATCGTTCCCAGACGCCTGAAGGCCTGAGATGTTAAAAATGGTCTTTTAGCCGACGTATCTCCGCAAAAACCTGTACCGGTTTTTTATTCAACATGCCGATGGTTTTTTGCAATTCCACACTGTCTTCCCTGAAAAACGGATTGGTCGCCAATTCCTCGACTATTGTTGACGGTACCGTCGTCTGATGATTGGCCCGCAGTTTGTCTACTTCGACCATTTTTTGTTGCAATAAATGATTATTCGGTTCCACCGTTAAAGCAAAACGTCCATTCGATTGCGTGTACTCGTGAGTGCAATAGACTTGGGTCGCTGCAGGTAGCACTTTCAATTTCTGCAGCGAATGCCACATTTGTTCGGCACTGCCTTCAAACAGGCGACCGCAGCCCATTGCAAACAAGGTGTCGCCGCAGAATAACAGATGCTCTTCAGCAAAATAATAAACAATGTGTCCGCTGGTGTGGCCGGGCGTAAAAATAACCTTGGCTTTATGTGTGCCGAGTGACACGACATCATTGTCGTTTACACCGGCATCAATACCGGGAATGCGTGCCCGATCGGATTGCCCGGCAATAATCCGGCAGCCAGTTTGCTGTTTTAACTGCAAATTGCCTCCGACATGATCGCTATGATGGTGCGTATTGAGAATGTAAGTGAGCGACCAGTTTTTTTTAGCCAGAACATCCAAAACCGGCTCGGCAAGCGCCGGATCGACAACGGCGGTTTCCCTGGAAATAGAATCGTGAATGATATAAATGTAATTGTCGGTTAATACCGGTATCTGGATGATTTCTAGCATTTATTTAAGGAGTCAAGGTAAGGGGGTAATCAGTTTGTCAGTCATGGTGCTTGTTGTTGCCATTTTACTCGATAAACAACCCGGCAGGGTGTGTTCCATTAGCGACTGTTTAGGTATGCATAGGAAAAAAACCCGTCGGGTCTTAATATTGCATCAAACACGGCTTGTCTGTATCCTGCACGCCCATGCAAATAAATCTGATTTCAGTAGGAAACCGTATGCCGGGCTGGGTGCAGCAAGGCTATGATGAATATGCCAAACGCTTGCCGCGTGAATGTGAACTGGTGCTCAAGGAAATTGCTCCCGGTAAACGCAGTAAAAACAGCGATGTCGCCAGAATCGTCAGGGACGAAGGCGAGCGGATGATTGCAGCCATTCCACAGGGTGCGCATATTGTGACGCTGGATATTCCCGGTAAGCCGTGGACGACACCGGAATTGGCGGTCGCCATGCAACGCTGGCTCGAAAGCGGTCAACATGTCGCCTTGCTGGTTGGCGGACCGGAAGGCCTGGCTGATTCGGCCAAGGAACTGGCTCGGGAATCGTGGAGTTTGTCAAAACTCACCTTTCCTCATCCGCTGGTGCGTATCGTTGTCGCCGAACAGATTTATCGCGCCTGGAGCATTCTTCATAATCATCCCTATCATCGTTAATACTCGTGCAAATTATTCTTGCTTCTGCCTCGCCCCGTCGAAAGGAACTGCTGGACCAGATGCTGGATCAGACCGGAATCCGTTATAGCGTTTTTCCTGTTGATATTGATGAAACGCCTTTGTTAAATGAAGCGCCAATGGCCTATGTGCAGCGGCTTGCCGCCGAAAAATCGGCGGTGTGCGTTGCCCGGTTGAATACCGATTTGCCCGTATTGGCGGCCGATACCGCAGTGGTTTTAGGCGATCTGATTATGGGTAAACCCAAAGATCAGGCGGATGCGTTGGCTATGCTGGCGCAGTTGTCCGGTCAGTCACATTTGGTTTATAGTGCCGTTTCGTTGAGAGGGCGTACACATGATCTGGCAGTTAGTATTACCGAAGTCACTTTCAGACGCTTGACGCAACAGGAAATGCTGGCTTACTGGTACAGCGGCGAACCCGTTGATAAAGCCGGTAGTTACGCCATACAAGGCAAGGGCGGACTCTTTGTGGAATCGATAAAAGGTAGTTTTTCCGGTGTAGTCGGTTTGCCCTTGTTTGAGACCGCTGAACTTTTATCCAGACAAGGTATTGATCTTTTTAAATGAGTGAAGAAATTTTAATTAATGTGACCCCGCCTGAAACACGCGTCGCCGTTATCGAAAATGGCGTGTTGCAGGAGCTGATTATTGAAAGAAGCCGGGACAGAGGGCTGGTAGGTAATATTTATAAAGGTGAAGTATGCCGGGTCTTGCCGGGGATGCAGGCCGCTTTTGTCGATATAGGCCTGCCCAGGGCGGCTTTTCTTCATTTGTCCGATTTATGCAGCAAAGACCTGGAAAAAAAGGGCTCGGAAAATATCGAGCATTACCTGCATGAAGGCCAGCATATTGTCGTGCAGGTGCTTAAGGACCCGCTGGGCACCAAAGGCGCACGATTAACGACGGAAATTTCGATTCCGTCGCGGTTTCAGGTGTATATGCCCTACGCGAACAGTTCGGGCGTGTCCCAGCGCATTGAATACGAAGCGGAGCGTGTGCGCCTTAGAGCCTGCCTGGATGCTTTTCGGCAAGAGCACAAATGCGGCGGTTTTATCGCCCGGACGGCGGCGGAATGCGCGGAAGAATCCGTGTTGATCGCCGATATGATGTTTCTGTTGAAATTATGGGAATCCATCTCGGCCAAGATTGCCAGCGCCAAGCCCAAGCAGTTTATTCACAAGGATTTACCGTTGAGCATCAGGACTCTTAGGGATTTATACAAGGAAGGAATAGAAAGGGTCCGTGTCGACTCCAAGGAAACCTATCATCGATTACTGGAATTTGCAGAAATTTTTGTGCCGGAAATCGTGCCCGTCATCGAACATTACTCAGGTGAATGCCCGGTTTTCGATATTTACAGCGTTGAAGATGAAATTAAAAAAGCGCTGGAGCGTAAAGTCAAATTGAAATCGGGCGGTCATCTGGTATTTGACCAGACCGAAGCGATGACGACGGTGGATGTCAATACCGGCGGCTATGTCGGCGGACGAAACCTGGAAGAAACCATTTTCAAGACCAATCTGGAAGCGGCTCAAACCATTGCCCGCCAACTCAGGCTCCGAAATCTGGGCGGCATCATTATTATCGACTTTATCGATATGAAAAGCGACGAACATAAACGACAGGTTTTGCAGGCTCTGGAACGCAACCTGGAAAAAGATCGCGCGAAAACCAAAATTACCGAAGTATCGGTGCTGGGTCTGGTGGAAATGACCCGCAAAAGAACCCGGGAAAGCCTGGAGCATATTCTCTGTGAACCTTGCAGTGCCTGTGGCGGCCGCGGCGTTTTGAAAACCGCCGAATCGATGTGCCTGGAAATATTCCGGGAAATTATTCGCGAAGTCAGATTGTACAAGGTACAAACGCTACTGGTGTTGGCCTCCAATGGCGTTGTCGAGATGCTGCTCGATGAGGAAGCCGATATGCTGGCCGAGTTGGAGACGTTTCTGGGCGTGCAGATAAAATTCAGGGCCGAGTCGGAATACAATCAGGAACAGTATGATGTGGTTCTTCTTTAGACCGGGAATAAGTGCTGATTCCTTTTTTCGACAATAGCTTCTCTCCCGCCGGGAGAGAGCAAGACATGGCTTCCTCCACCGCTCTTCCTTATGCCCCTTTGGGTTTGGGAAGACGGCAATGAGCGCTGATCCTCAAGCGGCAATGTACAGCGTTCCTTCATCTTCCAGGCAATGATTCATCACATCAAGCGGGCCACCCGGCATCTTATCTTCTGGTCTTTGGTTGCTACAGCGATCGGTTTGACGGTCTTGCGCTTATTGCTGTCAGGCATCGACAGCTATAAAGCCGATCTGGCAAATACGATTGGCGAGCTGATCGGTGCGCCGGTGGAAATAGGCCGATTGGGCGCAAAAATGCGCGGCTTTAGTCCCGAGCTGATAGTCAAGGATATTGACATCTCATCGGTGCTTGCAAATCGGAAACCGGCTATTCAGTTTAAAGAAATACGTTTGGGACTTAATTTGCTGGACATGGTGGTCAACAGGGAAGTGATGCAGTCAACCTGGGTGACTGTGGTGGGAGCCAATTTTTCAGTTAAACGTAAAAGTGACGGCGGTTTTGCCATTGTCGGCTTAAAAGAGAGCGATGGACAGCCGCTGTGGCTATTGCAAGGCGGTAAATACGAAGTCTTGCAAAGTGAAATTTCCTGGCTGGATGAAAAAAACGGCACTCAAGCGGCGCTGGTTGAAAAGGTGGATTTGGCGATCATTAATCATGCCGATCGGCATCGCATTAATGTGCGTATGAAATTACCGAAAAAACAAGGTGATCAACTGCGCTTATCAATGGATTTTACAGGCAATGCCTTTGAGCCTTCCGCTATCAATGGCCGCGTTTATATGGAAGGAAAAAACCTCGAACTGGCGAATCTGGTCAAAGGCAATTTGCCGTTTGCAATGAATCTGAGTTCAGGCAGCGGCGACTTTAAAATCTGGAGTGATCTGCAAAACTCGCAACCGGTGTCAATGCAAGGCGAAGCACAGTTCCAACAATTAAAACTGCTGAGGCGGGATAAGGGTGAATTCCCCGTGAAGTCGCTGAAAACCGGTTTCCATTGGCATCTGGACAACACAAAAAACCAGTGGCAACTCGATGTCAGGCATTTTTTGCTGGAAACAAACGATACTATTAATGGCAATAATAAAAAATGGCCCGATGCCGTATTTAGTGTTTCCGGCAATCTCGCAAAGGAGCCATTATTGCCGAAGATAGGCGTATTTGTAGAGCAACTGGACTTGCATGAAGCATCGGGCTTATTGCAGTTTTTCTCCCCATTGCCGGATGAGCAGTTGAAATGGCTTGCGCAAGCGCAATCAACGGGTACACTGAAAAAATTAGCGTTGTTCGCTGACCTGGATAACAAAACATTTGCGGTGAACGGGACATTTAGTAATCTCAGTGTCAAGCCGTTTGCCGCCGTTCCTGGGATAGATCATGTCACCGGCCAAATAACCGGTAATGAGCAAGCCGGCACGCTGCGTCTGGATATCAAAGACGGGCGATTTGTCGCTCCCGACCTGTTTCGTGAAGCATTGGTCATCAGCAAACTGGAAGGCGATCTGGATTGGCGACAAACGGCGGATGAATGGATCTTGTCCAGCCGAATGCTGACGCTTGATTCGCTGGAGTTTAAAAGTAAAAACCGCTTGCTGTTGAAATTGCCCAAGACCGGTGGACAAACCTTTATGGATTTGCAAAATTCATTTGTTATTGAGGATGTCAGCAAGGCCAAGCATTATTTACCGACGGGCATTATGGATCCTCTCGTCGTTGACTGGCTGGACCAGGCTTTTATCAGCGGTCATATACCTACAGGCGGATTGCTGGTTCACGGCAATCTGGCGGATTTTCCGTTTACTGACGGAAGCGGTGTTTTTGAGGTTTTGTTTGATGTCGCACAACTGGAGCTGGCTTATCATCCTGACTGGCCGCATTTAAGCGATGTGGGCGCAGAGGTTTTGTTTTTACAAAACGGCCTGTCCTGCACTTTACATGAGGGACAAAGCGATAAGGTCAAGATTAATCAGGCGGAGGCGGCAATTCCTACGCTTAATAAAAATCAGCAAGTGTTGGTTAAAGGAGAAGTCGAAGGGAAAATTGCCCAGATCTTCGATTTTTTGCAGCAAACCCCGATCAACTCACTGACCGGGCCGCTGATAGATACGGTTGTGCCACAGGGAAATACCAAGGTTGCCCTCGATCTGACGATACCTTTGGTCAAGGGTCTGCCGCTCAAGGTTGATGGAATCGCCGGCCTGACTAATGCCGGATTGAATGTGAAAGCGCTTGATCTGCCGATTAGCCGGATTAACGGCGCGTTAAAGTTTAATGAACAAGGCGTTTACAGCGACACTATCACGGCCAGTGCTTTAGGCCATCCGATTGAGGTTACTGTCAAAAACTCGGTTAACCAAACCGCTGTTAATGTATCGGGGCGAGTCGGGGTCGGCGATCTACAGGAACAGTTTAAAATGCCCGGTTGGGAATTGGCCAAAGGCGCGACAGACTATCAATTACAACTTCGTCTGCCTTACGGTGACGGCTTCGGGGTTTCGCCTTCGCGGCGTGTAAGCGATTTCGCGGAAGTTGTCGTGCGTTCTAACCTCCGCGGTGTGAGTCTGAATTTACCCGGATCTTTAGCCAAGATCGAAGCTCAGCAAAAAGCGTTATCGGTAACGTTCAGCCTGAACGATAAGCTATTATTGCCTATAGCCATCAATTACGACAATAAACTGAAGGCGGCCCTTAAGTTAAATACTGCACAACAAGCCATTGAATCAGGGCATATCCTGGTCGGGTCCGGCGAGGCGGTTCAGCCACAGGAACCCGGTTTAGTCGTGGATATTAACCAGGATCAGCTGGCGTTACAGGAGTGGCTGGCTTTTCCCGCCAGTCAAAACATGGCTGTTGGCAATGGTACGGCGATCAGGAGAATAACAATCCATAGTGAGCACGCTCTGTGGAAAAAAGCCCCGTTAGGCGCGTTTGATTTGGCTTTGCAGCCGGACAAAAACCATTGGGCAGGCACTATCGCCAGTTCATTCGCCAAAGGAAAAATCCATATTCCGGTTGATCTTTACAATGCCGGCAGAATTGATTTAACGATGGAATTACTGGATTTTTCCGTGTTAAAGCAACTGAAATTTCAGAGCGATACGCAGGAAGCCCCGCTATTACCTGAATTAGTGCCGATCTTGAACATTACCAGCCAAAAGACGCTTTGGCAGTCGGTCGATCTGGGACAATTGACACTGGAAACCGAGCGTATACCGCACGGCATTGCTTTTAAACGCATGACGTTAACCGGAACGGATCAAAATCTGGTTTTATCCGGCGAATGGAGAGCAAGCGGCAAGTTTTCGGAAACCTACACTCAAGGGCGATTGGAAATGCCGAAAGCAGGTCAATTGCTCAGCAAATTGGGCATTACCAAAGAGCTTGTGGAAAGCAGCGGCATTATTGATTTTTCAGTTAATTGGAATGCGGCCCCCTACCAGTTCTCGTTGAAGGACTTGAAGGGTGAAGTGAGTGTTAATTTCAAGGATGGCCGCATTTTAAGCATAGAGCCCGGATTCGGTCGGATTCTGGGAATTTTGGCCCTTGAACAATGGATAAAACGCTTGCAGCTTGATTTCAGGGATGTTTACCAGGAAGGTTTAACGTTTAACACTATTAAAGGGCGGTTTGATTTATTAAACGGCAAGGCGGTCATTCATCACCTCGTGGTTGATGCCGTACCGGCAAAAATAACCATTACCGGGGATACCGATTTTGTTAATCGAACCGTGGACCAGATTGTCAACGTAGCGCCAAAAAGTGCGGATGCGGTACCTATTGCTGGTACAATTATGGGCAAAGTTACAACTTTGATTGCACGCACTTTGACGGGCAAGGACCAGGACGGTTTTTTCTTTGGTTCCGAGTATCAGATGAAGGGCAAGTGGGACAATATACAAATTATTCCCTTACATAAGAATGGAGGCCTGTTTCAGAAAACTTGGGCGGGTATTACCGATTTTCCGTGGGGACAGGAATCAGAAAAATAATAAATGAGTAAAATAACATGAGTAAATGCGCCGCCATACAGATGGCATCCAGTCCGAATATCAGCTCCAACCTGTTAGAAGCCGAAAAGCTTATTGCTGAAGCGGTTAAAGCAGGTGCGAAACTGGTGGCATTGCCGGAAAATTTTGCGCTGATGGGCGACCATGAACTGGATAAAATTAAAGCAAAAGAAGTTGACGGTACTGGGCAAATACAAAATTTCCTGGCTGCAACGGCGAAAAAATACGCGGTTTGGGTTATCGGCGGCACTATTCCAATTGCCGGCGACAACAGCAATAAGGTTCGCGCGTCCTGTCTTGTCTACAACGACAAGGGCGAAAGAGTGGCCCGTTACGATAAGATGCACCTGTTCGACGTCAATGTGCCGGGTACCAACGAGGTTTATCGGGAATCGGACTCCATCGAGCCGGGCTTTGAACCGCTGGTGATTGATACCCCTTTCGGTAGGCTTGGAATCGCTGTGTGTTACGACTTACGGTTTCCCGAGTTTTTCCGCAAGATGAGCAAACAGGGCGTGGAGATACTGGTTATTCCTTCCGCTTTTACTTCAGAAACAGGTGCAGCTCATTGGGAATTGTTATTGCGGGCGCGGGCCGTAGAAAACCTGTGTTATGTCATAGCGCCCAATCAGGGCGGTTTTCATCTTAACGGACGCAAGACCTTCGGTCACAGCATGATCATCGATCCCTGGGGAGTTGTACTGGATTGTTATAAAACCGGCGGCGGATTCGTTTGTGCGGACATCGATCTGGAGCGTCTGGAAAAGGTCCGGGCTGCCTTCCCGGTATTAACTCACAGACGTTACCATGGCGAATAAAATCACGGTGAGCAACATGCACGTCATCCCGAAAAGTTTATTGCTTGGCCTTATCCTAGCATCCTGTGGCACCACTAATGACAGTCGCTACCGCGATACTCAAATGCTTGAGCGACCGCCGGTTTTACCTATTGAAAAACGGGTCGGCGAACAGCAAATTGAACCTGATAACAGTTCGATTTCAAAAAAACGCGAGTCTACCGGTTTAGGGGCAGACGCTTACATGGTCGAGTCCAAACCGCTGCAATTAAAAATCAAACAGAACTTCAGTGATGGCTGGCATAGTGTGGGATTGGCATTAAAGCAAAGTGAAATAAAAATAACCGATCATGATCGTAATAAAGGACTTTATTACGTCAATTACAGTCCCAAAGGTCTTTTTGATTTGGCCTCGTCTATTTTAAATATTGAATCCGAACAGAACGAAGCAAACTATTTGTTAAAACTGGTTGACGACGGCGCCGAAACCATCATAACGGCCACGGTCGTCGATTCCGCTTTAACTAAAGCGAATGAGGACTCCGGGGATTCCAAGGATGGTACATTTTCTGATGAGAATGTCGCTTCTTTGGAAGGCGCTGAAGACCTGTTGCGGCGATTGCATGAAACCCTCCGCGATGATTTAAAAGAAGAATAACCCTTAATAACACTGACCCAATTCTCGAATGGAACTATTAAACATTGCAAAACAGGCTATTTTGACGCCTGCCGGAATACAAGACGGCGATATTGCACAAATCATGAACCGCTTGCTCAGTTCGACCGTTGATGCGGCGGATATTTATTTTCAGTCCAGCCATTCCGAATCATGGGTTATGGAAGGAGGTATTATTAAAGAAGGCAGTCACAATATCGAACAAGGTGCCGGCGTGCGTGTAGTATCGGGTGAAAAGACCGGTTTTGCCTACAGCGACCGCATCGAATTGCCGGTATTGCTGGAGGCGGCCAATAATGTCAAAGCCATAGTCCGGCAAGGGCAGGGCGCCCAGGTCGAATTGACCAAGGCGGCCAATTGGCCTTCGTATTATCCGGTTATTAACCCGTTAAAATCATTGGCGGATCAGCAAAAAATCGATTTGTTACGCAAAGTCGACAGCGAAACCCGCAAATTGGACAGCCGTATTGAAGAAGTTATTGTCAGCCTGGTCGGTGTTCATGAAAGCATACTGGTCGCCAATCAGGATGGTTCTTTAGCTGCCGATATCCGGCCTTTGGTGCGCATGAATGTCTCGGTGATCGTTGTAGAAAACGGCAGGCGTGAACAAGGCAGCATGGGCGGTGGCGGGCGAACCGATTACAGTTATTTTATTGAGCAGGATCAGGCCCTGGAATACGGCCGTGAAGCGGTCAGGCAGGCGCTGGTTAATCTGGAAGCAGGTGAAGCGCCGGCAGGCAATATGACCGTTGTGCTCGGTCCCGGTTGGCCCGGCATCTTGCTGCATGAAGCGATTGGACACGGTCTGGAAGGCGACTTTAACCGCAAAGGCACGTCGGCATTCAGCGGTCGCGTCGGCGAGCGGGTGGCGTCCAGTTTATGCACCGTGGTTGATGACGGGACATTGCCCGGACGGCGCGGTTCATTGAGCATTGACGATGAAGGTACGCCGACAGAACAGACCGTGTTGATTGAAAACGGCATCCT
>SXGU01489425.1_pt1 | contig 43423 bp, 39 predicted proteins | sample 3174531 | NCBI WGS metagenome assembly SXGU01 (sample SAMN11356863, study PRJNA531348) | freshwater metagenome | isolation source: freshwater sample F1-140 | place: China: Fuxian Lake, Yuxi | collected 2017-12-25 | reverse complement strand
TTCGTGGAAACATTGCTGACGGTGATCGAAACCTGTCGCCAACAATCCCGCAACGTCTTCCAGTTCCTCACCACCGCCGTCCAAGCACTCTTCGCCAACCAATCAGCTCCCTCACTTCTCTCCGGGCCGTGAAGGATTACGTGCCGATCAGCCACGGACTCGAAACGTGACTCGGCGTCTTCGAGTCGAGCTTTAGATAGGTCGCGATGTTGAGCAACAACTCATCGCCGGACTTTGCCTCGGTCGGCAGGTCTGTCCAGGGGATGCGGAATTCGGCGGCCGCGTGTGTCTCGGTCTTCGCGGCGACGAACTTGCTGAGGCTCTTGCGATTCGGCACGGCGATCATGCCCGTCGGCAGATAGGAGTAGAAATACGCGCTCACGCTGCCAGACGGTTGAGCGAACAGCTCGACTTGCACTCCTTTGCGATCGAGAGTCATCAGCGACACGTCGTAGCTCGCGGCGGCTTTGTCGAGCGGTTGTTCGATGCCGACAAAGAGTGCCTCCGGAGTCCAAGCGAAACGAAACTTCGATTGGTCATCATTCATTGCACTCGGATCGCGCGGCAGCAAACGCAGCGATCGAGCCTGTTGCCAGAGCGGCTCGTCGAGCTTGCCGTCATGCGTGATCGCCGCTTCGGTCGTGGCGATTACGATGCGGGCTGAGTCGGTATCGGCGGTTTGAAGTTTCTCCAGCAGTTGCAGACCAGGCTCGATCAGCGGCGCGATCGTCTTTTGCCCGGCCTCATCGAAGACCGAGGCGACATACGCCGTCCAATCGGCGCGATGCCGTTGCAGCACGTCAGCTCGCGACGGAAACGAGGTCGATGTGCCGGCCTGCCGTCGCACACTCGCTTCGATCCACAGGAATGACGCATCGACGATGATTCGTTCGCGGCGGACGTGAATCAGCGAGGCGGCATCGTCCTTCGTCGCCAGTGCGGCGGCATCGAGACAGCGGTACGCATCCGCGAAGAACTTCGAATCGCACAACGCCTCCAGCCACACATGCCTCCGCATGTTCGACGAGTTCGCTTCAATCTTCGCCTGCCGCTCTTCGAGGACTTCCAGCAGCTCGCGCATCGGCTTGACGGCGGCTCCGTAGTAGCCCTTACAGAACGTGTCGAGCAGCGCGTTCACATCGCGATCGGGATTGTCGAGCAGCTTGATTCCCAGCCAACATCGCAGCGGCATAAAGCTCTGCAAGTCGTTCGATTGCGGACTGTCATTCAAGCCCGCGCCCATGAAGTCCTCATTTTCGATCGTGACATACTTCACGTTCCGCTCGCGAAAGAGCTGAATGTCGCGTTGCATCGCTCGGACGTTCGACGACGGCGCGAACAGCCCCGGCGGGTGCGGATCGAACGTCCGCCAGTAGTCCCAGATGCCGAGCTGCTGCGCCGATTTGGCCCAGCCGTCCAACAGCGCAAGCCGCTCGGCATTGCGCGGATCGGTCAGCGGCCGAGTCATGTCCGACAGGCCGTAGTTGTCGCAGTACCGGATCATCACGTTCGGCTCCGGTCGGATCGTCTTCGGCGGCGCGAGCGTGAAGTTGTAAGCCTCAGTCTGCACGGTCACGTCGGGAAATTCTTCTTTCAGTCCGCGTGCGACATGATTGACGTAGTCCAACAACGCCCCGCTCTCGGAGCCTTCTCGGTCGCTGATCGCCTTACAGTTCGGGCACAGGCACAAGTTCGAGGTGTTGTCGTTCTGCGAGAGCACGACCATCCGTGCCGATGCGCGACCGGTCTTCTTCGCTTCGACGTCGTCGTCTCGCAGCATCTGCTTCGCCCGTTCGAGCGTGGTGCGGCGGACGTCCGGGTTCGTCACGCACAACTGAATCCACAACTGCTTGTTGCCCATGTCGTCGGTCATGCGTTTGCCGGCGGCGTCCATCGAAAAGTATTCGGGATGTTCCGCCGCGAACTCTTTCGCCGAAATGAAATGCCCGAACGTGTGAACGCCATCTGGCACCGCTCGCGGGTAGTCGCCGTTCACCGGCCCGGCGTAAATGTGCTCCTTGTTCCAGACACGCCAGCGATCGCCGTTCACCCCGCGCGGCAGCGAGTTCTGATACGGCCAGCCGGTGAAGACAAACCGGTTCGGAAACGCCGGCCGCCCGCGCCGGTTGAGCACCGGGATCATTAACGTCGGCTGCTTCGGCACGAACTCGGTGAATGGATCGAGCCGCTCGACTCCGACGTGCGTCTCAAGAAACTCGCACACGGCATAAATCGCCCCGCGCGGCTTGCCGCCGGTCAGCAGCAGCGACTCGCCGACCGTTTGGATTCGCCATTCTTCTGGCTTCATCGCTTTATCGAATCGCACGCGAAGTTCGTTCGCGTCGGTCATACCCGTCGCGCGAATCGGAAACTTCACGCCAGCGACTTGCTCCAACGTCTCCGCGAGCCATGTCGCTGCGGTCTGTTCTTCGATCGTTGGTTCAACCGCAGTGACGACGACGAATGCCGTCTTACCGTCCTTCGCCAGTGTCAGCGGCTTCTCTTCCGCCGTCGCAATTCGATCTTGAAACGCCAACAGTCCAACGGTCAGAGCAAACCAGTATTTCATCGAGGGTGTCTTTCTAAGATGTGCCGATCCCCACTTCGCCGGCCATCTATCCCAAAGACAGGTAAATGCGGGGCAGACGACTGAATGAACGGCAGCTTCATTTTTGGATCGCGTTCCACAGTGCATCGGCGAGAACTTGCATTCCGTTGTCGCCAGGGTGGCCGGCGACTCCGGCATGTTCGATCTTTCGTTCCGAACGGGCGTAATTCGCCTCGTCGGTGCCGAGCTTGCTGATGTCGACAAACGTGCCCCCCGCTGCTTCGCAGGTCTTCCGCATGAGCCGGTCCTTGTCGGCGTCTTGCCAAAATTGGCTGCGGACGAAGAACCGCGGCTGACCGTGCTTCTTCAACTCTGAGAAGAGATTGGCGAATGCCGTTTCAAACTGAGCCTTCGCTTCATCGGTTTTCGGCGACGAAGCATTTTCACCCAGCGCGACGATCACGACATCGGCCTCGAACGCGAGTTCTTCCTTCAACTCGTCCGCCAGCTTGTATTCGGTCAGGCGTCGCTCGAAGTCGGCGATGTTTTTGACCTTCACTTTCGGTTTGCCTCCGGCTGCCTTTGCGATCTGGTTTGTCAGCAGATGGACGTAGTCCTTGTCCTCGGCACTCGCCGCCATGCCCCAGTTTCCGGTCCAGCCAATCTTCGGAGCGGGACCGTGCAGCGTGATGCTGTTGCCGAGAAACAAGACCTTGTCGACCCGCTGTTTGCCGATTCTCAGTTCCTTCCGGACGGGTGCGTTGGCTTGAGTCGCTACGGTGACGAAGTCGCTGGCAGCGAGCGGCAAGCTCAAGCGAATCACACCGCCATCAAGCCGCTCGAAGGGGATCGGTCCGAGACGCACCGACTCGACTTGGGCAGCCGCAACAGGCTTCAGAACACCTAAAGGGTCTGACTCCTTATTCTTGCCACCTGCCCTGACAAATTCCTCGCGGCTCAAAACGCCGTCTTTATTCTCGTCAAAAAGTGGAAAACGTTTCGGAGCCTCGTCGGGGTCGGGCTGGTTGGCGAGAAACTCTTCTCGAGTCAACTTGCCGTCCTTGTTTTTGTCCTTTGAGTTGAACAGTGCGCTGCGATCTTGCTTGGGTTTTTCTTTCGACGGCTCTGTTGCCGAAGCGCTCGTGACTTGCGGCTTCGCTTCGGGATGTTTTGCGAGCAAGGCTCGGAGCTCCGCGACCACCGACGGTTGCTCGGCAGCGAGGTTCTTGGTTTCGAGCGGATCGGTCTCGTAATCGTAAAGCTCCAACTCGGCGGACTCCGCAGGTGATCCGATCTTATTCCATTCGACCAGTCGATGCCTGGCCGTGCGGATGGCTCGGCCCATCAGCGGGGTCTTGTTCGGGCCGGTGCGCGGATAGACGTGAATCGTGTGGTCTTTCGTCGGCCGAGCCGGGTCTCTCAATGTGGTGGCAAAGCTTCGGCCATCGAGACCTGCCGGAGCTTGTATTCCCGCGAGCTCGCAAAGCGTCGGATAGATATCAACGGTCTCGGCGAGTGCCGATGTCTTCACACCCGACTTCGCACCAGGAGCGGCGACCAGCAACGGAATGTGAGTGGCTTGTTCGTAGTTCGTGTGCTTGCACCAGATCTCGTGATCGCCGAGATGCCAGCCGTGATCGCCCCACAACACGATGATCGTGTTCTGGGCGAGGCCGAGCCGATCCAGCTCATTCAAGACGCGGCCGAGTTGCGCATCCATGTAACTGGTCGCGGCGTGATAGCCATGAATGAGCGTCCGTTGCAGATCGTCGGCCAGTGGACCGCTTTCCGGAATACCTCTGTATTGCCGCAGCTCGCCACCAGATTGCGGTGCGTAGCTGGGTGCTCCGGCTGGCGGAGTGCGGAGCTTGGCAAGCTGAAACGTGTCTCGGTCGTACAGATCCCAATACTTCTTCGGCGAGACGAACGGGAGATGCGGTTTCACGAACCCGACCGCGAGAAAGAACGGCTCATCGGACTTCTGCTTCGCGGCTTGCAAGCGGCGGATCGCTTCGTCGGCGAGTGCTCCGTCGGGATAAGTGTTGTCCGGCACGTCAGCCGCTTCGTAAGCCGCTCCGCGCGGCAAGTCCTTCGCCGGCTTATTCGCGAAGAGCGCCTCCTCGCGAGTCAGCCCTTCCTTCGCTTTGCTCTGCGGCAGCGCGTACGCGACGACGTTTGCCTTCCAGTGCGGCACGCTCCACGAGGCCGCGTCTTCCGTGTTGCCATGCCCGACGTGAAAGATTTTCCCGAGCGCTTCGGTTCGCCAACCGTGCTGCTTGAATAGCTGTGGCAAGGATACGGCTTCAGGTCGCGAGCGGCGAAAGTTCGTAGCCAGGTCATAGATGCCCAGCGTCTGCGGCCTCAACCCGACCAACAACGAGTTCCGCGACGGCGAGCACACGGCCTGATTGCAATACGCTCGCTCGAACAACACCGATCGGGCCGCCAGGCGGTCGATGTTCGGCGACTTCACCGTTTTGTCGCCGTAGCAACCTATGACCGGCTTGAGGTCATCAACGCAAATCAAAAGCACGTTCGGCTTCTCGGCAGCACACGCCGCGCCCGTTGCGATGAACGTACTCCAACTCAACAACAAGACCGTAGCCACGACGCGATCGCGTTTTGAAACGAACTCTTGGTGGTTCATATTAACTCCGGTCACGGGAAAGAATTTGGACTGCGGCAGCCTGCTGCCGCTTTCCGTCCCGCAGCCTGCTGCGGGACGACTCGGTGTGATGTCATGCTCGAAGCAACTTCGCGAACCAGGCGATCGGCAGCAGGCTGCCAATCCCAAAGCGGCAGCAGGCTGCCGCAGTCCAAATCAAACTAACACAGCGGCAGCACGTCGCCGTCGCTGATCGGGAACGGGCGGCTGAGCATGTCGCGGAGTTCGGCTTTGGGGTCGATGCCCAGCGCATTGAAGATGGTCGCGTGGACGTCGGGCGGAGCGCAGGGTTGCGACAGCGGGAAGGCGGCGTTGCTATCACTGCTGCCGTAGACCTGTCCGCCACGAATGCCTCCACCGGCGAAGGCGATCGAATAGACGTTCGGATAATGATCGCGGCCGGCGTTCGCGTTGATGCGCGGCGTGCGGCCGAAGTCGGTCAGGATCACGACCAGCGTTTCGTCGAGCGTGCCTCGATCAGCGAGATCCTGCAACAGCGCGGAGGCCGTGTGATCGAACACCGGCAGCAGGCGATTCTTCAGATGATTGAAGTTGTTGCCGTGCGTGTCCCAAGTGTCTCGACCGCCTCCAAGATCTCCGGGGCCGCAGCAGACTTGCACGACCGGCACGCCCGCCTCGGTCATGCGTCGAGCCAGCAGCAAGCTCTGCCCAGCGATGTGAGTGCCGTAGGACTCGCGGACCTTCGGGCTTTCGTTGTCGAAGTTGTAGGCTTGTTGCAGCGCGGTCCCGCCGAGGATGTCTTTGGCGAGTGACTGAAAGTGCTCGAAGCTTTCGTAATCGCGCGACGGCCGCTCGGTCATCCGCAGCGACGACAACAGTTCGCGCCGTGAAGCGAGCCGATCTTGATCGACATCATGCAGCTTCAAGACTTCGGCACCCAGCGTTTTGGAACTCCCCTCATAGGGAGTCCCGCCGGCCGGTCGCAGGACGATTGGGTCGTACTTCACTCCCAGCCAACCGCCATCTTCACCCGCCTGCAATGTCTCGTTATCAACCAGCGGATAGGGCATTCGAACGGCGTTGGGCACTCCGCGCGGCGATGTTCGGAATTTGGAAATCACGGCGGTGATCGACGGCCAGTCGTCGCGCATGGGGGCGATATTGGCGACTCGCGGCGGCTTGTGCCCGGTCAGGTTCCAGTACATCCCTCGGCCGTGAAACCCATCGTCGTGAGAAATCGACCGGATGATCGCCAATTTGTCCGTGTGCCGAGCCAGTTTCGGCAAGTGCTCACCAATCTCAATTCCCGTCACGGCCGTCGCGATCGGAGTGAACTCACCGCGAATTTCGCGCGGCGCATCGGGTTTCAAATCCAGCGTTTCCAAATGCGACATTCCTCCCCAGCAAAAGAGGATGATACACGACTTCGCCTTGCCGCTAGTCACACTGCCGCCGGACGCCGCGAGGCTCTGCATCTGCAAGTAACTGGGGAGCGAAAGACCGCCGATTCCGGCCGCTGTTGCCAACAGCCGGCGACGAGACCGATCAACGCCGGACGCCAACAAATTCGTTGAGTATTTCCTCAGCGGCATATGAGTTCGAGCCTTGTGGCATATGAGTCAAAGTTCGGGCACGTTCCTACGGACGATTTAGCAGCTTTTCGACCGCCCAGACAACCGCGAATGCTGTCGTGGGGAATGGTAGTCCAACGAATCCAAGGACACGACGAATGGAAACACGGTTCCCAGACCTATTCATCATTCGTCGTCTCCTTTGATTCGTCGGGCTCGTTGATCGCAGCTACTCTAGTTCCACGATTCGCACGCCGCCGGCTGGCACGGTGATTGTTGTTTCGGTTTTTGTGTCGGTTTTGATCGGCAGGTTTTCCTTGCCGAACCATTCGGTGGCGGACTTCAGTGGTTGGGTGGAGCGAATCATGACCGTTCGTTCTTGGGAATAATCGGTTGGCACGATGCCGTGTTGAGGCTTGTTGATGCCGGCGGGGTTGAGCAGCGTCAGTAACCAACCATTCGCCGTGCGGTTGAGCAGCCATTCGACGTCGCCGGCAACGTCGATCGGCAGCAGTCCTTGTCGAGCGTGCGCGAGGATCAGTGGGACCAGCGGTGTGGCGGACTCATCGAGTCCCAGGCCGCGTGGGATCGACAGCATCACGAGCCGCCCTTTGCCGCGATCGAACGCAGCGGCGATTGTGTCGCCATTCGTGGCTTTCGCCAGCGGAGTGCCGCCGGTGATCGGGCGGTAGCGGAAGCGCTGTGAGATGGTTTTGCGGTTGATCGGCAGCCAATCGAACGCGGCATCCTCGGCGGGATTGCCGAGCGGCGGCAGATTCAGCGCGGCGACTCCAGGGCCGGTGAGTTGTTCGTCGCTGACGAGGATCGTGCCGCCGTTTTCCAGATAGCTTACGAGCTTCGCGCCCCATTCGGCGGAGAGCGTCACTTCACCGCCGAGAATCACGACGGGGTATGCGTCGATCGCATCGCGGCGAGTCGGCGTCGTCACCAGCACGTCGAAGATGTTGCCGAACTGGCTCGGCAGAACAATCTGATTCACGCCGGTGTTGAGTTCCGCCTCCTTCGGGCCATACGGATGGAACGCGACCTTGAACCACTCCTTCAAACTGCGTGCGTGGCGATCGGGGCCGAGCACCGCCGGGTTGATGTTCGGATCTTGGCCGAATGCTCCAGGTTGATAGCCGTTCGGTTCCCAGCCATGAGCTTGATCCAGCAGAAACGCGATCGGTGTGACCGGCGTTCCGCGGTCGGGGTGCTCGCGAGTCATCCGCATGAATTGATCGACGAGAATTCCCTTCGGAGAGAGCCGCAGTGACTTGGGAGCAATGGACTGACCGCCTGGTTGCCAGAACTCATCGTGACCTTGCTCGTGGTAGGACATGGCCATGCCCGACATGTACTGGTGCCAGATGTCAAACTTGTACCAGGTGTTTCCGGCTCCGGCCCAGATGTCGTACTGGTTGTCGTACGCGAACTGCGGCTGAGCCGGATAAAAGTAGCCCTGTTTGGCGTAGATGGTGGCCGCGTCGCCGAAGTTGCACGAGCGATACGTGGCAGACATTCCGCCGTATTGGCGAGCGCTGCCGCGCAGGAACGCCATTCGCATGCCGAGTCCCGGCATCACCGCGCTGTTCTCGAAGCCGACCGTCGTCGCACCCCACTCGCGGCAGAGATGCGCGTGGGCGGTCATTTCGCAAGACAGGCAGGAGATCGTCGATTGATATGGGTTCGGCACGTCGGCTCCAAAGATCGTCTTCTCGGTGACGGCTTTATCCGCGAGATAAACTTGCCCTAACGCGGCTGCGATATCCGTTCGCGACTTTGCAGCCTTCAGCTTTTCGGCGAGCGCGGCTCCGTCGTAGCTCAGGAAACCGAGACTCTCGCCCGCGATGTTGCCGACGTACCGGTCACGGAACTTGGGCCAGTTCGCTTTCGCGCGATCGGTCATCGCGACCGGCGTCGTGTAGTTCATAAAGTTGCCCCACGCCCGATCAGGATTCGCTTCGAGCCATTTGACGAACGATTCGTCGTCGAGAATGTTCGGACCGGCGCCGTGAAAGGTCGGCGCGATCCGCAAATCACTAAAGATCGGAATCCCCTCGGTCTTGCCGCCAAAGAGCTTGCGGAACTCGTCGATGAGCGGCAGGTCGGTGTGAAACGGAACCAGCATGCGATTCGCAGCGGTTGAGGCCAACTCCGTCTTCCACGGCTCGCCGGTGTTCCACAGATAAACGAATCCCTTGTCCCGAAACGTGCGCAGCTTCCAGGTGTCCGGGATGTTGAACTGCCCGACTCGCGCGGCGAGCGGTTGCGGAGCGACCGGCTGTCCCGAGTTCGCTCGCAATTCGTCGAGCAACTTCCAGGTCCGATGCTGCGGCTTTTCGCGATGCCTTGGCCGATACGCGGTGTCGGTCGTCAGGCACAAGGAATCAACTTGTCGATGTCCCGGCTGCTTGACGAGCGACAGCAGTGTGAGCTTCGCCGGTCCCTTCACGAGCTTCACGCTCCGCATGTCCCAGGCGAAGGCCCATTTCCAGAACAGTTTCACTTCGTCGTTCTCGTCAATGATTGCCTTCTCGCCGAACGTCACTTGCTGCGGCGGCTGGCCGGCCTGTTCGATACGCACGGCAAACAATTCCGTCTGTTCGCGCCAGTCGCGATAGCGTACCCACAACCGCCACTCACCTGCCTCCGGCACTTCGCAGTCGTGACTGGCTACCGCCTGATCGTCCTCCGGCGCACAGGCGATGCTCAACCACTCGCTCTCAGCCCCTTGGGTCCACTCCGGAGCGAGTCCCGGCCCGGAAATCGCCCAGTGTCCGGCGGTCTTTTGATCGAAGTCCGGAAAGCACGAGCCGCGAACCCCGTGAAGATGCTCCGCCTCAAACCAGATCGACTCTTGAGCGTCCGCCGATGCCATCGTGATTCCACAAACCAACAACATCAGCATTTGAGCGCACTTCATTGACTGGTCCTTTCAACTCGGATCGCGGTATCGTCTTCATCCACCGGTCAACAGGATTCAGTGTTTGTGTCGAGATGGCAAGTAGGTTGGGACTCCGTCCCGACCTGCCTTCGAGCGGCCGAAACAACAACCGGTCGGGACAGAGTCCCAACCTACAGACGATGAGAATCACATGATGACGTCGCCACGTTCACTGAGGATGGTCATCGTGCTGAGTTGCTCAGCAGTACTCGCTCAAGACGCGACGCCCCCGCAGAAGCCGATTCCCAACGTCGCCGCTGTGACGACGATTTACTCGCACAACTCGCACGCCGATCTGATCCTCGGACGGTTCTTTGAGGGGAACAATCTCGACGGACGCGAGCCGCGGCCAAAGATGAAGCTGGTCTCGTTGTTCGTCGATCAGTTCCATGACGCTCCGCCGCATCTGAAAGACAAGAGCCGCGAGCTCGCCGCCAAGCACGGCTTTCGGCTGTCGCCGTCGATTAGCGATGCACTGACACTGGGAACCGACAAGCTCGCGGTCGATGGTATTCTGCTGCTCGCCGAACATGGCGAGTATCCCGTCTCGGATACAGGGCAGACCGTGTATCCCAAGCGGCGCGTGTTCGGCGAGATCATCAAAGTCTGCGAAGCCAGCGGCCGCACCGTGCCGCTCTTCTTCGACAAACATCTGGCCGACAACTGGGCCGACGCAAAGGCTCACTTCGACACGGCCAAGCGGCTGCGAATGCCGCTGATGGCTGGTTCTTCAATCCCGGTGACATGGCGCAATCCAGCGGTCGATGTGCCGCGCGGCGCGAAGCTCAAGCAGATTGTCGCCACGTCGTATCACACGCTCGATGCGTATGGCTTTCACGCGCTGGAAATGGTGCAGTGCCTGGCCGAACAACGAGCCGGCGGCGAAACCGGCATCGCCGCCGTGCAATGCCTGACCGATGCGGAAGTCTGGAAGGCCGAGTCTCGCGGCATCTACGACCGCAAGCTGCTGGACCTCGCGCTGACTCACTTGAAGTGGACCAAGATCCCCGCCGGCCAGCGTGTTGAGGACTTGGCTCCGAACCCCGTGCTGTGGGTCATCGACTATCGCGATGGCCTGCGAGCCAACATCTTCACGCTCAATGGAGCCGTCGGCGATTGGTGCGTCGCCTGGAACTACGCCGACAACGATCGCAGCGACTCGACTCACTTTGAGATGCAACAGTTTCTGCCGTTCGCCCACTTCACACCGCAGTTGGAAGGGATCGAACGAATGCTGCAAACCAATCAACCGACCTGGCCAGCCGAACGCACGTTGCTGACCAGCGGATTGCTCGACGAACTCCTGCTGTCAAAGAAGAACGGCAGCTCGCGACGCAACACGCCGCACTTGGCGATCACCTATCAAACCGACTGGCGCTGGCGACAACTCCCCCCAATCCCGCCAGAAAGAAAGTCCGAAGTCCGCTAAAAGGCCAACAACAAAACCGTCTGCTTCACGCTCTGACAATCAGCCGGAACGCGCTAGCGTCCGGTTCGGAATGTCGATTGACGCTTGAACCGGACGCTAGCGCGTTCCGGCTCATAAACAACAGTTTTTTGTCGGCCCATAAGAAAAACGATTCTTTGGACTCGCTTCCACTCGCCTCAGTCGCGACAGATCGCGAACGCTTCGATCTCGATCAGCAGATCTTCGAACGCAAAACCGGAGACGCGAATCGAAGTCGCGGCCGGGCCGGGGGCGGGATAGAACTCGCCCTGCACTCGGTCGATCGTCGCTTTCGTGGCGGCGATCTGATTCGCGTCGCCGTCGCCGTGATAATAGATGTAGAGCTTGGCGACATCGCTCTCGTCGAGCCCTCCTTCGGCCAGCACCTTGCGGATGAACTGGAAGACGTTGCGAGTCTGCGTCTCCATGTCCTTGCCGACCGCCTTCGCTTTGTTGTCCGCGGAGATCTGACCGCCGATGAATGCCAGCTTGCCGATCCGCCAGCCCTGAGTGAACTGCGTGTTGGGGATGCTCCAGTCCCAGTGGTTATCGGGTTGCAGGCGCTGCTTGTCCTCACCAAGCACGCCGATTCCTTCGACCTGAATCAGCTCGGCCGAGTTCGGAAATCCGGTGATCCGTAGCCCCGCTCCGGCAGCAGACGGGACCGACATGTATCGCCGGCGCACGTTCGTCATCTTCTCCCAGTAGTCGGTCACTTCACGGCCTTGGCCGAAGAAGCGGAAGAACGTGTTCTGCCGCATCAGACTGTTGCGGTCGCCGCCACCGGCTCGCAGCATCGTGTCGAGATTGCGAAACGCATGATCGGTTTGAATCTCGATGTCGCCGACTCCGAGCACGTTGCCGTGTGCATCGAGCGACCGCTGGCCACCGACGAAAATCATGTCGCCGACTTTCCAACCGTGAGTGAACGGCAGCGGCTTGCTCCAGCCCCAGTGACCTTCCGGCATCAGCCGCTCTCTCGGTTCACCGACGACGGCCCAGGCATCAATCTGAATCAACGCCCCTTCGCGATCGAGGCCGACTCGCGTTTCGGTCGTCGTCGGCCCGGGGTCGGAGAAGTAATCGAGTCGCACGCGGTCGATCTCATCCAAGAACTTCGCCACCTCCGCGTCGCCCCCCTCACACTGAAAATAGATGTTGTGCTTGACGACATCTTTCATCGAAGCTCCCGCCTCAGCGAGCACTCGCTTCAAGGACTCAAACGCATTCCGAGCCTGCGTAGCGATGTCGTCGCCTACAACTCGGCCGTGCTCATCGAGCGACATTTGGCCGCCGACCAAAATCAAATTCCCCGCCCGCACGGCCTGCGTGCTGCTGCCGGAGGCCTCTCTCCGATGATTCAGCGGTGCAATGAACTCTTTTTTCATTCGTCGGCTCCTCGGATTCGTTGGTTGTCGATGATGACTCCAGAAGTTTCTTCTGGACTTGGAACGGCTATGTTAGATGAGACGATGTCGAACTCCGTCGCCGATTCATGGCGACGTGAGCGACGACGCTTGGCAACATCGAGAGAATAGCATGGCTCAACGAATCGTGCTGATGATCATGGCTTGGCTGATGACTACGGTGGCATTGGGGGCGGAACCCGTGTTGCAGTTGGCGACCTTCCGAGCGGGCGTGACTCCGCCGATCGGTGACGGGCCGTGTGTTGGGTTTATGCCAAAGATCGAGAGCATCGAGCATCCGCTCGAACTGCGTGGCATCGTGTTGCGAGTGAACGGGCAGACGTTTGTGATCGCGGCGCTCGACTATCAGGGGCTTTGCAATTCAAGCGACGATGATTTCCGACGACGCATGGCCGAGGCGGCGGGGACGACACTCGGTCGCGTTGCGTTGCAGTCGCTGCATCAGCACTCGGCTCCGGTGCTCGATGCCGATGCCGTGCGCTTGCTGCACGGCGACGACAGCGAGCCGTTGCGGCAACATCTCGCGTTTACGACACAAATGGCGGAGCGTGCGGCAACGGCGATTCGCGAGGCGTTGCCGAAACTGAAGCCGGTCACGCGCATCGTCGGCACGCGAGCGAAGGCCGAACGACTCGCGTCGAACTGACGAGTTCCTCAGCCGGACGGCAGCCTGCTGGTGCGCGGCAGTGCGACGCGCGATCCGAAACTGCAAGAGGCTCCCGAAGGCTTAATCGACCCGTGGCTGCGAACGGTCACGTTCTTCGAGGCCGAGCGACCGATGGCTCAACTGCATTATTACGCGACGCACCCGATGAGCTATTACGGCGACGCCCGCATCTCGTGGGATGTCCCCGGCCTGGCTCGGCAGCGACTGGAGCAAGAGACCGGCATTTTTCAGATTTACTTCAACGGTTGCGGCGGCAACGTCGGCATGGGGAAGTACAACATTGCGACTCGCGCCGCTCGCGAGCAACTCACCGAGCGTCTGTTCGACGCGATGCGCCGTTCCGCGCGAGCGGCCTCGGGCGGTGTCGTGAGCGAATCTGAAATGCCCGACACGACCTTTGAACTGCGATCGCTCAAGCCTACGGAGATCGCTTGGGATCAAGCCGACCTGCGATTCACCGTCCGCGACGATGGCCCTTTCGCAGCAGCCGCGCTCCGCGAGCAACTGCATCCCGGGCGCCCCTTCAACGACCGCTTGAAGGCCGCGATGTTCTCGGCCTGGGCGAATCGCTTGAACTCCGGACATCGCGTGATCGTCTCGCGACTAAAACTCGGCTCGCTGCAACTTTTGCATCTGCCTGGCGAGCCGTTCGTTGAGTTCCAACTTTTCGCTCAACAAGCCGCCAGTGAGAAGTCCTTCGTCTGCGTGGCTGGTTACGGCGAGTGCGGCGTTTGGTACGACGGCCCCGACTCTATCTTCCGCGACCGAGGCGGCTACGAACAAACTTGGTCCTTTACCGGCCCCTGCCAAACTTCCGTCGAAACAATCCTCAAGTCACTGACCGCTCCCCGCTGAACTGGGACCACTGCATGAGTCCCGCTGATTCAGAGAGGCCGCAGATTTGTCTTCTCCGCGGGGGCTCTGAATCTGCGGAGATATAGTGTTTGGAGATCAGGTACGGGTTGATGATGAAAAATGAAACGAGGTTTCTTGTGATTCGTACGTTTAGGCTGATGCTGGTCGCGGTGATGATGTTGTCGGCAAGCGAGCTGCGGGCCGAGTCGCCGGCGATCCGCTCCGGCAACGGCTGGGCCATTCATACTCAGCGGGAGACGGGGGATTGGACGAAGTTGATTGTCGGCGGGAATCTGGTGGCGAAGAAGTTGGTGACTCCGGAGTCGGCTCCGAATGATCACAACACCGGCAGCGAGTTGTTGCATCTGACGGACGGCGTGTTGGCCGGGGCCGAGGGGCGGATGTGGAGCGATAAGCGGGCGATGGGTTGGGCGTATCAGCCGTATGTACGACTGAAGTTTAATCTCGGAAAGTCCGAGCGAGTCGGGCAAGCCGTCATGCGGTTGCAGGTCATCAGCAAGGACAGCACGCTGCCCGGCACGATCACGGTTTCGCTGAGCGAGGATGGCAAGGAGTTCTCGCCGGTTCGCAAGTTGTCCGTTCGCACGAAGCCGGACGACGATGCCGCTGCGACTTATGAATCGTTGCCGTTCGATCCGCCGGGCATTTATGCCGTCGTGTTGGATGTCGGATATCAGGCTCGGTTCGTGCAACTCGATTTCGCGTTGCGCGGGACGATGGTGACCGATGAGTTGGCGATCGTGCCGGCGGTTGGCGAGGTCAAACCGATTCCGCCGCCGCCCGTTGTCACGACAGAGTACCGCGATTACGTCTTCGATCGCCGTGATCAGTTTCGGAAGATGATCGCTCCGGGAAACCTGTTGGCAGGACGCGAGGTGCGTTACTCGCCGCAGCCGACTCAGTATCTCAACATTGATGACGACGATCCGCGTCAATTGACCGACGGGAGATTCACCGAGCGGATCGACGATGCGATCTGGTTCGACCGGAGTTGCGTCGGCTGGCAGGGGCCGCCGCAGGCGACGATCTTCGCCGATCTCGGTGCGCCGCAGCCGATCGACTCGGTCGTGATTCGGCTGCTCGGCGGGGCCGCGCAGAACGCGCTAGAGTTCCCGGATGAGATTCGCGTGCTGCTCAGCGAGGACGGTCTCGAATACCACTTGGCCGCGTCGCGGCATAAGCGCGGGTTGGATGATCTCTCGGCGGATGCGTACCACCTGCCGGAAGAGAAGATCGCGTGGGTTCATAACTTTCGGTTGCCGGTGAAGCAGAAAGCTCGGCATGTCGCGGTGCAGGTTCTTCACAAGAAGCAGTACATGGTCAGCGACGAACTGGCCGTGGTGCGCGGGGCCGACAGTCTTCCGGAATTTCAGCCGAAGCCGGACACGCGAGTCGCCATCGTCACGGACGGGGTTGCCTTCACGCCGGTGTGGGGCAACGTGCAGCCGATCTGCCAGAACCTGCCGCTCCGTTCGCGATTGGAGAAGCAGGACGCTCGGACGGGAGACAAGTTCGACAAGCCGTGCAAGATCCTGCTCGACCTGCCGGAAACGTTGAAGTTCGCGTCCGCAGGCATCACGCCGACGGAGGTCAAACATGACGGCCGTACCTTCCGGCGTTACGCGATCAACTGGGCGGGCGAAGGGACCGATTTTCTTTTGCAAAGTCTGTTGCCGGCGGGCGAGACCGATGTGCTTTACACGTCCGGCGACAGCGGCAACGGGCCGGAGAACGAACGTCGCATCGCGTGGAAGTCGCTGTTCATTCCCCCCGCGCGAGTCCCCAAGCGACTGCACGTCAGCCTGTCGTGGGCCGAATCGGTGCAGCTCTACAAGACGTGGCCGGACTACTTGCAAGCTCAGCGGCACCTAGGCTTCAACGCCGTCGGCACGATGCCCTGCTATTGGCAACAAGCCAATGTCCCCGAATACCAAACGATCCTGAAGGAGATTCGCAAGCAGGGCTTTCAGATCGTGCAGATCGAATCGCCGGCTGGAGCGATCGAGGTCGATCGCAAGCAACAAGAGACTCTGTCGATTTACGATGGCGGCAAGTTCACGGACATCTGCCCGGCCTATCGCGGACAGTTCTACAAGAAGGAGCACGCCAGCTTCGCTCAGGCCGCCGTCTGGATTCAGCCCGACCTGATCTTCTACGACATCGAAGCGTACTGGCGCGGAGCCACGAATGCCCTTTACTGCCAACGCTGTCGCGAGCGTTTCCAATCCGGGAAGTTCAAAGACTGGGACGCCTACAACGCCGCGATGGGCCGCGAGATTCATCTCGATATGAAAGCCGCCATCGAGAAGTCACTCGCCGACGCTGGCATCAAACAGCCGATCGTCTACGGCAGCTACCGCACCGAACCGATCACGCCGCTCAACGATGGACTGTTCGCGTTCGACAACACCTATCCCGACCTGCTGCAAATGGCGATGCCCAGCCTGTACGTCGCCGGCAACGCACAAGCCGTCGCCGAGAGCATCTCCGCCAACCGCGCTCGCATGAAGACGAACGACATCATCCCCTGGCTGAGCACCGGCTGTTACGGCGAGTACGACCCGGTGCGAACTCGCGACATGATCCTGGAAGCGTGCGCCAATGGTGCTCGCGGCGTGACCTATTACTGGTACGGCCACTTCGACGCGGGCCATTTCAAATCGCACGCCGACGCCATCAACATCGTCGCCCCGATCGAAGACCTCTTCATGGACGGCACCCCGCTGACGAACCTCAAATGCAGCCACGACAAACTCAAGGTCTGCGGCATGGGCCTGAAAGGTGAACAAGCGGTGCTGGTCTCGAACTATCAGGGAGTCCCACGCGGGACGAGCGTGACGATTCACTTGTCCGCAGTACCTGGCACTTCGGTTTACGACTTGCACTCAGGCAAGAGCATCAGTGTTGTTCAATCAGACGGCTCCTTCACCGTCACTCTCGATGAGTTTGCCGCTCACATGTATTACCTCGGGCACAAATACGAGACGGCCGTCACACGCCGGGACATCGTAGAATAAGATTCCGCGTCCATTTCCCGATCCACAGATTCTTGCCGGGCAGGATCAACTCATCCGAGCTAAACACACAACATCAACGCATCACTGGAGGTGCCGACATTTTTGTTGCACCAATCACTGACGACTCGAGCGTTTCACCATCACCGATTGTCGCCGATTCGGTGAATACGTCCGAAATGAGCGGCTCGTCAGGAAAGCAGAAAACTCTGAGGAAAACAGAGTTTCCTCAGAGTTCTGTTGAGTACGCCCGGAGGGAGTCGAACCCCCAACCTTCGGATCTGAAGTCTGGTGCAACATCCATCGAACCAACGAAACGACAACGAGTTAAGAAACGTCGTTCGCGCCGTTGCACCACTGGTTGCACCAACTCACCGGAAAACGAACACAGCGAAGCGGTCGATGGCTCGGTTGTGAGTCAGTCGGAGTCGCTGCCGATCAAGGCGGATTCGTTCTCTGCAGCGCTGGCGATGATTTCTTCGCTGCCGTTGTCGGATGCTGAGAAGGCGGACGCGGTGCGGCGGTTGATGGCGGAGCAAGCTGGCTCGCCGGAGAAGAGCCACGGGGGGAGTCATGCCGTTCGCTGATCCTGAGAAAAATCGGAGCTACCAACGGGACGACAAGCGGCTGCAACGGGCGGGCGGTTGTCCAACTCCCGATCAAACCCGGTTGCCGGTCGAGTTTCGATTGAAGACCGCGGCGGACGTGCTGGCGTTGCTGGACGAACAAGTGGCGGCGGTGCGGCAGGATGGCTCGCTTGGCTCGGTCGAGCGGGCAAAGGCGGTGGGTTATCTGCCCGGCATCGCGTTGCGAGCGATCGACGCGGGGGACGTGGCGGCGCGGGTGGAAGCGTTGGAGTCGATCTTGAAATCACGACCGAAGGAAAGGGACGCGGCATGACGAACCGAGTGGCCAGGCTGTATGACCGACGAACCGTTCAAGTACCGGCTTGAGAACTTTCTTGGTGATGATTCCGCTCCCTGTTGGATGACGATTGTCTGGGAAAACGAGGAATCAATCCTCTTGATCTACTCGTCAATGACGCTCAGAATGGCGTTCCATGTACTCGGTTGTCTTGACGATCTCTGCTGCGGACGACTTGGAAGCCTTGCAGGAACCGATTCACACACGAGTCATCAAACTGTTGGAGCGGTTGTCGAATTGGCCGGAGGTGAGCGGAGCGAAACCGCTTTCGGGAGCATTGGCCGGCAAGTATCGCTTGCGTACCGGCGACTACCGGTTGCAATTTCATGTCCAAGGGCGGACGGTCGTTGTCGAGAAGATCGGACACCGCGACAGATTCTACGAGGAGTAACCAATGAGCGCGGTTCAAAGCCTGACGGTAGCCGGAAAACAGTTTGTCATCCTGGAGCGAGCGACCTACGAACGGTTGCGGCGCAAGGCGGGCGACGACTCGCCGGAGTTGCCGGACCTTCCGAAACCGAACGCTGTGGGACACATTCCCGCCGTGGAGTACGCTCAAGCGTCGCTGGCCCGCAAGCTGATCCGCCGTCGCTGGCAGATCGGACTCTCACAAGCGGAATTGGCCCGCCGCGCCGGCATTCGACCGGAAACGCTGAACCGGATCGAAAAGGGCAAATCGACACCCGATACAGCCACCGTGGAAAAGCTCGTCCGGGCGCTGGAACGCGCCGAAGCCACCGCGGCCGAGAGGCGTTGATTCCCAAGTTGCACCGCAGAATCACAACCTTGTTTCGGCTTGCGAGCGCGTGACGAATTTCGGCCAAATGCTCAACGATGCGAAGACGCGGACAGGGCTGCTCAAATCCCGCGACGGGTTTAGCGAGTTATTCCAATGAACCTCAGCATCACCCTGTCCGACGAGTTTGGTTCGTTCTGTGCCGACGGAGAAAGAGCCGCTCGCTTCCGGTTCGAGCGCATTGACCCGTATGTGGAAACGGCCGAGCAAATCCATTTCGACTTCGCGGGCGTTCGGAACATGAGCAGTTCCTTCTGCAACGCGATGCTGGCAAATTTGATTAGCCAGCACGGCTCTTCGGTCTTGCAGAAAGTTCGCTTCGCGAACTGCCGCCCCAACGTGCGAGTGATGATCGAAAGCGCCCTCGAATTGGGAATGCTGCGCGTCGCAGAGCATGACGCTCAGACCGCTCACGGCGGATGAGGACGACTCCTCTTGGGGAGTGACGACGACGGCTTGCTGCCGCAAGCAACCTGGAACGAAATAACTGGACCTGCCCAACCTGCTCCCGTGGTCCGCCCCAATTGCGTTGGCCAAGCGATTGGATAGGCTGTTTGACCGAATCGGGCAGGACGTGGCGAAAGAGGAACATGGCTGTCCCGAAGTGTGTGGAAGGGATGAATCATGCCAGACGACTATCGCACGCAGGGTCCGAGCAACGACGCTCCGCGCGATCCGCTGGATGATTTGATTGCACCCATTTTGGGCCACAACGTAACTCCCGAACCTCGCAATGTTCCAACGCGACCAGAAACATCAAAACAAGGTCCGCGTAATCCGTTGGATGATTTGATTACGGATGCAGAATTGCGAACCGAGGCGAGTAAAGCAGCCACACGATTCGCTGCGAAGGATCAGGCGCGGTGGCACTTTTTGAGGTCAACGCCCGGCCGCGTGTTTGCGATCCTCACAATCGTGTTGATCGCGATTGGTGCGTTGATCGGCGAGCAGTTTGGTGGAAGACTCGCGTGGAAGGGGTGGAGCGAGCGATGGTTCGCTGAGGGCAAACGACAAGTTGATCCAGAGGCAAAGCTGCCAACCACAGAAGGAAAGTCGATTGCTCTCGTACCCGCAAAAATACTCACACCGAAGGAACTGTTCGCGAGTGCGAGTCCAGCCATCGTCCGGGTCAATGTTTACAACGCGAGATCAAAACCAATTGGTCATGGTTCGGGATTCTTTGTCCGCGACGACTCAACGGTGGTCACTAACTTCCATGTGATTGACGGTGCCAATTCTGCCGAAGTCGTTTTGAAAGACGGAACACAACTCGCGGTACGAGGCGTTGAGGCAGCCGATGAGGCATCGGATATCGCCATTTTGAAAGTCGATCACGGAACCAAGAACGTCGTTCGTTACCTGACTCTGGGATCGAACGAACTGCCACCAGTGGGAGGCCGCGTCTATGTAATTGGTTCGCCGAAGGGATACGACTACACGTTGAGCGATGGGATCGTGAGCGGCCACCATGAACGCGACGGCCGAAAATGGATTCAAACAACGGCACCAATCAGTCACGGTTCCAGTGGTAGTCCCGTTCTGAGTGATGACGGCGCGGTTTTGGGAGTAGCGACTTGGGTTGACTGGGGCGGTCAAAACCTAAACTTCGCTTCGCCCGCTGCGGCCATCGCGACTCTGCTCGCACGCAATTCGCCACTTCAAGAATTGTCGGAGTTGGTTGGCGCAAAGAAACGAAGGCTCGCCGAGATTCGGGTGATCGCCGAAAACCGGAGTGATGAATCCACCGAGTCCGCCAGTAGGTTGATGAACGAACTCCCCGATTCGTACCAGAGGTTTTCCGATTACTGGCGACTAAGAGGTGACATCGCTTTTTTCCGATTAAAGTCGGAAGCAGCAATCGCCGCCTACTTCAAAGCAGTCATGATTGATGACTTAGAGTCGCAGGTTTGGCATCGAATTGGTCTCTCGTACTTCACTCTTGCACGATTCATGAATCCAGATAAGGAGGCGGCGCGAATTCAGTATGCCGAGGCTGTGAAAGCCTATCAGCATGGGGTAACGCTTAATTCGCAAGACGCTCAATGTTGGAGCGGATTAGGCGAGTCGCTCAGAGAACTGAAACGGCAAACGGATGCCAAAGTGGCGTTTCAACAGTCGATCTCAATCAATCCGAATCAGGCTGCTACACATGCAAACCTTGGTGAAGTCCTTGCCGAACTCGGTGACGTCGACGGCGGTATCGCTGAATACAAAATCGCGTTGAGCATTGATGCCGAGGCGGGTGACTATTTTAGTGCGACCAGACATTTCGGATACGGCGGCTTTCTTCAACAAAACGGGCGATATCAAGAGGCCATCGCAGCATACGAGAAGGGGCTGAAGTTGTCCGCCGAGTCTCCGTTTTTGGAGGAATATCGGAAAATGGTTGAGAAAGAACTACCAACGGTGCGAAGACTGATGCGTGTGCCAGCCGTGAAATAAGCTCACCCGCTCCCTGTCTAATTAACGGTTTGGCTAAGAAAGCTAAGTGAGGCATCTCCGGAGTTGCGGCATGTCCGATTCGATGGCTCGAAAAACTGGTGGCGATCATCTGCATCTCGCTGCAAGGATAGTGATTTCTGCGATTCCAGGAATCGGCGGTCCTGCCCTTGAATTGTTCAATGCGACGATTGCTCCGTCGATTGAGCGGCGACGAAACGACTGGTTGAATGAACTAGCTCAACGGCTAAGCATGTTGGAACAGGAGAAGCGTCTGAAGATCGAAGACCTTGGTGAAAATGACGAGTTCATTAGTGCCGTCATGCAGGCAACGATGATTGCCGTTCGGAATCACCATTACGAAAAGATCGACGCCCTGCGTAACGCGGTGGTCAACAGTGCTCTTGATCGATGTCCGAGCGACGTTAAGAGCGCGTTGTTCCTGGCCTTTGTTGACCAGTTCACCGTTTGGCATTTGCGAGTATTGAAGGAACTTTCCGAACTCGCATTGGCACAAGGTCCGAACGGCTCACCGAAGACAAGCATCGAAGCCATTTCGGAAGTGGTGATAAAGAGAATTGCGGAACTGCAAGGACAGCAGGATTTGGTGGAGATGGTCGTCGAAGATCTTTGCCGCAAAGGATTGCTCTTTTGGAGCAGAGGGCAAGGCGTCACCTTTATCACACGTGAAACGTCCCAAATTACTCAACTTGGCGAGGAGTTTTTGTCATACGTCTCGCGTCCCAACGATACGGTCGGCCTCTGACCTAAACAGAGAACGCGCGGTCGGGCATTTCGGAATTGGCCGGAAGTGAATTACACCGATATAGAACGTCCGCACCCAGCGAGCTCGCCGGGCCACTGCGGCCAAAGACGCTGCAACCGGACCAGCCGAACCGGGCCTACGACATCTTGGCGGAAAAGTTCGACCGCGGTCCTGACGGTCAAACGGACGGCTGGGGATTGAAGATTTTTCCCGCCTAGAAAAGCGAAAGGCCCCGGTGTTCACCGAGGCCATACGCCGACCGGGAATTCCCAGTCCGTTGAGGCCACTATCGGCCGGATTGAAGCCAAACTCAAGACGCAAGGCGACAGTTCTAAAACTGTCGGTGCTGTCGGCTTCTTCGGCCCGAAGCGGACCTGACGCTCGCTCGTGAGATGTTCGATGGCATCAAGACGATTCAGCCCAACGCTCGACCACCGAACCTCGACCGCTGGGCGAACGAGATGCGCTTGCTGCGCTCCGATGGCCAAGACCGAACTGCGGAAGCGATCAGCGCCACGTTGGCGTGGGTCAGACAAGACGATTTCTGGAATCCCAACATCCACAGTCCCGCGAAGCTGCGAAAGCATTGGGACACACTGCAACTGAAACGGAGTTCTCACAATGACCGCTCAACACGTCTCCGAGAGCCTGTCATCGGTCCTGGACAAACTTTCGATCCCAACGCGACTGTCACCGGACTCTGAAACCGCCGAGCAACGCGAAGTGAAGCGGCAAGCGGCCGAGCAACAGAAGCTCGACCAACTGCAACGCGAACGTGAGAACATTTAGGGGCGGCTCCTGCGCGACATCGGCCAGCGTTATGCCGGTGTCCGGCTCGGCAACTTTCAGGCGGACACGGACACGCAGAAAAAAGCCCTCGCCCAACTGAATGCGTTCTGCGACACGCTCGGCGAACGAACCGAGGCGGGGCAAGGGTTGGTACTCACCGGGCCGAAAGGGACGGGCAAGGATCATCTGGCCGTCGCCTGTTTGCGAGCGGCGGTGTTGTCTTCGGGGATCGACGCGGCTTGAGTGGATGGCCAGACGCTCTATCAAGAGTTCCGCGACGGCATCGACTCCGAAACCCGCGAACGAGACGCCATTCGCAGGTACACGGCTCCCAAGATTCTGCTGATTTCTGATCCCGTGCCGCCGTCCGAATCGTTGACCGCGTTTCAACAGTCCGTGCTCTGGCGGATCGTCGATCGCCGCTACCGCGACATTCGGCCGACGTGGGTGACGATGAACGTGTCGAGCGGCGAGGAAGCCGAGAAACGCCTCGGTGCTCAAATTGTGGATCGACTCCGCGACGAAGCGTTGTCGATCGTGTGCAACTGGCCGAGCCATCGCAAAAGCGCGGCGACGTGACGTGACGTTCCCGACGCGGAATTGACGAAACGAAAACTCTTGTCATAGTGATGTCATGGCCAAAGTGACCTACGAACGTGAGGCGGTCGAGCAACTGGCAGAGTTGCCCAACGTCGTCTTGGCTCGGCTGGAGAACATCGTCACTCGGTTGCAGAACTGGCCGGCAGTGAGCGGAGCCAAACCGCTGCGCGGTGACTTGGCGGGGCATTACCGAATTCGGACAGGGGATTATCGGATTCAGTTTCGAGTCGCGGGTGACGAAGTGATTATCGAACAGATCGGACACCGCGACGGCTTTTACGAGGATTGACCATGTTGGGACTGCAACGGATCGAAGTGGCGGGCAAGCGGTTTGTTTTGTTGGAAGAACCGGTTTATGAGCGGCTGTGTCGCGACGCGGGCGAAGCGGTCGCGGACGATGATGTCTTGCCGCCGCTCCCCAAGCCGGATGCGAATGGCCGATTTCCCGCCATCGAATACACCCGCGTTTCGTTGGCGAGAAACCTCATTCGAGACCGCAAGTCGGTCGGACTGAGTCAGGAACGCTTGGCAGAGTTGGCAGGCATCCGACAAGAAACGATTTCGCGTCTGGAATCCGGCAAGCATACGGCGACGCCGGGCACCATCGCGAAGATTGACCGAGTCATCGCCGCTACTCGCAAGCGAACGTCCAAAGCGAAGGGAAAGTGAGATGGCAGCCGTCTTCAAGAAAACCGTGACGCGGCCGATGCCGACGGGGGCTGAAATCTTCACGAAGGGCGGACAACGCTTCGTTCGTTGGAAGATCAACGGCAAGTCTCGCACGGCGAAGCTGACGATCGGACGCGATGGTTCGGAGCGGATCGTCACGGAGTCGCCGACGTTTCTTGCGAAGTATCGCGACGGAAGCGGAATCGTCTGCGAAGTCTCGACCGGCTGCCGCGATGAAGGGGCGGCGCGGAGCGTGCTCGGCGAGCTGGAGAAGCGGGCAGAGAAAGTCCGGTCGGGCATTCTTTCGGTGACGGAAGAAATGATGGCCGGGCATCAGCACTCGCTGTTGGCCGATCACCTGGCCGAGTTCATCGCGACGATGCAAGCGGCCGGACGGTCGGAGATTCACGTCAGCGGAACGGAGCGATTGATTCAACGAGTGATTGACGAACTGAGTCTGCGGCGGCTGGCGGACATCAAAGCCGAAGCGGTCGAACGCTGGCTCGCTCAACAATCCAAGGTACAACCGGGCAAGGCGGCGATGGGAGCGCGGACTCGCAACAGTTACCTCATCGCGCTGCGAAGTTTCTGCAACTGGTGTGCCGAGCGGGATCGGCTGCCGTTCAACCCACTGGTGAAGCTCGACCGGGCCGACGAACGCTCTGACCGACGCCGGCAACGCCGAGCACTGACCGAGGCGGAGTTGTCCCGCTTGCTGATGGTGGCTCGCCTGCGACCGCTGGCCAAGTTCGGATGTGAGACGGTCACGAAGTCCAATGCAGAGACCGCGACGCCGCAGAAACGCAGCCGTGCGACGTGGAGCTACAAGCCGCTGACGTTCGACGAACTCCCAGCCGCTGTCGATCGTGCCCGCGAACGGTTGAACGACAACCCGGATTTCATTGCTCAACAGGATCGGCTCGGCCACGAGCGAGAGTTGATCTACAAGCTGGCCGTCACGACCGGGCTGCGAAAGAACGAACTCGCTTCGCTGACTATCGGGCAACTCGACCTCAATGCTGGCTTCCCGCACGTCCGGTTGAATGCGGCCGATGAAAAGAACCGCGAAGGGAATTCGATCCCCCTGCGGCGCGACGTGGCCGACGAACTGCGGCACTGGTTGGCGAGTTCGTCCGATTATGGGGCCGGCTCGGAGAACGTGCTCGCCTTTCGTCGTGATGCAACTCCGATCAAACGGCCAGCCTCAACACCGCTGCTCAACATCCCGGAGGCGTTCTGCAAGATTCTCGACCGCGACTAGAAAGCGGCCGGCATCCCGAAGCGTGACGACCGAGGCCGCACGATCGACGTTCACGCCCTGCGGCACACATTTGGCACGATGTTGAGCATGGCCGGAGTCGCTCCCCGTGTCGCTCAAGCGGCGATGCGGCATTCGAGCATCGACCTGACGATGAACGTCTACACGGACCCGCGCTTGCTGGACGTGCAAGGGGCGGTCGAATCACTGCCGGAGTTCTCCGTCACCAACGAACCCGCCGAGAACCGCCAACGCCTCGCCGCGGGTGCCGAGAACCTCACCGCTCACGTCTCGAATTTGGTTGCACCACTGGTTGCACCAACCTCTGACGTTTCGAGTGTTTCGCGGTCAACGGCTGTCACTCTGGACGTGTTTTCGATGACACCAAACGCGCTGCCAGAAACGCACAAAACTCCGGGAAAACCCATGTTTTCCCGGAGTTCTGATGAGTACGCCCGGAGGGAGTCGAACCCCCAACCTTCGGATCCGAAGTCCGACGCTCTATCCAATTGAGCTACGGGCGCAAAGTGAAATCAAGAAACGCGAGTCGTGAACCGGCAAGCTCATAGCGAACCGAATGACGCACGCAAAAAGTATCGGAGTCAACGAGATGATTTGCAAGCAGGTCAAACTCAAGACTTTTTTGAGAGCCAGAGCTACTTTGTCACTGATGACCGCAACGCCGAGGTCGTCATTGTGTGATTGAAGGCAGCGTCACGGCCACCAAGTCACTCAGTAACCAGAACAATTCGAGTCTCTGAGTAACTCGTCGCCTTGGAGGTTTCGCTGTCCTATCGTTTGACGAACCAGGGTTTCGTCGTCGAATCGGACTCGAAGAACTTCAGCAGCAACTGGCCCACCTTGCGTTGACCGGAGGGGGATTGATGTGTTCCGTCATTCGCAGTGAAGTCGGCAAGTTCATAGGAGAACCCATCCTCGCGCGGCGTTGAGCCGTTTGCCCACAGGTAGGCGCCCCAGCTCAGCCACGGTGCTTTGACTTCACCTTGAGCCGGATCAAAGTTGAGCGACTTATCTCCTTTGATCTGTTGCTCGACCAGCCATTTGACAGAGAAGGCTGACTCGAAAGCATACGGTTCGGGATTCAGGCCGGTGGTTGCGTAGCCGCCGTAGGTGCGGCTCGACAGGTACGCGAGTTTCACGTTCGGAAATCGAACAGGAAGAATCTGTACGATCTTTGCCAACTCGGCCTGCAAGGTTTGAGCGTACTTCGGGAAGCCTTGGCTTGGCCCGGCGTCGGCCTGCTTGATCCACACGACTTGGACTTGTTCGCGTGAGACGTTGGCTTGATTCAGGCGTTGATCGACGGTGTCCCAATACTGCTTGCCGCGTCCGCCATCGTCGGGATTTTGAATCGCTGCGGCGGTCATGTCTCCTTGTGCTCCGTTGACGAACTGCACGCGGGGGTTCAGGTCGGACGCGTCGCGAAGTGCCCGTTGGAATCCTTCGGACGACTGCGACGTGTTGCTCATGCCGACCGACATCAACACGATTTTGCCATTCGGGTCAGGCCTGCCTTGAGCATTTAGCGGTTGCACTTGCCGAGCCAGTTTGAGTCCCGCCGCCTCGTGATCTTTCGGTCGCTCGTTGCTCCCTTCGGGATAAAAGCCTCCCTCGAAGCCGTGGTACCTCTCCCGTCCCAGTTCTGACAACGGTTTCAGCGATTTCGTGTCGGCGGTGATTCGGCGACGTTCGCCATCTTTGTTTCGCGTTGGTTCATTGGCCGGCCGCTGCTCCGCCAGTTTGATGCCCAGCAATACCGAGCGGCCGTCGCTCGTGTCTGGCTTCACGAAGATCGACGCCCCCTCGCGGAAGTCTTTCAGCTTCTCCGCCAAGCCCTTGCCCTTCGCGTCCAGCACGTGCGTGTTGTCGGTCAACGAAAACTCGCGCTGCTTGCCGCCGATTTCGACGACGACTTTCTTGCCGGGAATGTCCAGCTTCTTCAGCGTGCCTCGCTGAATCTCGTCCGCGCGCAACATCGTCGGACATATCCACAATGCCACAACCAAACATCGAAGACAGAATCGATTCATGGCAATGGTCCTGACGAGGGTTAGATTGGGCACTCGTGCTCGTCCCTGAATCGATCAAGTGTAAGACGGACAAGAGTGCCCGTCCTACGAGTCACTGATAATCCTGATGCGTTGGCTTGAGGATCAATTCGGGGACGTGTGCCCGCTTCGGCAAGCACGCGATTGCGACCACGATGTCTGAGAAATCTTCCGGCTTGAGAATCGCCGCGCGATGTTCATCGCTGACCGGCTTCGGGCGTTTTTCGAGGATCGGTGTATCGACCTCGCCGGGATAGATCGTCGTCACGCGTATGCCGTGCTTGCCATCCTCGTTGGCGACGGCAGTCGAAAGACCGGACATCGCGAACTTCGACGCCACATACGCGATGCCGCCGATCGCGAACGCGCGTTTGCCGCTGATCGACGAGATGTTGATGATCAGCCCGTCTTTTCGCTCGCGCATCTGCGGCAGCACGGCATACATGCAGTTGTAGATGCCGGTCGAGTTCGCGTTCATGACGTCATCAAATTGCTCCGGAAGCATCTCGGCCATCGAACGGTTCTTGATGTTCGTTCCGGCAGAGTTGACCAGAATGTCGATCCGGCCAAGCTGCTGAGTGGCCCAAACGAACAGCGCATTGACGGCGGCTCGGTCGCCGACGTCGCAAGCGCGATAAATCATCGCCGGCTGTCCGGCCCATTCTGAGGCTGCCGCCTTGAGCGTCTCTTCTCGCCGCCCCGAAATGGCGACTCGGCAACCTTCCGCTGCCAGCGCCCTGGCGATGCCGTATCCAATACCAGTTGCTCCGCCAGTGACTAGTGCCGTCTTGCCATGCAGTTTCATCGAATGAGTCTCCTTGAGGTCGTTCAATCGTAGAACTCTGCCACAACGTCCGCAATTCCGCGAAATCATGAGCCGCTCCGGTTCCCGCTTGAATTCCACGATCGCACGAGGAATCCCTTGAGTGGCCGTCCGGGAAGGGAGCGGCCTTTCAAAACCTCGAATTTCGGAACCTATCGTGTTTCGGAACACGATCGGAGTTTGTTGCGTGTTGCTGGCTCTGGCCGGATGCGGTATTGGAGCGTCTCCTTTTTCGCCCAACACAACGAGCGAGCGAGCATGGCTGAACCCTGAGGCACGCCGGCTGAATGAGTTAGGGGCGGAGGTTCTACGCCCGACCGATAGGTTCGAGGATGTGACTGCGCGATCGGGAATTGACGCGGTCTACCGAACTGGCCGTGAAGCGGAGTTGCTGACGATTCTGGAAAGTCTGGGTGGCGGCGTCTGCCTGTTCGACATGGATGGCGATCTCGATTTGTATTGCCCCGGTGGAGGTGGCTTCGACAAGACATCGAGGGCCGCAATCGGAGTGGCTGGGAAACTGTTTCGCAACGACAGCGATTGTCGCTTCACAAACATCACGGCTGAGTCGGGCCTCTCTGCTCCGACGGATTATTCGCACGGAGCTGCCGGCCTCCCGATCACACCGCTTGCGCGAAGAATCGGGGCGAGAGTTTTCCGCTCGCTGAGTCTGGCGGCAATTCGTTCCCAGAGTGGTTTTCAAGGCGTCGATGCGGAGCCTATCATCCTTCGCCGATGCTCGACGAATTGCGTCGCGCAGCCCGCCTATTCCTCTGGAGACTTCGCATCATGCGATGCCTGCTCGCCTCGTTGATCTTCGCACTCTGCTTGAGTCCTGCGACCGCCGCTGATCCGCCGATCGACTTCAACCGCGACATTCGGCCGATCCTGTCGAATCGCTGCTGGAAGTGTCACGGGCCGGATGAGAAGGAGCGGCAAGCCGGTTTGCGGTTTGACTCTCGCGAGGGCGCGATCGCGAAGCTCGAATCCGGCAAGACGGCGGTCGTCTCTGGAAAGCCGGACGAGAGCGAACTCATTCGGCGAATCACGACCGCCAACGCGGATGAGCGAATGCCGCCGGCCGGTCATGGGAAGCCTCTCGACGCGCGCGATATCGAGTTGTTCCAGGCATGGATTCGGCAGGGAGCGAAATTCGCGAAGCATTGGTCGTACGAGAAGCCAATGCGGCCAGCGGTGCCGGACGTCTCAAATCTAAAATTTCAAACTCGAAATCCGATCGACAATTTCATCCTCGGTCGGCTGGATCGCGAGGGGCTAAAGCCCTCGCCGGAAGCGGATCGTTACGCACTCGGCCGACGTGTCTCGCTGGATGTGACGGGACTGCCGCCGACGGTGGCGGAGATCGAAGCGTTCGTGAAGGACAATGACCCGCAGGCTTACGAAAAATTCGTGGATCGGATGCTGGCGAAGGAAAGTTACGGCGAGCACTGGGCGCGGCAGTGGTTGGACCTCGCGCGGTACGCGGACTCAGCCGGGTATGCGGACGATCCGGCGCGGACGATTTGGGGATATCGCGATTGGGTCATCAAGGCGTTCAACAAGAACATGCCGTTCGACCAATTCACGATCGAGCAAATCGCCGGCGACTTGCTGCCGAATCCGACCGAAGAGCAACTGATCGCGACCGCGTTTCATCGCAACACGCTGACCAACAACGAAGGGGGCACGAACGACGAAGAGTTCCGCAGCGTCGCGATCGTGGACCGCGTCAACACGACAATGGCCACTTGGATGGGGACCACGATCGCGTGTGCTCAGTGCCATACGCACAAGTACGACCCGATCACGCAGGAAGAATTTTTCCAACTGTTTGCGATCTTGAATCAGACCGAAGACGCCGATCGAGCGGATGAAACGCCTCGGCTGGAGTTGTTCTCTTCGGAGCAGCGCCAGCAAAAAGAGAAGTGGCTGGCAGATGTGGCTCGGCTAGACAAAGAGATCGGTACGCCGACGCCCGCTGTCTTGGAATCGTTTGCGAAATGGGACGCGGCCTTTCCGCGGTCGCTGGCTTGGAAGCCGCTCAAGCCGGCGAGCGGCAAGTCTGATGGCGGTGTGACGCTCAGCGTGACTGACGACGGAACGATCCGCGCGGACAAAGCTGCGAGCAAGGCGACGTATTCGATCGAGGTTCCGGTCGCGGGCGGCAAGCTGAATGCCGTGCGGTTGGAATCGCTGCCGGATGACGCGCTGCCCGGCAAAGGAGCGGGGTTTGGCGGCGGCAACTTTGTGTTGTCGAAGGTCTCGGCCACGATCGCTCCGCCCAATGGGACGCGGCTCAATGGCCGCTTCGTGCGCATTGAATTGCCCGGTAAAGCTCGCCTCCTGCATCTGGCCGAAGTGCAGGTCTTCGCCGGAAACGACAACCTCGCACCGAAGGGAGAGGCCAAGCAGAGCACGACCGATTACGGTGGCGACGCGAAGCGGGCGAACGACGGCAACACGTCAGGGGACTACGCGAAGAATTCGGTCTCGCACACGGCTCAGGAGGACAATCCGTGGTGGGAAGTGGACCTCAAGTCCGAGCAACCAATTGATCGCGTCGTCTTGTGGAACCGCACCGACGCAACCACCGAGGAACGGATTCGCAACTTCCGCGTGCTCGTCTTGAACGACAAGCACGAGCCGGTCTGGCAGAAGGATTACGTCGATCCGCCGAAGCCGTCGTCCGAGTTCGCGCTCAGCGGCGTTGGCGGCGTGCCGTTCGCGATGGCCTTCGCCGATCACAATCAAGCGGATGGGTTCGAGGCGAAAGTCGTGCTCGCGCCGCAAGCGAACAAAGGCTGGGCGGTCGGCGGGAAGATTGATCAACCGCATGTCCTGACGCTGTTGACGTCGGCACCTGTCGAGGTCGCGGAAGGTTCGACGCTGACGATCACGCTCGAACATTCGTCGTCGTTCGAGAATCACACGCTCGGCAAGTTCCGGCTGTCGCTGACGGACGATCCACGTGCCGCCGAGGCAGCTCGCGTTCCGGCTCCGATCTTAGCGATCCTGAATACTCCCGCCGAGCAACGCAACGAAACACAACGTGCCGAGTTGACGAAGTTCTATCTGACGATCGCTTCCGAATTGGCCGCCGCACGCGATCAGTTGGCGGCGACTCGCAAGAGTCTGGCAGACCTCAAGCCGGCGACGATGGTGCCGATCTTGCGAGAACTCGCTGCCGACAAACGCCGTAAGACGAACATCCAACTGCGCGGCAACTTCATGGACCTCGGCAAAGAAGTGACTCCCGGTGTTCCCGCCGCGTTTCATCCGCTGCCTGAAGGATCATCGCCGGATCGATTAGCCCTGGCCAAATGGCTGATCGACGACAACAACCCACTGACCGCTCGCGTCCTTGCCAATCGCTACTGGGAGACGATCTTCGGCAACGGCATCGTGCGATCCAGCGAAGAATTCGGCTCGCAGGGAGAGTTGCCGACGCATCCGGAGTTGCTCGATTGGCTGGCCACCGAGATCGTGCGGCTGAAATGGGACACCAGAGCGTTGCTCAAATTGATCGTGACATCGGCAACCTATCGGCAATCGTCAAAGGTCACTCCGGAGTTGTTGGACCGCGATCCCGAAAACTACTTGCTGGCACGCGGCCCGCGCTTCCGATTGTCGGCCGAAATGATTCGCGATCAGGCATTGGCCGTCAGCGGATTGCTCAGTCCGAAGATGCACGGCCCGCCGGTGAAACCGCTGCAACCGGCCCTCGGCGTCAGTGCCGCGTTCGGCAGCGGCATCGACTGGCAAACCAGCATGGGCGAGGACAAGTATCGTCGCGGCCTCTACACAACGTGGCGACGTTCGAATCCGTATCCTTCGATGTCGGCCTTCGATGCACCTAATCGCGAGGTCTGCACGCTTCGCCGCGCCCGCACCAATACTCCGCTGCAGGCGCTCGTGACGCTTAACGACCCAGTCTACATCGAAGCGGCTCAAGCGTTGGCTCGCACGATGTCCAAGAGCGGTACGACACCCGCCGATCACCTTCGAGCCGGCTTTCAACAATGCACATCCCGCCCGCCAAGCGACTCGGAACTCGCGGACCTCACGAAGCTCTTCAACAACGCTCGAGAGCGCTTCGCGAAAGATCTCGAGAAGGCCCGCAAGCTTGCCACCAATCCGCTCGGCCCGCTGCCGGAGGGAGCCGACCCGGTCGACCTCGCGGCGTGGACCGTCGTCGGCAACGTACTGCTGAATTTGGATGAGATGTTCATGAGACGATAAAAAGTGTGTCACGCGATGGCACAAAGCCTCGAAGATTGACGATTGGTCTTTCTTCACAGCTTCGCGTCTTCGCATGAGATCGAAACAAAAGGGAAATGGCATGAATCCTCGACTCGAATTGATTCAATCAAAAACCCGTCGGCACTTCTTCCAACAGACCGGAGCCGGTCTCGGCGCGATTGCATTGGCGTCGATGCTGGCCAAGGATTCTCCAGCGGCTCCGGCGAGCAAGTCGATCGATCCGCTGGCTCCGAAGAAGGGGCACTTTGACGGCAAGGCGAAGCGAGTTATCTATCTGCATATGACCGGCTCGCCGCCGCATTTGGACTTGTTCGATTACAAACCCGAGTTGGTCAAACACGACGGCGAGAACTGCCCGGATGCGTATCTCAAGGGAAAGCGGTTCGCCTTCACGTCGGGAGTGCCGAAGTTGCTGGGAACGAAGCGGACATTCTCGCAGCACGGCAAGGACGGAGTGTGGATGTCGGATGCGATTCCCCATCTGCACGGCGTCGCCGATGAGATGTGCGTCATCCGCTCAATGAACACCGACCAGTTCAATCATGCTCCGGCCGAATTGCTGCTTTACACCGGTTCGCCACGATCGGGCCGACCCTCGTTCGGTTCCTGGGTCACTTATGGACTCGGCTCGGAGAACGAAAACCTGCCGGGGTTCATGGTGCTCATCAGCAGCGGAGTGCAGCCGAACGGCGGAAAGAATTCCTTCGGCACCGGCTTCTTGCCGTCGGTGTTTCAAGGAGTGCAATGCCGCTCGCAAGGCGATCCGGTGCTGTATGCCTCCGACCCGGAAGGTATGGACCGCGAGATGCGTCGGCTGAGCCTTGATGCGCTGCGCGATCTCAACGAGCAGCAAGCGAAGGAACTGGGGCATCCTGAAACGACGACACGGATCGCGCAGTACGAACTTGCATTTCGGATGCAGACGTCGGTCCCCGAAGTCATGGACATCACCAAAGAACCGCAAGCGGTGCTCGACGATTACGGTGCAAAGCCAGGCGTGTCTAGCCTCGCCAACAACTGCCTGCTGGCTCGGCGGCTGATTGAGGCGGGTGTGCGTTATGTGCAACTCTTCGACTGGGGCTGGGACTTCCACGGCACCGGCCCAGGCGAAGACATCCGCGACGGACTCACACGCAAGTGCGCGACGATGGATAAGCCAATCGCAGCGCTGATGAAAGACCTTAAGCAGCGAGGGTTGCTCGACGACACGCTGCTCGTTTGGGGCGGCGAGTTCGGCCGCACTCCGTTCCGCGAAGGCCGCACCGCCGGCAGCATGAATCTCGGCCGCGATCACTACCCCGATTGCTACAGCATGTGGCTGGCTGGTGCCGGCGTGAAAGGGGGGACGATGTATGGCGAGTCCGACGACCTCGGCTTCTCCGTTGCGAAGGACAAGGTCCATGTCCACGACTTGCAAGCCACGCTGCTGCACCTGCTCGGCTTCAACCACGAGCGTCTGACGTTCCGCTTCCAAGGCCGCGACTATCGCCTGACCGACGTACATGGCAAAGTCGTGCAGGGTGTGCTGGCATGAAGCCGGACTGTCTGGGATGGACACCGGCAATTGCTTTCAACCAGAGACAACCATCAACCGAGCCTGACGACGTGACGCGGGCTTGGACTTGATGACGATTTGAATGTCTTGGTCGAGTGCATTGAGGAATCGAAACAGGCGATCGGTCGAGAACTCCCGCAAACGTCCGTGCAGAATCTTCGAGACCTTGGGTTGGTCGATTTGCAGAGCCGCCGCGACTTCGGCTTGGCTGAGTCCCTTAGCTTCGATGACCTTGGCCAGCCGTTGAGCCAGCCGAGATTTCAACAGCGTCTCCGGGGCCTGTTCATCGCCCAGGTCGGCAAAGACGTTGCCGCTACTCGACTGGATGGTTGAGTTTCGTTTCATGGCGCTTCTCCCGATGCACGTCTATTCTCCGCATGAGATTCGCGTGCGAGTTTGAGGCGGCTGCGGATCAAGTCCAAAACGGGCTTGGGGGTTGCGATGCCTTTCTTGGATTTCTTCTGAAAGGCGTGCAAAACATAGACGGCTTCGGCGAACTGAACGGTGTAGACCGCTCGGAACGTGTTGCCATCGAAGTCGTCCACGATTTCCAAAACTCCCGCGCCGCCGAACCCCGACAGCGGCTTGGCCGAAACGGACTTACCGCCTTGCTGAGCGATGTCCAAAGAATGTCCCATGACATCTTTGACCTCTTCCGGAAACTCCCGGAGGTCATCTTTGGACGATCCGACCCAGAACAACGGCTTGCGTTTCATCGCCACGTTATGCCAATTCTGGCAACATTCAGCAAGGGGATTTCATCCATGCTCGACAACTTTCGCTGATCTCAATCACAATGGTCTGGACTGCCGTCACCGAGGGGGTGACGACCGCTCGCAGAATCCACGACCTCGCTTGGCAAAAAGGGATCGACATGCAGATCACTCGCGAAGTCTTCGCCGTCCCCGTTCGAGTCGAACTCTCTCGCCGACGCCACCGAGTCCCTCATGCAACCCCCACCACGCGGCGAGAAATCCGACGCGTTTAAGCGGACGGCGCACAATGACCATCGGACGGGCCGTTGATTTCTGAAGCTACTTGGCGCCTCCTGCTTGCCAATTAAATCATCCTCGGTCACTTCTTGCAGTGCTGTGCCACATAGTTGATGCAATTTGTCGAGCTGCTGCTTTCTGGAGGTTGCTTTGAATAACTTTGTCCTACTCGCCCAGGATAACCAAGGAGATGCCGCAACCGGAGGCATTCTGCTACTTGCCTTTCTTGGCATCGGATTTCTGTTCTATTTCCTGCCCGCCTTCATTGCAGGGATGAGAGGTCATCAAAACACCGGGGCAATCTTCGTTCTCACTTTGTTCTTGGGTTGGTCGTTCGTGGGATGGGTAGTGGCCTTGGTCTGGTCGTTCACCGCAGTGGACCGTCGGCGACACAGGAACCGATATGATGACGAGTAAGCTACTCCACTGACTAAAGACTTGCGCCCACGCTTTGATGAACACTCGGATTCTTGTTTTTAAGCACTGAGACGTGTCAAAAAAACACAAGCTTATAAGCGGGCTGAACGGGGTTATCTTTCGCATCGGCGCGAAGTCGAACAAAAACTCGATGCGTCTCGAAGAATGCACTCGGCTCACTACGCCAAAAAGGCAACCAAGATGGCACCTCATGCTGATTACGCACTTGAGAAGCTGAGGGCGACCGTCCGCATACTCGTTACCTATCCAGGCGATATCCGACAGCGGTTACTGTGTGCTGCCGAAGCGTTTCAATTCATTCCACTCGGCGTGATTCCCGACTTTCACGGCGTCCACGATGATCTCAAGTGGATTCAAGCCCAAATAACACGAAATGAGCCGCAATACGAGGGCCAAAGTATTATCGCCGCTAGCATAGACAGAATGCGAAGCAAGCGAGCCGTCAAAATAGCAGAGCGCATCTTAGCTGCTGAGTCAAAACTCAATGCCTACGTCCAAGATGAGCTCGCGCAGTTGCAGCTAGCGGTTACTTCTTCGGCGGTTCCGTCACCTTGATCGTCACCGGGCGGCTGGCCATGGAGACGAGCGTGTTGGGGCGGTCCTTCGCGTCCTTGACTTTGTTGAATGGCACTTGGGCTTGGCCGAGGACGGACATCGTGTAATCGCCGGGGCGAGTGCCGGCCTGCACTGTGATGCGGATTGTCACGTCGTTCGTGTCGGCGGCGATGGTTGTGTTGGGCATCTGGAAATTGCCTTTGAACGACAGCGGGATCAGGTTGATCGAGTTCTTGAATTCGGGCCAGTAGCGTTTGGCTTGGATTTTCAGTTCGGCGGTCTTGCCCGCTTCGATCTCGATTTGATTCGGGACGAGTTCCAGCGAGTACGGCGCGGTCTCGCGCACAGCGATGAGCTGCTCGCGAGTCGGGCGGCTGCTGCTGATGTTGGCTTGGTTCCAGACGCGCGTGTAGGGCCGGACTTCGCGGCGGACGGTCTGTTCGCCGATCTTCGCCGTCGCGATCAGCTTGATCGGAGCGTCGATGTCGGCGGCGTTTTCGTCGGACCAGAAGACAATCGTGCCGCGTTGGTCGTCGGTCGTCGTCGGCGAACAAAACACTCCCGGCGGGAGACCTTCGGCGGTGATTGTGTACGGGCCGTTGTGGCCGTCTCGGAAATGCGTCACGACGTCGAGGTGCGCGGTTCCCCCTTTCCACAGCGTCAGGTGGCCGGGGCCGGGGTTCTGGCTGTGGATCGCGGCGACGTACAGATCGGGCTGCGGCTTTCGCAGCGACAAGACGTACTGGTAGCGCGGTCCGCCTCGGCCGTAACGTTCTTGCACGAGGATGCGGTACTTGTGGTCCTTGACCAGCGAGAGCATCCCGACCGGATCGCGGAGATGGCCGTCGAACGCCTGCTGGCGATGCCCGAAGTCATCGTGCTCGCCCACGCGGTTTCGCTTTTCGTCGAAGGCCACAACGACCGGGTCCGCTCGTCCGCAGAGCCGCTCGCAAAATACCTCGACGGCGTAGTTGCCGTTCTCCGGAACCGTGACCTCGAACCAATCGGCATCGCGCGGCTGATCGAAGCGTCCCGCGACGATCGCGGGCAACGTGATCGGCTGCGGCTTCTCGAACTCGTTGTTCGGCTCGGCTTCGATCGTCACCGGATCGCGAACGACCAGCAGCCGCTGAGCACTCATGGCCGGCCCCACGCCGGGCAATTCCGGCCGCCATTGAAACCCCGTGAGCGTACAGGTTCCCGCCGTCGGCGACACCGAGTGATCGGTCGGATGTTCGAGAAACCGATACGTCTGCAAGTCGAGCAGGTCCGCTGGAGCCGCCAGTGGCAACGTCAATTCGTCGAGCGGCACGTCCGTGATGCGTGCAGCCGACGGCTTCGCCCCACTGCCGAGATTCCGGCCGAGCACCGTCAACGAGGCCGATTGCCCCGCCGTGATCGCTCGCGGAAAGACGTTCTCGACGTGCGGCCGATGCGAGATGACTAGCCGATACGGCGCTCCGCCGTTGAACGTCAGGTCGTGAAACTTCACGAAGAACTCGCCGTCCTCCGGTGCCACGAAATCGAGAAACGGATCGGCCCCGAAGTAATCGCTGTTCGAGGCCAACGGCTTGCCGGCTTTGTTCGTCAGCGTGAGCGTTCCATCCATCGTGGAGTCGAGCCGCATCGCCAAGCACTCAACCGTCACTCGCTCCCCGCGCTTCGCCTCGAATCGAAACCAGTCCTCGCCGTTCTGATCGCTGCTCCCGTTGATCGCCGAGTTGATCACGACAAGCTGCGCCTTCTCCGGTTCATTGTTCGGCTCGACTTCCGCGACATCGGTCAGCCCGTGCGAGACCGCCAGCAATCTCGGATTGCTGACACCGAACCGCCCGACCAACCGCACGTCATACGTCCCCGCTGGCATATCCGCCGCGACGCTGACTTTGAAAAACCGCTCCTTGACGAACTCGGCCTTCAACCCCGGATGATCGAACCGCAACGACTTCATCTCTTCGATGTCGCCGCCCAGCACTTCAATCTCAACCGTTGACCCCGCCGCCGCACCGATCGGGCTGAGACGATCAAACCGGATCAGCGGAAGTTCGGCGTATGCGGCGACCGACAACAGTTCCACCAGAATCAACACAGACAGCGATGAGCGAATCACGTTGCAGGGCATCTCATTACTCGGTCGAGGGACAAGCCAGAGCGGTTTTACGCCAGCACCGAAAGCCTTTCGTGCAAAAACTCCGGAGCCAAGTCCGCTCCGTTGACCCACGCGATCGTGTTGAGTTCGGGATCGAGCCGAAACTGTCGAAACTGCGTGACGTCTTGCAACGACTCAAAGACCTCGCCGAACAACTCGTCTTTCAAATCGACTTCACCTTCCGCCCCGTCATTGAAACGAAGCCAGACGATAAAATCGCGAACGTATCGGGCGTCTTCAACGTGCAGAATCATCGGTCAGTCCAGTGGAGGAATTGGTTTGAGTGGTTTGTTCGCCCTCGCTAACCGCCAGTCTTCCAGCAACTCAGGCTGATGCAGTTCACGCCATTCGTTGACCAGTTGCAACACGCGACGAGACAGGCTGCCCTCGGTAACTCCCGTAGCGATCTCAACTGTTGCCTCGGCTTCACCGTACTTGGCATGAAAATGCGGCGGCTGATGATCGCGATGGTACATCACAATCGAGATGCCGAAGAAACGGCTGATGACCGGCATCGTTCACACCAATTCCGGAATCGGCTCGCCTTCGTTGAGGATTGGCAGCGGGCGTTTGGCCTGGTCGAAGAAGACATGGTGGTGGTCGATGTCGAGCACCTTGTACATCGTCGAGAGGACGCAGCCGGGTGTGTACGGTTTCGTCGTCGGATACTCGGCGCGGGCGTCGGTCGTACCGATGGCTTGACCCATCGTGAGTCCGCCGCCGCCGAAGACGACGCTCATCGCGCCGGGCCAGTGGTCTCGGCCGGAGCCACCGTTGATGCGCGGGGTTCGACCGAATTCTCCGAAGCACATCACCAGCACGTCGTCGAACAGGCCGCGTTGATGCAGGTCGGTGACAAGTGCCGCGACCGCTCGGTCGAATTTCGGCAGCAGGTTGTTCTTGAGCTGCGCGAAGTTGTCGCCGTGTGTGTCCCAGCCACCGCCCGCTTGGATCGTGACGTAGGTCACGCCCGCCTCGACCAAGCGCCGAGCCAGCAGGCAGCTTTGGCCGAGATCGTTGCGGCCGTAATGGTCGCGCAGCTTCGGGTCTTCTTTTTGGATGTTGAACGCTCGGACGGCGCGGTCGTTCGTGATCATCTCCATCGCGTCGCGGTAAAACGTGTCGAGGCCAGCGATGTCACCTTGTGTGTCGATGTCGCGGCGGATTGTGTCGAGCTTGCCCATCAAACCTTGTCGGCGTTCGAGACGTGACAGGCTGACTCGGCCGGGAAGTTTCAGGTTCCGGACGTTGAAGCCGTCATTGTTCGGATCGCTATCGGGAGCGAACGGATTGAACGATGCGCCGAGGTACGCCGCTTTGCCTAGCCCCAGTGAGTTCGGCAGGTTGACGTAGGCTGGCAAGCTCTCGGCATTCGCCCCACGCATGCGGGCGACGACTGAACCGCATGCCGGATAGATGTTGTTGTTGACTTCGATCGTCGGCTGATAGCCGGTCAGCATCAACTGCGAGCCCATGCCGTGTCCGGCGTTGGTGTGCGTGGCCGAGCGGACGATCGCCAGCTTGTCCATCACCTGTGCTTGCAGCGGGCAATGCTCGCCTATTTCGATGCCGGGGACGTTGGTCGGGATCGGTTTGAACTCGCCACGGAATTCGGAAGGCGCTCCCGGCTTCAAATCATACATGTCGATATGACTAGGCCCACCGGCTTGCCAGATCTGGATGACCGCCTTACGTCGCGCCGGCTTTTCGTCGGCAGTCGATTCCGCTCGCAGCGTGTTCGCCAAAGTCAGGCCGCCAGCGGCGAGGCTACCAACGCGGATGAAATCGCGGCGAGAAACGCCGTCACAGGTGCGAGTTCCAGAACCAAGCAGGTCGAGCATGTTCGGAGACCTTTTCGGGGCGAGCGATGAAGGCGGGAGAAACGCAGACGCTCGACAGAATACTTCGGCAATCCCGATGGGAAAACGGATTCTGATCTGTTTTTTCGGACGGGCCGAAAGTTTTGAGAGTCCAAGTGGCGTGATCGTGGCGGATGCTGCCAGCATCCGAGCCCGACGCTGGCAGCGTCGGCCACGTCACTCCGCTGCAACCGCTCGGCCAGCAACTGGCTCTTCGACTTTGAATTGCACGCTGCCGCGCGGTGGGACTTGTTCCTCCGGCGAGAGGCTCAGCGGAGCGTTCTGCCAGCCAGCTTTGGAGGCGGCGTGCTTGAAGCCGACGTCGAACAGCTTCTGCATCGTGCGTGGTTCGAACACCATTGGCGAGGACTCTTCGGCCAAGTCACGCGGCACGGCGGTGAGGGCAAACGAAGCTCCGGCCCAGCGGCTCATCAAGTATGTCTTGAGCAAGTCGCCGTCCATCTGAGCTTGCAGCACACCGCCAACTGACTCTTCGATGACAGCCGAGAGTTTGCGTTGCACTTTGCGACGTGGAAGTCGCAATTGCCCGGCGACGATGACGTACACGTTCAGATCGTCGCGCACCTTTGCCTCATCGGGATCGTTCGCCGACATGCCGAGCATCGCGGGTTGCAGGAACAATGACGCGGCGACACCACCATCGACGTGTAACTCCGCATGTCGTTCGCCATCGACGTTGATGTCGATCTCGACTGGTGGCAGAAGGCCGGGGACTGACGCGGACGCCAGCAGCACATCGCGAAAGAGTTCGAGCTTGTTGGGGTCTTTGCCTTCGGCGATCGCTCCCAAGTCCCAGACGATGAGTCGTTTCGAGTCGAGGTCGGTCGTGCCGACGTACAGACGCCGGCCGTCTCGGTGGGCTTCGGCGACTCGTTTCAAAATCGTCGGCGTGATTTCGCTGGCGATCCGCTTCCGCAGCGGACTCGAATCGGCCAGCGAGTCCGCGTAGACCAACGCGGGCAACCAGCGGCGAATGAAGATGTCCCGATCGCGGCTCTCCGTGTAGTTCCGCTTCAAGAGGCCGTCGAACTCGGAACCCAGGAAGGCAAACGGCGCGATTAACGCTCCGGTACTGATGCCGGTGACGACATCGAACTGCGGCCGATTCCCGGCTTCCGTCCAACCGTTGAGAACTCCGGCCGTATACGCTCCGTTGGACCCGCCGCCGGAGAGAACGAGCACGTTGCTCGGCTCGCGAGCGGCCGTCGCCGAGACCATCCGAATCTCCGCCTGCTGCACGCGCGGAGCGACCTCGGCCGGTTCGCCCAGTTCGACCAGTCGAGCCGCTTGTGGCAATTCCAGCGATCCGTAGCGGCGTGAGATCGCGCAGCCCGTCAGTGTGAGAAATATCAGGAGCCACAAGAAGGGATTGATGCGGCGTGACATAGTCGATCGAGTGAGAAGGGTTTGCTCGGATGGAAGACGTTCGACAGAATCCCGCCCCTGAGATTTCCTCGGGAACATAGATCGAATTCGGCAATTGCCCCAAGAGCATTCTTCCCCCACGAGGCTCCATGAGATTCCTGCTGACCAATGACGACGGCATCGACGCCCCCGGCCTGAGACTGCTGACGCAAGTCGCTCGCGAATTCGGCGAGGTGATCGTCGTCGCCCCTAACGGAGTTCGTTCCGGTTGCGGGCATCAAGTGACCAACGACAGACCGCTCGCGCTGACCAACGTCCGCCCCGGCGAGTTCGCCTGCGACGGCACGCCCGCTGACTGTGCTCGACTGGGCTTGATGCAAGTCGCCGCCGATGTCGATTGGGTGCTCTCCGGCGTCAACGACGGCGGCAACCTTGGCATCGACGTCTACATGTCAGGGACAGTCGCCGCAGTGCGCGAAGCGGTGCTGCTCGGCACGCCCGGCATCGCGCTGTCGCAATACGTTGGCCGAAAGGACTCGGTCGATTGGCCCTCGCGAGCTGACCTGTTGCGCGGCGTGCTGTCCCGTCTGCTGGCTGAGTCGCCACCGTCCGAAGGATTTTGGAACGTCAACTTTCCGATCTGGGAGCCGACACATCCGCATCCGCCGATCGTCGAGTGCCGCTTGGACCTCAATCGCCACGACGTGCGGTTCGAGCCGCTCGAAGACCGCTGGCACTACCGAGGTATCTATCGCGACCGCCCCCGCACCGGCGGCCACGATGTCGACGTCTGCTTCGCCGGACAGATCGCGCTGACGAAACTGACCATCGGAGGCTGATCACGTCCACGACCATCACGATTCATGTCCCGCGCGAACTGCGTGTCGAATGCGATGGGGCGAAGGAATTATTCCTTTCCGCCTCAAGCGTGCGTGCCGCGCTGGCCGAGTTGGAACGTCTCCGTCCGAGTTTGTACCGTAACATTTGCGACGAAACCGGCGCGGTCCGGCGTCACCTCAATTTGTTCGTGAACTCGGCTCATGTGCGCGAGCGGCAAGGGCTGGAGTCGGTGCTGGTGCCTGGCGACACGCTCTTCATTCTCCCCGCTGTCTCTGGAGGTTAATCATGCCCGAACGAGTGGTGCTCACGATCGGAACCAAGAAGGGTCTGTTTGTCGCCGAGGGTTCCAAGACGCGAGGCAAGTTCTCGCTTCGAGGCCCGTTTGGAAATGGCGTGCCGGCGTACTCGTCGCTGATCGACACGCGCGGGACTCCGAAGATTTACGCATCGAGCTGCAATCCCTGGTTCGGCATGAAGGTGCTGGTCTCGAACGATCTCGGCCAGAAGTTCAAAGAGACGAAGTCCGCCCCCGCGTTCCCGAAGGAAGATGGCCGAGCGCTCGCCAACATCTGGTCGATCGAGCCGGGACTCAGCAAGAAGGATTTGTTCTGCGGCGTCGAGCCGGCGTCTCTCTTCCACAGCAGCAATGGCGGCGACTCGTGGGAGTTGGTCTCCGGCATCAGCAATCACGATCACGCCAAGCAATGGCAACCGGGTAACGGTGGCTTGTGCATGCACACGATCTACCGATCCGGCAATCGGATTCATCTGGGCATCTCCACCGGCGGCCATTACCTGAGCGAAGATGGCGGCACGACCTTCCAAGCGGCGAACAACGGAGTCGGCACTGGCTTCTCTCCCGATCCCTATCCAGAGTTCGGCCAGTGCGTCCACAAGATCGCTGGACACAAGGATGCTCCGGGCCGGCTCTACATGCAGAATCACGGTGGCTGGTCCGAATGGACCGGCCCCGGCGGGTCGCGGCCCGACATCGCAACGCCGTGAAGAATTTTTAAGCGGCGATGTTTTCATTCGTGAAGTTGGTGAGTTGCTTCTTTTCTTGCGGAGAGAGCTGGCTGAGTTTGGGATCTCCGAGAGGTTTTTTATCAGGGTTGGGGGGATGGTAGCGGGCT
>SXGU01081872.1_pt1 | contig 43500 bp, 37 predicted proteins | sample 3174531 | NCBI WGS metagenome assembly SXGU01 (sample SAMN11356863, study PRJNA531348) | freshwater metagenome | isolation source: freshwater sample F1-140 | place: China: Fuxian Lake, Yuxi | collected 2017-12-25 | reverse complement strand
ACCAACAAACGCATATTTAGTAAAATTTTCATCTGTTGTTATCTCTACTTTTTGTTGCTGTTTTTTAATTTTAGAATACTTGCTTTCTTCGGCAGTAGTATCAACCTCAACAGCTGCTTTAACAGTATCTACAGCAACTAATTGGGCTTTACTAGATTTTGAGAAATCTCCAATATACAGCTCGTTGGAATTTACCATTTCAGAAAAAAGACTGTCAGTTAAAGAAGACAGTACTACATCCTCAGGATTTTTTTTGTAGGCCTTATAAGCGTATGATAAAGCTATTGTATTAAGTTCTTTTGCATCAAGGTTATCAAGCATATAATACAAACGCTGTGAAGGTCCTTCGATTCTCTCATAGTCAGGAATTGAATAGCTTTTGGATGAAAGTCGTGCATTATTTGCAATGTTAAAACTATATCGTGATTTAATTCTATCAGAGCTGGACTCGGAGACTGCAATGTTGTATAATGCTTTAGCAACAATTTTTTTTAAATATAAATTTTCAGGATATTTTTCTAAAAGGATATATGAAGCATAAATTGCATTCACATAATCCCTATCAATTAAATAAAGCCTGCAAGATTCAAAACGGGCAATTTCTCTGGCTTTCTTAAATTCCTCTTCTGATACCAAGTATTTTTTACGGCTTGCTTCATCCGAAACAACTAATTCTGGCTCTACAGCACCCCTTCTCTTACGAATATTGGGATGGGTACTTTTTGAATCATCGTAATCATCATTTGATTTTATTTCAGAAGTCTTTTTAAGAAAAACTGTATCGGGAAGAATCAAATATTCATCCTCAAAAAATGATTTTTTAAAATCAACCAATTCAAATGGCAAATAGGAATACTGCAAAACATCAAATGCACCACTCAAAGCTTTTACGCTATAACCCGATTCCTTAATACGCACCAATCCTTCAGCATCTGCCTCGGTTTCATTTTCCTGTGAAAATCTATATTTAGCAATATTTCTTGCCTCATAAGAACCCGTTTCATAAGTGCTGGTTCCTCTCTCCAACTTCATATTTTCAATGTACTGATTAACAGAATGTTTTTTTACAACGTGTGTTAATTCATGAGAAATTACGTATGCTAACTGAGCTTCATTTTCTAATTGTGCGAGCAAGCCTGCATTAATAAAAATAAAACCTTTGTCGAAGGCATGAGCATTTACGTGAGGGGATTTGGTAACATAAATATGAATTTGTTTTCTTAATTCAGGATTATTTTTCAACAGTTCATCTGCCACTTTATTCACATAAATTCCAAGCGGATCATTAATTAAGACATCACCACTTAAAAGTAAATCTCTTAAGAAATAGTTACTTGAAATGGTAAATTGCTGTTTTGCCATTCTATCGGTTCCATAGCCAATATTTTTTATATCCTCTTCAGATAATGATCTGGCCGTTTTTAAAAACTCTTCAGGTAATGCCCCTGAAGACTTTAATGGAATATAATTTGTAGCATATTGAGCAACTAGTACTCTTGAAAAGAACAAGAATACTATCCATACGAAAATTATTTTTTTATACATCGATTTACCCATCACAAGTATTTTTTATTTTATTTCAATTGAAAAAAGCATATTCTTTTTCTTTTTCCTTTCAACAGCAACTAAATTATTTTTTCTTCCATCAACAAATTTCCTGCAATACAAATTCGTTTCATATTGTTCGGCAGCACCCAAATTATACTTTTTCACTTCCCCTTTTTCATTGATGTCTATTCCGGCAACAAATCCACCTCTTCGGCTTTGATGCATTTTAGGGGCCTCATTTTCTTTAAGTGTAAAATTTTCTATGTGATCTAAATAAAATAAGTGCACATGACTACCTTTTACGGCTGATGAGAATGAAATCCCCACTCCTGCTGCTCCGCCTTCGTGTTGACGCTTAGGAATTTTTCTTATCCAACCTAAATTTCCTGCTGGATCAATGCTGAAAACAAAAATATCATTTGCATAAGTATCGTATGTAGTAGTAGTAGTTTTTCCGTTATAGTGTGTTGTAGTTACTACATAATATATTTCCGAAACTATAATTGTTGACCCATTTTCTAAAAAATGAATGTTTTTAATTTCAAGGTTATTGATTCCTAAATCTTTCTTTTCATTTCCTTCATTTTTCTTTTCCTTTTTTTCTAACTTTTCTTTTTCTCTATCCGTCATAAAAGATTTAATAATTTCTGAAGGAATTTCATAATATCCGCCACCTAGTTTTGAAAATTTTCCATTTGCAACATCCAGCTTCACCATATAAGCACCATCAATAGAAGGATTACCCATTTTTGAATAAAAGCCTGCAACTACAATATTGTTTGCTTTGTCTTCATATAAATAAGTATCTCTTAAAATATAATCGTCCAACTTTAATTCAATTATCTTAGGATCTTTTTTATCTTTTGAATAAACTAAAATCTCAAAACGACCTTCTTTTCCCTCTGCTCCACGAACACTAATCAAAAAATAGAGTTTTCCATCATTTGATACTTGATAATCCAAAGTACTCATTTGAGCTTCAGTATATGGCATTTCATATTCACCACCCCAGATTAGTTTCAGATTTTCATCATACATATAAAAACCGTATTCTTCTTTGTTCAATTCATTTTTGCGTTCACGGTTATGTAAAGTATACTTAAAAAACAATTTTGTTTTATCATTTGAGTTAGAAATTCCATATCCCCAGCCTCCACCAATGATTCCGCGTGAACTCTGAAATAATTTAACAGGTTCGCCTGAAGTTTCAAGAGAAGTAGGAGAAAATTCTACTGCTGCTAGTCCTTCCGTTTTTGTTTCTTTAAACACTTCTCTAACTATCACAAAAGATTTTTTGCTGGTTAATGCTACACGTTCAAAGTATGATTTTTTGTTATCAAACATTGATTTGATATTAGGAGAATTGGAATTTGATAGCGTTAAGCCCGAAAATATCTGAAAGCCTATTTTATCCAATTTATCGCCTTTTGCATAGGTAAGCAAAACATCTCCATTTGCTAAAGGATTTGTTTGAACCAAAGGAAGATCATCTACACTCTCAAACTCAGTTGAGGATTTTATAGAATAAGGCCCTTTTTGAGAAAATGCTATTTGATTGACAAATAATAATGCAATAACCGAAGTAAAAAATTTAATATTCATATAGTTTAATGTTTTAGTGTTTTATCAGACAACAAGATAAAAAAAAATCCCGCTTCTGTAACCAGAAGCGGGATTTTTACAATATTTATGGTATTTATTTCATCTTTTTAGCCATTCCTGCACCAACCTCTTTTCCGCACTTAGCATAACATTCTTTAATAGAAGCTGTAGGGTCAAAATCCCAGTCACTTCCACCCATATTCACACCTTGAGCTGTAACCAGGCCTTTAGCCATAACTTTACCGGTAGCAATTTCTATCCAATAAATTTCAAAGCGGCAGAAAGGATTTTGCTTCATAACTACAGAGTTAAAGCCTGGTTCTGTCATTACCGTTTTTACTTTAATGGTGTATTTTGCATCTTTTTCGTTTTTAGCAGCTGTAGCGTTTGTTTTGCCTTTGAATAACATTTTATTGATTAGTTCTTCAAACATTGGTTCATATACAGAAGATCTGTTATTCACCCATTTTTCTGCCCAACGATCACCTTTTCCAGGCTGTTTAGCATTGTGCTTTGCAATTTTATCTGCTTTGTATTCAGATTCAGGTATTTTACCAACTAACATATCAGTATAATCATACTCAATATTGAATTTTTTTTGCCCTTTTAAAAAAGCCATACTCTTATCACCTTCAACGATTTTTTGTGCAATTAATGAATTGGAGAAGGCGATTAGACCAACAATTGCAAGTAATTTTAATGTTTTCATAGTTTTATTTTTTAGTTTGTTGTTTCCCCTTGTGGAAAACAAATGTATTTATTTTAATAGACAAAAGCTATACCATTTTATTATTTTTTATTCTTTTTTATATGTTCAGTAAACGACTTTGCTATTTTAGCGAAGGCACCTTCTACACACATTCCAGAGTTAGCAACCGAACACATTGCTCCCCCCTGAACATGTTTAATTGTTGATTTAGACAAAATCACATCCGGCTTATTTGTTTCGGTAATAATAAATTCACAAGTAATCCAAGCCGGAATAGCACCAATACCTCCTGAGGAGAATTGACCCGGGAATACAACTAATGTTTTTACTGTTAATGTATAAGCTGCATCCGTATTGCTCTGACTCAAATTAAGTTTACCAAAATATTTATTCCAAAGCTCTTCGAATTTATACGGCCAGCCTTCCTTTTTGTAGGACTCCCAACTAGCTATAAATTCATCCCCTTTTCCCGGAACACTTTCATTCAACTGTTTTCGCATCTTATCCAAATAAACAGCTTCTGTTGATCCTTCCGACATCATCATTTCAGAATAATCGTATTTAACCATCAATTTTGTCTGGTTGCCTAACATTTTTAAATCACCAAGGTCTTGGTAGACAAGTTGGGCATTAGATCCTACACTTATTAAAAGAGTAAAAAATAATATCAGAATCTTACTAGTTTTTTTCATATGTCTCATCTTTTATCAAAAAACACCACCGGTTTTCTGCTTAATTCAGGAAATTGAATTTTATTAATTACATCTATATCTTCGAATTTTACTTGAGGAGCTACACGCAATTTTGCTCTGAAATGGTCTTTGATGTCTTTCTCGAAATTTTCAGGAATATTTTCGCAACCAATTCGAATTAAAATTTCATCTGTTCCTATATCATTTGTAAATACTTCAACCACATAATTTGTAACTCCTTCGATGTTGTTTAAAATATCATACAAAGCAGGTGGATAAAGTGTTGTTCCTTTATACTTGATCATTTGTTTTCTTCTTCCAACAATTGGCCCTAACCGAATGGTTGTCCTTCCGCAAGTGCAAGGCTCAGAATAATGAGAACATAAATCTCCCGTTTTGAAACGCAACAAAGGCATTCCTTCTACACCTAATGTTGTAATAGTAACTTCTCCCGGTTCACCTTCGGCAACCGGGTTATTGTCTTCATCTAAAAATTCCACAATCACTAATTCGGGATGGTGATGACCGCCTTTTCCCGCTGCACATTCTGTAAATGCTGCGCTCATTTCGGTGCTGGCATAAGTAGAAAACAATTTAATGTCCCATTTATCTTTTATGCGTTGTCCGAGTGTAGTCAGACTAAAATCTTCGTTACGCAATGATTCACCAATACAAATCGCTTTATTAATAGAAGTATTTTTATAATCGATGCCATTTGCTTCGGCATATTCAATCAACTTTAATAAAAAAGATGGAACAGTTACAAACGCTGTTGGATTGATACGATTAATCGTATCCCATTGCAATTCCGGGATTCCTCCTCCTACTCGGACAACACCTGCACCTAATTTCCGGATTCCTAAGAAATAGGCTAAACCAGCCATGAATCGTTTGTCCAAGGTTGTCATCAATTGAAAAATATCATCGGAAGTAGAATCAGCGCATTCAAATGAAATGCATTCGTTGTATGCTAATCTGTCTAAATCTTTATCCGTCATTGGAAACAAAACAGGATCTCCCAATGTTCCGGAAGTAGTTATATAATCAATAATTTTACTTGGTGCCACACAAATAAAATCATCGTTACGATTTTGAATGTCATCTTTTGTAGTAACAGGAATCTGCTGTAAATCCTCTAAAGTTTTAATTTTAGAAATATCAATGTTATTCTTTTTGAATAATTCGGAATAAAATTTAGAACGCTCAGAAATATATTGAAGTAAAGCAGGTAATTGCTCCTCTTGGTGCTTCTTTTGCTCTGATAAGGATTTTGTTTCTATTTGAGGAATCATACTACTCCAACGAATTACTAATTTTTACGAAATATACGAATTACGAATCTCCATTAACCTTCTAACACAACCGTTGCCATTGCCATATCTTTAACGTGCGACAAGGAAACGTGAATTGTTTTAATATTTTTTTCTTTAATTATTTCTGCAGTTGTTCCAACAATTACCAAAGTTGGTTTTCCTAATTCATCATTCACCACTTCCACTTCATTAAATGCCATTCCGCCTCTCCAACCTGTTCCCAATGCTTTAAAAAATGCTTCCTTCGCAGCAAAACGTGCTGCATAACTTTCTGCAAAATTTGTTTTCGATTCGCAATAAGCAATTTCCACTTTGGAAAATACTTTTTCCTTAAAGCTATTGTTCTCAATACTTTTTGCTATGCGTGGCACTTCTGCTATGTCTGTTCCTATTCCTATAATCAATTTTAGATTTTTTGAATTTTAGAATTTTAGAATTGGCTACTACCTATTTTTTTCTTGGGCTTGAACTATACTCTTCTCAATCGCTTCCTTATCTTGAAGTGTTGTAATCTCTTTTGAAAGGGCTAAATTATAATATTTTAAAGCTTCTGTCGTATTCTTTTCATCGCTATAATAATTTCCTAAAATAAAATAGGTTTCCCAAAGTTCAGGATTCGATTGAATGAAATTACTAATAGTTTTTGAATCTATAGAGTATTTTACATTGTGCTTACGTTTTACTTGAAATCCTTCTCTAAAAAGTTTATAGGAAACGAAGTTTTTGTACTCCTTCGAATACAAAAAACTATCAGCAGGAACATTCAATTCCTTTTCATACAATTCTTTTTTTGCTTTTAATGTTGGCGCTTCTGCAAATACTTTGTTTAAATCGTAGCATACATATTGTCCGAGTTGAAAAGGATTTGTGGAAACCCAGACTTGCAACTTAGCAGGTTTGAAAATTACGGAGTGGTGAGCTATCAATTGATTCAAGGCCTTTTCGTTTCCCATTCCAATATCTTTTCCATCTATTCCTTTTTGATTTCTCAAAATTGCTGCTGCATCTTTCACAGAAATTTTTGGTGTCTCATTTACCAATTGAGTCAAATGTTTCAACCGGTAATTGGATGAACTTTTTTCGATGTTCGTTTGATTAATTAAATCCGTAGCAAATGCTTTTCCCTGATAATGATTGGCGCAAATGATGTAATCCGAATTTTCTGAATTATACAATTCTGTTTTGGAAGGCGTTTTTTCAATGGTTGCTGTTCTATTATCTGCCAGTGAACCGATCATTATAGATTCGGAGACAAATGTTTTTCGTTTTTGAGCAATCGCATAAGCTTCGTCAATGTTTTTTGCATACTGCAATATTTCTCTAGCTAATATTGAAATTGGAGTTGCTGCTCCTGTTGGAATTTCTGATTTGGATGCGTTAATCGTAACCGTCAATCCTTTTTCATTCATCCCTGAAACTGTTCCTATCATTCCGGCCCAGGAAATCATCATCAGCTTATAACCCTCTTTCGGTTTTACAAAATTTATGAGTTTATCTTCTGCGAAAGCATCGCCCACATAAAAATCAAAATTCCTTCCAATCAACAAAGAGCCATCATCAGTTTTATCTTTCCAAGCGCCAAAAGCAGTACAACCTACCGTCATGTTTTTATCTTGCAAAGCATGACCAATGTCGTGAGCTGCGTGATAATTCAACATTCTGTAATATTTCGGAGCAATAAAATCAAATTGATCGGATGCAGAAAGTGACTCTCCATAAATTTCCAATTTGTATTCTTCCGGAATGTATTCATCCAGATTTCTGTTAAAAAAAGCAATAAAAAATTTGAGATAATTCAACATTCCCTGTGAAGGAATCATTTTTTTAATCTGACCAACAAAAGCTATTTCTTGTTTTTCGGCAAGTTCTTTATTCAACTTTCCTTCTATTACACCACGTTCAAACCCATCGCCTTCTATATATATTTCCCATAAGCCTGTTTCACTTTTTTTAATCCAATTATTTTTAAGGGTGTAAAAATCTGGAGAAACTTCTGTACGATTGGAATCAACAATTGATAAATCTTCCGGAACCGGAGTTTTGATAGTAACCGTTATGATAAACCAAACCAACAGAATGAGTAATACATCCATTACCACAAAAAAGGAGTAGAATAACCAGCGGGCAAGTCGTATAAGTATATTTTTTATCATCAATTGTATCGCAAAGATAACAATAATAGTAGTTTCAGAGCATTGATTTTTTGAGCTATTTCTGACGTTTGTTTATCAAAAATTAGTATTTTTAGTTCCCCTCTTTGAAGGGAAAAACTATTCTATGACCCAGAACTTTAATTTTGATGATATTCGTCCGTATTACGACAATGAAGCACGCGATGTAATGCGGAAATTGCAGTACGACCCTTTGTTTATGAAGCTGGTGAATCATCTTTGGCCAACAATGACTCAGGAAGAAGCATTTGCAAAAGCCGACAAAGTGACCAGCAACATGGCTTTTCAACTCGAATTTATGCATCAGGCTATCCGGGTAATTGTTTCACGTTCTTCAACAGGACTAAGCTGTAGCGGATTTGAGAATGTTGACCCTAAACAAGCTTATTTATATATTGCCAACCACCGCGATATCTTATTGGATTCTGCAATTCTTCAGATTTTACTTGTAGAACATGGTTTTCAAACAAGTGAAATTACCTTCGGAAACAATTTAATGCAAGGCGACTTTATCACCGATTTTGGAAAACTGAACCGGATGTTTACGGTTTTACGCGAAGGAAATAGCCGCGAATTGTATGAAATCTCACAAAAATTATCTGCATATATCCGTCATACTATCATTGACAAAAATGTTTCCGTATGGATTGCACAACGAAACGGGCGGACGAAAGATGGAAACGACATGACTCAAACCGGTTTAATAAAAATGTTAAACATGAGTGGCGGAAAAAACTTTTCTGAAAGTATCCGAAATTTAAAAATTGTTCCATTGAGTATTTCTTATGAATACGAACCTTGTGACGATTTAAAAGTACAAGAACTTTATTTATCCTCTTTACATTCAAAATATGTAAAAGCACCCGGAGAAGATTTGAATAGCATTCTTACCGGAATAATACAACCAAAGGGCAGAATACACATGACTGTTGGAAAACCAATAGAAAGTGAATTGTCAGAGATAGAAAAAATCGGGAACGAAAACGAAAAAATAAAAGCTCTGGTAAATATTATAGACGAACAATTGTATGCTAACTATAAATTATGGCCTGTAAACTATATTGCTAATGATATTGCCAATGAATCAACAGAATTTAGCTCATACTATTCTGAAAAAGAAAAAGAGGATTTTATAAATTACATCAAACAAAAAATAAAAAAATTGACCGGAGACGAACAATCACTTTTTAATTTGTTTATTTCAATGTATTCAAACCCTGTAAAAACTAAGAAACTATCGGCAATAAGCCAGTAGATGAAAAATAATATTTTAATAATGAAAAAAACGACCCTACTCCTCTTAGTTTTTTCAAGCATTTTTTATTTAAATGCATTCTCACAAAAAATTTATACAAGTGCCGATGTGTTTACCGAAAAAAAAATGGTTTGGTATGGCTTGGATTTTACCCATTGCAAATTTATCGGCCAGCCAACTATCCACGGAAATTTTTATAAAGCTCCGGATTACGTTGTAAAATATTTCTTTAGAGATTGGAATATGATTCCTTTAAAAGAAGGAGAAAAATACGATATAGGAAAAGCCTTTGATAAGGATTATATTTATTTTGATATTGATACCGTTTTAGCAAGAGGCCAGAGATATAAAAGTGATAGTCTGATTGCATTTTCAAACGCCTATACTTTAAACACAACCACTTTTCCCGATGTTATAAAATCATATGGAGGAATTGCATCTGAAGGAATTGGAGTTGTTTATCTTGTAGAAAGCTACAATAGCATAAACGAACTTGCAACCTATTATTGTATTGTATTTGATGTAGCCTCAAAAAAAATATTGTTACAAGAAAAAATTACCGGCCGCCCGCAAGGAGGAAGTGTTAAAACATATTGGGCAGGTGCTTTCCGAGAAGCATTAGAGAAAAATGTTAAAGTATATAAGAAGTGGAAAAAGGGAGCAATGGTTAAGTAGTTGGGAGTCGGGAGTTCGGAATTGGGAGTTGGGAGCAAAGTAGACAATAGACAATAGGCAATAGACAAATAAAAAAACGCTCCGTAATTAACGAAGCGTTTTTTTATTGTGGGGTATTTTATCTCACTATTGCAAATTTTCCATACGATACTTTTTCTCCTTCTACAGAAATTGAAAATGTGTACATACCCGGAGAAAGTGTTGAAACATTTATTTTGTTTTCAATTGAACTTATCTCCATCGTATTTTTACCGGAAATATCATAAATGGATATTACCGCTTTTTTAGAAAAAGTATTTTCTAAATAAAATACATCATTACAAGGATTAGGATAAACAGAAGAAGATAAAACCGGAGCAGTTTCAGTAATTCCTGTTGGAATACAAAGTCCGGGAGGAAAAGATACAACCGGACAAAGGTTCATTGGTCCTGTATAATTAAGAATTGTAGCTCCGGCCTCATAATTTACTCCAAAAAACATGGTGTTTCCATGTGCATCAAATGTTCCGCCACTTTTAATATAAACCATTCCGTATGCTCCAGGACCAGCTTCATAAATTCCTCCTCCCTCAATGTGTATAAACCTCGTACAGCACATGGCACTATCCATTAAATGTCCACCGCCACAAACAATTCCAAAGTTATAAGGCGTTCCGGATGGACCAAGTACAACATTCCCACTTACGGTAAGGTCGTAAGAACCAGAACCGGATGAACACTGAGCATTAACGCAAGTAATTGCAATAAAAATAAGACTAAATAGAGTAATTATTTTCTTCATGTTTTAGATTTTATAGTTTAATTTTATCAATACTATGAGTGTAATTTTGTTAAAATAGTTGCATGGATTATTGATAAACTATAATTCCATTTCAGACTAAAAAGGTCGTTTTTTTTCCTATTTTTACAGCTAGGCAGTAGAACCCTTCAACTGCACTAAGGGCAATAAAAAATTAGAGTTTAATATTTATATTATATGAAGTTAGAAAATTACGCATCCGGGAAATGGGTTTCAGGTGATGGCGATGGCCAGGCATTATTCAATGCAATTACAGGCGAACAAATTACAACTGCAAGCAGCAAAGGATTGGATTTTGCAGAAATGATGAATTATGCCCGCAAAGTGGGCGGACCGGCTTTACGAAAATTAACTTTTCAGGAAAGAGGTTTAATGCTGAAGGCTTTGGCAATGCATCTTCAGTCAAAAAAAGAATCGTTTTATAAAGTGAGCTGGGCAACTGGCGCAACCCGTTCGGATAGTTGGGTGGATATAGAAGGAGGAATTGGAAATTTATTTACTTATGCTAGTTTACGCAGACAGTTTCCAAATGAAACATTTTGTTTGGATGGCGATACAGCAAAATTGAGCAAAAACGGAACTTTTATCGGTCACCACATTTGTGTTCCGAAAGAAGGCGTAGCAATTCATATTAATGCTTTTAACTTTCCCGTTTGGGGAATGCTAGAAAAAATTGCTGTGAATTTATTAGCAGGTGTTCCTGCAATTGTTAAACCTGCAACCGTTACTTCCTTTTTAACAGAAGCAGTAGTAAAAGAAATTGCAGCTTCCAAAATTTTACCTGAAGGGGCATTACAACTTATCTGCGGAAGTGCCAACGGAATTTTAGATCATATCGAATCACAAGACATTGTTACGTTCACAGGTTCTGCAAGTACAGGAATGATGTTAAAAGCTCATCCACGACTAATTCAAGAAGCTGTTTCTTTTAACATGGAAGCCGATTCATTAAATTGCTGCGTGCTTGGCTCAGATGCTGTTCCCGGGACTCCAGAGTTTGACATATTTATTAAAGAAGTGCAACGTGAAATGACTACAAAGGCCGGACAAAAGTGTACAGCCATCCGTAGAATTATTGTTCCTGAAAAATTAGTTGAAGACGTTCAGATAGCATTAGGAAAAAGATTAGCAACTACAACTATTGGTGATCCGAATGTGGAAGGTGTGCGAATGGGAGCTTTGGCAGGAAAATCGCAATTGAAAGAGGTTGCAGAAAAAGTAATGCAGTTAGCAAAAACTCAAGAAATAGTTTTTGGTGATATGGAGAAATTTGAAGTGACGGGTGCTGATAAAAGCAAAGGAGCATTTATGTCGCCCATCCTATTCTTAAATAAAGACCCTTTCAAATTTCAGGATTGCCATAATTTAGAAGCATTCGGACCTGTTAGTACTATTATGCCATACAAAACAATTGCTGATGCGATTGAATTAGCTAAAATGGGGAAAGGTTCATTAGTTTGTTCAATAATAACTGGAGATGATAAAATTGCAAAAGAGTTTGTTATCGGAGCAGCATGTATGCACGGAAGAATTTTAGTTTTAAACGCTGATTGTGCAAAAGAAAGTACCGGTCATGGTTCACCAATGCCATTATTAACACATGGTGGTCCGGGCCGTGCCGGTGGCGGGGAAGAAATGGGTGGAAAACGCGGTGTATTTCATTATTTACAACGCACAGCTATTCAAGGTTCACCAACCACTTTAACAAATATTACCAACAACTATCAGTATGGTGGAAAATATATTCAAAATGACATTCATCCTTTCAAGCGTTATTTCGAAGAGTTGGTTATTGGAGAAACATTGATTACAGCAAAACATAAAGTGACTTTAGAAAACATAGAAGCATTTGCAGAATTGAGTGGCGATAAATTTTATGCTCACATGGATGCAAATTCACTGGAAGGAACAATTTTCACCGGAAGAGTTGCACACGGGTATTATATTTTATCACGTGCTGCAGGTTTATTTGTGGATGCTCCCAAAGGTCCTGTTTTATTAAATTACGGAATTGATGAATGCAGATTTACAAAACCTGTTTACCCCGGTGCAGAAATTGGCGTTCGCTTTACTTGCAAAGAAAAAATAGATCAGGAGAAAAAATCCGAAGAAGATATTGCAAAAGGAATTGTAAAATGGATGGTGGATGTTTATGACGAAACAGGAGAAACAGTTGCCATTGCTACCATTTTAACGATGGTAAAAAAGAAAAACCAGGACTAACAATTTAAACAATTGAAATTTTATCTTTCATTTTTTTGTTCAGTAATATTGAGCATGCATTTGTTTGCTCAGGAATCTGCTATTATAGATTCGTTGAAAAAAGAAGTAGCAAAAGCAAAAACAGATTTGAAGTTGAGTTATGCTACTGATGTTCTTGCAAAAGAATACATGGACATTAATCCTGATTCAGGGATTGTTTATGCAAACAAATCATTAGCATTAGCAAAAAAGATAAAAAGGTATGAATACCAAGTGGATGCACTTGTAACCTTAGGAATAATTTATCGTGAGCGAGGCGAATTTGACACTTCACTTGACAAACTTCATACTGCATTAAAAATTGCGGAAGAGAATAAACTACATTCCCATTATTTTGAACGAGTATACACTTCTTTAAACTTAGCCTACACCGAACAGGGTAATTACACCGTAGGAATAGAATATGGTTTCAAAGCTCTGAAAGAAATTGAAAAAAACGGTGATACGCTTGCTATGGCATTAGCAAATAACAACATCGCCAACACTTATTTCAATATCAAGCAATACAGAAAAGCAATGAAGCACTATTCTATTGCATTGGACTATGCGATTGCAATCAAACATGTATACGGTCAAAGTTTACTGATTGGAAATATGGGAAGTGTTTATTATGAATTGGAGAAACTGGATAGTGCTAAATTGTGTTTTGACAAATGTCTTATTCTTGCCAAAGAAGTGGAAGATATCACCGGAGAAGCTAATGCTTACACAAATTTAGGTAGCTACTATCAAAAGAAGAAAGACAATAAAACTGCTATTGAGTATTTTTCAAAAGCTGAAAAGATATTTAATGAAATGAAAATGCAACCAAATTTAGGTGATTCATACTATAATTTAGCAACTTCATATCTAGAGCTGAAAGATTATAAAAAGTCAGAAACGTATGCAAAACAAGCACTGGAAATTGCAAATAAAATTGAAAGTTATCCGCATAAAGAATCAGCTCACTTAGCATTGAAAAATGTTTACGAGAAAATGAACAATACTGACAAAGCATATTATCACTACAAAGAATACATTGCATCCCGCGATTCAATTTTTAACGAAGAAAACAAAAAAGAACAATTTAAAGCCGAATTAGTATATGAATACGATAAGAAAAAATATGCCGATTCATTAGATCAGGCTATGTCTTCAAAAATTCAACAACAAGAATTGGAAATTGCTGTTGAAAAAACAAAAAAGCAAAAACTCTTTACATATATAGCAGTTGGAATATCTTGCTTACTGCTAATCGTAGCACTTTACATTTTTAAAAACTATAAAGACAAACAAAAAGCGAATAAAATAATTTCGGAGCAAAAACATCAGGTTGAAATTCAAAAAGAAGAAATCGAGCTTCAAAAAATTATTCTCGAAACAAAAAATAAAGCTGTTACTGATTCTATCTATTATGCCAGCCGAATTCAAAAATCCCTACTCCCTACTGAAAAATACATAGAACGCAACATTAACAAATTAAAAAAGGGTTAATGAAAAAGAATTTTATTATTTTTCTGCTAATGTTCTTTGTTCATTCTGGTAATGCTCAAAACACTGCAATCATTGATTCTCTCTTACTATTAACAAAAACCGCAAAAGAAGATACTTCCAAAGCTAATTTGTACATGTCGTTATGCAAGGAATATTATCAATCCAATTATGATTTATCACTCATGTATTGCCAGCAAGCTTTAGCGCTGTCAAAAAAATTAAATTACTCATCCGGTCAAGCAGATGCTGCAAAGATGATGGGCAATATCACAAGTGATGTTGGAAAGTTTGAAGAAGCTTTAAAATATTATGAAACTAGTTTTGAATTGTATACAGAGTTGAAAGATTCTTCCAATATGGGTTATGTTTTGAACAATGTGGCAATTACTCATTCCGATATGGGTGAATACACTCAAGCAATAAAAATATATCTCAAAGGTTTGGATATTGCAGAAAAAATCAACGATAAAAGAGTGCTTGGCAAACTATATAACAACATGGGCTTGGTTTATTTTTATCAAAAAGATTATAAAAACGCATTGCAAAAATTTAAAAAATCATTTTCATATAGAAACGACATAAAAGATCTGGAAGGCTTAGCTACAAATTATAATAATTTCGGGATTGTATATGAAGCAAAAAATCAATTGGACAGTGCACTTTTCAATTATTACAAAGCTTATGAATTGGCCGAACAAACTAAAAATCTTGCAAAAAAAGCAGCTTACCTTGATAATATAGGAAATGCCTATCAAAAAAAGGGGCAATTGGATTTGGCCATTCAATTTAATACAAAAGCATTAGCAATACGCGAACAAATTGGCGATAGAATGGGAATTGCCGTATCTAGCATTAACGTTGCAGCAAACCTATTGATTGAAAAAAAATACAAAGAAGCTGAAAAATTATTTTTGAGAGCTATTGATATTACAAAAGAGATTGGAGCAAAAAACACAGAAAAAGAAGCATACAATTCTATATCGGAATTATATTTTGCCTCAAAAGATTTTGAAAAAGCATATCATTTTTATAAAAAATTTACAGAGTTAAAAGATTCTATACTTAATCAATCTACCACAAAGCAAGTTGCTGAAATGGAAAGTAAATATGATAATGAAAAGAAACAGCGGGAAATTGAAGTATTAACCGAAAAAAATAAAGTTCAGGAGTTATCAGCAAACCGGCAGAATATTATCACCTGGTCGATTGGCGGAATATCCTTTTTAATAATCTTATTTGCTCTTTTAATGTGGAACCGTTTTTTAATTACTAAAAAACAAAAAAAGATTATAGAAGAGCAAAAAATTGTGGTAGATCAAAAACAAAAAGAAGTCTTGGATTCCTTTTATTATGCAAGCAGAATACAAAAATCACTACTCCCTACAGATAAATATATTGATAAAAGCATCAAGCGATTAAAAAAGTGAGAATCTATTTAACCATCATCTTCTTTTTTCTGATTGTATTTATACATCCGGTTTGCTATTCCCAAAGCCAAAAAATCGACTCTCTGTCAATAGTTTTAAAAACAGCTAAAGCAGACACTTCCAAAGTAAAAATCTTGGTTGCATTGTGTTCTGAATACCGGACTATTGGAGAAATGGATAAAGCCTTTCAATTGGGGAATGAAGGTTTGAAATTAGCAAGAGAATTAAATTGGAAAAAAGGAGAAGCAGAAATCCTTACTAATATTGGAATTATTCATTGGAACCAAGGGAACTATTCTCAGGCTTTCAATAATTATTCAGAAGCTTTACGATTGAACGAGCAGATTGGTGATGAAGCCAAAATTGCTAACTCATTAAGTAATATTGGATTGGTGTATTGGAATCAAGGTGATTATCCAAAGGCATTAAAATGTTATTTCAAATCTTTAAAAATTAACGAGAAATTAAATAACAAACTAGCACAGGCAAAAAACATTGCAAACATTGGCAATGTATACTGGAATCAAGGCGATTTAGATCAGGCACTCAACTATTATTTTAAGGCTTTAAAAATTGCTGAAGAAATTAACGATAAAAATGGAATCTGTATTGATTTAGGAAATATTGGACTGGTATATTGGAACAAAGGCAATTATGATCAGGCTTTGGAATACTATTTCAAAGCGTTAAAGCTGGCAGAAGAAATGAATGCTAAGAGTTTGATTTCAGCATGGAAAAGTAATATCGGCAATGCATACAATACAAAAGGAGAAGGTGAAAAAGCACTGCAATTTTATTTTGAATCATTAAAGCTGGATAAAGAATTAGGAGATCAGGCTGGTGTAGCCACAACACTTGGCAATGTTGGTGTGCTTTATTTTGAACAAAAAAAATTCGCTGAGTCTGAAAAATATTTGCTGGAAGCATTAGATGTATCAACTACCATTGGTGCAATTTATATTCAGAAAGACCATCATCAAAGTTTGAGTAAACTTTATAAAGAAATGAAAGATTATAAAACTTCTTTGCAACATTATAAAAAATACATTTCTGCAAGTGACACTTTAATAAACGAGGAGAACACTAGAAAAACTGTTCAATCGCAAATGCAATATGAGTTTGAAAAAAAAGAAGCAATAACAAAAGCAGAACAGGATAAAAAGGATTTAATTGCAGCAAAAGAACAACAACAACAGCAAATAATAATGTATGCAGTTGGATTCGGATTGCTATTAATGTTGGTGCTCGCATCAGTTATTTTCAGAAGCTTGCGTATCAACAAACAAAAAAACAAACTCATTTCAAAACAAAAAGAAATAGTAGAAGAAAAGCAAAAAGAAATCTTAGACAGCATTCATTATGCAAAAAGAATTCAAAGTTCTTTGTTGCCTACTGAAAAATATATTTCACAGAATTTAATTCGATTAAAAAAATGAAAAAAGCGTTACTCATACTTTTTTCATTGCTTTTTTGTAGCCAACAAATAGTTGGTCAGCAAAGCAAAATCGATTCTCTTCTGATTGCTCTGAAAACAACTAAAATAGACACAAGCAGAGTAAACACCTTGATTGAATTAGCAGAAAGATCGTGGGGAATAAGTAATTATGATAAAGCGATTCAATATTCAAATCAAGCTTTAGTATTGGCTGACAAATTACAGTTTAAAAAAGGTGTTGTGCGTTCATATAACACATTAGGAGTGGTATTAAACTTACAGGGCAAATTTGACGAAGCATTAAAAAATCACAATGAAGCGTTAAAAATAAAGATGGAGATTGGCGATAAAAAAAGTCTTTCAATAACCTACAATAATATTGGCTTAGTAAATTTCAATCAAGGCAATTATATTGATGCTTTAAAAAACCATTTGGAATCATTAAAACTAAAAGAAGAAGTGGGTGACAAAAAAGGTACAGCTTTTTCCTTCATCAATATTGGGATGGTTTATAAAATGCAAAACAACTATAGTGAAGCTTTAGAAAATTATTTCGCAGCATTAAAAATTAATCAAGAAGTTGACAATAAAAAGTCGGTAGCAACCTGTTACAATAATATTGCAAATATTTATTCTCTTCAAAACAACTTTGATGAAGCTTTAAAGTATTATTCAAATTCATTGGAAATTAGAGAAGAGCTAAATGACAAAAGGGGAATTGCCGGAACATATTATAATTTGGGTTATGTAAACGAAAGACAAAAAAATTATTCCGCTGCGAAAGAAAATTATTTAGCATCCCTAAAAATTTGGGAAGAAATTGGAGATACCGAAGGAGTTGCAACTTCTTATATAAGTTTAGGAAACATGCTTACTAAATTAAAAAAGCCATCAGAGTCATATGCATTTCTTAATAAAGCACTCGCGATTTCTAAAAAAAATGGGAGCAAAGAAGATCTTAAGCTAACTTATTTAGGACTTTTTATGGCTGACAGTGCTTTAAATAATTATAAATCTTCCTTAGACAATTACGAAAAATATATTCTTTACCGTGATAGCCTCAAAAACGATGAAAACACAAAAAAACTAGTTCAATCCCAATTGAGATATGAATATGGCAAAAAGGAAGCTTTAGCCAAAACCGACCAAAGTAAAAAAGATGCAATTGCAGAAAAGGAGCAACAAAAACAGAGGATTACTATCTATTCAATAAGTAGTGGATTATTGCTTGTATTTGTCCTTGCAATAGTGATTTTCAAGAACTTGCAAACGAACAAAAAGAAAAACAAGATTATTTCTTATCAAAAGGCTCAGGCAGAGGAAAAACAGAAGGAAATCCTAGATTCTATAAGGTATGCAAAGCGAATTCAGAGCTCTCTTCTGCCTACCGAAAAATATATTGATAAAAGTTTGAATAGATTAAAAAATGATATAAATTAGCCACATGGAAACAACTGCAACAGAAACAAAAAACTTTTTTATCCTTTACAAGCCGAAAGACATTGTAAGTGGAGACTTTTACCATGCTATTGCTCACAAACCAAAAGGTAGCAAAAGCGAACTTTTTTATATGTGTACAGCCGATTGTACAGGCCATGGAGTTCCCGGTGCCTTAATGAGTATGGTTGGAATTTCACATTTAAATGAATCGATAATCGAAAAAAATCTGATTCACCCGAATGAGATTTTAGATAATATGAGAAAAGGTATCATTGCTTCTCTAAACCCTGAAGGCAGTGAAGAAGAAAGTAAAGATGGTATGGATTGTGTATTATGCGCATACGATTTTGAAAACATGAAATTGGAATTTGCCGCTGCAAATAACCCACTTTGGCTTATCAGAAATGGTGAAATGCAAGAGTTTAAGCCGGATAAAATGCCAGTAGGTATGTACCACTCAAAAACAGCTCCTTTTTCTCTTCAAACTATAGACTTACAAAAAGGAGATATTATTTATACTTTCACTGACGGATATGCCGATCAATTTGGTGGCGATAAAGGTAAAAAGTATAAGTACAAGCAACTACAAGAAAAATTGCTTCAAATAAAAGACCTTCCTCTTAGTGATCAAAAAGGAATTCTTGACAAAGAATTTGAAAAATGGAAAGGTAATTTAGAGCAGGTGGATGATGTATTAATCATTGGAGTAAAAATTTAAGTTTTTATTATAATGAAAGCCCTCCTCGAAAAATCGTGGGGGGCTTTTATATTATATATTGTTTCAATGAAAAAACATTTCCTTTCATTTATATTTCTTTTTTTAATTTGTCCTCTTTATACTTTTCCACAAGAGGTCAATATTGATTCTCTCAAAATTTTATTAAAAGACGAACTTCACGACTCTACCAGAGCCGATATAATGCTGCACATATCTGAATCATCAGATATTGATTCCGTTTTTAGAAAATACAATTTGCTTGCTTTAGAAATTGCCGAAAAAAATATTCCTAATGCCAGCGGAACAGAATTAAAAACATTTTTAAGAATAAAAGCAAGCGCCTTTAATAATATAGGATTTGATGAAACAACTAAAGGTAATTTAACTAGCGCATTAAATTATTATGTGAAAAGCTTAAAAATTGAACGCGAAATAAAAAATAATCTGGATGAAGCATACATCTTAAATAATATTGCTGATATATACGAAACACAGGGAAATATTTCTGCCGCTCTCAAATATTATGAAGAAAGCATGAAAATTCATGAGAAAATGAATAACCCCAGAGGCATTGCACAAGCATACAATAATTTAGGATTTATTTATAGTAATCAAGGTGATTTAGAAAAAGCGTTAGACTACTATCAAAAAAGTTTTAAAATAAAAAAAGAGTTGAACGACAAATCAGGTATGGCAGTTTCTTTAAGTAACATCGGCTATATATACATGCTTAAAAAGCAAGATTACAAAGCTATGTCGTATTACCTTTTAGCACTTAAGTCGGCCCAAGAAACAGATGATAAATTAAGAATGGCTTTAGTATATAGTAATATCGGAGGAATATTGCAACGTCAGGGCAATGATACTCAAGCTTTTGAAAATTTCAGGAAAGGATTAAAACTAAGCGAAGAAATTGGAGATGTTGATGGTGTTGCTCATTATATGTACAATTTGGGAACACTCTTCTTAAAAAAAGGGAATACAGATAGTGCATTGTATTTCGGAAATGAATCAATGAAACATTCGCAAAATGTTGGCTCACCAACCTTGATTCGGTTATCTGCTGAATTATTAAAAAACACATACAAAGCAAAAGGAAACAGTACAAAAGCATTGGAATACTTTGAACTCTACTTTAAAATGAATGATAGTATTAACAATGAAGAAACTAAAAAAGCAACCTTCAAACAGCAACTGAGTTATGAGTATGAAAAAAAAGAAACAGAAGCAAAAAATGAACAGGATAAAAAAGATGTTGAAAATGCTTCTGCAATAAAACGACAACAAATTCTTACCTGGTCCATTGGAATTGGATTGCTTATAGTTATTATTTTTTCAATATTCTTATACAAGCGTTTTGTCCTCACTCAAAAACAAAAACACATTATTGAAGAACAGAAAAAAATTGTGGATGAAAAGAATACTGAAATATTAGATTCAATTTCTTATGCAAAACGTTTACAGGATGCCATCTTACCTCCTATCAAAATAATTGAACAACAATTTCCACAATCGTTTGTATTATTTAAGCCTAAAGATATTGTGGCGGGAGATTTTTATTGGTTCGAACAAATAGATGGGCTTTTATTATTTGCTGCTGCTGATTGTACCGGACATGGAGTTCCTGGAGCAATGGTTAGCGTGGTTTGTTCCAATGCATTAAACAGAGCAGTAAAAGAATTTAAAATCACAGAACCGGGAAAAATTCTTGACAAAGTAAGAGAATTAGTTGTCGAAACATTTCAAAAAAGCGAAAGTGAAGTAAAAGATGGAATGGATATTTCATTATGCAGTTTTAATAAAAAAACAAATCAACTCAAATGGGCTGGAGCAAATAATCCTTTATGGATAATTAAAAATGTCAGTTCGAGCGGTCCCGATAGCTATCTGGATGAGAACCAACTGATAGAATACAAAGCAAACAAACAACCGATAGGAAAAACAGATTCACCTAATCCATTTACAACTCATTCGGTTACTTTGCAAAAGGACGACACCATTTTTCTTTTTACGGATGGTTATTCCGATCAATTTGGTGGTCCGAATGGCAAAAAATTTAAGTATTTACCTTTTAAAGAACTCCTGCAATCTATAAAAACTAGGTCAATGGGTGAACAGTTAACATTGTTAGATAATAAAATAGAAAACTGGAAAGGCTCACTTGAACAAGTTGATGACATTCTAGTCATAGGTATTAAGATTTAACATTCATAAGAAACCCCGAGGTGAATGAAATTCACCTCGGGGTTGACGATATACTGGTTATTGGCATTAAAATTTAACGGGAATCTTATCAAAAATCACACATCTCTTTATTAGTTTTTTTGTTTTAGATATTGTACATTTATCGTATAAATATGAAAAAACTATTACTCTGTACTTTTATACTTTTTTCTTCATTTCTTTTCAATAATTGCTATTCTGAAAATGTTGATTCGTTATGGAGCGTTTACCGCAATGTGAAAAATCACGACACTATCCGTTTGCGTGCATTTAATGATATCGCCTGGAGTTTACTTTACACAAACCCCGATTCTACTTACATTTTAGGTCATATTGAATTGGAAATGGCCAGAACCAAAAAATTAAAATATTGGGAAACAAAAGCGTTAAATACTATTGGCGCATCCTATCAGGTAAAAGGAAATTACATCAAAGCCATTGATTTTTATCAGCAGTGTTTAAAAATACGTGAAGAATTAAAAGACTTAAAAGGAGTGGCTGCATCGCTTGCAAATATTGGCAGTATTTATATCAACATTAATGAATTTGATAAAGCGTTAGAATACCAGCTAAGAAGCTTGAAACTAGCTGAGGAAATGGGTAACAAAGAAAGTATGGCCAGCTCATTAAATAATATTGGAATTATTTATCAAAATTTAGCTGACTATCCAAAAGCACTCGAATACAATCAAAAAAGTTTAAAACTTTATGAAGCATTAGGTGATAAACAAGGGGTAGCTGCTTCTTATGCAAATATTGGAAATACTTACGCCACTTTGGGAGATAATAATAAAGCGCTGGAATGTCAATTAAAAAGCAATGCCATTGCAAGAGAGATTGGCGACAAATTCGGAGAATCTACTTCTTTAACTGCCATTGGTAAATCATATATGAAACAGAAAAAATATTCTTTGGCATTGGAATGTTTAAACAGATCCAATCAGATTGCTAAGGAAACTGAAGACATTATTTCCGAAAAAGAAGTGACAGAAGTTCTTTATGAAACACATAAAGAAATGGGCAATTTTACAAAAGCACTTTCTTTTTATGAACGTTTTATTACGCTTAAGGACAGCATATTAAAAGAAGACAATCAAAAGCAAATTGCAAATAAAGAATTACAATATCAATATGAAAAAAAAGCAGCTGCCGATAGTGTTGTAAATGCAGAAGAGCGGAAAGTGACTCACGCTTTAATTCTTGCTAAGAATGCACAGATAGAACAGGACAACACCCAAAAATGGGCATTGTACGGAGGTGTTTTTCTTTTGTTGGTTTTTGGTGGATTAATGTATAATAGATTTAGAATCACTATTAAACAAAAAAATATTATCGAAGTTCAAAAACTTGAAACAGAAAAACAAAAAGAGATTATTGAGGAAAAACAAAAAGAAATACTTGCCTCTATTTCTTATGCTAAACGTTTGCAAGAAGCAATTTTACCTCCACACAGTTTAGTTAAACAACATTTACCAAATTCCTTTTTCTTTTATAAACCAAAAGATATTGTTGCAGGAGATTTTTATTGGTTGGAAACCGATCAGAAAAACAATGACATACTATTATTTGCTGCTGCCGATTGTACTGGCCATGGAGTTCCGGGTGCAATGGTAAGCGTAGTTTGCTCTAATGCTTTAAACAGAACAGTAAATGAGTTTGGAATAACAAATCCAGGCGATATACTTGATAAAGTAAGTGAACTAGTTGTAGAAACATTTGAGAAAAGTGAAAGTGAAGTAAATGATGGAATGGATATTTCACTATGCAATTTCAATAAAAAAACATATGAATTAAAATGGAGCGGAGCCAACAATCCATTGTGGGTAATCAGAGAGAATTTATTTATGGAGTACAAACCCAACAAACAACCTATTGGAAAAGTGGATGCTCCTCTCCCATTCACTACACAAACAATTCAATTACAAAAAAATGACACCGTTTATATTTTTACAGATGGTTATGCCGATCAGTTTGGTGGAGAAAAAGGAAAGAAATTTAAACTATCCAGTTTACAAGAATTATTTTTAAGCATTTGCAACCTCCCAATAAACGAACAATTAAAATCAATTGAAGAAACCTTGAAAAATTGGCAAGGGGAAATCGACCAAGTTGATGATATTTTAATTATTGGAATCCGTGTATAATTTGGGGGGTGAGGCTAAAATAAAATATTTAAATGACTGATTTTCAACTATTTGAATAATTTGGTCTTAAAAATCAGCTCATCGCACTTTTCTTTCATTCATCTACATTTTTTGTACAGTCATAGGCACTTGTAAACCAATTGTCTAAATAATCAACTGTAAATAAGTGAGTTAAGATAAAAGATACTACCTTTACCCTCCCATCAATACTAAATAACATGTTTGAGATTTTAAAAAGTTTTGAGTCGAAGTATGGTCACCTTAAGAAAAAAGGTTTGACAATTGAAGGATTGGCAATGGTTGATGTGAAGAAAAAGAAACATGTTATTAAAATCAGCAGACCGTTGATTTTTGACAATCGCCAACTTCCTAAAAAGTTTGAAGGTTTAGATATCAAAACTAACATCAAGTTGAATGATGATATGCCAACTGAATTTAAAGTTGATCGCACTCAACCTGATTGGCATAAAAAACAATACATCTGGGCTCCTGAGCGTTTTGAAAAATACGTTGACCGTTGTGAGAAAGAATTAAAATCACAATTAAATTCCCCAACAATGTCGAAACAGGAGTTATTGGATGCTTTGTGCTTTGGTAATTTTAATGAGCACAAACAAAAAAGTTTGCAATTAATCAAAGAAGGTAAATTGCCTGCTTATCACGAGAACTAATTGAATTAATATAAGGGTTAAACAATAGTTTAATTGAGTCCTGCAATAATATGCAGGACTTTTTTATTTTATATCTTTACACTTATCCAATTAACAATTAAATATTTTACAAAATGGAAGGCCACATCAAATCAAACATCGCAAACGGAATTGCAACTATCACTTTTTTTCACCCTCAAAGTAATTCTATGCCAGGCTTATTACTTCGTCAACTTGCTGAAGAAATTACAAAAGCAGGAAAAGATGATGCTGCAAAAGTTATTGTTTTGCAAAGTGAGGATGGTAACCTGCCTGCCGGAAAGGCAGGAGCATTTTGTGCGGGTGCATCTTTTGATGAATTGATCTCAATAAAAGATTTAGAAACAGGAAAAAAATTCTTTTCAGGTTTTGCAATGGTAATCAACGCAATTCGTACAGCACCAAAATTTGTAATAGCCCGTGTTCAAGGAAAAGCTGTTGGCGGTGGTGTTGGAATTGCTTCTGCTGCAGATTATACTTTAGCTGTTGATTCTGCATCCATAAAATTAAGTGAACTTGCTGTTGGAATCGGACCATTTGTAGTCGGACCAGCTGTAGAACGCAAAGTAGGAACTTCTGCATTCACATCTTTATCAATTAACGCAACCGAATGGCAAACTGCCGAATGGGCAAGAGAAAAAGGATTGTATGTGGAGATTTTTAAAACCACTCAAGAACTAGATACAGCAATTAATACACTGGCTGATAAACTTTCTAAATCAAATCCGGAAGCAATGGCTATGCTTAAAAAAGTTTTCTGGAGAGGAACAGAAAATTGGGATACACTTTTAATCGAACGAGCGGAAATGAGCGGAAAACTTGTTCTTTCAGAATTTACTATCAATGCTATCAATAAATTCAAAGCGAAAGCTTAAAAAAATAATTATAAATTATGAGTTATGAATTATATATTATAATAACTCGATAAATAAATGTTAACCCGCCTCAACAAATACATCAGTGATACCGGAACGTGTTCCAGAAGAGAAGCTGATAAGTTAATCGAACAAGGTCGTGTTACTGTTAATGGAAAAATCCCTGAACTGGGAACCAAAGTTTCGGATGAAGATATAATCACCATCGACTTAAAACCTTTAAAGTCGAAAGAAAAACTAATTTACATTGCTTTTAATAAACCTCCCGGAATAACTTGCACAACCGACTTAAAAGACAAAGACAATATCATTGAATTCATCAATCACCCAAAAAGAATTTTTCCAATTGGTAGATTAGACAAGCCTTCCGAAGGATTAATTTTTCTAACAAATGATGGCGACATTGTAAATAAAATTTTACGCGCAGGCAACAATCACGAAAAAGAATATCTGGTCATGGTAGATAAACCAATTACAGCAGATTTTATCCAAAAAATGGGAAATGGAATTGATATTGGAGATGCCGTCACAAAAAAATGTTTTGTTAAAAAGGAAGCCGATAATAAATTCAGAATTATTTTAACACAAGGCTTGAATAGACAAATACGTAGAATGTGTGATGTTTTAGATTACAAAGTATGGAAACTACAGAGAATACGTATAATGAATGTTACTGTTAATGGAATAAACAATGGTGGTTGGAGATATTTAACAACCGAGGAAATGAACACAATTAATAATTTAGTTGCTAACTCAAGTAAAACTGAGGAAGCTTCCATTATTGAGGATTTTGACTAAGAATATTATTAGGGAGCGTCTCCCGATAGCTATCGGGAGCGAGAAACGAAGCAATCTCTCATAAAACCAAAATAAAGCATGCTTAAAAAAGCAACATACTTATTATCAATTTTTATCTTAGTTGGATTGTATTCAAATTGCAGTGGTGAACAAAAATCGGTTGAGAAACCACAGAATCCTATTGACACTAATCTTGTTTACATAACTCCTAAAAATTATCTCGACTTTACTTATTCAAAAGTTGTTGCTTTTGCCACAGTACAAGCGTTTGACTATTCTGAACTTTATTTTGAAAAAACTATGGACATGTCTAAGTTTCATGATACCATTAGCAAAACATTGAACAAAAATCAAATTGAATACCTGAATGATATTTTAAGCGGGAAATATAGGAAACCATATCATAAGGACAGTATATCAGAAGTGTTAGTAGCAGATTGTTTTTACCCAAGACATAATATTGTATTTTTAGATAAAAAAGATAGTGTTATAAATTATATCTCAATTTGTTTTGAATGTGGGAATAGAAAAATCAGTAAAACAAATTTAGCACACATGAACGATATGAAAGCTTTTTTTGATTCGATAGGGCTTAGAGTATTTGACCGTCCTGATGAATATGATGTGTATTATGACTCAATTCATAAGTATAACAAAAGAATAAAATTATGAACGACAACAAACTATTCAACCTCTTCATAAAAGTAGGTTTCGCAGAAGGAATTTCCTTCCTTATTTTGTTATTCATTGCAATGCCTCTGAAATATTTTATGGCGATGCCTCTACCTGTTAAAATTGTAGGAATGGCTCATGGAGTTTTGTTTATAGCCTTTTGCATCTTGCTTTTAATGGCAACAATCAAATACAAATGGTCAATTAAACTAGCAACAATCGGGTTTCTTTTATCCTTTTTGCCTTTCGGGACTTTTTATCTGGAGAGAATTTTGAAGAAAGGGAATAGTAAATAGCCAATAGTCGCAACTGTCATCCCGTGCCACGACACGGGATCTCCCAATTAGAAAGGAAAAACAATATCGCAAGTCAATTCTTTCTTGCGTCTTATTTCGAAATCTCCATTTTAATCTTCCTCCCTTTAATCTTTTCTTCTTTCACCAAACGAAGCATCTGATCTATCTTATCACGCTTAACAGCTGCATAAGACGAAAAATCCAACACTTCTATCAAGCCTAATTCATCTTTTCCAAGTTTACCTTTTTGCAAAAGCATACCAACAATATCCATTTTATTAATCTTATCTTTTTTGCCTGCTGCAATGTAAAGTGTACTCCAAGGAGTGTTCTCAGGAATTTTATTTGCCGAAGATAATTTTTCTTTCGGAGGTGTGTCTTTTATAAATGATGGAACAAATTCTTCCGAACCTAAAAGTAAATACGAAGTTCCTTTTGCATTCATTCGTGCTGTTCTTCCGTTGCGATGAATGAACACATCTTCCGTATGCGGCAATTGAAAATGAATAACGTTTTGTATTTCCGGAATATCCAATCCACGTGAAGCTAAATCCGTTGTAACTAAAATCTGATTGGTTCCGTTTCTGAATTTTATCAATGCTCTTTCTCTGTCCTCCTGCTCCATCTTTCCGTGAAACGTTCCATGATAAAGTCCTTTTTCCAAAAGCAATGCACTTATTCTATCCACAGCATCTCTGTGATTACAGAAAACCAACGTTGCTGTATTGCCCAATTGACAAATCAAAGAAAACAAAGCGTCAATTTTATCTTTTGCATCCGACTGGATCACTTTTAATTTTAAGCCAACTGCTTTAACTGGAGTTTTACTTAAAAAATTTAACTCAATTGCATCTTTTAATCCTGCAAACTCCGGAATACTTTTCATCTGTGTTGCAGAAGTCAACATTCGCTTATGTAAATTTTTCAGATGATAAACGATAAACGACATGTCTTCCTGAAATCCGAATTCCAAAGCTTTATCAAATTCATCCAAAACCAATGTATGAATGTTAGCTGTATTGATGTTTTTATTACGGATGTGAAATGCCAATCGTCCGGGTGTTCCGATTAAAACGGCTGGCGCTTCTCCTAAACTATTTTTCTCAGTTTTTGTCGAATGTCCGCCATAAGCACAATTCACTTTAAAACCGGTTTGCATTTGTTTGAAGACTTGTTCAATTTGAATAGCCAACTCACGAGATGGAACAATCACCAATGCCTGAACTCCATCTTTACTTTTATCCAAGGAATTTAAAATTGGCAATAAAAATCCTAGAGTTTTCCCCGAACCAGTTGGAGAAAGTAAAATAATATCGTTTGATTTTTTTGAAGCTTCTATTGTTGCCGACTGCATTTCATTTAAACTAGCAATCTTCAGATTCTCCAGCACTTTTTGTAACATTTTCTATAATTTGAGGCAAAGGTAACTTAGATTTTCTTTAATACACTATTTATTGTAACTTAGCGTTAGCCTATAACTGAAATGAAACTAATAAAAAATATAATTTTACTACTTTTCTCATTCTCGTTCCTGAGTTTCACATTCATTTTTATTGATGATGAAAAAGAAATCAAGTTTGAAGTCATTTCAAAAGGTCCCATTTCTGAAAAGGTTTTTTACAACAGTAAATATTTTACTATTGATAATATTTTTGAATACGATGAATTCTGGATTCATCTTACAGGAAATACTACAAACAAGCCATATGTAAACATGAACGAATCTCGACTAATTGTTTTTGGTGGTGGAGGAACAATTGATAAAATGAGCCTATCGAATTCATTTATTAATTTATATACAACATCTATTAAAAGTCCTCCCTCAAAATACATAACTCATGGACCTCCAGACCCTCCTATTTATTCATTAATAAAGATTGATTACAATAGCAGTCCCGTAAAATGGTTTGAGCAAGTTATTGAAGCCAAAGAGGTAAAATAAAATTATATTCCTTCAAAATTTTCATTCTTTCATCTCCCTGTTTACATTTCCCAAACAAACAATTATTTGTCAATTTAGCCAAAACTCAATATAATATTCTGTTAATATTAATTTACTTGGAATTTAATGTTATTATTTGTACATTTAAAACACTATTATTGGGTTAGTAATAAATTCCTAACCTTTAGTTTATAAAAAACTAACAGTTCAAAACCATGGCGGATACAACAACTGATAAAAAAAGAAAAATCAATTCATCCATTGATGAAAACGTTTTGATTAAGGCATTTGAATTAATGTCTACAGCAAAATCAATGACTGAATTGTATGAAGCAAACAAAGAAGTAACTGCAAAATACGTGCACGCTACTTCACGCGGACATGAAGCTATTCAGCTGGCTGTTGGTTTGCAATTATTACCTCAGGATTTTCTTTCTGCTTATTACCGTGACGACAGTATCTTGCTTGGAATAGGAATGGAACCTTACGAATTAATGTTGCAATTACTTGCTAAACGTGATGATCCATTCAGCGGTGGAAGAACTTATTATTCTCATCCAAGTTTACGAAGAGACAATATGCCTAAAATTCCAATGCAATCATCTGCAACAGGAATGCAGGCTATTCCAACAACTGGAGTAGCAATGGGAATTCAATATTTAGAAAAACAAAATCTCCTTCCCGATTACGGAAACGATAAACCAATTGCAGTTTGTTCTTTAGGCGATGCTTGTATTACAGAAGGAGAAGTTGCTGAAGCATTTCAAATGGCTGTTTTGAAAAAAATGCCAATACTTTATGTTGTTCAAGATAATGAATGGGATATTTCTGCCAATGCAAAAGAAATTCGCGCACAAGATGCAACCGAATATGCAAAAGGATTTAAAGGTTTAGAAACAAGAACTATTGACGGAACTGATTTTGAAAAATCATACAACACCATCAAAGATGTTATTGCAATCATCCGAAAAGAACGCAGACCGTTTTTAATTCATGCGAAAGTTCCTTTACTGAATCACCATACATCAGGTGTCCGAAAAGAATGGTACAGAGATGATTTGGAAGAAGCACAAAAACGCGATCCATATCCAAGATTAAAAAATCAAATGATTGTGGCAGGATTTCTAACTTCTGAATTAACAGAAATAGAACTTTCTGCAAAAGAAAAAGTAGAACGCGATTATCAAAAAGCATTGCTAGCTGAAGACCCTCGTCCAGAAGATTTATTCGATCATGACTTCGCTCCTACTCCAGTTACAGAAGAAAAAGGTGAACGTGAACCGTCAGGAAAAGAAAAAACAGTTATGGTGGATTCTGCACTTTTCGCAATTCGTGAATTGATGGCAAAACATCCAGAATGTTTGTTGTACGGACAAGATGTGGGAGGAAGATTAGGAGGCGTATTCCGTGAAGCGGCAACCTTGGCTCAAACGTATGGCGATCACCGCGTATTCAATACACCAATTCAAGAAGCATTTATTATTGGAAGCACAGTTGGTATGAGTGCTGCTGGTTGTAAACCAATTGTGGAAGTTCAGTTTGCTGATTATATTTGGCCAGGCTTAAATCAATTGTTTACTGAAGTGAGTCGCTCTTGTTATTTATCAAATGGCAAATGGCCGGTAAGCGCCATAATCCGTGTTCCAATTGGTGCGTATGGTAGTGGCGGACCATATCACTCTTCCAGTGTTGAAAGTATTCTGACAAACATCCGTGGAATAAAAATTTGTTATCCATCAACAGGAGCTGATTTAAAAGGTTTAATGAAAGCAGCTTATTATGATCCAAATCCTGTTGTGATGCTAGAACACAAAGGTTTATACTGGAGTAAAATAAAAGGAACAGAAGACGCAAAAACAATTGAACCTGATGAAGAGTATATTATTCCGTTTGGAAAAGCGAGAATGGTCCAAGAAGTTGAAGCAAACAAAGAAAAAGGTTCCATTACAATCATCACTTATGGAATGGGAGTGTATTGGGCAAAAAATGCCAGTAAAGAATTTGCAGATCAAGTGGAGATTGTAGATTTAAGAACATTAAATCCATTAGACGAAGAAACAATTTTAGCATCGGTTAAAAAACACGGAAAATGTATGGTACTTACAGAAGAACCTTACAACAATGGTTTCCCGCAAGCACTAGCCGGAAGAATTTCTAAAAAATGTTTTGAATATTTAGATTCACCAGTAGATGTTATAGGAGCAGAAAATTTACCTGCTATTCCTTTGAACTCAACATTGGAAGCAACCATGTTACCAAATGCAACTAAAGTGGCAAAAGCGATTCAAGAATTATTAAACTATTAGAAGAATGTTAAGCAACAACGACATATTAAAAAAATTACGAGTAGCATTAGAATTAAAAGACGATGATGTTATTAAGATTCTAAAACTTGTAGATTTTGAAATTTCTAAAAGTGAAGTGAATGCACTTTACAGAACGCCTGATCATCAAAATTTCAAACCCTGCGGAGACCAGCTATTACGTAACTTTTTAAATGGATTGATTATCTACAAACGCGGACCAATGCCACCGAAGAAGCCTGATGCAAAGTAGTTACACCTTCAAAGAACTACTTACCCTTCCCGAAATGCTTCCATACATTTCAGTAGTTCAACAACTACAAACTTCTCTTACATTAGAAGAATACAAAACCATGCTTCCCGATATGATTAAAAATGGATACGGACAAGTTGCAGTTTTTGAAAACGAAAAATGTATTGGCATTTCTGGTTATTGGATTGGCACAAAATTGTATTCAGGAAAATATTTAGAAATGGACAATGTAGTAATTGATGAAAGCTATCGCTCCAAAGGAATCGGAAAACTATTATGTGATTGGTGCATCAACAAAGCAACAGAAAATAATTGTCAAAAAGTAATGTTAGACGCTTATCTGGAAAACGAAAAAGCGCATAAATTCTACGAAAGAGAAGGGTTTACAAAAAGAGGGTATCATTTTATAAAAACGATATAAAAAAAGTCCAGACAATAAATGTCTGGACTTTTCTATTAAATATTTTTTCTATTAAAACATCTTCACAACTTTTCTAATAATACTCACACATTCCATAATTTGTTCTTCAGTAATTACAAGTGGAGGAGCAAAACGAATAATATCGCCATGCGTAGGCTTTGCTAATAAACCATTTTTCATCATCTCAATACAAACATCCCAAGCGTTTTTACCATTTCTTTCGCTTATCACCATCGCACAAAACAAACCTTTTCCTCTAACCAACTTTACTAGCTCTGGATTTTCTGCTTGAATTTTTTTCAATTCGTTCAGCAATATTTTTCCTAATCGTTCTGAATTTTCAGATAACTTTTCTTCTTTTAAAACAGTCAACGCAGCAATTCCAACCTTACAAGCCAATGGGTTTCCGCCATAAGTTGAACCATGTTGTCCTGGTTTGATACAAAGCATTACTTCATCACTAGTTAAAATTGCTGACACAGGATATGTTCCACCAGACAATGCTTTTCCTAAAATTAAAATATCAGGATGTACGCCATCGTGATCACACGCCAACAACTTTCCTGTTCTGCCTAATCCAGATTGGATTTCGTCAGCAATAAATAAAACGTTATTTGCTTTACACAAGTCGTAACATTTTTTCAAATATCCTTCGTCTGGAACAATAACTCCTGCTTCACCTTGCACAGGTTCAATTAAAAAACCTGCAATTGTTTTATCTTTTAATAATTCTTCTAAAGCAGAAACATTATTATATTCAACTTCTATAATTCCAGGGGTAAACGGACCGAAATTTGCTTTTGCATCTGGATCAGAGCTTCCTGAAACAATTGTAATTGTTCTTCCGTGAAAATTATTTTTGCAAACAATTATTTTTGCTTCGTTTTTAGCAACGCCTTTCTTTTCATACGCCCATTTACGTGCTAATTTTAACGCTGTCTCCACACCTTCGGCACCTGTATTCATAGGCAATACTTTATCGTATCCAAAATAAGAGGTGATAAATTTTTCGTATTCACCTAATGAGTCATTATAAAATGCACGGGAAGTAAGTGTTAGTTTTTGAGCTTGTTCTAAAAGAGCAGAAATAATTTTAGGATGACAGTGCCCTTGATTTACTGCACTGTAAGCAGCCAGAAAATCAAAATATTGATTTCCATCAACATCCCAGACGTACACACCTTCTCCACGTTCCAAAACCACCGGTAAAGGATGGTAATTGTGAGCTCCGTATTTATCTTCTAATTCAATCGCTTTTTGTGCGCTAATCTTGTTATGTGTCATTGTTTCCATGCTATTCATAAATTGTCTACAAATTTAATGAAAATAAACGAAATTATTCGTAATTATGCTTATCCTCTATCGTTAAAACAAATGCTTTTGTCTAATATTTCAAAGATTCTATTACTTTTTTCAGTCTTACTACTAAGCAGCTATAGCTTGTCTTCTCAGGAAGTAGCAGACACAATTGCTGAAAAAGCTGAACCCGCTGCAGTAAATACCAACTCTGCAAATTATACAGATTCAGCAGCTACAGAAAAATTCAAAAAAGTAGACAAATTGGTTCTGGCAATGAAAAAACGGAATAAAAAAGTTCCCATTTTAGCAAAAGAAATTACAGATCCATTCACAAGCGAAGAAGAAAAAGTTAGAGCTCTTTTTATTTGGATGACCAATAACATTGGATTTGATTGTGTAACTTATCACAACAAAAAAACACCGCAAGCAAATCTTTCCTATAAAACTCCCGAAGAACTTAATGATAAATTGAATAAATATTATTACAATTATTCAATGTTAGTTTTACGTAATAAAAAAGGAGTTGCTGAGGGTTATTCTATTTTATTCAGAGAACTATGCAAAGAAGTTGGAATTGAATGTCAGTTGGTAGAAGGACGTGCAAGTGAAAACAAGGACAAAATCAAAAAACTGAGAAGAAGAAATAATTTTAGCACCAATCATACCTGGAATAAAGTAAAAATAAATAATGCTTGGTATTATGTAGATGTAACATGGGCAAGTGGTTATTGTGACAAGCCCGTAAAACGTTTTTTCAAAAAATACAACGCTTACTATTTTTTAACTCCGGAAGATAAACTTTATGCAACTCATGCAGAAAATCACCGGTTTACAGTGAGAAGGAATAATCCTATGGAAGATAATAGAGAAGATTAAAACACCCAAGGAATAGAACGCAGATTATCATGATTGTCATGATAAAAAATGATGTATTTTATTCTATATTACCTGTTTTATAGGCTTTTAGATCAGTGTTAACCATAAAAATCATGATAATCAGCGTTCCATTTTTTCGTAACTTCGCACGTTATGAGAAATGCTAATAAAAAGCCCTTACCGGTACTTGAAAATATTACTGTAATTGATGCCAGTTCTGATGGACAATCTGTTGCCAGAACAGATGAATATGTCATTTTTATTAAAGGAGCCGTTCCCGGAGATATTGTAGACCTTCAAATTACTAGAAAAAAAAGCAAATACAGAGAAGCGAATACAATTGCCATAAAACAAAAATCGGAAAAACGCACAGAAGCTATTTGCACTCATTTTGGAACTTGCGGTGGCTGCAAATGGCAAAATATGGATTATAATTGGCAATTGTTTTACAAACAAAAACAAGTTACTGATGCACTTACCCGTTTAGCAAAAATTGAACTTCCTGAAATACAAAAAATTATACCTTCTAAAAAAGTTTACAACTACAGAAATAAATTAGAATTTACTTTTTCGAATAAAAAATGGCTGACTAAAGAGCAAATTGACAATAAAGAACTTTCCTTTGGAGAAGGTTTGGGAGAAGTTTCCAGAAATGCATTGGGGTTTCATATTCCGGGAATGTTTGATAAAATTTTGGACATTGACAAATGCCATTTACAAGAAGAACCTTCAAATGCTATCCGAAACGAAATTCGTAAATACGCTTTAGAAAACAATCTTACTTTTTTTGATTTAAGAGAACAAATAGGTTTTTTACGGAACATTACTATCCGAAGCACATCTACAGGTGAATGGATGCTCATTGTTGCATTTCATTACGATGATAAACCTGCAATTAAAAAATTACTGGATCATTTAGCCAACCAATTTCCTCAGATTACGTCATTACAGTATGTGATAAACTCTAAACGGAATGATACTATCGGAGATTTGGATATTATCGTATATAAAGGAAATGATAGTATTTACGAAAATATGGAAGGACTGAAATTTAAAATTGGTCCGAAAAGTTTTTATCAAACCAATTCTGATCAGGCCTATGAACTTTATAAAGTGACGCGTGATTTTGCAGAAATAAAAAATACTGATGTTGTTTATGATTTGTATACAGGAACAGGAACAATTGCCAATTTTGTTGCACATCAAGCGAAAAAAGTTGTTGGAGTAGAATATGTTCCAGCTGCTATTGACGATGCAAAAATTAATTCTCAAATTAATAATATCACCAATACTACTTTCTATGCGGGAGATATGAAAGACGTTTTAAATAACGACTTCATTAATGAAAATGGGAAACCGGATGTAATTATTACTGATCCTCCAAGAGCAGGAATGCATGAAGATGTTGTAAAAAAAATATTAGAGATAGAACCAAACAGAATAGTTTATGTGAGTTGTAATCCATCAACACAAGCACGCGACTTACAATTATTGGACACGAAATACAAAGTAACAAAAGTGCAACCGGTTGACATGTTTCCACAAACACATCATGTGGAGAATGTTGTTTTATTGGAATTGAAATAAGTGATTGGGTGATTAGGTAATAGTTAAAAGAAAAAAAGAATTGAAATACAAAATTTGGAGTATAAAACTAAAATAGCAGTAGATTCAATTCCCCTCTCGAGAGGGGTTAGGGGTGTGTTGCCAATCTCCATTAAAAAATTACTATTACTTTTTGTTATACTCTTGTTTAGCTTCTCTATCCAAGCTCAACAAGAAACCGTCATTACCGGCCACGTTTCAGAAGTTGGAACTAACAGCGGAATTCCATTCGTAAATATTTACTTTAAAGGAACGTTGATTGGAACCGTAACCGATTTTGATGGAAATTATTCTATTACTACCACTACCCCACAGGATTCAATTTACATTTCACTCATCGGATATAAATCAAAAGCAAAAAAAGTACAGAAAGGAAAAGTTCAGGAAATTAATTTTCAATTAAGTCCGGAAGCATTAAACCTAAGCACCATTGAAATCCGTCCGGGAATAAACCCTGCATTGCGTATCATCCGGAATGCTCAAAAAAACAAATCAAAATACGACAGAGAAAATTTAACAGCTATTCAATATGTGAGTTATACAAAACAAGAAGCTGATGTAGATAACATCACACCAAAAATGCGAAAATGGAAGTTATTCCGGCCTTTTGCAGCCATGTGGGATAGCTTAGATGTGATTGTTGGTGAAGAAAGCAAAGCTAACTTACCCGTAATGATGAGTGAAGTTATTTCTGACATTTATTCATTTAAAGAAGCAGAAAAAAGACACGAAGATGTGAGTGCTGTTAAAATAAAGTTTGTTGGGATGAAAGATGGAAGTGCTGTTTCACAATTAACCGGAACAGATTTTCAGAATTATAATTTTTGCAATAACAGTGTGGCTATTCAAGGAAAAGATATTCTTTCACCTATTGCAGACAATGCAATGCTGTTTTACAATTATATTTTGGTCGACAGTGTATTTATTGACAGCATGAAATGCTACAAAATTGATTGTCATCCAAAAAATAAAAAAGATTTAGCTTACACCGGACATATTTGGGTAACTGATACCACATTTGCAATTAAGCAATTGGATTTAGGAATCACTCCGGATGTAAACGTAAACTGGATTGACCATGCCCGCATTCAGCAAGTATTAATTCCAACAGAAGCTGGCCCTTGGGTTCCGTCACAAACCCGCACATTAGTTGATTATACAACTCTAACAGATAAATTTGTCAGCATGGTTGTACGCACATACAACTCCAACCAAAACTTTGTTGTAAACAAACCCAAAGAAAAAGATTTTTATAAAACACGAATCAACTATGCAGAGAGCGCTTTAACAAAAGACACTGCATGGTGGGGACAAAACAGACATGAGCCACTTACAAAATTAGAATCCAAATCGTATGATATGATTGATACGGTTCGGAATATTCCTTTTATCCGTAAAGGCGTGAACATTTTATACTTTTTATTTTCAGGATATAAAGATATTGGTCCAATTGATTTCGGACATTATATTAATGTATACGGTTACAATGCTTACGAAGGAACACGTTTGCGACTGGGATTCCGCACCAATCAAAAATTCAGCGACAGTTGGATTATCAGAGGTTATGGAGCTTATGGTTTTTTAGATAAAGGATTTAAATACAATTTACAATTAGAAAAAATATTAACCCGTTATCCATGGAGCAAAGCGGGAGTACAATACCGTTATGACATCGACCAAATAGGAACTAATTTCGGCTCTTCTAACAGTTTGAATTTAGGTCAACAATCCAATAACTTAACAAATACATTTTCTCAGATAGGAAACATTTCCAAACTTGTACGCAAGCAAGAAGCACGTATTTGGTATGAAAAAGATTTTAATCCCGGTATCAATACTAAAATCACATTTCAAAATATTGTCACAGATCCTTTATTTCCAATAAACTTTGGCGACCAATTCAATATTTTTCAAACAAGAAAATATTCAATTACCGAAATTTTAATTGATACCCGCTACTCAGTAAAAGAACGATTTGTACAAAATGGAACGGAACGTATCAGCTTTGGAAATAATAAATCACCAGTAATCTCATTCAATTACACAATGGGAATAAAAAATTTATTTAACAGTGATTTTGAATACTACAAAGCAAGCATCTCTTTTTCTAACCGTTACAGAATGGCAACTTTAGGCTATTCACAAGTTTTTTTGCGAGCAGGAAAAGTGTTTTCTAAAATTCCGTACACACTACTGGAAATTCCAAGAGGAAATGAAAATGTTTTTTATGGAAATAATATTTTCAATCAAATGAATTATTTTGAATTTGTAAACGATCAATATATTGAAGCATTTTGGCAACATCATTTCAACGGACTTCTCTTTAACAGAATTCCTTTTATAAAAGATTACAACTTCAGAGAGATAGTAGGAATAAATATGGTTTATGGAACATTAAGTCAGCAAAACAAAAATTTCAACAGTAACAATACCTTTACTATAATGGACGATATTCCTTATTTTGAAGCGGATTTAGGAATTGAAAATATTTTAGATGTAATTAGAATTGATTTTTTATATCGCTTAACCTATAATGATGATTCATATAAAAAACAATATGAATTAGCCAACCCAGATAGTAAAATAAACAATTGGGGCGTTAAAGTGGGTTTACAATTTTCGTTTTAATTGTATTTCATATTTATTTTTATTACCTTGTATCAGCATTCACAGCTATTCACCATGAAAAGAGTTATTTTTATTTTAATATTTTCCCTTTCTTCTCAACTCCTTTTTCCTCAGGCGCCAATTCGTTTTTACGAAAATTCGAAATGCGGCTATAAAAATTCAAATGGGAAAATTATTGCAGAAGCAATTTATGATAGTGGAAGTGATTTCAAAGATGGATTTGCTATTGTTTTGCAAAACAACAAACGCGGATATATCAATGAAGAAGGAAAAATATCAATTCCAATGATATATGATGACGCATCACTTTTTTATGATGGTCTGGCAAAAGTTTCTCAAAAAGGAAAATATGGTTTTATAAATAAATCTGGTGAACTTATTATTCCAATGGAATATGATTATGTTGCTGATTTTACAGAAGGACTATCTTGTGTAAAGAAAAATTCAAAATTCGGATTCATAAATTCAAAAGGTGAAATCATCGTTCCGTTAATTTATTCAAATGCCAGAAATTTTTCTGAAGGACTGGCGGCTGTACAAACAACAAAATGGGGTTTCATTGATAAAAAAGGAAAAATACTTATTCAACCTGAATACGACAATGTCTACTTTTTTAAAAATGGAATTGGAAAAGTTGCAAAGCCGGGTAAAAGTTTTTACATCGATAAAAATAATCACTGGATAAAAGATGAAGTAAAAAGAAAGGGGCCGGAAAATGAAAAGTAAATATTTTATTTGCCTATTATTTTTCTTTTCTTCCTTGATGTGTTTTTCACAAGCCGGTGAGTGGACATGGATGGGTGGAAGCATGGGAGCAGTATCTAGTCCTGGAAGCTTTGGTACGCAAGGAGTTCCTAGCCCGACAAATGTTCCACCAGGAATTTATGAAGGAGTTTATTGGACAGATCTACAAGGAAATTTTTGGGTTTTTGGAGGAGTTAATAATGGTCCGGTGTTAAATGATCTCTGGAAATATGACCCGGTTATCAATCAATGGACATGGATCAAAGGTTCCGGAGGATTACTTGATCAACCCGGAGTTTATGGAACAATGGGAGTTCCTTCAGTTACAAACAATCCTGGTGCGAGAGGTTGGGGAGCATCTTCCTGGACAGATAATGTAGGAGATTTATGGATGTATAGTGGTTATGGTATTGATGGTGGCGGAGGTACTGGTGACTTAACCGATATGTGGAGATATCATATTGCAACAAATGAATGGACTTGGATGAAAGGAGACGATATAGCAGTAGCGCCAGGAAGTTATGGCGTGCAAGGAGTTGCAAATGCAACAAATTTACCTCCTGGCAGAGACGAAACAAATGCATCCTGGAAAGATTTAAATGGAGATTTATGGATGTTTGGTGGATTGGGGTCCTCATCTGGATCAGGATCTTATAATGATTTGTGGAAATTTAATATTGCTACAAATAATTTTACGTGGATGAAAGGATCTAACATTACTAATCAGCTAGGTTCTTATGGGATACTGGGCATATCTAGCCCGACAAATAATCCAGGTGCAAGGTATTCGTATACCAGATCTGTTGACTTAAATGGAGATTTATGGTTATTTGGTGGAAGTGGATATTCCGATGTATGGAGGTATGGAATTGTATCGAATGAGTGGACATGGATGGATGGTCAAAATTTTACTGGTAGTCCAGCAACATTTGGAACACTTTGCGATTCAAGTCAAGTAAACCAGCCAGAATCAACTAAATCAGAAAACCGTGCTTGTTGGGCTGATCAATGTGGAAACTTTATAAATTTCGGTGGATTCGGATACAATGATTTATGGTTTTATGACGTAACAAATTTAAACTGGTCATGGATTGGAGGAACAAACACTACCGGATCTTTGGGAAATTACGGAACGCTTGGTGTGATGTCACCAACAAATGATGTTCCTGAAAGAGGCGGTTCTTGTGGCTTTATGGATAATTCGGGAAATTTTTGGCTATTTGGCGGATACGGAAATTTTAATGACTTATGGAAATTTACAATAACTGACACAACATGTTTACCTGGAAATTGTTTTACGTCAGTTCCACCACCACCTCCGCCTCCACCACCAACTCCTATTCCTCCAGCTAATACGGAATTATTTATTCCCAATGTTTTTTCTCCTAATGGTGATATTGATAATAATTTGTTTGTGATTAAGGCAAATGGATTTAAAACATATCATTTAGAAATTTATAATCGCTGGGGACAAAAAGTATTTGAAAGTGATGATTCACAAATTCATTGGAATGGAAAAATAAATAATACAAATGTGAATGCCACTGACGGAACGTATTATTATATTTTGGAACTTTCAAATTCAAACAGCGAAAAATCAAACTACAAAGGTTTCTTAACCTTAACTCGTTAAAAAGATAAAAATCTGTAGCATCCGATAACCCTTTCTGCCAATAAGCAAGTACAGATACTCTAAAGAATCCCATCTTTTTAAAAATTCGTATCTTCGCAATAGAATGAAGCTAAGAATAATTATTATTTTTATTTTATTACCATTTTTAATAGTTGCACAATCAAAAAAAGGAAAAGCAACAGTTAAAAACAAACTGCCCAAACAAAGCATACAGCAATTTTATGCAACGCATCAACTTGCACCCGATTCTGCTTGCAGTCCTTACTTATATTATCAGGTATATGATTGGGTTGGTACAAAATACAAATATGCGGGAAGAACAAAAAACGGGATTGACTGTTCCGGATTTGTAAGCACTATGTATAAAAACACTTATTGTATTAACTTATTAGGTGGTTCAAGAGATATTTGGCCATCAGTAAAACCAGTTGAAAAAGACGATTTAATAGAAGGTGATATTTTATTTTTTAAAATAAAAAAAGGACAAATATCACATGTTGGTGTATATTTGGGAAACAATAAATTCGCTCATGCATCTGTTCACTCAGGAGTAATCATCAGCGACTTGAATGAAGATTATTATAAAAAGTATTTTTTTAAAGGAGGACGGGTTCAAGAAAAAGTAGACAATAGACAGTAGACAAAAAAGAAAAAAAACAATATGGGTAAAACATTAATCTTAAATAGCAAACAGATTGAACAAAAGATCAATCGTATTGCTTATGAAATATATGAAAACAATCCTGGCGAAAAAGAAATCATAATTGCCGGAATTTCCGACAATGGTTATTTGTTTGCTAAAAGAATTTCTGATGTTGTTACAAAAATATCTCCAATCAAAACAACTCTGATTGAAATTAAGATTAATAAAGAAAATCCACTTGCTAAAGAAATAAAAATTTCTTTTTCTGATAAAGAATTAAAAAACAGAGTAATTATTTTAGCTGACGATGTGTTAAATTCGGGAAAGACATTAATTTTCGGAGCTAAACCATTTTTAATTTCTCCGGTAAAACGATTAACGACAGTTGTTCTAGTAGACAGAGGACACAATCGCTACCCAATAAAAGCTGATTTTGTAGGATTATCATTATCAACAACTTTACAAGAACACATTACTGTTGATTTGAAAAAAGGAAAAGAAGCAGTTTACTTAAGTTAAACTCCAATTTGTTCTTTCACAAAGGCAGCTAATTCTTTTACATTTAAATCTTTTCCTTTTACAGTGTATTGCGCTTGGTGATAAGTATCTTCTCTTTTTTCTAATTGTCGGTTTACAAATTCCCTCAATTGCTTTTCATCTTTATTCAAAATAAGCGGACGCTTTTCTTTCGCATTCATTAATCTATTCACTAATGAATCTGCGCTCATTTTTAAATAAACAGTTGTTCCATTATTATTCATCAACTCCATATTATTGTAATAACAAGGGGTTCCTCCTCCGCAAGCAACAACTGTATTATCTTTTTCAATTACCTTTTTTAAAGCATTGTGCTCCATTGCCCTGAATTCTTTTTCACCTTTCGATGAAAATATTTCAGGAATTGTCATTTTGTATTCTTTCTCAACAAATTTATCTAAGTCGATAAATTCGTAGCCTAATTGAGTTGCCAATGTTTTACCTGCAGAAGATTTTCCACTTCCCATGTATCCTGTTAAAAATATTTTTGCCATTAGTTTGGAAGGATTAGCGGCAAATCCATTTCAGATTTACCATAATTAATAGAACACAATTTACTTTTTTCGAAATAGAAATCTATATTGGCTTCATCAAAGCTCAACCGTTTTTCTCCCCATTCATGAAGCTCTGTTTCAAAATCTGAAATTCCTTTACTTTTAAATAAATCAATTATTTGTTTTTCATTTAACTCAAAAATTTTATGGCCCCACAAAATCACCTCTTGATTATCAATTTCAACACAACAAAAAATTTGTTCGTTTTTTTCATCAAAAAAAAGTGAAAATCCAAGTTCCCAATAATGCCAAACGGTAGACTGACATTCTTCAATATCATCCAAAAACTCACTCTGCTCGGCTTTTCCAAATATTTTTTCAGCATCTGACATAGAAGCGCCAAACAATAAGTCGGATAGTCCTAAAACAGGTTTTATTTCAAATGGTTGGCTCAAATTTTTGCTATAGGTTATACACAATTATACCACTTTTTTGCGATATATTCATTTAACAAGCCCATAAGATTTGCCGTTTTACATACTAATCAATGAGAACTAAAAAATCCTTGAAATAGACTGAAAATCAGGCAGAAAGGAAATACTTCAGTTTTTATTAACAAAGGCTTTGCAAAATAAAATAATGCTTCTATATTTGCACTCCCAAAAACAAATAAATACTGGTTTTGGGGCTACAAAAAGGTGTAGATTAGATTCCGTAGCTCAGCTGGTAGAGCATTACACTTTTAATGTAGGGGTCCTGGGTTCGAATCCCAGCGGGATCACAGTAAGATCCAAAGCCTCTCCGCAAGGAGGGGCTTTTTTATTTTCTTGTGTGTGAATGTTTGCATTTATAAGCATAAGAAAATAAAAAAGACCAAGAACGTGTAACGTTCAGGCTTTGGATATT
>SXGU01094952.1_pt1 | contig 43533 bp, 33 predicted proteins | sample 3174531 | NCBI WGS metagenome assembly SXGU01 (sample SAMN11356863, study PRJNA531348) | freshwater metagenome | isolation source: freshwater sample F1-140 | place: China: Fuxian Lake, Yuxi | collected 2017-12-25 | reverse complement strand
GGGATCCGCACGCCGATGAACGGTATCATGGGCATGCTCCAAGTGCTCGAACACTCTCCGCTCTCTCCGGGCCAGAAAAGCCAGGTCGAAATCGCCGTGGGATCCGCCGACATCCTCATGCGTTTGCTCAACGACATCCTCGATTTTTCCAGGATTGAGAGCGGCAAACTCGAATTCGAGTCCATTTCATTTGCGCTGCCGACGGCCATCACCGACATCGTGGCGCTGCTGCGCGCGCGCGCCGCCGAAAAGCGGCTCGACCTTGTCCTCGATCTTTCACCCGACCTGCCGACCTACATCGTCGGAGATGCCCTGCGGCTGAAACAGATTCTGCTGAATCTCGCGGGCAACGCGATCAAGTTCACCGAACAGGGGCGGATCGAGGTCGCCGTACGGGTGATCCGACGGGATGACACGGTCGCCACGCTCCGTTTCTGTGTTCGTGACACCGGGATCGGCATGGACGAAAACACCCGGGCGAAGTTGTTTCAGGTTTTTTCGCCGGCTGACAGTTCGACGACCCGCCGTTTTGGCGGATCCGGCCTCGGGCTCGCCATCTCGCAGCGCCTCGCCAACCGCATGGGTGGACATATCATGGTGAACAGCACGGTCGGGGCCGGCTCAGAGTTCAGCTTCGAGCTTACCCTGCCGCTGGGTGAGGCTCCCAATCGGTTTTCGGCCAAGCCGCTCCCGGCGCGATCCCACGCGCTTGCCGGCCGGATCCTGGTGGTCGAGGACGATCGCGTGAACCAGCGGGTCATCGAGTTGTTGCTCGAAAAACTCGGGTTGAAATCGGTCATCGTCGCCGACGGGGTGTCGGCCGTCGAAGTTGCCACGCTCGAGAATTGGGATGCGGTGTTGATGGACTGCCAGATGTCGGGAATGGACGGATTCGAGGCCACCCGCCAGATCCGCAACCGACTCAACGGCCGGCCGCTCCCGATCATCGCGCTCACGGCCAATGCGATGAGCGGCGACCGCGAAGCCTGTCTGGCGTCCGGCATGGACGATTTTATCCCGAAACCAGTGCGGCAGGATGAGCTCCGGATGTGCCTCGAGCGGTGGCTTGCTCGAGGTGCGGAAGCAACGTTGGCCCCCGCAAAGGGAAACACCCCTCCGGCCGGCCGCGAGGGTTAGAATTTGCGAAACACCACGGCGGCGTTTTGACCGCCGAAGCCGAGATTATTGCTCAAGGCGGTCTGCACCGTGGCCGGCCGCGAAGCGTTGGGCACATAGTCGAGATCACATTCGGCATCCGGATCCTCGAGATTAATCGTCGGCGCGATCGTCTGCGTCTGAATCGTCTTAACGCAGACGATCGACTCGATGGCACCGGCTGCACCCAGCAGGTGACCCGTCCTCGACTTGGTCGAGCTGATCGCAACCTTGCGGGCATGATCCCCGAACACCTTCTTGATCGCGAGCGTCTCAAATTTGTCGTTATAAGGCGTCGAGGTGCCGTGGGCGTTGAGGTAGTCGATCTGATCGGGCAGGACCGCGGCGCTGGCCATCGCCCGCTTCATCGCCATCGACAGTCCCTTTCCTTCGGGATCCGGCTGCGTGATGTGGAAGGCATCGCAGGTCGCCGCATAGCCCGCGAGTTCGCAATAGATGCGCGCCCCGCGCGCCTGCGCATGCTCGAGGGATTCGAGCACCAGGATACCCGCGCCCTCGCCCATGATGAAACCATCGCGCTGGCGGTCGAACGGCCGGCTGGCCCGGGCGGGCTCGTCGTTGCGCGTGCTCATCGCTTTCATCGCGCAGAAGCTCGCATAGGCAAACGGCGTGATCGACGCCTCGCTGCCGCCGGCGATCATCACATCCGCGTCACCACGGCGGATGATATGCGCCGCCTCGCCCAACGCGTGAGTGCTGGTGGCACAGGCGGAGACGATTCCGAAATTGGGCCCTCGAGCCCCGATCTCGATCGCAAACAGACCCGAGCACATGTTGCCAATCAGCGACGGAATCGTGAAGGGCGAGACCTTGCGCGGCCCGCGCTCGGCCAGTACCTTCAGTTGCGACTCATAGGTGTACATGCCGCCGATCCCCGAGCCGATAATCACCCCGACGCGATCCGGGTCTTCCCGTTCCAGATCCAGGCCGGCGTCGGCAAACGCCTGTTTGGCGGCGACAAATCCGAAGTGGGTATAACGATCGTTGCGCCGCGCTTCCTTTGGATCCATGTGGCGGGCCGGGTCCCAGTCGAGCACCTCGGCTCCGATCTGACTGGCGAAATTCGCTGGATCGAAGAGCGAGATGCGCCGCACACCCGAGCGACCGGCGAGCAGGCTGCGCCAAAACGACTCCACGTCGTGTCCAATCGAGGCGACAACGCCCAGGCCGGTAATCACAACCCGGCGGGAGGGAGGCGGGATTTCCATGAGTGGCGCGGAGATCTCCAGAGCGATAAAACAAAAAGGCGTTCTGCCTGGAATTTCCGGTCGGAAAATCGGCAGAACGCCAAGACTCGTGCGAAACGTCGTGCTTAGGGCTGGCCGGCCTTGGCCTTGATGTACTCGATCACCTGCCCGACCGTCTGCAATTTCTCAGCATCGGATTCCGGGATCTCCCCTTTAATCTCGTCCTTAAACTCTTCTTCAAACGCCATGATCAGCTCAACGGTGTCGAGCGAATCAGCGCCAAGATCATCAAGAAAAGACGCCGTGGGCGTAATCTGTTCTTCGTTTACGTTAAGCTGATTAACGATGATTTCTTTGACGCGCTGGTCGATAGTTTTTTGGTCAGCCATTTTGCGGAAAATTAGAGGGAGAAGAGGTGGAGCGGAGAGTTCACATCGCCATTCCACCGTCAACGTTAAAAACTTGCCCGGTGATGTATCCAGCCTGCTCGGAGCAGAGATAAGTTGCGAGGTGGGCGACATCGGCAGATTCGCCAAACCGTCTTAGCGGGACCACTTCGAGAATCTTGGCCGAGGCCTCGGGATTGTTGACGAATTCGGTGGTCATGTCGGTCTTGATGAACCCCGGGGCGACGGCGTTCACCGTCACGCTGCGCCCGGCGAATTCACGCGCCAAAGTCTTGGTCAGCCCGATCATCCCCGCCTTGGCGGCGGAATAGTTGGCCTGGCCGGCATTGCCCATCACGCCGCTCACCGAGGCGATGTTGACGATGCGCCCCCAACGCGCGCGGGTCATCGGCCGGCCAATCAGTTTCGTCCAATGGAAGCAGCTCGTCAGGTTGGTGGCGAGGACGTCGTTCCAATCGCTTTCGCTCATCCGGAAGAGCAGTCCGTCCCGCGTGAGGCCGGCATTGTTGACGAGAATGTCGATGAGGGGAAATTCCTTGAGCAACTCCTCGGCCGCCCGGGCGATCGCCCCCCCGTCGGCGACGTCGACCGCGAGGGCCTTGGCCTTGCCGCCGGCCGCCACAATTCCGGCCGCCGCCGCACCACACGACTCCGCCGACTTGGAGACGCAGATGACCGTGACGCCGTGTTGGGCGAGCGTCTCAGCGATGGCCTTGCCGATTCCCCGGCCGGCGCCGGTGACCAGCGCGGTGCGATTTTTGAAAGTAAGCATGGAATGATTGCCGATGGTTGATGGGCGAACGGCGAATGAAGTGAACAAACCGGGCCCATTCGGCAACCGTCAATTGGAAACCGGCGATCTCAATAAACATCCCGCTGGTAGCGTTTCTCCTTTTTCAACTGCTTCACGTAGTCGACCGCCTGTTCGATCGTCTTTCCGCCGTGCTCCGCGACCAGCGCGTGCAGCGCGGCATCGACGTCCTTGGCCATCCGCTTCGCATCACCACATACGTAGAAAATCGCCCCCCCGTTCAACCACTTCCAAAGTTCCGCCGCGTTCTCCCGGATGCGGTCTTGCACATAGATTTTCTGCGGCTGATCACGGGAGAACGCCGTGCTGAGCCGCGTCAGCAGCCCCTGGGCGGAATACTGCCGCCACTCCTCCTCATACAGAAAATCAGTCTCCGATTTTTGATCGCCAAAGAACAGCCAGTTGCGCCCAGCCGCGCCGGTCGCCGCCCGCTCCTGCATGAAGGCGCGAAACGGCGCGACCCCGGTCCCTGGTCCGACCATGATGCAATCCTTCAGGCGATCCTCCGGCGGCGCAAAATGCGAATTCGACATGAACACCGGAACCGGCGTCGTTCGCGGCACCGCCCGATCCGCCAGAAACGTCGAACAAACACCGACCCGGTCGCGGTCGTTGGAACGGTAGCGCACAATCGCCACCGTGAGGTGCACTTCCGTGGGGTAGACCAGACTGGACGAGGCAATCGAGTAAAGCCGGGGCATCAACCGCCGGAGTTGATCCACAAATTCCTGGGCGGAGAGTCGCGCACCGGGGAACTCGGCCAACAGGTCGACAAACTCCCGTGCTTCCAGATAGGCGCCCAGCCCGTCCTTGAACTCCGGGGCGAGCAACCCGGCCAGTTTAGCCTGTTCTTCGGCCTCGGTCGTATGCGCCGCGAGTATCTCGATGAATTTTCGGGTCGGTTTGGCCAACGCGAGACGGCCGGTCAGGGCCTCCCGCAGCGGGATGGGAGACGCCAGCTTCAGCGCTGCGGGCAGGACCGGTTCATCCCCCGCCGCCCCGAGTCGTGCGATGACCTCATCCACCTCCAGCCCACGATTTGAGGAAAACACGCCGAGGGAATCGCCCGCCTTGTAGGTCAGTCCGCTGTCGGCGAGATCGACAACAAAGTGCCGCGTCTCTTTCGTCGAGCCCGGCTTGTTCAAGAGCCGGTTCTCAGTCATTCGCGCCGGAAACGGTTGATCCTTGGTAAAGCCGGAGGGCGCGGTGGAGTCAGACATGTGGGTGCCGCGGATGAAGAAACGCCCCGGAGGTTCAGGCAAGCCGGTTTCGCGCCCCAGCGACTGGGATCGCGCAAGCTTGCAGCCTTGCACGAATTGCCGCCCATTATCCCCATGGCATCCTCCGCGCCCATCCGCCTGCAGAAGTTTATCGCCGACTCCGGCGTTTGCTCCCGCCGTGCCGCCGAAGCTCTGATCGCGCAGGGTGAAGTCTGGGTCAACGGCGTCGCGGCGTCCGCCGGCCAAAAGGTCACCCCCGGGGTCGACAAGGTGACGGTGGGCGGCAAGACCGTCCGCAGCATCGCCCAGCCTCGGCTCACGGTGGCCGTGCACAAACCGCGTGGCCTCGTCTGCTCCAACGATGACCCCCACCACGCGGCGACCGTCTTTGAGTTGCTCCCGCGCGAATTTGGCAAGCTGCGGTTCTTTTGCGCCGGCCGACTCGATCTCGATAGCGAGGGGCTCGTTATCCTGACGACAGACGGGAGCCTGGCTCATCGCCTGATGCACCCCTCCAACGTCGTGGTGAAGCGCTACCATGTCGTGCTCCGAAAACCGTTTCCCTCCGCCCGCCTCCCGCAGCTGATCCGGGGCGTCATGATTGAAGGGGAGCGGCTCAAAGTTGAGCGGGCCGCACTGATCAACGCCAACGCGGGCCAGACCGCGACCGACCTCGATGTGCACATGCATCACGGGAAGAAACGAGAGATCCGCCAGCTTTTCACCAAGCTCGGATTCGACGTCAAACGCCTGCGCCGCTATCAGATTGGTTCACTGCAATTGAAGGGAATCCCGTTGCGGGCGGGAAAAGTTCTTTCCACGATCCAGATTGAATCCCTGTTCCTCAATCCGTACACGCCCCACGCTCCTTACGAAGCCTATGCGACCCCCGCACCTGCCCGTCCCACCTCCTCCGTCGATGAAGACTAAGCTCATTCACTCCGCCGCGTTTTTTGCCCTCACCGCCGCCGCGCTGCCGGCCGCCGTCCTGACCGCCACCACGGCGGTTCACACCAAGCCGGACGCCACCTCGCCCGCGATTTCCTATTTGAAAGCTGGAACCGATCCGGTGCCCGCCTCCGGCACCGTCGCCTCCTCGCCTGCGGGCTGGATGGCGATCGACCTGCGCGGCCCATTTGAGGGCTATGTCGAAAACAAGGATCTCGCCAAAAGTCTTGACGTCAAACCGGGCTCCCCGATTCGACTCGCGCCCAAGGCTGACGCCGGCGTGCTCACCATCGCGGTGGCCGGCGACAAGACCACCCTCACCGGCATCCGAGGCAAGTGGACCCAAATCAGCCTGGAGCGCCCGCTGATCGGCTACATCCACCTCGGCGGTTCCGCCGGCTATCTGCCGCCGATCGCCACCGCGCCCGCGGCTTCGACGACCAGGACGGCAGGTCCCCTGGCGCCCCCCCCCGTCTCCCCCGGTATCTACGGAGTGGCTACACCGGGTCAGCCGTCCCCCATGGTAAACCTGGGCGACGGCGGCAGCAGCACGCTGCCGCGGCAATTTGCCGGCCGCTTTGTCTCGACCCGAAGGCCGCTCACTCCGCGCCGGCCCTATGACTACGCCCTCAACGACGAGACCGGCCGCCGCTTCGCGTATCTCGACGTGTCCAAGCTCCTCCTCACCGACCAGATCGAGAAATACCTCAATCTCAACGTCGTGGTCTTCGGCGCGGCCCAAAGCACGCCCGAAGGCAGGGACTTCCTGATTCAGGTCGAATCCCTGCAGTTGAAGTGACGTTTTCCTACCGCGCCGGCACTCCGCCCCATGGAACTTATCGACGGTAACCAAATCGCCGCGGTCATCGTCGCGGAATTGCAGACCCAGGTCGCCGCCCTGACCGGGCGCAAGCCCTGCCTCGCGCTCGTGCGGATGGGAGACGATCCCGCGTCGGTCTCCTACGTAAGGAAGAAAGAGAAAACCGCAGCCGAGATCGGGGTGACGAGCAGGATCATTTTACCGCCGGCGACCACCACGCAAAGTGAGTTGTTTGCCCTGCTCGACCAACTCAACGCCGATGCGGAAGTTGACGGCATCCTGGTGCAGTCACCGCTTCCCAAGCACATCGACGAAGTAGCCGTCTTTCGCCGGGTCGCACCGGAAAAAGACGTGGACGGCTTTAACACCCTGAACCTTGGCAAAGTGGCGCAGGAGGACGACACGGGATTTGTGTCGTGCACTCCCGCCGGCATCATGGAATTGCTTGGCCGCAGCGGGGTGGATCTGAAGGGCAAACATGTTGTCGTGCTTGGGCGCTCCCTGATTGTCGGCAAGCCCGTCGCGCTGCTGGCGCTCCAAAAGCGGGCCGGCGCCAATGGCACCGTCACCATCTGCCACTCCGCCACGGCGAATCTGCCGGACATCACCCGCCAGGCCGATGTGCTAATCGCCGCGATTGGACGCCCGGAGTTCGTCACCGCCGACATGGTCAAGCCGGGTGCGGTGGTGATCGATGTCGGCATCAACCGCGTGCCCGACCCTGCAAAAAAAACCGGTTACCGTCTCACCGGCGACGTGCATTTCCCCTCTGTCGCACCGCGCTGCGAAAAAATCACACCGGTCCCCGGCGGCGTGGGCCCAATGACGGTCGCGATGCTGATGAAGAACACGCTCAAGGCCTTCCACCTGAGAAGTGCGCGCTAGCTTGCGCCGACCGTCGCAACACCTTTTCCTCTTCGCGCATGCCCGCTCCTTCGATTCTGGTCGTCGATGACCAGCCGATCAACGTCCAGCTCCTCAAGCGTAAGCTGGAACGAGAAGGACTGCGGGTGATTGCCGCCTACAACGGTCTGGAGGCGCTGGATCAGATTAGTCGGGAACTGCCCGATCTCATTTTGCTCGATGTCATGATGCCGGACATGGATGGCATCGAGGTCTGCCAGCGGCTGCAGGCCAGCGAGTCCACGCGCGGCATCCCGGTAATTTTTATCACGGCCCGCACCAACAAGGAGAGCAAACTCGAGGGCCTGAGTGTCGGGGCGGTCGACTACATCACGAAGCCAATCGACCTCGACGAGACGCTGGCGCGCGTCCAGACGCAGCTCCGTTTCGTGGCGATCAACCGCCAGGTCGTCGATCTGACGAGGCGCTTGGAGGAGTCACGCAAGGCAGCCACGATTGGTGCGGTGACCCAGGGGATTGCCCACAACCTGAACAATCTCCTCGGCGTCGTCATCGGCTACCTCGATCTCGTCAAAGCCTATTATGACAAGCCCGAGCAGGTGAAGAAGAATGCCCAGCACGTGGAGGACGCCGTGCAGCGAATCGTGACGATCATCAAGCAGCTGAGCACCCTGGTCGTGAAATCCCGCCCGCCGCTGATCAAGTCCGGAGTGCAGAAGCTCCTCGAAGGCGGCATCACCCGCTTTCATGGGGATTACCGTAACATGGCGCCGGTCACGATCGACAATCCCCTCGGCGATTTGCCGGTCGATACGAACTATGAAATCGTCGACGAGGTCCTCGCGAAGGTCCTGATCAACGCCTGGGAATCCTACGACAACAAGCCAACTGATCCGCGGCCGATCGCGATTCGGACCCGGACGTTCGACAAGCCGGAAGAGGGTCGCTTTGTGGAAATCCTCGTCGTCGATCACGGACGCGGCATCGACCCCGAGATCCGCGACAAGATGTTCGAGCCGTTTGTCAGCACCAAGAACACCGTCGGCGTCGGCATGGGACTCACCGTGGCCCGGCATGCCCTGCGCAACCTCGCGGGCGAAGTGACGATGACGGATACGCCCGGTGGCGGGGCCACGGCAATTTTGCTGCACCCGGTGGAGAAAAAAGTCCGGCGGGGCCTGGCGGGCTGATCCGGCTGGCACTCGGCATCTACTCTCATGCCCAAAATTGCTTTTCTCGGCGCCGGGCGCATGGCCTCCGCGATGGTCGACGGCCTGCTCGGCAAGAATGTCTGCGCGCCCGCCGACCTCGCCTGCAATGATGGTGGCGACGGCACGGCCCAATCGTTGTCGGCGCGTACGGGGATTGCCGCGGCCTCCAAGCTTGAGGCACTGGTGAACGCGGCAGACACGCTGGTGCTGGCCTGTAAACCGCAGCAACTGACGGAACTCGATGCCGGCCTCGCGGAATTCAGCCACGGCCGTCTCGTTCTCTCGATTCTCGCGGGAAAACGTCTGGCCCGCCTCGCCGAGGTCTTCCCGCGCGCTCGCAACCTGGTTCGTGCCATGCCCAATACTCCGGGGCAGATTGGCGCCGGCATCACCGCGTGGTGTGCCTTCCGTCCGTTGGTCCCGGCCGACCGCGCGACAGTTGATGCCATTCTCGGCGCGCTCGGGAAAACTGTGGAGCTCGCCGAACCGCAGCTCGACGCCGTCACCGGCCTCAGCGGCAGCGGGCCGGCTTATGTTTTTGAATTTGCCGCCGCCCTGCGCGACGCCGGCGAGGCCGCCGGACTGCCACGCGATACCGCTTGGAAATTGGCGATGGAGACCCTGCTGGGATCTGCCCGACTCCTCGCGCGAAGCGGTCTGGAACCGGAAGCGCTGCGCGATCAGGTGACTTCACCGAACGGCACCACGTTTGCCGGACTGCAACGGATGACGGCGCGGGATTTTCGCGGCCTGATCAAGGAAACCGTGATCGCGGCGACGGAGCGCTCCAAGGAGCTCTCTGGTGGGTAACTTTGACATGAGTGCACTCGACGGCCGGAGTCTCGTGACCGGTGGCGCCGGTTTCATCGGCAGTGCGCTGGTGTGGGCGCTCAACCAGCGCGGCCACCACGATATTGTGGTGACCGATTTCCTCGGTGCCGATGAAAAGTGGAAAAATCTCACCCCGCTGAAATTCGCCGATTACCTCGAAGCGGACGTTTTCCGTGGCGCGGTGCGGCAAAACAGCGCGGCGCTCGGGCAGTTCACGACGGTGTTTCATCTGGGCGCCTGCTCCGCCACCACCGAGCGCAACGCCGCCTATCTCGTCGACAACAACTACTCCTACACGAAGGAGCTGGCCGCATGGTCGCTGGCGCAGGGGGCGCGTTTCATCTATGCTTCTTCGGCCGCAACCTACGGCGATGGAGCCCAGGGCATGGACGACAAAAACGAGAACCTGCACGCCTTGCGACCATTGAACATGTACGGCTACTCCAAGCATCTGTTCGACCTGCACGCCCAGCGGGAGGGCTGGCTGTCCCAAATCGTGGGCGTGAAATATTTCAATGTCTTCGGTCCGAACGAAGACCATAAGGGCGACATGCGCTCGCTGGTGAACAAGGCGTACCAGCAAATCCTCACGACCGGCCGGGTCCAGTTGTTCAAGAGCCATCGCCCGGATTACCGGGACGGCGAACAGCAGCGCGACTTCCTTTACGTGAAGGACGCTGTGGAGATGACCCTGCACTTTGCCAGCCATCCGCGCGGACGAACGGTTGGCGGGCTCTTCAATCTCGGCAGTGGCGAGGCCAATACCTGGCTCACGCTGACCCGGGCGATTTTCGCCGCGCTCAATCAGACTCCACAGATCGATTTCATCGACATGCCGGAAGTACTCCGGGGCAAGTACCAGTATTTCACTCAGGCCGACGTGGGGAAGCTGCGGGCCAGCGGTTACGAACGTCCCCTGACCGCCCTCGATGCCGCGGTGCGAGACTATGTGCAGGGCTACTTGGTCCCGTCGCGCAAGCTCGGCGATTGAGCGATTCAGGTTTCGAGCATGCCCGCCCGTCGGCTTCAATCACCGAGGGTCCGAAACGAACAGGACCGCGACGCCGGCTTCGGCAACCGCGGTCAACGCTCCAGACTCTTCAGGGAATCTTTTCCAGCTCGGCGGACGTCCACGGATCGCGATTGCCCACCTGGCCGCGAATTTCCGAGACCTTCGCCGGCGAGACCGGCACGTCGATCGCGCCCCACTCCTTGCGCACAAACGTCAGGGCAGCGGCGACCTTTTCCGGACTCAGATTGTAGCCCGAGCCAGGACCGACCGCCGGCATCGCCCCGATGTAGTCAACTCCCTTGACCTTCATCGGACCCATCACGCCGTGCAGTAAAATGCGAATCAGACGCTCCTCGGACCCTGTGACCCATTCCGAACCGACCAGCGGAGGAAAGGCCGGCGGCAAGCCCATGCCGTTGGGCTGGTGGCACGCCACACAAACCTGGGCATAGACCTTCTTTCCCAGCTCGTAGGGGTCAGCCGCGGCGACCGCTCCAGCGGCACCCGGCTTGGGCGGCTGGGCATACTCGTTGTATACCTGCGGATGAAAATATCCGGAGAAGCGCCCGAGATAGGTGCCCCCGAAGAAAATGAGTCCGCTGAAGAAGAAGAGCAGATTCAACGGCAGCAGCTTGTAACGCGCTTTTTCATCCGGCTGCCGGCCCAGCATCTTCTCATGCACCGTCAGCAGGGAGTCGTCAGTGACCGCGGCCTGATCGACACCCGGGTCGGATGGGTGGGAGGCGCTCATTTCTTGCCCTCCGTTTTCGCGGCGGGTGCCACCGGCTTGGGCAGCGGGCGGGACTCGGGATAGTCGTAGCCTGTATTCAAATTCTGGAGATACGCCACCAGCGTCCGACCGCGCTCGGTCGGGACCACCTGCCGGCCGGCCGCCGGGGCCAGCGCTCCGGTCAATTTCAGCGCGTGCGCCGGGGTTTCGCCGGAGACAGCCACCGTCTCAAACAGGAACGGGTAGGCGGGATGCGTGGCGGAGCCGGCGTACAGCAGATTGAACAACGCCTCGGCCTTGGGAGCCTCCGGCTTGCGCGCCGCCAGATTGGTGAGATCCGGGCCGAAACGCGAAACTCCCAGCTGCGGCCGCGCTTGGAAAATATAATCACGCGCCACACTCTGTCGTTCCCCCCAGCCGCGCGCCCGGTCGCTGCCAATGTCCGGTCGGCGCACCTGTTGCGTGTGGCAGGCGGCGCAACCGAGATCGGCGTAAACGAGCTGCCCGCGTTCCGCCAGACCAGACGGACGCAGCGGATACGCCTGGCCGTCACCGTCGTCGAAATACGGCGTGAGCGCACCGAGTTGCGCGTGCGATCCAAGCACAATGCCCGACCACGCGATCACCAGCGCGAGGAACAAGCCAAGGAGAAAAAGCGGTCCGTTTTTCATGACGCGGGCGCCTCCAGGGTCGAAGGCTGGCGGAAGAGACTTGGTGACGCCGCCGGGGTCATCCCGCACTCCCAAACGGTGCGGGCGAAGTTGACCAGCAACAGGAGATTGGCCCCGAGCAGCCCAAACTGGGCCGCCGTGTGCACCAACAACGCCACGCGCACCTGGCCGAAAATTCCCGCAAACGACACCTTCGCGTCCAGAAGCGATTCGCTCTGCATCCATCCAGCGACCATCAGGGCGACCACCGAAGCCACGATCCCGATCATCATCATGACGGCGTGCCCGGCGGTGAGCGCCGGAGAAGCCCAACCACGGCCGGTGAGGCGCGGCACCATGTAATAAACCGCACCCAGGAACAGCATCGAGACCGCTCCGTACTGAGACAGCTGCTCCATCGCCGTGTCGATAAACGTAAACCGCGTGTGGACCGCCACGCCCCGAAACGCGGTGAGTGTCGCGAGCAACCCGCCCAGCAGATAGGCGATCAGCCCGAACCGCACAAAGCGCATGGAGGTGCCCGCGGCCCCAAACGCGACCCGCAGATTAAGTGCGACCACCAGGTAATGGAAAACCAGCAGGGCGGCACCCACCACCGCGATTGTCGCGATCCAAGCCGGGACCGGGCCGCCAGCCAGCTGCCGCCCTCCCGTCCACGTGCCGATGAAGATCAGGGTCCAGAAACCGAGCGGAGCGGCCTCGTAGCTGGGCAGAGCCCGACCGGAGACTTTCGGCGCGATGTAATACGCAGCCGCGAGTGCGAGCGGCACGAGCCACAGCGACAGCACTCCCTGGGCGTACCACGCCGCGCCGATGGCCTGCGTCACTCCGCGCACCGGCAGCCAGAGCAGCAGCGCCTGGGTTGCCGTGAGCAACCAAGGGAAAAGGAACAACGCCGCGACGGCGTACCACTGCGCCGCAAAGGTGCCATCCCTTTTCCGGCCCGACCAGGCCAGCACACCCGAAATCGAAATCGCCGCGTAGGCGAACACCATCAGCGGCTGCACATAGCGGGGCAGTTGCAGCAGGGAAAACGAAGTCATGTCGCCCGTCGCGATGCCCACCAGGCCGGCCGTCAGTCCGAGATTCCAAAAGACGGTGCCAACCACCGCCCAGTTCAACGCACGCAATGGGTGACCACCGAGGCGGCCGAGAATCCACAGTCCGATCGCCAGGCCCGCATTGGCCGCCCAGCCATAGATAAACGCAGTTTCACGCAGCGCCTGCATGCGCCCATGGGTGAAGCACGCGCAGTCGGCGAGAAACGCCGGTGAATGCAGCTGGATGGCCGCCATCAGCGCGAGCACGCCGCTCACGACGAGCCACTTGAGGGCGATCCCCAGCAGCAGCAGCAGCGGCCACCGCGCATGGGTGTCGATGGTGGTGACTTCAGCCAGGTTGGCGTTGGTCGGGGCGTTGGTCATCTCAGTTAAGTGGGTCGACGCGGTGAATTACTTCTTCGCACTGTACTGCCGGGCGGTCAGTTCCATCGCACGCTCGATCGGCAGTTGCACCACCCCGGCCTTTTGATCGATCCACGCGTAGGAGGCCGCCTGCTGGGCTTCTTTTTCGCGTAAATCCGCCAAGGCCTTGCGCCGCGCCACCGCCGTGGCGCGCCATTCCCAATCCTTGGAAAGATTGTCCGGCGCGGCATTGAACGCCGCGAGCGGGGCGGGATGATACAGGTACTTGACGACGACCAGAAAGGCCGCAAACACCCCGAGCAGCAGCACAATCGTAAAAAGCGATACCGGACGGGCCGGGCTAACGGGATGATCACTCATGGTGCGTGAGGCTTTCGCCGATCCGCGGGTCGCGAATCGGGATGAGTTTGGCGGTCGGAAAGCTGCGGAGGTACGCCCAGACACAGACTCCGCCCACGCCGACGACCGACGTCAACACCCAGACCAAATTCAAAGAGAAAAACGGCAGCGAATCGCCGTGCGAATCCTTCAACGCGGGCAAGATGTTGTAGCACATGTCGAGCAGAATGACGGCAAGGATCCAAATCGCGATCCGCCGGATGATGTGGCGGGTGATTTTGAAACGATACGACAGCAGGAAGAAGAACGGGATGAAAAAATGCCCGAATAGAATGCCGATGATGCCAATCCACTTCCACTGGCTGGGAGAGCCGTCGTGGTTAACCTCGCGGAGGTTGTACCAGAACGTCTCCTCCGGGACGTTGGCATTCCAAATCAGGAAATACTGGGAGAACGTGATGTACGCCCAAAAGACGGTGAAGGCCAGCATCAGCATGCCGATGCTGTGAAAATGGTTGGTGTTGAGAATCCCCTTGTAGTCGCCGCGATTCCACAACCACACCATGATGACCACTCCGATGCTGAGTGCGCCCCGGATGCAGTTGGAGAAAAACCAGACCCCGTACATCGTCGAAAACCAGTGGTACTCGAGCGACTTCACCCAATAGATCGCGGCAAACGTCAGGGTGAGGGCCCCGAGCGGCAACCCGATCGCAGCCGTCGTGCGGTTCATGAAAGTCCATTTGAGGTCCCCATCGGAGTCCTGCGTGAACGACGCCTTGCGCAGGCGCGCCGACAGCCAAACCCAGATCGCAAAGAATCCCACCGTCATGCCGATGAACATTTCCGGGCTGAGGAACGCCGCCTTCTTCAGATAAAGGGGATCGTGCCCGACGGTGTGCCCGCCGTGCAGCACATGGCTGAGCTTGAGCCACGGCCAGATCAGGTCGCGCTGGTAGAAAAACGACGCCAGAACCAACGGCAGGAACAGCAAGGCCAGCCACTTGAAGGCCGAAAGTCCGTGTTCGAACTGCCGCCGGATCACCGTCGACCAGGCGGCGTCAAAAACGTGGTGGATGAGCACCAGCATCAGCATGCCGATGGCAATGGCGGTCCAAAAAACGACCCCGACAAGCCAGGACATCGCGACGATGGGCGCGCCTGAAACCAACAGCCCCACCGCGGTCAGGGCAATGCCCACGAGCCCGATGGTCAGCGCCCTGCCCGCCACTGATGCGGTGGAGGGAGAGTCGGCGGAAGGGGTCGCGGGAGCGGATGCAGCGTGGGAACTCATGGGAGGCCGAGGACTTTCCTGCCGACCGCGTCGGTGACATCCGCCACGGTGCCTTGTTGAGCACGTTGCAGGGCCCGCACGTAGGCGACCACCGCCCACCGGTCCTCCGGAGTGATTTTGTCGGCGTACGGCAACATGGTGTTCTTGCCGGCCGTGATCGTGCTGAAGATTTCCCCGTCGGGCATCGCGCGCAACCGAGCATCGTGGAAACTCACCGTCGCGCCCATCCCGTACCGCTTGGTGATGCCATTCCCATCGCCGACGAGTCCGTGGCAGGGAGCGCAATAGATCTGGTAACGATCCCGTCCCCGTTCGATGAAATTCAGATTAACCTCGAGTTTGGTCGGCATCGTCGTGGCAAAGGCTCCCGCCGCCAGTTTGCCTTGATGCAGATGATCGTCATCGCGCAACATCCCGCGCGCCACCGTGTGCGCCGGTGGAGTGCGATCTGCGCGGCCGTCGGCGAAGAACGAGCTGGCCGACTGCGGACGAAATTTGGGCTGCGTCTCCATGCCGGGAAAGGCCCAGTCCGGGAACGGGTCGAGGGGCGGCGACGTAAACGTCGTGCCGCGGAAGCCCAGGATTGAGACCAGGACGACGCAGACGAACAAGGTGGCGAGGTAGACGTTCCGCATGGCTCAGGCTTCCAGCTCCGTGATGGCCTTGCCGCCGGCCTTCTCGAGGAGCGCCTTGGTGTTGGCGAGATTGAATCGCGGATCGCGGCACTCAATCACGATGAAAAACGTGTCGTCCATCCCGCGCCGAATGTGCTCATACTTGAGCACCGGATGATAATGCATGGGCAGCCCGTTCACGACGAACATGCCGATGATCGTGGCAAACGCCGTGAAGAGAATCGTCAGCTCGTAGCCCACCGGAAACGCGAACATCGGGCTGAACAGCGGCTTGCCGCCGACGATGAGTTTGTAGTCCACCGCGCCCGTCCACCAAATCATCGACATGCCGGTAATGAAACCGGTGATGCCGCCGGCGAGGGAAATCCGCGGTACAATCGAACGACGCAGGCCCATCGCCCGGTCGAGCCCGTGCACGGGGAACGGGGTGATGCAGTCCCAATGGCGATAACCCGCGTCGCGGACGCTTTCCGCGGCATGGTACAGGCCGGGTGCGGTTTCGAAGGTGGCGATCAGGCCGTAAGGTTGGGCGGGCATCGGCGGGAGGGATCAGTGCGGGCCGTGGCCACCATGGACGTCGGCCTGCGGCGTGACGGCCTTGAGTTCCGCCATCGGCATGATCGGGAGGAAACGGATGAAAAGGAGGAAGAGGACCGAGAAGACGCCGAACGTTCCGAAAAACGTGAAGATTTCAACGATGCTCGGCGAGTAGTAGCCCCAGCTCGACGGGAGGAAGTCGCGGGCCAGCGAGGTCACGATGATGACAAAGCGTTCAAACCACATCCCGACGTTGACGAAGATCGCCAGCACCCAGACAAGCGTGGTGTTGTTGCGGACCGCCTTGAACCAAAAGAACTGCGGCGTGACGACGTTGCACGTGATCATGATCCAGTAGGCCCAGGCGTAGTGACCAAACGCCCGGTTGATGAAGGCGAAGCCCTCGTACGGATTGGCCCCGTACCACGCGATGAAGAACTCAATCGAGTAGGCATAACCGACGATGGTGCCGGTCGCCAACGTGACCTTGCACATGCAGTCGATGTGGTACTGCGTGATCAGATCCTCGAGTTTGAAGAGCGCCCGCAGCGGGAGCATGAGCGTCAGCACCATGCCGAAGCCGGAGAAGATCGCGCCCGCGACGAAATAGGGCGGGAAGATGGTCGTGTGCCAGCCGGGGAGCAGTGAAACGGCGAAGTCGAACGACACGATGGTGTGAACCGAGAGCACCAGCGGCGTCGAGATGCCGGCCAGAATCAGGTAGGCCATCTCATAGTTGCTCCAATGCCGGTTGGACCCACGCCACCCCATCGCAAACAGCCCGTAGAGGAACGAGCGGAACTTGTCGCCCGCCGCATAGAAACGATCGCGCAACACCGCCAGGTCCGGGATGAGTCCGATATACCAGAACAACACCGACACCGTGCCGTAGGTCGAAACGGCGAACACATCCCACTCCAGCGGGGACCGGAAATTCTGCCAGATGATGTTCGAATTCGGAATGGGGAATAGATACCACGCGAACCAGACGCGACCCACATGAAACACCGGGAAGATCGCGGCGCAAACCACCGCGAAAATCGTCATCGCCTCGGCCGCGCGATTGATCGACGTGCGCCACTTTTGCCGCAGCAGACACAGGATGGCGGAGATCAGTGTACCCGCATGGCCAATACCAATCCAGAACACGAAATTGACAATGTCCCACGCCCAGTTGACCGGATTGGCATGACCCCACACCCCGACGCCGGTGGCGATGAGGTAGGTGATGCCGGCAACCGTAAACGAAGCGACAAAACAGGCCAGCAGGAAGCAGACCCACCACCACGCGGGAGTCTTGCCTTCGATGATGCCGCAGATCTTTTCGGTGATCCACGCGAAGCTGCGTTGGTTGGAGACCAGGACCGCCCGCGGCAGCACCGCCGGTTTGACTTCCTGCAGCAGCGGGTGCGCGGCAACGCTGGGTTCGGCGTGGGCCATTAGCTGAGCCCTCCCACGTTGGGGGCGGACGGAAGCGCACCATGCGCCGGCGCTTTCTTTTCCCCGGCCTTTTGGTCGGGACCGTGCGCATCGTGGCCATCATCATGGGACGGCGGGACATTCTTCCGGTCGTACTCGATGCGGCTCAACGGCAGAGATTTGTAGTCGGGCATTTTCGGATTCGGATTCCGCAGCTTGCCAGAATACGTCGTGCGCGGCCGCACATTGAGATAACCGAGGACCGCGTAATCCTGCTCGCGGGCCTTCGCCTTGTTCACCGCGCTGTCGTGGTCGAGGATGTTGCCAAACACGATGGCGCCGACCGGGCAGGTTTGTTCACACGCCACCTTGATCGTCCCGTCGCGGACCATGACATCGCCCGGAGTGCCCGCCTGGGCCATCTTCACCTTGTGCTGGATCTTGCCGTTCTGCACGCGCTGCACGCAGTACGTGCATTTCTCCATGACACCACGCATCCGGACCGTGACCTCGGGATTCTTGGCCAGCTTGACGAGTTCCGGCATGCCGTACTCTGTCACCGGTCCAAGGTAAAGGCTGTCCAGCGAACGCTGGTTCCAATCGAAGAAATTAAACCGCCGGACCTTGTACGGGCAATTGTTCGCGCAGTAGCGGGTGCCGATGCACCGATTGTAGGCCATCGTGTTGATGCCTTCATCATCGTGCACGGTGGCGTTGACGGGACACACGACCTCGCACGGAGCGAGCTCACAATGGACGCACGTCATCGGCTGGAGCGAAACCTGGGGATCCTCCGGCAACTCCTGGTTGCCCTCACCGCCAAACGCCCCGGCGTCAATGGTTCCGCTCGAGTAGTAACGATCGAGCCGGATCCAGTGCATCTCGCGACCGCGCATGACCTGATCCTTGCCGACAATTGGGATGTTGTTCTCCGCCTGGCACGCCACCACGCAGGCGTTGCACCCGATGCACGTGTTGAGATCGATCGACATCCCCCACTGATGGTGACCGTCAAATTGGGGCGTTTGGTAAAGTGAATTGCCCCGCGGAATCTTGGTCGCACGATCCTGCGGCGACATTTTTTCGCCGTAGTCGCCGAGAATCGTTGGCGAGTGCGACTCCATGCCGATGGACTTAACGAACGCCGGATTCTCCTGGTAGCTGTTGCCGTCGGGCTTCGGTGCCGGTTCGTAATTGGCTTCGCGAATGATATCGCGGCCTTCCATCGACCAGTGCTCCTGCGTGTTGGCGAGCAGCATCCGGGTGCCGGTAGCGGCGAGTTTGGCGCCCGTGACCACATGCATGGCGCCGCTGGTGCGCAGCGGATAGGCATTGAAGCCCGCCCCCTTGCCCACGTGACCCGTCACGGTGCGACCATAGCCGAGGGGCACAATCACCGTGTAGTTGGCCAGACCCGGCTGGATGTGAACCGGCCCGCGAATCTTGCGTCCGCCAACCGAGAGTTCAAACACCCGGGCGTTTTCCTTGCCCATCGAGAATTCAGCCTCTTCCTTGCGCGCGACCTGGATCAGCGATCCTTTGGGCGTGATGCCAAGCTCCTGGCCGAGTTTCGGGCTCACGAGAATCGCGTTGTCCCACGAAATCTTGGTGATCGGATCCGGGCACTCCTGCAACCAGCCGTTGTTCGCGAAGCGGCCGTCATCCATCTTGTGGTCGACGACAAAGCGAACCTCGAGGCTATCCTTGTTGAGCAGGGGAACCGGCTTGGGACCGGAAAACATCCGTGCCACCCCCGCCGTATCCAGCCTTACGGTCACCGCCCGGTAGGCCGAACCGGCGAGAACCCCGTCGTGGAGGAATCGCGCCATCGTCTTTTCCGCATTCGCGCCCGGGCCCGCGAGCCCGCTGATCGTGGCGGAAACCAGCGCATACGGATCGACATTCTGCTCTCCGGCGAGGCGCGCGATCACCTCGATGTCCGTGAGGCCGCCAAAGAGCGGCATGATCATCGGCTGCACCGGGACAATCGTGCCATCGATCGTGCGGGCATCGCCCCACGACTCGAGAAAATGGGCCGCCGCCAGATGGGTCGTCGCCGCCGGGTTGACCGCGGAAGTCTCATCAACGTAGTAGCCGAGGCGAATCACTTCGCCGACAGATTTCTGCAAGGCCGCCCAGTCGAGATCGGCCGGCGTGTTATAGGCCGGATTGCCGCCGAGGACCACCAGCGTCTTGACCGATCCGCCTTTGATGGCCGTCGCCAGGCCGGAAAGCGTGGAAACCCCCGGGGTCGCTTCATGCGGGACCAATGTGACCGTCTCGCCGATCGCGCCAAGAACTGTGTTGAGCCCGTAGACGAGCGCGTGGACCTCGGGCGGCAGATGGGCGCCGGCGATCACGAGCGCCGCCCCGCGATGGGCCATCAGATCCGCGACACACGCCTCGACCCATTTCGGGTCAATCGTCGCACCTTGATAATAGGGCGCCACGGTCGCCTCCGCCTCCGGATAGGCCACGGCGACCAGCTTCGCCGCGAAAGCCAGCATGTTACTCGACGCCATGCGCAACCGATGGTCCGCCATGCTGCCAGTGAGGGTAAGCCCGCTCTCTGCCACATAGAGGCGGCTCATCGGATCGTCTTTCTTCGCCACGCGCCGGCCCTTGGAGAATCCTCGCGCGTAATAGAGACTGCCCGCTTCCGCTTGGAGAAAGTCGGCATCGAGCGACAGGACGCGTTTCGCTTTCGCAAAATGATAAATCGGCCTGACTGCGGCGCCGAAGACGCTCTGCGCCGCAGCCACGGGCGGCAAGTCAGTCACCGGCTCATACTCCGCCCACAGCGACCGCGGAAACTTCGCACGCAACGCCCGGACCAACCGGGCCCGGGTCGGCGAGGACGACTCGTCCGCCAGAAACGCGAGACCCGCGCCCTGCGCGCTCGCATAATTCTGCGAAATCGTCGTGAGTAGCGCCGCCACCTGGTCGGCTTTCAGCACCGCCCCACCCTTCGTGTGCGCCGTGGCGCGATCCGGATCGTAAAGGTCCAGAATCGAGGCTTGCGCGAGCAACGACGACGCACCGCCATGGGGCGCGTAGGTCGGATTCCCCTCCAGCTTGGTCGGCCGCCCCTGATGCGTCTCAGCGAGCAACGGAATGGCCCAGCGTCGCAACGGCATCGCGGTGGCGTAGTAGGAAGGCAGCCCGTGGATGACACCCTCCACGGATTTTCCATACGGCAAAATGAACTTCTCCGGTCGGCGGCAGCCCGCCAGCCCGACGCCGCCCAAGGCGAACGACGCCGCCATGATCTTCATGAAATGGCGCCGATCGACACCATTCAGGTCCGACGCACCATCGGGAAATTCGCGCTCCAGTTGTGCCTTGAAACCCGGTGTCCCCGCGAGTTCGTCGAGACTCCGCCAGTACTTGGGACCGGAGAGCTGATCGGCGTCGGAAGCAGGGCCATTTGACGCGCTCAGGCCAGGGGAATGATCAAATATGCGTTTCATCGATGGCAGCCGGAACAGCTCTGCGGAGGCAGTAATTTCCAGTCGTGCTTGAAGGTCTCGGCCGCCTTCTTGCCCGCCTCGCCCTGGTCTGCCAGGCGCGGGGAATCGAGGTTGTAGACATCCTTCGGACTGCGGAGACGGCTGGCGGGATCGCGGTGGCAATCAAGGCAGAATCCCATGCTCAACGGCTGGGTGTGGACGACCGTGTCCATCTCATTGACCTTGCCGTGGCACTCGACGCAGGAAACCCCGCGATTTACGTGCACCGCGTGGTTGAAGTAGGCGTAGTCGGGAGTCTGATGAATCCACACCCACGGGACCGGCGTGCCGTTGGCGTAACTCTCCCGCACCGGGGCCAGCAGCGGGCTGGTCGTCTTGATGATGCTGTGGCAATTCATGCACGTCTGGGCCGACGGCACGTTGGAATGGCCCGACTTGTCGACGTTGGAGTGGCAATAGCGGCAATCGAGCCCGACCTCCTGCACATGCTTGGCGTGGCTGAAGGGCACGGGCTGAACCGGGGCATATCCCACCCGCGTGTACTTCGGCGTCAGGTAGTACGTGACACCCGCGGTGGCGATGCCCGCCAGTACTCCCAGATAGACGATAATCTGGAGCGGCAGCTTGTTCGCCGATTTCGGGAAAAGTTTCGACATGGGCGAAAAGTGTCCGGGACCGCGCCCCTTATTGGGAATCCCCGCGGCGGGCCACTGCCCGTAAATCGCTCCGCACCTCAAGCCCCCGCACTTTCACCCGCCGGCCGGTCTTGCTCTCCGCCACCTCGGCAGCTGACACCGCCACGAGCTGCGCGGGCACGCCCACGACCGCCACCAGACCAAGCAGTTTGGCAAAGAAATGTTTTCGCGAGGTGTGAGGCGTCACAGGTAAATGGTGAAATAAATCAAAAACGCGTTCGAAAGAAGGGCGCTGTCTTTCGGTTGTAAACCAAAATTTCGGCACGAATTTTTCGCCCGGGCAATATTAGCAATCGCGTAGCGGTGCTTTGGTCGCCGTTATGCCGCGCGACAACTCCCCGTCCGGCTTTTCCCCAGCCTCCGGTCTAGACAAAAATCCCGTCGCGCATCGACCAGGTAAAATCACACCGGTGGGCGATTTCGGGGTTGTGGGTGACCAGAATAACCGCCTGCCCGTGATCCTTGGCCAACCGGGTGAGCAAGTCGAAAACCAAGGCAGAGTTCTTGACGTCGAGATTCCCCGTTGGCTCATCCGCCAGGAGAATCGTTGGCTGGTTCGACAGCGCCCGGGCAATCGCCACCCGTTGCTGTTCACCCCCGGAGAGTTGGGTGCAGAGGCGGTGGGTCTTGGCCCCGAGACCGACGGATTCCAGGAGCGCATGGGCGCGCGCCTTCATCGCATCCGGAGCGAGCCGGCCGAGCTTGCGCATTGGCATCATCACGTTTTCCAACGCCGTGAACTCCAGCATCAGGAAGTGAAACTGAAAAACGAAACCGATGTGCTCCCCGCGCGCGGCGGTGCGCGCCCGGTCGTCGTGATTCGACATCACTTTCCCGTTGATCTCGATCTCACCATCGTCCGGACGATCCAGCAGACCGAGCAGGTAAAGCAAGGTGCTCTTGCCGCAGCCGGAAGGGCCCACAATCGCGTAAACCTGACCGCGGCGGGCCTCGAAAGACACCCCCTTGAGCACGTGCACGCGCCCCTCCCCAAGACCGAGGTGGCGATGAAGATGCTGACAGCGCAACGCGATGTCCGCATCGGGAGAAGGGGGAAGGGAGAAAGGAGAAGGCATTGATCAACTGAAATCTTTTCGGCGTACTTCCATCAGGCGTGCGATGCGCTTCGAAAGGAGTTTCGCGTCGGCAATCAGCGCAGTTGCGTCCGGTTGCTTCAACAGTTTCAGACGTGCGGCAACGTCCGTTTGCGATCGCACCTCTCCGCACGATCCGCGCGCGATATCGAGAAAGCGGACGAATTCAGCGTTCGAGCTCCGTTCGTAGCCTTCGGCGATATTGTTCGAAACCGAAACCGCAGCTGCCTGGATTTGCCCGCGAAAATCGAAATCACGGCATTCCCGAAACAGCTCGTAAACCCGCGCCGCCAACTCGACCGCCTCCTGCCACACCTCCAAATTCTCAAATGTGTCGTCGTTCATGTTGGTTATCAGTTTTGAAATCTTAGATCAGCTCCTGCTCCCTGCTCCCTTTTCCCTGTCGAGCTCCTCCCTTCTCCCGCGCGCCTCCATCGCGCTCCGCGCTACTGCGCCGTCCCCCGCACGATGTCTCCGGGCTCAAGACGCGCCGCGCGGCGGGCCGGGATCAGGCTCGCAATCATCACCATGACGACCGCGGTTGCGACCGCGCCGACGTAGTGACTCGGTTCCCAGGTGACGATGAAGTGCTCCGTCTTGAAAATTCCGTTGACCGGCAGCGGCACCTGGCCGACGAGCCACGTGACCCCGGCCCCAAACACCACCCCGACCGCCGCACCAATGGCCAGCACAATGCCCGCCTGCCAGAGGAAAATCTGCGTGATATCGCGTCGCTCGTAGCCCATCGACCGGAGGATCGCGATGTCCTTGGTTTTCTCGAGCACGATCATCGCCAGCGTATTGAACATCGCGAGGCTGGCGATGAGCGTGAAGACGGAGACGGTGATCATCGTCGAAATTCGCAGGGCTCGGAAGACCGCCAGCCAAGTCTTTTCCCGCTCCTGCCAGGGTTTCACACCGTGCCGCAACACCTGCTCCATGCGCGCGGCATCCTGTGGGGCACGGCTCGGATCGTGCAGGCTAATCTGCAGGAAGCTGGCACCCGAGGCTCGCTTGAGCAATGAACGCGCCTCTGGTTGGTGCAGGTAGACATTGCTCTTATCCACCTCCCGGTAGCCCGTTTCGTAAATGGCCGAGACCCGCACGCGCCGCGATGATCCACGGGCGATGATGGAAAATGAATCGCCCACCGCCAGTTGCAGCCGGTCAGCCAGCACCCGGCCCACCAGCGCTCCAGATGGCGAATTCCGAAAATCTTCGATTTGCCCGTTCGTAATCTGCTCGGCGAGCAGGGAGACGCGCACATGATCCTCCAGTCTGATGCCGAAGACCTGCCCATCCTCGGTCTTGAACGCACTCGTGATTTGCACGTTGCCCCGCACCACGGCGGAAACTCCCCGGACGTTGGGAAACTGCCGGACCGCGTCGATGAGTGGCTGCGGCTCCTCGATGCCCTCGATATATTTCACGCCGTCACGCCGGGTAAAATAGGAGTCCCCCCCGCCGGCCGCGGCCATGCTCCGCATCGTGTCCTGAATCTTGTCCTCGATCCGGATCGCCCCGTGAATGCCCAGAATCGTTTTGGTGAAAAAATCCTCGAATCCGCTCGTGGTCGCCTGCGTGACGATAAAGAGACCCACGCCCAGAATCGTGCACGACAGGCTCATGAACATGGCCCGCTTCTTCGCGGTGAGAAACCGGAAACCGATGCGAAAATTGGGCGACATCACAAAAAAAAACTGCGCGAGTGCGGCCGTGGGCGCGTCAGTTTACCACCTCGATCCGCACCTGCTGGCCGGCGCGAAACTCCTCCAGATTGTCGACAATCACCTGATCCCCCACCTCAAGGCCCTGGCGCACCTCCACGACGTTCAACGCGACAAAACCGATTTCAAGCACGCGCAGCTCGACGCGGCCTTGCTTGACGATGAAAACCTTGTTGGCGTCAAACACCGCCCGCCGCAGGATCATCATCTGGTCGCGCCGCTGGTCGACCGTAATGGTCACTTCCCCCGTGCTCAGCGGCTTCAGCAGCTCCGGCTCCGCCTTCACCTCGAGGTAGACCGTGAAGCGTTGCGAGTCGTCGGCCGTGGGCAGAAGTTCCGAGACCGTGGCGTCGAAATTCTGGCTGCCAAACGTCAGCAGGCGAATCCGGGCCGACTGACCGAGCTTCACCCGGCCAAAGCTTTCCTCGGCAATCTTCGCCACGACGACGCGCTGGCGGGAAAAAACCTCCGTGACGGCCTGGCCGGCATTGATCAGCGCACCTTCCCAGGTCAGCGCGCCATCGTTGTGAATCGTGCCGTCGAACGGCGCCACCACCCGCATCTTCTCGCGCAGCAGCGCGAGCCCTTCCATCGCCACCCGATAGTCGACGTCGCCTTTCTGGTCGTCAAATTCGGTCAGTTTGAGCCGGGTCTCGATCGCCTCGAGCCCGCGCTGCAGGACCTTCACCTCATCCTCCGAGGCATTGCCGAGCTGAAACAGCCGTTTTGCCGTGTCGAGTCGCTCCTGCGCGACCTTCTTCTCCGGATTGTTGTCGAGGAGGATTTTCGCCCGCGCCTTGTCCGACTCAAATCTGCGCTTGGTCTCCGCAATCTGTCGGTCGATCTCAGTGGTATCCAGCTGCACGAGCGCATCGCCCTTCTTGAAATGACTGCCGGGTTTGATGTTCGTCTCCACCACCTTGCCCGCCGCTTCGCTTTTCAGCTGCTTGAAACCGCCGTCCGCCTGCACCACGATGCTGCCCGTCACCGCGTCGACCGCGACGTCGCGGTTGACCGCCTTCACGCGGGCCGTGCCGCGCAGATTGTGCCAGACCACATAGCCGGCGCCCGCCAGGAGTGCGAGCACGAGACCAAGCTTCAACAGGACGCTGCCGTTATTTTTTTTCGCGAACATGGCGGACGGATGGATTTTTCTGGGCGGGATCGGCGCCGGCCAGCGCCACAAATTCGCTCCACCGGCCCAGCAGGATCGCCCGCGATTCCTGGTTCTTGGCCTCGGCCTGCAAGATGGTGGCGCGCGCGCGGTCGAAGTCGCTTTTCGGAACATTGCCGAATTCGACCTCCTTGGCGAGGACGTTGCTGCCCTCGACCGCGAGGGCGTGCCGGATTTCGGCCAGCGCAACCTGCTCCGCGTCGAGCTTCAGGGACCGCTCCAGGATCTGGATGTTTTGAAGCATCCCCTCCATTCCGACCACCAGCTGCCGCTCCTGGAATCGTTTCGCGGCGAGGGCCTCGCGCAGGACGCCGCGCGTCGCAAAACCGTCGAAGATCGACCACTGCGCATAGAGACTCACCGTGCGGCGCTGAATGCCCTGCTGGTTCACGGTGTTGCCATTCACGTTGGTCGAGTTCTCAAGGCTGTAGCCGGCGCTGGCAAAAAACTTGGGGTAGAGCCGCACCTTCTCGATCGCATGGCGCAGCATCGCATCGCGCACCCGCAATTCGTAGATTTCGTATTCGAGGGTGCTCTTGGCCCCGTCGCGCAACGCCGCGGCGGTGAGCGCCGCCGCGAGATCGGGGGAAAACGCCGGCCGCGGAATCTCGTCGGGCACCGCCGCGTCGGTCAGTTCGGTGAGCCCCGCCAGCCGGGCGAAACGCCGGCGGTTGGCGTCAAACTCCGCCCTCGCGCGGTCGACCTCCAGCTGCACCTCACGGACCCTCAGCTTGTCGCCTTCCAACGCGGCCGACGACACCGTGCCGCGTTCGTGTTTCTCGGCCGTCACCGCGAGCTCGCTGCGCAGGAGTTTCAGCGATTCGGCCGCCGCCCGCAACCGGGCTTTTTCGACGACCAGCGCGAGATACGATCTCCGCAGCACGACGCCGAGTTCGCGCGACGCGACATCGTAGCTCTTCCGCGCAATCCAGAGGTTGATGCGCGCCGAATCACTCTGGTTTTGCAACGCCCGCCAGTGGAACAACGACTGCGTGACGCCGATGTTGTAGAACAATCCGCTGTCGCGGGTCTGCGTGCTCGTGTTGCTCGAGACCGCGGTTTGGTTGTGCGCAAAATTCAGGTTGCCACCAACGCTGGGAAAACGGGCCGCATTCGCTCCGTCAATTCTCGCCTCGGCCAGCGTGCGCTCAAAATCGGCCGCGATCATCTGCGGGGAGCGTTGCCCGGCCGACTCGAGAATCGTCTTCAGTCCCGGCAGATAGTCCTCGGGCATCGAACCGGCCAGCTCGCCCGATTGCGCCCAGGCGCGGGAAAGCGCCAGGCTGAGCAGGAGACCGCCCACCGCGCGTGCGGCGGCGCGTTGGATTGTGAGGCCGTTCAACACCATGGATCGACGCAACAGTCGAACGGTCAAAGCGCGAGATTTCGAGTGCGATTGCAATCCATAAGTCTTGAGCCTTCCGGTGGGTACAGGCCAACCTGCCCTTGGTTCCCGCATCTTACAAGTGCCACCTCCCATGCCGTCCGCAATCTCCAGCCTCGCCCGCGAACACCTTGATCGGGTCCGAGCGTTCTACGACGCCGCGCCGACGGTGCCGCTGCCGGGGGCACGGGCGTATCGCGCCCTGCTCGCCCATTACTACAATCTGCTGATCCCCGCCGGGGCCAGCGTCCTCGAAATCGGCTGTGGCTCCGGGGAACTGCTCAGCCGGATCCGCGCCGCCCGCAAAGTGGGCATCGATCTTTCCGCCACGCAAATCGCCGCCGCCCGGGTGCGCCTGCCCGAAGCGGAGTTTTTCGCGCAGGCCGGCGAGCTCTGCGAGACCAGCGAACGGGCGGAGACCTTCGACGTCATCATCATTTCTGACACCTTGAATCTGGCGGCCGACGTCCAGCGGTTGTTCGAGCGGCTCCACGTCGTGTCGAACGCGGACACCCGGCTGTTGGTCAACTTCCAAAACACGCTCTGGCGCCCCTTTCTCTCGCTCGCGCGTGGGCTTGGGCTGAAGGCCAAACAGCCACAGAACAGCTGGCTCGCCTCGTCCGACGTGCTCAACCTGCTCCGGCTCGCCGGCTGGAGCCCGGTCGCCCGGCACGGCCGGATCCTGGTGCCGTTTCATGCGCTGGGCCTCGGAAGTTTCGTGAACCGCTGGCTCGGCCCGCTCCTGCAGTGGTTCTGCCTCACGGTTTTTTTGGTGGCACGACGCGACGCGGGCGGCACGCAGCGGCCGCTGACCGTCTCGGTCGTGATCCCCGCCCGCAACGAGGCCGGCAACATCCTGGCGGCCGTGGCGCGCACCCCCGAAATGGGCGCCGGAACCGAGCTCATTTTTGTCGAGGGTCACTCGCGCGACCACACCTGGGCGGAGATGCAGCGGGTTGTCGCGGCCAATCCGCAGCGGCGAATCAAAATTCTCCGGCAAACCGGCCAGGGCAAGGGCGATGCGGTGCGGGCCGGCTTTGCCGTCGCCACCGGCGAGGTGCTCATGATTCTCGATGCGGATTTGACGATGCCGCCCGAGGAGCTGCCGAAATTCTACGAGGTGATCGCCAGCGGTCGGGCCGACTTCGCCAACGGCGTGCGGCTCGTCTATCCGATGGACGAGAAAGCCATGCAGTTCCTGAACCTCTGCGCCAACAAGGCGTTTGGCCTGATCTTCACCTGGCTGCTCGGTCAGCCGGTGAAGGACACGCTGTGCGGGACCAAGGTGCTCACCCGGTCCCACTACGAACGCATCGCCGCGCACCGCTCCTATTTCGGCGACTTCGATCCGTTTGGCGATTTCGATCTGTTGTTCGGCGCCGCCAAACAGAACCTGAAGATCGCCGACGTCCCCATTCGGTATCGGGAACGCACCTACGGCACGACCAACATCCAGCGGTGGCGGCACGGCTGGCTCCTGCTCCGCATGGTGCTCTTTGCCGCCCGAAAACTGAAATTCATCTAACCACGTGAAGGTCCCCATCCTCGATCTGAAGCCGGCCTACGACGAACTCCGCTCCGAGCTCGATGCCGCCTACCACCGCGTGCTGGAATCGGGCTGGGTGCTGCTCGGGCGGGAATTGGAGGCGTTTGAGGCGGAGTACGCCGCCAGTGTCGGCGTAAAACACTGCGTGGGCGTCGCCAACGGGCTCGAAGCGATGCAACTCGTGCTGCTGGCGCTGGGAATCGGACCGGGCGACGAGGTCATCGTGCCGTCGCATGGCTACATCGCCACCTGGCTCGCGGTCACGCACGTCGGCGCGAAACCGGTTCCCTGCGAACCCGACCCCCACACGTACAATCTGGATCCCGCCCGAATTACGGCGCTCGTTACCCCGCGTACGCGGGCGATCCTGCCGATCCATCTTTATGGGCAGACGGCCGACGTGGATGCGATCAACGCGATCGCGGCCCGGGCCGGACTCTTCGTGCTGGAGGATGCGGCCCAGTCCCACGGTGCCCTGTGCCGCGGGCGGCAGGCGGGGGCGATCGGCGGCGCCGCGGGCGTGAGTTTTTATCCCAGCAAGAATCTCGGCGCGCTGGCCGACGCCGGCGCCGTCACGACCGATGATTCCGCGCTGGCGGACAAGCTCCGGCACCTCCGCAACTACGGATCGAAGGTGCGGTATCACCACGATTACCTCGGGCTGAATTCCCGCCTGGGCGAATTGCAGGCGGCGTTCCTCCGGGCCAAGCTGCCGCGGCTCGCGGAGTGGAACGTGCGACGCGGTGTGCTGGCCTGCCAGTATTTTGCGGCGCTGTCAGGCGTCGGCGACCTCACCCTGCCCCACGTGCCCGACTGGGCGAAGCCGGTCTGGCATCTCCTGGTCGTGCGCACCGCGCAGCGCGACGCACTCCAGTCGCATCTCGCGGCCCACGGGGTGGGCACCCAGATCCATTATCCCATTCCGCCCCATCTCTCGAGGGCCTACACACGGGAAGGTTGGCAGCGCGGCGACTTTCCACTCGCGGAGAAATTCGCCCACGAGGTCCTGAGCCTGCCCATCGGTCCGCATACGACCGCCGAACAGGTCGACTACGTCTGCACGCACGTGCGGCGTTTTTATGGGCGGTGATGCGATGAGCGCCCCAGCCATCGAGTGCCTGATCTTCCCTGCGGCGACGCTGTTGCCGGAAAGCTGGCGGCAGGTGTCCGGGACGGGGCCGATTCGCACCTTCAACCCCGCGCTGCTCCGCGATGGCACCGGATGGATTCTGGCGTATCGGGTGGTTCTGACCGACGGACGGCGGCGCCTCGCGCTGTGCCGACTGGATCCCAAGCTGCGCGTCGTCGAGGGATCTCCGTTTCCCCTTTCCGACTTGGTGCGATTCTCCAACGAGACCCCGTATCCGGAAATCGCAAGGCAATGGCTGGCCGATCCCAGGCTCTACCGATGGGACGGGCGAATCTTCGTTTATTGGAATTCCGGCTGGCACGAACCGCGCAATTTCCAGTTTCTCCAGGAACTCGACCCGGTGACCCTGGCGCCAATCGGTCACCCGCGCGAGTTGATCCTCCCCGGCGTGCGCCGGCCGCTCGAAAAGAACTGGACCTTCTTCGCCGCGCACAACGGCGGACTTCACGCCATCTACTCGATCGAGCCGCATCGGGTGCTCCGTTTTTCGACGGCGGGCGGAGGCGACATCCGGTTCGACGAAGTGGCGTGCACCGAGTGGGCGATTCCAGGATATCCGCCGAGCCATGGCGGCCTGCGGGGAGGCGCACCGCCGGTCTGGCACGACGGATGTTTTTGGTCGTTTTGCCATTCCGTGCATGATGGGGCCAACGGCTACAGCTACGCCGCCAGTGTCTATTGTTTCGCCGCCGGCCCGCGGTTCGCCCCACTGGCGGGCCCGGTGAAATCACTCCCACTTGGGCGGCCTTACAGCGCGACGCGGACGCATGCCAGACTCAACCCCGCGGTCGGCGAGGTAATTTACCCTTGTGGCGCAGCCCGCGACGGCACTCGCTGGTTGATCAGTCATGGCATCAACGATGAACAATGCGCCATATCATTGGTGGACGACACTGAGGTGCGCGCCTGCCTCCGGCCCTGGTCTGGTGGCGTGTCCGGAGAACGAAACTGAAATGCCACTAGCGGAGCCAGCGGTAACCAGAGTGCAGCGCCTTCCCGTCGCAAGCACAGCCGGTCCATGACCAAACCTCTCTTTGACGCCCTGCTGGTCGACCCGGTCCGAATGGTCCTCGGGTTGTGGTCGCGGCGTGAACTCATCTGGCAGTTTACCCGGCGCAATATCGAACTGCGGCACCGCGGCAGCCGATTGGGCGCGTTCTGGGCTCTGCTCAATCCGCTCTCGATGCTGGCGCTGTATTTCGTGGTATTTGGCGTAATCTACGGCACGACTTTTGGTGTCCTGCCAAACGAGACGCCCTTCGATTTCTCCCTCGCTCTCTTCATGGGCCTGATCCTCTTTCACGTGTTTTCCGAAACGCTCGCCTGGGCGCCGGGAGTCATCGTGGCCAATCCGAATTTTGTGAAGAAGGTAGTTTTCCCGCTGGAGGTGCTGCCGGTGGCGCACATGGGCGCCACCGCCTTCCATCTGCTGGTAAGTCTGGGACTCGTCCTGCTGGGCAGCACGTTCAGTACCGCCGGCCTGGCGGTGAGTGTCCTCTGGCTGCCGGTGCTGATACTGCCGTTGCTACTGCTTTCGCTGGGAGTGGCCTGGGCGCTCGCGGCCTTGGGTGTTTTCGTCCGCGACATCGGGCAGGTCACGGCGTTTGTTTCGACCGCCCTGCTCTTCGCCTCAGCGGTGATGTATCCACCGTCCAAAATTCAGGCGGCGTTGGTGGGGCAACCCCCGAAAATTCAGGCGGCGCTGGACCTGCTGCTCCACAATCCCCTGCTGCAATTGATCGACGTGGCGCGCAAAGTCGTGCTCTGGCAGCAGCCGATGCCGTACGATACTCTCGCTCAGCTCTACATCGTCAGTTTCGTGGTCTTCGGCGTCGGTGCCGTACTTTTTGCCCTGCTGCGAAAGTCCTTTGCCGAAGTGATCTAGTTACTCACGTCTCCCGCGGCTGCGCGACGGTGATCTCGTAGGGCAGACGGACCAAACCGTGGACCACTTCCTGATCGGGTGGATTTGAAAGCTCCAAAACGGCGACGTTAAGCACCCGATCCCACGTATTGTCGGCGTCAGACCCGGCTCCACATCCGACATCAAGCGTGTACTGCCCGGCCTGCAGTTCCAGTCGGAATCGCAGGGTCACAATGCTCATTCCGCCCTCCGGCAACTCGGCGATCAATTGTTGCGCGACCCGCAATCCCGTGGCGAAGATCACCTGACCATGGCGATTGCGAAGTTCGCAACCACCACTGACCGCCTGCACTACCCGCCGCGCCTGCAACAAGATTGTAACGACGGCCCAGTCACCGGTGCGAAACGTCGCTCCGGCCCCGCCATCCGCATGCAGCAGCCAGGCGCGGGCCACGCGGACTCCCCCGTCGCCCAATCGCTCTTTGTCGTTAAGCGATAACTCGGGTGCACCGGGAAGCGATTGCAGCGGAAGCGCCGCGAGGTCGGAAGACGGCGCCGGAACATTACCCGAAATGGCCGCCATCGCCGCGACATATTCACGCACACAGGCTCCCGCGTCCCCCAGGTATCGAATTCGCCCCTGATCGAGCCAGATGGCCCGCTGGCATATGCTCAGGACGAAAGAGAGGTCATGCGTCACCACCAAGAGCGTCACCCCGCCTTCGACCAGTTCCCGCAAACGACGGCTGCACTTTTGCTGAAACAGGATATCGCCCACACTCAGCGCTTCGTCGATGATGAGAACGTCCGGTTCGACCGAAATCGCGACGGCGAACGCCACCCGCATCATCATTCCAGTGGAATAGGTCCTGACCGGATGCTCGATGAAATCGCCGATATCCGCGAAACGCGCGATCTCGGAAAACTTCGCCGCCATTTCCCTCCGGCCGATTCCAAGAATCGAGCCCGCCAGGTAGATGTTCTCGCGACCAGTAAATTCCGGATTGAACCCCGAGCCGAGTTCCAGGAGTGCCGTCACCCGGCCGGCAACGGCGCACTTTCCCCTGCTCGGTCGCAGCGTGCCAGCAAGAATTTGGAGCAACGTGCTCTTGCCCGCACCGTTTCGTCCGATCACGCCAAAGGCCTCTCTCTTGTTGACAGTGAACGAGACGTCCGCCAGCGCCTTCACCCGGTCATCATCGCAGCGAGCGGGATCATCGCCGTTCCTGAGTCCTCGGAGGATCCAGTCAGCCAGCGAACTGGAGCGGGAGTAATCCTTGCCAAGATCATCAACCGCAATCGCGGTGGCATTGACCGAAGGAACGGAAACGGGATGTGTGGCACGACTAGGCAATTCCATTCTCTCCGATACAGGGCCAACCGGCGCGAATCCCAACAAAAAAAAAGGGCGACCGGTTTCCCGGTCGCCCTTTGCGGCGTAATATCAGTCAACAAACATTATGGCAGCGGGGGCAGGTAGGTGCCGGTGCCGAAGTTCTGCGGGGTCTTGTTACCAAGATCTCCGGAGACACTCAGCTTGCTTAGGTCCTTCGTGCCGGCGGCGCTCACCGTCACCGTATCGGTAACCTGAATCAACTTCGGCAACGTGATGCTGCCTGAGGCGTTGAACAGGGCCGTCGAGTTGACGTTGATCGTGCCACCACGGTTTACGATGTCGATGTTGCCACCAGCAGTCGTGAACGTGGCCGCACCAGTGGCGGATGAACCGGTGACCAAGGACAGGTGCCCGGCTTCGGTGATGCTGACAATCTTGCCCGCGAACTTCACCGTGCCGAAGTTGTTCGAGGAGTTTGTCATCAAGATGTCACCACTTCCGGACTGGAAGAAGGCGTCACCCGTAACATTGACCGGGCCAGCATTGAAGATCGAGCCGGTCGCGGAGGTAACGGTGAGGTTGCCCGTCGCCATCGCAGTCTGGCCCGAACCACCGAGATACAACGCGGTGCCACCGAGCGGTGACAGCGTGACGTTGTTCGCGCTGAAGACGAGACCACCCGTGGACGGGAAGTCGGTTGTCGGGTCGTCAAGCGTGATGTTGCCAGAGGCCGCGCTCAGCGTGACGATGCCCGTGCCCGGGAGGGCCACGGTGCCAGCCGGACGGACGCCGCCCAAGCCAGTATCGACGATGTCACCCGAGATGCTCGTCGCCATGAAGGTACCGGTGGCCGAACCAGCCATCGTGACACGGCCGAGGTTCAACGTACTGCCTTCAGTAATGGCGATGGTGGCTGCCACGGCTGTCGTAGTCAGGAACACGCGACCGAAGTTGTTCGCATTGTTCGTGAGCGCGATGTTGTTCGTCGCCGAGAACGTCGAGGTGCCGAACACCTTGGCAGCGTTGTTCTGGGAGATGTTGTTGCCCGAGGCGACAGTCAACGAGTTGGCGTCGATGTTGCCGAGGGTGACGTTGCCCGTGCCCGTGAGCTTGACCGCGCCAGTGGGAGCGGACGCGTTGACGATGTTCAGAGCACCGGTCGTGGTACCACCGCCGGCAACGTGGTCAACGTTACCAAGGAGGATGCTACCATTTGCGGAGGTCAGGGTCATCGTTCCGCCACTGCCCTGCGAGATCGTAACATTGGCGCTTGGATCCTCGATGATCCCGCCGAAGGTGCTCGTGAGCGAGGTGTTGCCGTTGCCCGTGGAGAGATCGCCCAGCTTGATCGTGCCGGATTCCACAAAGGTGATGGCTCCACCACCGGATGTCAGACCAACTCGGCCGAAGTTGTTGCCGGCATTGCCAACCGTGATCGAGTTGTTGCTCGTCGTGAAGTAAGCTGCCGCAAAACTATGGATTGTGCTGTTCGCGGTCTGCGTGATGCGACCGGAGTTACCCGCGCCGCCGTTGCCGGCGGTGACGTTCAACGAGCCCACATTCAACTGGCCGAGGGTAACTGCCCACGGATTGGCCTCGGTGAAGGGCTGCATGGTGGCATCCATCGTCGAGCCGGTACCATTGCTGCCAGACCAAACAGCGACGTTTCCGCCGGCCGTACCCGCGACCCAGACGTTATTCACGTCGTAGAGCAGCGCACCGCCAGTGGTGCTGTTAAGCACGACGTTGGCGAAGTCGTTATTGCGGAACAATAGTGCGTTTCCAGGGCTGGAAATCGTCGTGTCACCACCGACCTTGAGGGTACCGGCGGATTGCAGAATGCTTGTGTTAGTCGCACCCGCGATATCAACACGCAGAGGCTTTGTGCTAACGTACGGGTCAGCACCGCCATTGGTGGCATTGTTGGTCACCGTGAAGGTCGCAATCTGGCCCGTGGGCCCGAGATTCGCGGTAACCGTCGCAACCGTGAACGGATCACCGCCACCCGTGAGAGTAGCGATCGGGGCGGCGGCGTAGCCGGCACCGGCGTTCGTGAGAGTGAAGCCGGTGACGATGCCACCAGCGATCGTGGCCGTGGCTGTCGCCTGGGTACCGCCTAAAGCAGGAGCGCTCAGTGAGACAGTCGGAGGAATCGTGTAGCCGGTGCCGCTGGCGACGTATGCACCAAGGCCTACAATACCGTTTGTTACAGTCAGGGTCGGACCAGTCGCCAACGTCGTGGGCTCTGCACCGCCGACGACGGTAACCGTCGGGGCGGTCGCGAACGACAGCATCTGGAGATTCGACGCAGCGACAGCCGTAACATTGCCGGTGGCGTTGGCCCGGGTGGCAGTGCCAGCGTAATCAGCGCTAAACGTGGACGCATTGGTCAAATTGCCTGTTGCGTTGAGGGTCAGACTGCCCGTGATGCTGGCGTTGCCAAGCACGTTGATGTAGCTGCCCGAGTTTACGATAACGTTACCCGTGGTGACAACGTTTCCGAGCGAGACCGCGAACAGGTTGTTCGTCCCGATCGTGGTGTTGCCCGTCGAGCCGGTCGTCGAACGGAGTTCAACGGCGCTGTTGATCGCCGTGAACGAGTTGTCCACGCCGCCAGTAACGGTGATCACTCCAATCGAGTTGGTGGCTACGTCGAGCACCACATTGTTTGCTCCAGTGACCCAGAAGTTCGCAGTGCCAACAGCAAGGGCGCCGGAGTCGGAGATGCTACCCGTGGTGCTGTTCGCGGTGAGAGAACTCGCCGTGATCGCTCCAAGGTTGATGCCAGTGCTTTCCGCAATTATCACAGAGCCACCACCGAGACCGGTGTTGGCACTGACGGCACCAAAGCGCACCGAAGGAGTCAAGGCACCGACAACGGAATTGGCGTCCAGCGCAATATTACCACCGGCAATCAAGGGATTGGCCGCGACTGAATCTTGATTGTTGTAACCGGTGCGAGCATTAACAGCACCGAAAACTTCCAAGAGGGAGTCGGCATTCTGAGTAATACCGCCCGAACCGTCAGTCGTGACCGTCAACGTGCCACCAACCTTGGCGGTCGTGGCACTAGAGCCAACTTCGCGACCCAGCGCGATGGTACGGTTGGCACCGTTGCCACCGTTTACCGAACCGGCGCGGAGGGTGAGGTTTCCCGTCACGTTGGCAGTGCCCAAGGTGATGTTGTTTGTTGACCGAATGGTCGCGTTAGGAGCAGTGATGTTGAGCTGCTGGCCGGCCGCAAGGCCGAGTGCCAGTTGCGCACCGGCGATGTTGTCCAGCGCGATGGTTCCGGTGGACGTAAACGAGTTGGCGTCCTGCGCACGACCAGAGGTCGAGATATTGCCGCCTGCAGCCAAACCGACGTCACCGCCGGTGGCATTCACCGTAACGCGGTTCGCCGTGACGGTGCCACCACCAAAGGTGATCGCGCCGGCGTTCGACGTGAAGGATGCGATGGCATTGGTGCCAGTGGTCATCGCGGCGCCGGTTGTGACCGAGCTACCACGCAGGGTTACGCCCTGACCTGAAGTAAGAGCACCGGTGTTTGTGATGGTGCCGGTTGCATTGCCAGTGATGGCACCTGCGGAGTAGTTGTTCGCAACGCTCACCGCGAGGAAGGCCGCTGTCGGAGCGGTCGCGCCGTAGCCGACACCCGAATTGCTGATCGTCACGCTGGTGACGAGGCCAGCGGTGTTGCGCACTGCAGATGCCACGGCCGGTACGGCTGCGGCGTTTGGATGCGTGACAACAATGGAAGGCATCGAGGTGTAACCGGAACCAGCGGTAAACGCGCCAATTGCGGTGACGGTGTCAACCGTGACGGTAGGCGTTACCGTGGCCTGCGTGGCACCGCCGCCGCCGATAACAGTGGAAACTGCCGTTGTCTGGCCGGAGCCAGCATTGGCGATGGTCACACCTGAGAGGTTGGCAAGGACAGTGGCCTTGGCTGCCGTCCCACCCGCAGGCGTCGCGGGGAACGTGATAGTTGGGAAGGATGTATAACCGGCACCACCAGCGTTAGTTAATGCGATGCTTGTCACTCCGCCAGAAGCATTTACGTTGAGCGTCCCCGTGGCCGTCGTGCCCGTCGAAGTCGAAAAAGTTACAGCCGCACCTTGAGTGTAGCCTGAACCGGGGTCAGTGATATTGACCGTTTCAACCTTCAGCAAAGGCGTGAGGGCTGCGATCGGGGAGCTGATCGTCACCGACATATTGCCCGTGTAGATCGGGGAGGTGGTGCCAGCGGTAAGCGTAACCGCAGTAACCGTGCCGGCTACAGCGTCAGTAGTCGTGGTGGCTGCAAGGGCGGTGGCCGTGCCCGTGGCGGCATTGTTCGTCTTAATAACTCCTAGCGTAGTGTTGCCCGCCGTCGTGAAGCTCGCGGCGCCACCTGCGGTCTGCGCGGTGATGGTACCCGTAACGGAGCTGCCGTTGGCGATGGTCACGCCTGAACCGGCGGAGCCAGTGGAAACGAAGTTGGCATTGCCGGTGACGGCAACAGCGCCGTCGGTGCTGATGGACGTCGTGCCAGTCTGGCCGTCAGCGGTAACAGAAAGATCGCCGCCGATGCTGGAGGCACCAAGGGTCACGATGTTCGCGTCACGCAGGGTGACGGTTCCGGCGGCGCCCGACGTGGTGGCGACGACGCGTTCGAAATCATTGGTTGCCAAATTAAGCGTCGTAACGGCAGTTCCGGAATTGAACGTCGCGGTCTGAGTGCCCGTGGTCGCCACGCCAACCGTCACGGTGCTGGCGGCCGCTTGGCCGATGACACCGTTGTTGCTGGTCGCGGTAAAATTGCCGTTCACCGTGGTCGTGCCGGAAAGAGTAATCGGGCTAGCCGCTGTCACGGTCTTGAGAACCAAATCTCCGCCCACGCTGAGTGAGCCGGGGGTGGTGATCGCGCCAGCGGTGGCCGAAAGATTGCCTCCCGCTGTCACGGATGTAGCCCCAACTGCGCCGGAGCCGATGGTGATATCACCTTGCGAAGCGCCCTGGTAGAGCAGGTCGCCGAGGGTGATGAAAGTGCCGTCGGATTGCTCAGCAATCGTGCTGAGAACGAGGCCCTGGGTGTTCACCTGCGCACCGCCGCCGAGGACGATGCCGCCGTTGCCGAGAATGAAGACCTTGGCGTTGGAGCCGAGCAGCTGGCCGTTGATGATGGCGGCCGCGCCGTTGACACTCACCGCAGGATTTGCGCCCACTGCGGCAACTGTGGCCGTGGTGTTCGTGCCCTTGCTGACCTTGTTAAGGATCGAGCCGGTGCTGGCGAAATTCCATGTGTCACCCGTGTCGACGATGAAATTCGTGATCGTCGTGCCGTCGACAACAAGGCGGTTCGGCGCAGCCGCCGTACCGGCCGTGGTGCCCCACGTCAGGATCGATTTATCTGTGAAATTGATATTAACGGTCGTCGCTGAGCTGGACTGCAGCGAGACAGTTCCATTCGTAACCGTGTACGAACTTGCCGTGGGTAGAACGGCCCACAGGGGGCTCGGGAGGACCGCCATGGGTCCGACGGCCAGCATCGCAATGAACAATTTGCGAAACGAGAGCCGAGTTTTTGATGCGATTTTCATGTTTTTGGATAAGCAGTTGATGACTAGATTACGCCTAACAACCCGTAGGTGAACGTTCGGTAACTACCACTGGCAAGAGGATTCTTGGGAAATTTCTGGGGAAAATTTCCCACACCCCGAATCCAGAATCAAAGCCAGTTAGAATCCAGCCGGTGGCTGTCCGCACCATTAATTGATGCGGACCGCGCCTTGGTGCGCGGGACTCGCCGCGCGGTCGGGCTTGATTGCTTCTCTCAAACTGCTCAAGCCGGTCAGGTGTTGTCGGCATTCAGAAAGTTGCGTTTGCGCAAAATTTTTCTCCAGGCACTCCTCGCATGCACCGTGGGAGGACTCATCGCCTGGTTGTTGGACGCTTCTTGGTTGCGCTGGGTCGACCCGGTGATCGATTTCGGCCGGGAAGTCTATCTGCCTTGGCGAGTCTTACAAGGGGAGCATCTGGGCCGGGATTTTGTCCATCCCTATGGTCCCCTGTCAGTTTATTTGAATGCCGGACTTTTCGCTGCGTTCGGCGTTTCCATCCGCACTCTTGTCATCGCCAACTTGGTCGTTTTCGGCGGGATCGCGCTTTGTCTCCATACGGTGCTTCGTCGTTCTTTTGGCTTTCTCCCCGCAGCGGTGGCAACCGTGGTCGGTGTGTCTGTCTTTGGTTTTGCACACTATTGGGGCATCAATAATTATACGTATGCCGCCCCTTACTCGCACGAAGCCACCCACGGAATGCTCGTGCTGCTGCTGCTGCTGGTATGGCTGGGGCGACCGGGAGGCTGGCTGCCAACCCGGCGAAACGGTATTATTGTTGGTCTTTTGACCGGTCTTTGCTGCCTGACCAAGACCGAGTACGTTTTCGTCAGCCTCTCTCTGGGATTGATTGCCATGGCGAGAATCGTCGCCGACGTCGGACTTCGGCCCGGTTGGAGAACGTGGACGGGTGGCCTGCTCCTTGGGTCCGGTGTGATATTAGCGGGAACCGTCGGCTGGCTCGCGACGGTCCTATCACTTCCCACCGCTGCCAGCCTGGCTTTGAATGCCATGCTGGCTCCGATGTTGTACACGGGGTATTCGCGCAGCGCTCATGTACTGCATTTCCTCGGAGCGGATAATCTCTGGAACAATCTCCTCACGATCTTGCGGTGGGGTGGTGGCACCGTGGGTTGCCTCGCGATCCTGACGCTGGTGGGTCGCCGGGTTTCGTCGCTGCCGGGTCCTTGGCCCGGCAGGCTATTTGGCACGGGCGTCTTGATTGGCGCTCTCGCCGCCATCCCGAGAATCCCGTGGATCTTTTGCGGGACGGTCTTTCCGGCACTGCTTGCGGCTGGCGTTGCGACCCTTGCGATTAGAGCGCGACGCAGACCAAGCGACCGCCGGGCCCTGATCGCCCGGGACTGGAATCAGCTGATCCTACTCGTTGCCGCCATCGGAATGCTTGGCCGGATGGCCTTCGACCCCACCATAAGCCACTATGGTTTCTTCCAGGCGATCCTCGCCGGCACCTGGTTGTGCGGCTATCTGGTCGGTGAATGGCCCCAGTTCTCCGGGTCGACCCGGCTGGTCCGGGGAGGGTTAATTCTCGCGATGGTAACGCTCCTTGGCGGCGGCGCGATCACCTTGGTGAGGACCTCCCTGCAATTTTATCGGGCGAAAGAGACCCCGATTGGCGAGGGCGCAGACCTGATCAAAGGATTCGTGCCCCAAGCCTACGCCCTACCCGAACTCTGGGAGCAAGCCCGGCGCTTTATCCTGGCTAACACCAAACCGGACTCGTCGCTCCTTGTAATTCCTGAAGGAATCTCCCTCAACTACTGGACGCGTCGACGCCATCCGCTCCGAATCGTCGATCTCCTGCCGGCGACGATGCGCCTGAACCCCGGCGACATCATGACAGAACTGACCGCCGCCCCGCCGGACTTGGTCGTCATGGTTTCCCGACCCAACATGGAAGAACTCGGCTACCAGGCGTACGGACAGGACGCGTCATCCGGAAAGGCAATTGTGGACTGGGTCACAGGACACTACACCATAGTCGCCCAGGCCGGTTCCTCCCCTTTCACGCCCGGCGGTGTCGGTCTCCGGATATATCGCCGCGGCCCGCCAGGAATAGGAAGCATGTCACGCGGCGCGCCAACCTCGGTCATGCCTGCTTCTTTCCGATGAAACCTATATTCCCCATCCTCGGCTTTCACAAGTCGGCGACTTTTCGGGTCGGCCTCGCCGCCTGGGTAGCGCTGGTGCTTCCGCCCATTCTATTTGGACCCTGGTTGCCGTTTCTTGATCTCGTGGCGTTTGTCGGCCTCGACAACCTGCCGCCCGCCCATGCTTTCGGTCCGCTGCATTACGCGGTGTTTCAGTTCACCTATATTGTGCATTACGCGCTCTCGCGTGCGATGCTCGCACTCTGGATTCCGGCCCCTGCGCAAATCGTGCTATTCTATCTGCTGCAGGGAGGAGTCTGCTTTTTTGTGATCTGGCGAATGTTGCCCCGGCTCGTGCCCGAAGTCGCACTTGGCGGCGTCGCCCTGGCGGTTGGGGCGTTGGCGTTCTGGGACGGTTTCTTCATCTGGGGCGGCCCCCTGCCTTTCTCGCTCGCGGCCACGGCTGTGGCTGCGGCGATGCTGGGTGCGCTGCGGGAAGCCGACGCTCCGGAAAGATGCGGTGCGCTCGTGGTGCCACTGCTCTCGCTGGTCGCGGTGATGTGCCATCCGTTCGCCCTGCTCTTTTCGCTGCTGCTTGCCACCGGGCGTTGGATCTTTGTGCCGTCGCGCCGCTGGCAGACGGCCGGCTTGGTGGCGGGCTTGATCGTCTTCGGCTGGATCATCCGCCAGGACAGCCCGGAATCCGGCGCGGCCGTGGGACTCACCAGTCTCTTCACCTGGCCGTTTACCCAGGCGCCGCAGCGACTATTTGAACTCTTTATCGTGAGCAACAGTTTCGCGAACCAGCTCTTTGGGAGCTGTCCGCCCGGACTTCAGATCTATTTCGGACTCCTCGGCGGCGTCCACCTGGCCGGCTTCATCGCTGCGCCAATCGTGGCCGTCCTCGCCACGGAACATCGCCCCCTGCGGTTCCTCGCGACTTTAAATTCCGCCGTCGCAGTCCTGTATCTCTGTTCCGCCTCGAACGACACACTCATCCCCGGCTGGCCCTGGCGCATTCTGACCTTTCACAGCGCACTCACCTATCTCGCCGGGGTGGCCTGCCCGCTGTATCTTGTGCGCCGCTTGCGCCCTTCGCTCCTGGGTTGGACGGTGGAGCCGCCACGGGCATTCTGGGCGCTGCCCGCCTTGGCCGCCGTCGCGGTATTTCTGATCCAGATACCCCTCCTCCGGCTGGGCAACAACATCGCCCGCAGCGTCGAACAAACGCGGGCGTCCCTGCTGAAAAGCGGCATCACCAACGCCTTCGTCGTCGTAACCGACGTGGACGCGATTCAGCCCTTTTATCTGCGGTGTGTTCCATTCCTCCTCTTCAGCGACCCCCAGCTCGTGGCGCGCAACCTGCTCCTCTTCACCGAGTGGCATGTGCAAGGACGCCACCCGACGCGGCTCGCCGAATCATGGCTCGACCTCGGCAGAGCGACGTACCAGGCGGCGTTTTTCACGGCGCCGGGCGGAATCGATGTCCGGTTGGTGCGGTTGCCGCCGGGACACGTCCCACTTCCGTCCGGCAACAACCAAAGTGAAAACGGCGGGAAGCCCGACCTTGCCCTGCTGGAATTCAACAAGGCTAACCACCTGCTTCAAATCGGCTGCGTGCGCGACGCGATGCCGCATTACGAGTCCGCCCTGCGGATCTCCCCGGGATTCGCCGAGGCCCACAGCAACCTCGGGGTGGCGTTGCTTTCGGGCAACCGTCTGCCGGAAGCGCTTGAGCGCTTCCGCACCGCCTTGCAACTTAACCCCAACTATGTCGATGCCCGCGCCAATCTGGGAGCCGTGCTGTTGCGCCAGGGCCGCACGGCGGAGGCCCGGGAGCAATTTCAAATCGCGCTGCGGCAGAACCCCGGTCACGCGGGGGCGCAGACCGGCCTGAAACAGGCCGCGGGCCCGTGACGCCGCGGGCGTTGTTTGCCGCGGGCGCGAATCGCGCCACTTTTTCTTTCCCCTCCCCGGGAATCGCCGTCAACCTGCCGCCGTGACAACAAATCGGATACCTGTTGCCGCGGACCACGGTTTCGCCCCCCGCCGGGTCGCCTTGACGATCGGCGCCCTTGCCGGGGCGGTGCTGATCGCGTACGCGAACACCTGGTCGGTTCCTTTCCTCTTCGACGACATCGTCACCATCGTCGACAACCCCACGATTCGTTCGGCGCGGCCATGGTCGTCGGTGTTGAGCCCGGCGGCGCACACCGGCGTGGGCGGCCGGCCCATCGCCCACCTGTCGTTGGTGTGCAACTACGCGATCGGCGGCGAGGCGGTGGCGGGGTACCATGGCGTCAACCTCGCCCTCCATTTGCTTTCGGGCCTGGCGTTGTTTGGTCTGGTGCGCCGGACGTTGCTCCGGCCGGCGCTGGCACCTGGGCTCGGCTCCCACGCCGGGGCGATCGCCACCGCCGTCGCGGCCCTGTGGCTGCTCCACCCGGTGCAGACGCAGTCGGTGACCTACCTCTCCCAGCGAACAGAGATACTCATGGCCCTGTTTTATCTCTGCACACTCTATTGTTTTGCGCGGGGGGCGGAGCCGCCGGGACGCCCGGGGTGGCTCGCAGCCTCGGTGTTGAGTTGCTTTGCCGGCATGGCCTCCAAGGAAGTGATGGTCACCGCCCCGGTGATGGTGCTGCTTTACGATTGGGTCTTTGTCGCGGGCTCGGTCCGGTCCGCGTGGCAGGCCCGCTGGCGGTATTATCCTATCGCCCGCAGTTAAGACTTGGCTGGAGGTGCGCAACTCATTGAGAACGAGTCATGACAAGCCAGACAACGCAGGTGGTGGAGCTTCACCCGGCGGGTGAAGCGGAGGGGCAATTTCGGTTCGCGTGCGCCGG
>SXGU01473869.1_pt1 | contig 43657 bp, 40 predicted proteins | sample 3174531 | NCBI WGS metagenome assembly SXGU01 (sample SAMN11356863, study PRJNA531348) | freshwater metagenome | isolation source: freshwater sample F1-140 | place: China: Fuxian Lake, Yuxi | collected 2017-12-25 | reverse complement strand
CGCGGCATGGTGGGGTCGGCACTGGTGCGCCGGCTGCAGCAAGCGGGTTACACCAATATCCTGGTCCGCACGCATGCCGAGCTGGACCTGCTGGACCAGGCGACGACGCACGCTTTTCTGGCGCAGGAAAAGCCCGATTTCATTTTCATCGCAGCGGCCATTGTCGGCGGCATCAATGCCAACAACACCTTGCGTGCCGACTTCATCTACCGGAACCTGATGGTCGAGGCCAACCTGATCCACGGCGCATGGCTTGCCGGCGTTCAGCGCTTGTGTTTTCTCGGCTCGAGCTGCATTTATCCGCGCGACTGCCCGCAACCGATCAGGGAAGACTATCTGCTTACCGGCCCGCTGGAACAGACCAACGAGCCCTATGCGATAGCAAAGATCGCGGGAATCAAGCTGTGCGAAAGCTACAACCGCCAGCACGGCACGCAATACTTCTCGGCCATGCCGACCAATCTGTATGGCCCCAACGACAATTACGATCTGGCCAAGAGTCACGTCCTGCCAGCGCTGATTCGCAAGGCGCACGAGGCCAAACGGCGCGGTGACGGCGAACTCGGGGTCTGGGGCAGCGGCACCCCGCGGCGGGAGTTTCTCTATGTCGATGATCTGGCGGACGCCTGCGTCTTTCTCATGGAACAAGGTGTTGCGGACAGCTTCTACAACATCGGCACCGGCACGGATGTCACCATTCGCGAACTGGCCGAGACGGTCATGTCCGTCGTCGGGTTCTCGGGGAAGATAGTCTTCGACACGTCCAAGCCGGACGGCACGCCGCGCAAGTTGCTCGATGTCAGCCGCTTAGGGGATCTCGGCTGGAAGGCGAGTACCCCCCTGCGCGAAGGCATTGCGCTGGCCTACAGGGATTTCATGGCGAGTGGTTCCGGCTGATAGTCGTTGCTTAGCCAAGCTATCGCAGCACGCCGTTCTGACGGTGACTCCAGTTTCAGGATCACCGTCATCGACCCAGCCAATAAAGGCTATTTGCGCCTTGACCGACCTCCAGTTTTTGACCCTTGTTATAGACTCGGTAAGGCGCTAAACTCTTGTTCAATCTCTGAACAGGTCCTGCCGATAGCTGGTTTTTCATGTTTCCAGACCCCCATCACTACAAGCTGCTCAAGCTTATCGAAGCCAATCCCGCCATTCAGCAGCGGGAAATGGCCAAGGAGATGGGCGTCAGCCTCGGCAAAGCCAACTACTGCCTTCAGGCGCTGGTGCAGAAGGGCTTGGTCAAAATGGACAACTTCCGCCGCAACGATAACAAACTCGCCTATATCTACTTGCTCACCCCCATCGGGATTGAAGAAAAGGCGCGGCTCACAGTCAGCTTTCTCAAGTACAAGGTTGCCGAATACGAGGCTATCCGCAACGAGATTGAAGAGCTGCGACGCGAAGCGGACGGTAACCAGGTCATATGAGCCATCTACACGGAACGGTGGCTGCGCGCCGTAAAGCTCCTGTGCCAAGCTTGGCGGAAACCGTCCGGTCAACCGCCGGTTGGCCCCACGCCGACAATACAAACCCTGATCTTCCCTGGTATGTCGTGCATACCAAAGTCAGGCAGGAACAGACTGCTTGCGAGAATCTGGCCCGCCAGGGCTACGCGGTGTATATGCCGCGAATCAAGATACTGAAACGCAGCCGTGGGCGCCAGCAGGCGCAGCAGGAGCCCATGTTTCCCCGCTATATTTTTGTTCAGCCCGGATCGGCTGCCCATTCCATTGCACCGGTGCGTTCCACCCTGGGCGTCACCTCCATCGTTCGTTTCGGCCAGGAACCCGCCGTGATGCGGCCCGCGGTCTTGAAGAACATCCGCGACTTCGAGGCCCGGCGCAACGAGGCAAGCGACCAGGACATCAGTCCGTTCCAGCCCGGCGAACGAGTTCGCGTCGCCGATGGCCCGCTGTCAGGACTTGAGGGTCTGATATCGGATGTTTCGCAGGACAGGGTTATCGTGCTGATGCAATTGCTGGGCCAGGACACCCGAGTGAGCCTGAGCTACCACCAGTTGCTGGTCACCAACTGACCAGCGATGAAGTACTGAGAACAGTCACATCCCCGGCGGGCCGGAAAAATCCGGCCCGCCGGGGTCGAGGCTGGCAATAGCAGTATCGAAACAGCCATCTGCTGTGCACCTCGGTGCACGGGCATGGCGGTAGCGTGCCCAATAAACGACCCCTCCCAAGTGGATCCCATCCAACCTGTCACGCAGCTCCTGGTCCGGCTCTGGCATCACGTCGGCGCGCGGCGCCGTGCGCAGTTCGGGCTGCTGCTGATCCTAATGATTCTGACCTCGATCGCGGAGATTTTCAGCATCGGCGCCGTGCTGCCGTTCTTGGGAGTGCTGACCGCGCCGGCTCGCGTTTTCGAACATCCCTTCGCTCAGCCGTTCATCCAGATGCTTGGACTTGCAACGCCGGAACAACTCCTGCTGCCGCTGACCGTCATTTTCGGCCTTGCGGCCCTGATCACCGGCGCCATGCGCCTGTTGCTGCTGTGGGCCAGCACCCGGTTGTCTTTTGCGACAGGCGCCGACCTGAGCATCAACATTTACCGTCGCACGCTGTATCAGCCCTATGCGGTTCATGTTGCCCGCAACAGCAGCGAGATCATTAACGGCATCTCCAACAAGACGCTTGGAGTAATTTACATCATCGTAATGTCATTGAACCTGCTGAGTTCCGGCATCATGTTGAGCTCGATCCTTATCGCTCTCCTATCGGTCGATCCGTTGATTGCGCTCGCGGCTTTCGGCGGATTTGGCGCGATTTACGGCTTGATTATCTGGCTTACACGCAAACGTTTGCAGATCAACAGCCAACGTATGGCGAGCGAGTCCAATCGTGTTATGAAATCCCTGCAGGAGGGCTTGGGTGGAATTCGCGACGTACTGATCGACGGCAGCCAGGCTGCCTATTGCCGAATCTATCGTGACGCCGATCTCCCTATGCGCCGCGCCCAGAGCACAAACTCCTTCATCAGCGCCAGCCCCCGCTACGCGATGGAGGCGCTGGGCATGGTACTCATTGCCGTGCTGGCCTATGTACTGGCCCAGCAATCCGATGGAATCGCCAAGGCGATTCCCGTGTTGGGTGCGCTGGCACTTGGCGCGCAGCGGCTTTTGCCTGTGCTGCAGCAAGCCTACGCCGCCTGGACCACCATACAGGGTGGGCAGGCATCGCTGCAGGACACCCTGGATTTGCTGGACCAGCCGCTCCCAGACTACGCCGATCAGCCTGTTGCCGAGCCCATTCCCTTCAAGTCCGTGATCGCTCTGCAGCATCTTTCCTTCCGCTACAGCGACCATACGCCATGGGTGCTCAGGAACCTGGATTTCAGCATCGCCAAGGGAAGCCGCGTAGGCTTCATTGGCACCACCGGCAGTGGCAAAAGTACGCTGCTGGATATCATCATGGGGTTGCTGCAGCCGACCGACGGTACGCTGGCGATCGACGGCGTGCCGGTCGTCACGGCCAATCATAGAGGCTGGCAGGCGCATATCGCGCATGTTCCCCAGGCCATATTTCTGGCCGATACGACAATAGAAGAAAACATCGCCTTTGGCGTGCCCAGGGAGCAGATCGATCATGAGCGCATCAGGGTTGCGGCACGCAATGCCCAGATCGCCGAAGTCATCGAATCCTGGCCGCAGCAGTACAAGACAGTCGTCGGCGAAAGAGGCAGTCGCCTATCCGGCGGGCAGCGCCAACGCATCGGTATCGCCAGCGCACTGTATAAACAGGCCGACGTCATCATCTTTGATGAAGCCACCAGTTCGCTCGACAACGAAACCGAGCAGGCAGTGATGCAGGCGATAGAAAATCTTTCCGCCGATCTCACCATCCTTATCATCGCCCACCGCCTGACAACCTTGAGAAACTGCACGCAGGTCATCGAACTGGGCGACGGCGGAATCCGGCGAATCGGCAACTACAAGGACATGGTTGCCCAGGCGGCATGAACCGATGACTATGACCCAACCCAAAAAAACTGTTCTTGTCACTGGTGCCGATGGCTTCATCGGTTCGCACCTCACTGAAGCGCTGGTGCGTGCCGGCTATAAGGTGCGGGCTTTCGTGCTCTACAACTCATTCAACTCCTGGGGCTGGCTGGATCATTGCGCACCCGACGTCAAGGGCCAGTTCGAGGTATTCGCCGGCGACATTCGGGATCCCCACGGGGTGAAGGAGGCGATGAAGGGTTGCGATGCTGTTCTTCATCTGGCAGCCCTGATCGCCATACCCTATTCATACCACTCCCCGGACACGTATGTCGATACCAACGTCAAGGGCACGCTCAATGTTCTGCAGGCAGTACGTGAACTGGGTGTCAGCAGGCTGATCCATACGTCGACCAGCGAAGTGTATGGCACCGCGCGTTTTGTGCCGATAACCGAAGAGCATCCCTTGCAGGGCCAGTCGCCATACTCCGCCACAAAGATCGCCGCGGATCAGTTGGCATACTCTTTCTACGCCTCCTTTGGCCTGCCGGTGGTGATCGCCCGCCCCTTCAACACCTATGGTCCGCGCCAGTCGGCCCGTGCCGTGATCCCCACCATCATCACCCAGATAGCCAGCGGCCTCCGCAAAATAAAGCTGGGTGCGGTTTCGCCGACGCGCGATTTCAGTTTTGTGCAGGACACCGTCGCCGGGTTCATGGCGGCACTGGATTCCGACCAGGCCTTGGGCGAGGTCGTCAACTTCGGCAGCGCCTTTGAGATTTCCATCGGCGACACGGCCCGGTTGATAGCCGAAGCCATGAACACCGAGATAGAGATCGTTACCGACGAAGTCCGTCTGCGCCCGGCGGATTCGGAAGTTGAACGCCTGTGGGCCGACAACTCCAGGGCCAGGCAGTTTTTCGGCTGGCAACCGGCCCATGCCGGCCGCGAAGGTTTCCGGCGCGGCCTGGCCGAAACCGCCGAGTGGTTCGCCCGACCCGAAAACCTGCGTGGTTACAAGGCCGATATCTACAACCTATGAACGCCGTGGCAGATTCCCTTACCCTGTCCCAGCAACTGGTTTCCGCCATTCGCACAGTTGTCGGGCCGGGACCTGTCGCCCTGCACGAACCGAGCTTTGGAGGCAATGAGTGGCAGTACCTCAAGGAATGCCTCGACTCCACCTACGTCTCTTCGGTCGGCAAGTTCGTGGATCGTTTCGAGGCCGACCTCGCGGCCTTCACCGGTGCCCGTTATGCGGTTGCCGTGGTCAATGGCACGGCAGCGCTGCATATCGCATTGAAACTCGCGGGTGTCAAACCCGATGACGAAGTCCTGATTCCTGCGCTCACTTTTGTCGCCACGGCAAATGCCGTCACCTATTGCGGTGCCGTGCCGCATCTCGTCGATAGCGAAGAGCGTACCCTCGGCGTGGATGCTGCAAGCTTGCGAGCCTATCTCGGCAGCCGCACTGAACAACGTGGCGGCCAGTGCATCAACCGCGACACCGGAAGAGTTATTCGTGCCCTCGTGCCCATGCATACCTTCGGTCATCCGGCTGACATGGATGCGCTGCTGGCGGTCGCGCATGACTTCGGCCTGGCGCTGGTTGAAGATGCCGCCGAATCGCTGGGTAGCTACTGCAACGGGCGGCATACAGGCACCTTCGGAATGATGGGCACCCTGAGCTTCAATGGCAACAAGACCATTACCACGGGCGGCGGCGGAGCAATCCTGACCAACGACGAAGGGCTTGCACGCCATGCCAAGCATCTGACGACGACGGCCAAGATACCTCACGCCTGGGAATACCGGCACGACGAGATCGGTTACAACTATCGCCTGCCCACCCTGAATGCGGCCCTCGGCTGCGCGCAGATGGAACAACTCACCGGCATGCTTGCCGCAAAAAGGGAGTTGTTTCAAAGGTACAGCGTGGCGCTCGGGAGCGTCGCGGGCGCGAAACTGGTGGCAGAGCCGGCACAATGCCGGAGCAACTACTGGCTGCAGACGCTGTTGCTCGACTTCGCGCAGGCTGATCAGCGGGATGCCATATTGGCGGCGACCAATGGAGACGGCCTGATGACGCGCCCGGCCTGGATTCCCATGCACGAACTGTCGCCGTTCGCGAATTGCCCAAGGATGGACCTGAAGGGCGCCCGATCGCTGGCGCAGCGCCTGATCAATATTCCCAGCAGTTCCCGGCTTGTGCAGGTGGCCTCGTGAGCAGGCCCGGCCTGATTCTTCTGGGTGCGGGGGGGCATGCACATGCCTGCGTGGACGTCATTGAACAACATGGCCAGTATGAGATAGCGGGTTTGGTCGGGATGCCGGAAGAAGTGAACTCCAGAAGCCTGGGATATTCCGTAGTCGCCTCCGACCGCGACCTCCCCGAGCTGGCCAAGGCCTACCGGTATGCCCTGGTCACGGTAGGGCAGATCGGTTCTGCGGAGAACCGCATGCGCCTCTACCGCCTGGCTGCTGAACTGGGATTTGAATTGCCAGCCATTGTTTCACCCCTTGCCTATGTTTCCCGCCACGCCGTCATCGGTGCCGGGACCATCGTGATGCACGGCGCCATCGTCAATGCCGGTGCCCGGCTGGGCGACAACTGCATTGTCAATACAAAGGCGCTGGTCGAACACGACGCGACAATCGAAGACCATTGCCACATTTCCACCGGCGCCGTCCTCAACGGCAACGTCCGCCTGGGCGCGGGCAGCTTTGTCGGGAGCGGCAGCACGATCAGGGAAGGTGTTGCGCTCGGGAAGGCCTGTATTGTGGGGATGGGCCTCACCGTGCGGCACGATCAACCCGATGGCGCCCGATTTGTCGGTAACGGCAAGCCATGACCAAGCGAATCCTCATCATTGCCGAAGCCGGCGTCAACCATAACGGCGACTTGGCTCTGGCCAGAAAGTTGATCGATGTCGCCGCCGAGGCCGGTGCGGATCTGGTCAAGTTCCAGACATTCAGCGCCGATCGTCTGGTCACGCGCACCGCAGCCAAGGCTGACTACCAGACCATGACAACGGACAGCAAGGAATCCCAGCACGAAATGCTTCGTCGCCTGGAGCTCACCACCGAAATGCACAAGGAACTCATTGCACACTGTGCAGCGCGCGGCATAGGGTTCTTCTCGACCGGCTTTGACATCGAAAGCGTTGATCTCTTGGTTGAACTGGGACAGGATCGCTTCAAGATTCCATCAGGAGAGATTACCAACTTGCCTTACCTGCGCCACATCGGCCGCATGGGCAAGCCCGTCATTTTGTCTACAGGCATGGCGGAAATGGACGAAATCCAGGCAGCCATCGATGCCCTGGAAGAAGCCGGCACATCGAGAGCAAATGTTACGGTATTGCATTGCACGACCGAATACCCCACGCCCATGGCCGAGGTCAATCTGCGCGCTATGCTGAGCATCCAGAAAGCCTTTGGCGTGGAGGTCGGATATTCGGACCATACGCGTGGAATTGAAGTCGCGATCGCCGCCGTCGCCCTGGGGGCATCGGTTATTGAAAAGCACTTCACTCTTGATCGCAACCTGCCCGGGCCCGACCACAAGGCCAGCCTCGAACCGGAAGAACTCAAAGCCATGGTGGCTGGCATACGCAACATCGAAATTGCACTGGGTGATGGCATCAAGCGGCTCACCCCGAGCGAAGCCGGAAACAGACCCCTTGCGCGAAAGTCGTTGGTTGCAAGGCTCCCCATTAAGGCTGGAGAGATACTGAGTTCCCTAAATGTAACAACGAAGCGCCCCGGTACAGGTATCTCACCGATGCGATGGGGCGAGATGATCGGTAAACCTGCAAAGCGCGACTACAAAGAAGATGAACTTATATGAGTAGCACTAACAAGACTCCAATTGAACCAATGTCTGTGGAATACACCGAAACAGTCGGTGATCTTGAAAACAGGATTAGAGCTCACAAGCTATTCTCCAAGACGTCGCTGGATGACGTCTTGAGCAAATGCCTTGATCTTGTCCCTGCGGATTCAACGATATTGGACCTTGGCTGCGGATCGGGAAATTTTTACCGGTTGTTCGCGAGCAAAGCCCGTTCCTATGTAGGAATTGATATCTCGAAGGAACTGCTCAAGGAATTTCGGAACAAGCAGCAACAATCAGTCGTCCTGATAATTTCAAGCATGGACGACTTGCCGATTTTTCAATCCGGCAGTTTTGACGCGATATTTTCAATCTACTCCATTTACTACTCGCTTCGACCAGAAGATCTTGTCATGAACCTGCATTCGGTCCTCAGCGAGAGAGGACACCTATTTGTAGTTGGTCCGTCAAGGAGCGCACACGCCCAAGAGATAGATGAATTCTGTAACACGATAGCGAACAAGAGTCGGCCCAGCGTCGACAAGAACACCAGAATTGACAATTTTCACAGCAGGATAGTGCCTGAAATCCTTCAGCGCTTTTCCGCTGCAAATGTTGAAGAAATTGACGGCTCGCTCTATTTCCAAAGTTCTGAAGAATGGGCCAAGTATGTTGCCTCGACACCGCAGGCGCGAGAGTGCTCAGGTCTGCACGGTGATCCTCTTTTGGAACTGGCAGTCAAGTACAGCACCACCAACAGTTGCCTGACTGTCTCGAAGTACATCACAGCAGTGACGGCAGCAAAGTAATGCCCGGTAATCTGTGGGTATCATGTTCGAATAGAAGCGAATACGGGCTGGTTCGGCCAGTTCTAAAGGAACTAGCCGCCAGTACCGGTTTCGACCAGAAACTGAGGGCTACCCTCATTCTCTATTCCAGCGCCTTGGATACTTGTGTGACCGATGCAGAAAGGGATTTTGGAGGCACTTGCATTGATGTTGCCAAATGGCCCGATTCGAAAGCAAGAACGACGGAAACGCTCAATGAGCATTTTGGACGATTGGTTGAGAAATTTTCGAGAAATGACTTCTACGATACCTGTGACATGCTTATTGTGGCGGGAGATCGATATGAGTCATTCGCTCTGGAACAAGCGGCTTTTTTCCAGAGAATTCCAATAGCGCACTTTTTTGGGGGTGATATCTCGAATGGAGGACATTTTGATGACCATGTACGACATGCCATGAGTCATCTTGCAAGTGTTCATTTTCCGGTAAATCGCACCGCATACGACAATCTGGTCGCTATGCATCAAGAAAGCTCGAGAATTTTCCTGGTAGGTTCGCCAGTCGTCGACGAATTGGCTTCGCTGGCGCAGGAGTCAAAACAGCCAGCTATCTGTGACGTGCTGATTTCTTTCAATCCCATGACGCTGAGGACAGCGAACTCTGTGGGACGTGACCTGCGTGCGACGCTGGAGGCATTGGAGTTATTGCAGAACGAAATCGAGCTTCGCTGCCTGGCCACGTATCCAAACCACGAACCGGGAGCGGAAGAGATTACTTCCATTCTGGAGGAGTTTAAGGACAGGAAATGGTTCCGTGTCGTCGGGTCTCTCGGTTCGCCGCAGTATCTGTTTGCGATTCGAGATTCAAAGATCGTGATTGGGAATTCCTCAAGTCAGGTACTTGAAGTACCACTTCTTGGTCAGCGATGTTTGTTGGTTGGAGATCGGCAAAGGGGAAGGCATAAACCCGCAGGGGTTGTTCACATGTCTTCCGTCGTCGATCCTCATGCTATGAAGGAGGCGATATTGAATATGCTTCGGGCGGCAGCTCCTGAACCCTGCAGTGATTTCGGGGTCGCTGGAGTCTCAAAGAAGATTGTCGCGCTAATGGCTCAACTGCTCGTATTGCCACGTGATCTTCTGGTTCAGAAGAACAGCCCTCTGCCGATTGTTGCAAAGGCCTCGTTGATATGAGATCGATTGTCGTTGCCCCCCATCCCGACGATGAAACCCTTGGTGTCGGCGGCACCTTGTTGCGTCGCAAGTCCGAAGGGGCAAAGGTGGCATGGCTTGTTGTGACCGGAATTTCCGTCGAATCCGGCTGGAGTGCGGAGAAGGTCGGAGAGCGGAGCGATGAGATCAAGCGGGTCGGCAAGTTGTTCGACTTCGACGAGACCTTCGTACTCGATTTCCCGACAACGCGGCTTGATCAAGTACCGATGAGCGATCTGGTTACCGGTATATCGCAAGTGTTCAAGTCATTTGAGCCGGAAGAGATATTTGTGCCGCACCCTGCAGACGTCCATACCGACCACCGTGCCGTATTCAATGCCGTTGCCAGTTGTACGAAGTGGTTCCGCTACCCGCATATCAAGCGCGTTCTCGCATATGAGACGCTGTCCGAGACGGATTTTGGCCTGGGTGTCGACAAAGGTTTTTGTCCGAATGTGTTTGTGGATATCGAGCCGTTTCTCGACCGGAAGTTGCGGGCGATGGATATCTACAAGTCGGAATTGGGCGCATTTCCGTTTCCCCGTTGCCACGAGGCGATCCGCGCACTTGCAGCGGTTCGCGGCGTAGCGGCCGGGTTCAAGGCCGCTGAAGCGTTTCAGTTGCTGCGGGAACGGTCGTAACCTTTACTGACCATGCAATCAATGCACAACGATACGAACCCCTGCGCTTCGACTGGAGATATCTGGCGTGACGCCATCCTTCCCCCGGAGTCCACGATCCAGGAGGCGATACGCAACCTCGACAGCGTCGCAATCAAGATCGTCCTGGTGGTGGATGGTGCCGGCGAGCTCCAGGGCACGATCTCAGACGGCGACATACGGCGCGGACTGCTCAGAGGGCTGGATCTCAATAGTCCGATCGCCAGCATTGTTCATCGCGACGCACTGCTGGTGCCGCGCGGAATGGCACGCGAAACAGTTGTTCAACTGATGGTCGCGAACAAGATACAGCAGATACCCGTGGTCGATGAGCACCGGCATGTGGTCGGCCTGCATCTGTGGGACGAAATCACCGTGCCCCCGATCAGACCCAATCTGATGGTCATCATGGCGGGCGGCATGGGAACCCGGCTGCGCCCGCATACTGAGAACTGTCCCAAGCCCTTGTTGCCGGTTGCGGGCAAGCCCATGCTCGAGCACATTATCGATCGTGCCCGGATGGAAGGTTTTACGCATTTCATGCTGGCGATTCATTATCTTGGGAGCATGATTGAAGAATACTTCGGCAATGGCGAGCGCTGGCACGTGGAGATCGAGTACCTGCGCGAACAGGCTCCGCTGGGTACCGCCGGCGCTCTGGGATTGCTGAATCCACGCCCGACGGAGCCATTTGTCGTTACCAATGGCGACGTGCTTACCGATATCCGCTACGGGGAGTTGCTGGATTTCCACACAAGGCATGCAGCGGCGGCTACCATGGCGGTACGCTTGCACGAATGGCAGCATCCTTTCGGAGTCGTGCAGACTCGGGGCGTCGAGATTGTCGGTTTCGAGGAAAAGCCGGTGGCACGCACCCATATCAACGCTGGGGTCTATGTGCTTGAGCCCGATGCCTTGAACACGCTGGCCGTCGACACACCGTGTGACATGCCAACGCTATTTGAACGCTTGCAGGCGCAATCCATGCGAACTGTGGCCTATCCGATGCATGAGCCATGGCTTGATGTTGGCAGGCCCGAGGATTTGGCGGTGGCTCAGGTAACTACCGGATAGATCGCTTACAGTTTGCAGGCCCCATTCTGCATTTCTCTGTGACCCGCTACCGGATCAATTGTCGAAAGGATGAAATAGATGAGCGAACTACTTAAGGGAAATTTTGATGTCAAGCGCAAGGTTGATTTGCCTGACGAGAATGAAGCCCTCAAACCAGTGGATGAATTCAGGAAAAAGGCGCTTGAGTCGATCGGCGGAAGTATGGCTTTTGTCGAGCGTGAGAAGCTCTACTGGGAAGACCCTGATTCGGCGGAAGGCAAATGACGGGCAATCCCTCAGGCATCACACAGGGCTTCCAGAAACTCGCCGGAGAGATCACCTCGATCGGCTTGCAGTGGCACGCCGAGGCGATCGTGGAAAACTCGAAATGGAACAAGCAATTCATTTCGAAATCCATCAAGGATGTGCCGAAGCCGCAGGGCGACAAGGCGGCCTCGGCGATCGTCATCAGCGCCGGCCCCAGCCTTTACAAGAACAACATCCTGGCCCGCATCAAGGACTCGGGATACCGGGGCAGCATTATTGCGATTGACGGGTCCTACGTGCGTTGCATCAAGGCCGGCCTGGAACCCGATTACGTGTTGACGCTCGACCCGCACCCGACGCGAATAGTCAGATGGTTTGGCGATCCCGATTTCGAGCGGAACATGGAAGGGGATGACTATTTCTCCAGGCAGGATCTGGATATTGCGTTCCGTACCAACTCGATCGAAGAAAACCGCCGCAACATCGCGCTGGTCGATCGGCATGGGAAGGGCGCGAAACTGATCATCTGCTCGGCGGCACCGAGGAACGTGGTCGAGCGAACCCGGGCGGTCGGCTTCGATGCTTACTGGTGGGCACCGCTTGTCGATAGCCCCGACCAGCCGGACAGCCTGACGCGCGCCATAGTCAAGGAGACCAGGCTTCCTGCCATGAACACCGGCGGCACGGTCGGTACGGCGGCTTGGGTGTTCGCTTTGACAGCGCTAAAGATACCGAAGATCGCTGTCGTTGGAATGGACCTTGGCTACTACAAAGCCGACACCAGCTATTTGCAGACCCAAACCTATTACAGCCTCAAGGATCGGGTTGGCGACGAGAACATCAAGGACTACTTTCCCGAATTCGCCTACCCCGGCACCGGAGAGGTTTTTTATACCGATCCCACCTACTACTGGTATCGCAGCAATATGCTCGATTTGATTGCCGCATCCGGAACGACCGTTTCCAATTGCACCGGCGGTGGCACCCTGATCGGGCCTGGGGTGGAATGCATGGAAGTCGAGGACTTCTGCCGGATGAACCAGGCTAAAGCCAATGGCTAAGATACTTTTTGTCAATCCGGTGGTGCGCGAAGAGGATGTGCCGAGGCACATTCCCTATGGCATAGCGCTGTTGGCATCCATCGCGATGAACCACGGCCATCAGGTGCAGGTTTACGACGCAAACGCCTGGCGCAAGGGTTTCGGCATCCTGCCCGATATCTACCGTGCGGACGACTGGGACGTCATTGCCATCGGCGGCCTGACCACAACCTACAACTTCATCAAGGAAGCCTGCCGGATTGCCAAGGAGTCGGCCCCGGATGCATATCTGATCGCCGGCGGCGGCTTTTTGACCAGCATGCCGCAGGAAATCATGGAATGGATTCCCCAGATCGATCTCGGCATCGTCGGGGAGGCTTTCCTCACCTGGCCCGAGGTGTTGGCCAAGATCGACAAGAAGGATCTGGACTTCACCGCCACCCTCGGCGTGATCCGGCGTGATGCAGGCGGCGTTCCGATCCTCAACGATACGCGACCAATCATTGCCGACCTCGACGTCCTGCCCCAGCCGGCGTGGGACCTGTTTCCGCTTGAAGATATCTATTTCGAAAACTCGGCCTCGCTGTTCAGCGAGGATGCCTATCGCTGCCGGCGCCGCATAGACATCAACGCAAGCTTTGGCTGCAGCCTGGTATGTCGCTACTGCTGGCACCTCGGAACAACGGGCGACATGATCATCGAGAAGAAAGAGGGCGGCGCGAATGACGTGGTCTTCAGCTACGGGCGCAACATCCGGTATCACTCTCCCGATTACATCGTCGGCATGGTCAAGGGGCTGAAGGAAAAGTACGACATCGATTTCGCGAACTTCCTGGACGAAAACCTGATGACCATGGATGCGTCCAGCGGACACACCTGGATCAAGGAGATTTGCGAGAAATGGATAGCCGCCGGCCTGCAGCCTTCATCGCGCCGGCCCGGCGGAAAAGTCGCGCCTCCCGGCGAGGAGCCCGGGGTCTATTGGAGCGGCACCAGTCACGCTTCGCTCCATCGGCCCGAGATCCTGAAGCTGATGTACGAAGCCGGCTGTACCCACCTGGTCTATGGCCTGGAGTCCTTCGACCCGGGTATTCTCAAAAAGCTCGGCAAGGGCACCACCGTCCAAAAGAATATTGATTCCGTGGGCGAGTGCATGAAGTCCGGGATCATTCCGATTCCCAATATCATCATCGGCTTTCCCGAGGAATCATTTCAGAGCGTGCGGAACACCATTGACGCGCTGATCAAGCTTGGCATTCACACACGCCCCCATTTCGCGACGGCCTATCCCGGTTCGGAGTGGTACTACACCTACAAGGACTCGATCAAGGAACAGTACAACGGCGACCTCGAGCAGTACGTGAAGGAACTGGGCGACGCCTCCAAGATCACCGCCATCATTTCCCATAACTTCACGGCGCTCGAACTGCTGGGCCTGCAGGAAATCGTCGCGCAGCGAAATCTTCGACTGCTGGATCAGGCCGAAAAGCACTGGGGTCGCGCCGAGGCCAAGACGGTTGCCGTACCTCGTCCGTCGTTCAATTTCAGGCGCAAGAAACTCGACGGTCCGATCGAGCCCATACGCTTTCAGAGGTAGTCGAGACGCATGTACGCAGGCTTTAGTGTGCTGGCCTTGATTCCGGCCAGAGGCGGCTCGAAAGGGCTGCCGAACAAGAACGTTCTCAATTGCGCGGGGAAGCCGCTGATCGAGTGGACGATTTCGGCCGCGCTGAGTGCCGGCGCGATTGACGACGTGGTGGTGTCCACGGATGCGGACGGCATCGCTGCGGCCTCGCGGCGCGCCGGCGCATCGGTTCCGTTCCTGAGGCCGGCCGAACTCGCCGGGGACGATTCCAGCATGCTCGACGTGATCAGGCATGCCTGGGAAACGCATGCGGATGCCAATGGCCGCCGCTTCGACTACATAGTGCTGCTGCAGCCGACATCACCGTTGCGCACTTCCGCCCACATCAGCGAAGCTGTCGAGTTCTATTTCAAGAATCGCCGCAGCGACGACGATACCCTGGCATCCGTCTATCCGGTCGGCCAGAAACATGGCTGGCTGATGCAGGCCTCGGGTGACGGCGACTACATACGCTTCTGCATGGATGTGCGTTCCGGCAATCCGCAGCGACAGAAACTGAAGCCGTACTATCTGCCCAACGGCGCCATCTTCGTCGTCAGGGGAGGAGGCCTCGCCGAGGGCCTGTATCGAGACAACACACTTCCGTTTGTCATGAAACCGTCGGATTCGATCGACATCGATACCTACGACGATTTCAGGCAGGCTGAAAGCCTTCTCCAGGCAAGAGACACCGGCTGATTTCGAAAAAATACCGCAATGATTACCAAGAGGAAGTTCTGTTAATGAAACGAGATCTGATCAAGCAATACAACCTTCCGCCCGAGGTGAAATTCTGCAAGAAATGTACTGTCTCCAATCAGCGGCCGCGCATCAGTTTCGACGAGCACGGCGTCTGTTCAGCGTGCACCTATGCGGAGTTCAAGCGCGCCAAGATCGACTGGAAGCTTCGTGAAGCAGAGCTCGTCGAGCTCTGCAACAAGCACAGGAAGAACACCGGCGAATACGACGTCATCGTCCCGTGCAGTGGCGGCAAGGATGGTAGCTTTGTGGCGCATCAGCTTAAGTACAAGTACGGGATGAATCCGCTGGCGGTCACCTGGGCTCCGTTGAAGGCCACCGCGATCGGTCGCCAGAATCTGGACGCTTTCATCGCCGCGGGCTTCAATCACATTCTGGGTACGCCCAATCCGCAGGTTACGCGCAGGCTAACCAACCTGTCGTTCAGGCATCTCGGAGACCCATTTCAGCCATTCATCTACGGACAAACCAATTTCCCGATGCATATGGCCGTCAAGCACAACGTGCAACTGATCATGTATGGCGAGAACGGCGAAGCGGAGTATGGCGGAGACATGCATCACGCTTTTCGTCCGACGCGGGATATCAAGGATATGGATCGGCACTTTTTCTCCGGGCTGGCACCTGAGTTTTGGGCAGAGCACGGAGTGTCGCTTGCCGACCTTTCCCCTTTCATGAGCCCGCCGTACGCGCAGATCATGGAGAACAAGACCGAAATCCATGCGTTGGGCTACTACACGTTCTGGGATCCCCAAGAAAACTTCTACTACTGCAAGGAGCACACCGGATTCAGTCCCAATACCGAGCGGTCGGAAGGTACCTATTCGAAATACGCCAGCCTGGACGACAGAATGGATGGCTTCCATTACTACCTTGCCTACATAAAGTTCGGCATCGGTCGGACTACATCCGATACGGCCCACGAGATCCGCGACGGCAAGATCACCCGCGAAGAAGGCATTGCGTTGGTCAAGCGCTATGACCACGAATTTCCGCGCAAGTACTATCAGGAGTTCCTCGAATTCTGCTCGATTACGGACGAAGAGGTCCATGAGGTCATCGACAGCTGGCGGTCGGATCACATCTGGACGAAGGAAGGCAGCGAATGGAAGTTGCGCCACGCGGTATGGCACGAGGGCCAGTAACGGGTTTGTCGTGAGCAATCTGCGCCTCATCGCACGGCTCGATATCAAGGGCCCGAACCTGATCAAGGGTATTCATCTGGAGGGCTTGCGCGTCATCGGCTCGCCGGGGGAGCATGCCTTGCGCTACTACCGGCAGGGAGTGGATGAACTGATCTACATGGATTGCGTCGCCAGCCTGTATGGACGCAACCACCTAGCTGACATCGTCAGCGCCGCGGCGCGAGACATCTTTGTGCCGATGACAGTGGGCGGCGGCATCCGCTCGGTCGACGACGCGACGCAGCTGTTGCGGGCGGGGGCTGACAAGGTGGCGGTCAACACCGCGGCGGTGGCCAATCCACCGCTCATCTCGGAAATTGCACGGCATTTCGGCAGCCAGTGCATGGTTCTCTCCATTGAAGCCAAGCAAATCGGCCCGGAGCATTGGGAGGTTTATACCGATAACGGTCGCGAGCGGACCGGGCTGGATGTCATCGAGTGGGCAAAGCGCGGCGTGGCCATGGGCGCCGGGGAAGTTCTGCTGACGTCCGTGGATCGGGAGGGCACGCGGAAGGGCTACGACATCGATCTGGTGCGGGCTGTGACGGCGGTGGTCTCAGTTCCGGTAATCGCCAGCGGCGGCATGGGCAAGCCGGAAGATTTGCTGGAGGTGGTGCGCGTCGGTGGCGCGGATGCGGTGGCGATGGCGGATATTCTTCATTACGGGCGCGCCGGGATTGGCGACATCAGGGCGTTCGCCAAGGCGTCGGGTTTGCCGGTGCGGGACTATGAAGTCAGTTGAAGTCGCGGTGATCGATTACGGGGCGGGCAACCTGCTCAGTGTGCAGCGCGGGCTTGAACACTGCGGCGCCCGGGTTGCCTTGACGGCAGATCCGGAGCGCATCCTAGAGGCCGAGCGTGTGGTACTGCCAGGTGTCGGCGCATTCGGCAGCGCCATGCAAGCCCTGGAGGCGTTGGGGTTGGTCGCGGTGCTTCGCGAGCTTGCCCGCCGGCAAACGCCCTTGCTGGGAATCTGTTTGGGTATGCAGCTTCTGCTCGATGAAAGTGAAGAGTTCGGCCACACGAAGGGCCTCGGTCTGATTCCCGGCCGCGTGGTGCCATTGCCCAACACGTCGCTTGCAGGGGAAGCCCTGAAGATTCCGGAGATTGGCTGGAACGCCTTGCAGCCGTCTGCGTGCTCGCCGGGTTGGCACGGCACGCTGCTGCAGGATTGCAAGCCCGGGCAAGCGGTTTATTTCGTCCATTCGTTCATGGCGGTGCCGACGCAAGGCGTTCATCGCCTCGCCGACTATGATTTTGGCGGGCATGCCGTAACCGCGGTGATTCGAAAGGATGGAACAATGGGGTGCCAGTTTCATCCGGAAAAAAGCGGTGAGGTCGGGCTTCGAATTCTGCGGCGTTTCCTGATCGGTTAGTGTTGAAGACGGTGATGAAGCTGTTGCGTGCCGTCGCACGCGCCTTGCGCCTGAGGAAGGCTTGGCGCCGGCCCAGGCGAGCCGACGTCTTGATATTCGACGTCGGACGCAATCCGGGCTATGACCAGGGCCTCGAGGAATTGCTTCGGCCGTATGCCGTGGAAAGCCTCCCCTTGCTGACTCTGGAGGTGAATGTTCCTGTGTTGCTGACCAGCCTGTTTCGGCCGGGAAGCCGGAGCAATGCCTACTACGATTGCTACATGGCAAGGGTGGCGCCCAGACTGGTACTCACTTATGTCGACAACAATCTGGAGTTCTACTCGTTTGCGGTGAGAAATCCTCACCTGAAGACCCTGTTCATCCAGAACGGCACACGGGGCTATCTGGCGGATATTTTTGAAGTTCTGGACAAGATGCCGCCCACGGAACCTCTCAAGGTTGATTACATGCTGACCTTTGGCCGCCGCGTCGGCGCCGAGTACGCAAAATATGTTTCCGGAAAGGTCGTGCCGATAGGAAGCTTCAGAAACAACTTGGTGCCGGTGCGGCGACAGAAAGTCAGGGACACGCTTGCCTTCATCTCGCAATACCGCGATACCAGCGGCTTCGATATGGGCGGCGCCTTCTACAGCTTCGAGCAGTTCTGGGAGCAGGCCGACCGCCTGATTGTTCCGTTCCTTGTGGAATATGCGAAGGCTCGGGGGAAGACTTTCCATATCGTTCCGTGTTCTGGCCACTCCAAGGACCCCGCCCTGCTGGAAAAGGAAAAGAGCTACTACAACCGGATAGCCGGGTCTGACTGCGCCTATTCGGAATGGCAGTGGCACGGCAGCAGCTACGACGTGATCGATGCGACCGAGGTGATTGTCGCGATCGATACCAGCATGGGATTGGAGGCCATGGCAAGGGGAAGCAAGGCGGCGATCTTTTCGATCCGATCGACGATCCTGTCCTTGATCAATCCGCCATTTCTGAACTACGGCTGGCCAGGGAGCTATCCGGACGATGGACCTTTTTGGACCAACCGTCCGGATCCCGCCGCATTCGAGCGAATACTGGACCATCTGTTTTCCGCCAGTGACGAAGAGTGGCAGGCCGACCTGCAACGCGAGCATTTTGCGGATGTCCTGCAGTACGACCCGGGCAACAGCATCCTCCGCGGGCTCCTGCAAAGCGAACTCGGCCCCGGGCGAAATCATTGATGAAGACAACGGGACCATTCTGCGGGATGGACCCGGACAACAACGAGGCAATGCGCCAGAAAGGTATCGAGAGGGTCTTGCATGAGTAAGAATATTCTGGATTCAGGAGTCAAGCGCGTCAGGAACGTGTCCCGCTTCAATGTCGGATTCGGTTCCATCGGCGAGTTACCGGAAGTGATCGATCAGCAGCGGGTTGCGAACAAAGGCCAGGCCGTTTTTCTGGTCGACCATTTCTTCCGCGACAAGGAAGCGCTGCTGAATCGGCTGCAACCCCGGCCCGGCGACCTCATCGAGTTTGTCGACACCGTGGACGAGCCAAAGACAAGCGGAATCGACGCCCTTCTGGAAAGCCTGAAGTCGCGTGGTTACGCACACCCAGCGGCCGTTGTCGGCGTTGGCGGCGGGATTGTCCTGGATACCGCGAAAGCCATTTCCAATCTGCTGACCAACGGCGGCCGGGCGGCGGACTATCAGGGATGGGATCTGGTAAAGCAGCCTGGCGTGTTCAAGCTTGGCGTACCCACGATTTCGGGAACCGGGGCGGAGGCCACCCGTACCTGCGTCATGACCAATCCGGCCAACGGCCTGAAACTCGGTATGAACAGCGATTACACGGTGTTCGACCACATCATCATGGATCCCGAGCTGACGGCGACCGTGCCGCGAGACCAGTACTATTTCACCGGGATGGACGCCTACATCCACTGCATCGAATCCATGGCCGGCAGCTATCGCAACGCTATCGGCGATGCCTACTCGCGAGAAACCGTCAATCTCTGCCGCCAGGTGTTTCTGGGCGACGACATGATGAGCGCCGCCAACCGTGAAAAGCTGATGGTGGCCTCCTATCTGGGCGGTTGCGCCATCGCCACCAGCTACGTCGGACTGGTGCATCCCTTCTCGGCGGGCTTGAGCGTGGTGTTCGGGCTGCACCATTGCGTGGCCAACTGCATTGTCATGAGGGCGATGGGGAAATTCTACCCCGAGGCCTGCGACGAGTTCTGGCAAATGGCCGACAAGCAGGGCGTGGCCATACCGGCCGGAGTCGGCGCCAACCTGACCAGTGATCAGCACAAAGCGTTGTATGAGGCGACAGTCGTCCACCAGAAGCCCTTGACCAACGCACTGGGCGACGGATTCAAATCGATCCTCACACCCGATCGCGTCGCCAGCCTGTTTTCGATGATGTAGGACGATAACGACCATGCCCGGCTATGAACTCGTAGGACAGGAAGAACTGGCGGAGATTCAGGACGTGTTCGCGCACGGTGGCGTGCTCTTTCGTCACGGCTTCGACGCCTTGCGCAATGGTTGCTACAAGGTGCGTGATTTCGAACAGGCATTCGGCCAGGCGATCGGCGCGCCGCACGCGCTGGCCGTGTGCTCGGGAACGGCCGCCTTGCGCGTAGCCCTGGCGGCGCTCGGCATCGGGCCGGGAGACGAAGTCATCACCCAGAGCTTCACCTTCGTTGCCACCGTCGAAGCGATCATAGAATCGGGGGCAACGCCGGTCTGCGCCGAGATCGACACCACGTTCAACCTCGATCCGGCCGATCTCGAAAGGCGGATCACGCCGCGCACCCGCGCTGTGATCGCCGTCCATATGCTCGGCACGCCCGCGCGCCTGCCCGAGATATCCGAACTTTGCCGCAAGCACGGCCTGGTATTGATCGAAGATACGGCCTGGGGATGCGGCGGGAATCTGCAGGGCAAGTCGCTCGGCACCTGGGGCGACATCGGCACGTTCAGCTTCGATTTCGCCAAGACGATGACCACGGGCGAGGGCGGCATGGTCGTGTTCAAGGACCGCGCGACATATGAAAAGGCTGCTGCCTGGCACGATCACGGGCACGAAAACAATCCGAAGGTGCCACGCTGGGAAGACACCCGCGCCAGCAGCGGCTTCAACTTCCGCATGATGGAGTTGCAGGGCGCGGTCGGCTTGGCCCAGTTGAAAAAGCTCCCGGGCGTTGTCGCTGCACAGAGGACAAATCGCGATCGCGTCCTCGACGCCGTGCGCGACATTCCGGGCATCACGCCCCGCACCGTACCGGACGGAGCGTACGACACGGCCGATGCCTTGGTCTTGCTTGTGTCCGGCAAACAACACGCGCTCCGCTGCCGGGAGCAACTGCTGGCCGGCGGCCTCGCCACCAAGATTCTGCCCGAAGCCTATACATGGCATTTCGCCGAAACATGGAGCCATATGCCCGAATTGGTGAGCGCCCACGGCGGCGATCTCGCCAAGGCGTTTCCGGCCTCGCGTGCGTTGCTCGAGCGCGCGGTATCGTTGCCGGTCGGGGTACGCATGGATGATTCGGTTCCCGGCCGTGTTCGGACCGCACTGCAGAAGGCGCTTGCACTATGAGCACGAAGGCGCCACAGATTTCCATCATCGTGCCGGCCTTCAATCAGGAGCGCTACATCGGCCGCTGCCTGCGATCCCTGCTCAGCCAGCGTTTCCCGCGCGACGATTTCGAGATAATCGTGATCGACGACGTCAGCACGGACAGGACGGAATATGCGCTGGGACTATTCGCCGATGATGTTCGCCTTATCCGCAACGAGACCAATCTGGGTCTGCCGGCCTCGCTCAATCGCGGCATTCACTCCGCCCATGGCGCCTATGTGGTGCGCGTCGACTCCGATGACTACGTGAATGCCAATTTTCTGCTCTTCCTGCACAGCTTTCTGGCCCAGAACCGCTACATGGATGCCGTCGCTTGCGATTACCTCCTGGTCAGTGATCGGGAGGACGTCATCGAACGGGTCAACTGCATGGAAAGGCCGATCGCCTGCGGCGTGATGTTTCGCATCGAGCAACTCATCGAAGTCGGGCTGTACGACGAAAACTTCCTGCTGCACGAAGACCGCGACCTGCGAATCCGGTTTACGCAGAAGTACGCCATTTCCCGGCTTGAACTGCCGCTCTATCGCTATCGCCGCCACGAAGCCAACATCACCAATGACAGCGATGCCATGGAAGTGCACCGCTTGAATCTGGTCAAGAAGCATGGAACCGATGGCGCGCCGGAGTGAAGGTGCAGGCGTCAATCGCCGGCCGCCGCACAGCCAGCACCGACTTATGCCTGCCGGAATAGAGCGCGCATCAAAAGGACAAACGAAATGAACCAGATCAAGCTTGGCCGGCGAGTGATCGGCCCTCGCAGCAAGCCATACGTCATTGCCGAAATCGGTGTCAATCACGAGGGTTCGATGGATCAGGCGCGGCGCCTGATCGATCTTGCCAGGGAAGGCGGCGCGGATGCCGCCAAGTTCCAGTCCTACAAGGCCGGAACCCTTGCCTCGCGTCACTCGCCTTCGTATTGGGATACCACCAAGGAACCCACCCGGAGCCAGCACGAGCTTTTCAGCAAGTACGACAGCTTCGGGCCTGACGACTACGTGGCCATTGCCGGACATTGCCGACAGGTGGGAATCGATTTTCTGTCGACCCCGTTCGACGACGATGCCATCGAGTTTCTCGACCCGCTGGTTCCCTTCTTCAAGATCGCGTCGGCGGATCTGACCAACATCCCGTTCCTGCGCAAGGTCGCCGCCAAGGGCAAGCCGGTCGTGTTGTCCACCGGCGCGTCCACGTTGGGAGAAATCGACATCGCCGTGGAAACCCTGGTCCAGTCGGGCACCACGGACCTGGCGCTGCTGCATTGCATTCTCAACTATCCCACCGACAACCGGAATGCGCATCTGAGGATGATCGAAGGACTGAAGCGCGCCTATCCCGATCGGCCGATCGGCTATTCCGACCATACCCTGCCGGATGACTCGATGACGTCCCTGGTGACGGCGCACCTGCTCGGAGCTTCGATCCTCGAAAAGCATTTCACCCATGACAAGACCTTGCCGGGCAACGATCACTACCACGCGATGGATGTGCATGATCTGGCCCGGTTCGTCGCCCTGGCCAGCCGGATTCATGAGTTGCTGGGGCCGACGGATTTCAAGGCTCCCATCGCCACGGAAGCTCTTTCGCGCAAGAACGCCCGCCGCAGCATTGTGCTGGCGCGCGACGTGGCGGCGGGCAGCCCGCTCACCGCCGCCGATCTGACCTACAAACGACCCGGGACCGGGGTCAGCCCCCTCCACTGGGACGAGATCCTCGGCCGCCGCCTGCACCACGCGCTGCAAGCCGACCACGTCTTGCAGTGGGACGACCTGGCGCCATCCGATTCATGACCGTCGTTGCAATCATCCAGGCCCGCATGGGTTCTTCGCGATTCCCGGGGAAGATGCTGTCCCCGCTGGGACCGCACCCCATACTCGAATGGGTGTTGCGTCGCGTAAAGCAGGCCAGGACACTCGACAAGGTAGTACTCGCGACCTCGGACAGCGCCGCGGATGATGCGCTCGCGGATCTGGCCCGGGCCAACGGCGTAAAGGCGTTTCGCGGCAGCGAAACCGATGTGCTTGCACGCTTTGCCGGGGCGGCGAAAGAGGCCGGCGCCAGCGTCGTCGTAAGAATCTGTGCCGACAATCCGTTTGTCGATCCGGGCGAGATCGATCGCCTGGTCACTTACTTCGCCGGCAGTTCCTGCGACTATGCCTGCAACCATCAGGACCGCCTCGGCAGCCGCTATGCGGATGGATTCGGCGCCGAGATACTTCGTGCTTCGCTTCTCGAAAGCGTCGCGGCAAGGGCGACGGAGGTCCGCCATCGCGAACACGTGACTCTCTATCTGTGGGAGCACGCAAGCGAGTACGAGTTGTGCGCCGTTGCGGCACCTGCCGAATTGGCGTTCCCGGAGCTTCGCTTCGATATTGACACACCGGGCGACCTGGCAACGCTGGAACCCCTGGTCCGTGCCGGTGTGGCTGTCGATACGCCCGCACCCGACATCATCCGGATTGCGCAGGCCAACCGCCGTGCCGCCAGCGCCGACTTTCCCGCTGTGGTTTGCGATGAACTCGACACGTATCTTCAGCGATTGTTTTCCTTGTGCCGAAGCATCACGGGCAATCCCAATCGCGAAACCTTGAGGATTTTGCAGGAACTGGTTCCCCTGACGATCCATGAAGTACCGTCCGGCACTGCCGTTTACGACTGGACCATTCCCGACGAATGGAATATCAGCGATGCCTGGATCGCCGATTCGACCGGGCGGCGCATCGTCGATTTCAAGGCCAGCAACCTGCACGTCGTCAGCTACAGCGTACCGGTGCGCGGCGACTACTCATGGCAGGAACTGCAGCCCCACCTTCACATCCACCCGGACCTGCCGAACGCCATCCCTTACCGCACCAGCTACTACAAGCGCGACTGGGGCTTTTGCCTTACCCATGACCAGTATCGGGAACTTGAACAGACGGCCGGCAGTTTCCAGGTCGTGATCGACAGCCGCCTGGCTCCGGGGGCGCTGACCTACGGTGAATTGATCCTGCCCGGCAAATCGCGTCAGGAAGTGCTGCTTTCTTGCTACATCTGCCACCCGTCGATGGCCAACGACTCCTTGAGCGGAGTATTGCTCACCGCATTTCTCGCCCGGGAACTGCTCGCCCGCGAGGAACGCAAGTACACCTATCGCGTTGTTTTCGTTCCCGAGACCATCGGCGCAATTGCCTACTGCGCCCTCAACGAAGCGGCCATGAAAGCGATTGACCTCGGGCTCGTGATAACCACCGCGGGCGGGCCGGGCCGGTTTGGCTACAAGCAGAGCTTCGATGCATCCCACGCCATCAATGCGATGATTGAAGAGGTGTTTCACGACGCCGGGGCAAGCTTCCTGACCTATCCCTTCGACGTTCATGGCAGCGACGAAAGACAATACTCGTCGCAAGGCTTCCGCATCAACACCGCAACCATCTGCCGCGATCGCTACTACGAATATCCCGAATACCATTCGTCACTGGACAAGCTCGGGTTCGTCACTGCCAAACAGATTTCGGAATCGCTCGATCTGTATCGCCGCCTGATAGCGAAGATCGAGTTGCGTCGCATCTATCGCAGCCTGAACCCATGCTGCGAGGTCATGTTGTCGAAGCACGGGCTTTACCCCGCCACCGGGGGCGCACAGCGGCCCGACCTGGGCGGACGCTCCGAACTGGACCTGATCCTGTGGCTGCTATTTCTTTGCGATGGACGTCTCGACCTGCCTGAGATTGCACAACGGCTTGATACAAGCGAGCAAGTATTGGCGTCCATAGTGGATCGTCTGGTGGAACGAGGGGTGCTCGAACTTGTCTAAGACCGCGAAGTACGTATTCCGGCCAGCTGCGAGCAGGGAAGAATGGGATTGGATTGTTTCCAATTCCCCTCAAGGAACATTGTTTTCCGAGTCAGTCTATCTGGACGCCTGTGGGCGTGACTACGACCAGATAGTGATTCGCCAGGGCGATCAGATAAAGGCGGGACTTTGCATGATCCGGGGGGCAGACGAGCGGAGTTGTGAACTGGATGACCTGGTGATTCACAATGGGCTGTTGTTTGTCCACGACGACACCAAGAAATCGGTACGCGCCCGCGCCGAAAGATTCGACGTGACCCAGGCGACGATAGATTTTCTTGACGCTCATTACGACCACGTCGAGCTGGCTCTTTCGCCCGCGTTCGAGGATATGCGCCCGTTTTTGTGGCATCACTACCATGAAACGGACATGAGCCTGAAGTACAAGCTTGATTTGCGCTACACGTCCTATCTGGATATTTCCGGCCTGATGGGTGAAGTGGCTTCGTTCGAGGAGACGCAGTGCTTTCGCGCGATGGATACTTTGCGGCAGCGCCATGTGCGGGATGCCATTCGCCGGGGTGCGACAGTCACTGCCGCAGATGGCCCGTCGCGCTTGATATCGTTCTATCAGGCGCTGATGGAGGGACAAGGAGAGGGCGCTTCACCGGACAAGCTGCAACGGATGAGCGGATTGATAGGCGACCTGGTTGCGGCGGAGCGGGCAGCAGTCTATGAAGTTTTCAACGAAGAGAGGGTAGCCGTTTACACGGTTGTCTATGGATGGGACGCGAAGCGCGCCTACTATCTTTTTGGCGCAGGGCATCCGGAACAAAGCGAGTCCTATCAAGGTACCTTTGCGCATTGGAGCGCGTTTTTGGGTCTCGCCGGCCGCCGAGGAGTGCGCGAGGTGGATCTGGAGGGGACAAACAGTCCGCAGCGAGGCTGGTTCAAGCTGAGCTTCGGCGGCAAGCTGCTTCCTTACTACGAAGTGTCGTTGGGAAGAAGCACGCGAATCGCGTCATGATGCACATCGCCCTTCAGAGTGCAATCGCGAAGACCCGGCAAGTAGAAGGGGCAACGGACAAAGGCGCGCGGAGGACATCGAGAAAAGTGCGCGCTGGAAAAATCGAGGCAGAAAAATGAAAAGCAACTTGAGTCTGATTCCCGTCGTGGCCGAAGTGCGTTCCGCGACCGCTACTGTGGAAGAGCGATATATCCCGATCAACAAAGGTCACTTCGATCTCGATACTCCGGAGCGGACCGCTGCTTTCAGCGAGAAGCTGGCAAGAGGATGGGAGCGGGAATATGAAGAGTACAGGCGCCTCTGGGTTGATCTCGCCAAGAAAAGAAAAGTACGCGACTACCCGCTTTTGGTAGATATTGAAATGTCTTCGAAGTGCAATTTGCACTGTCCCATGTGTTACACGATCACTGAGGAATTCCTGAGCAAGGTTGATCGCAAATACATGGAGTTCGACCTGTTCAAGAGAATTGTGGACGAGATTGCGGGCAAGGTTTTTGCGGTTCGCCTTAGCTTGAGGGGCGAGGCCACCTTGAATCGCCATTTCATCGAGGCCGTGCAATACGCCAAACAGCGTGGAGTGAAGGAAGTCTCCTTTCTCACCCACGGAAAGAAGCTGACGGGTGACTATCTGCGACGTCTGGTTGCAGCTGGCGCCGACTGGATCACGATTTCCATAGATGGCGTGGGCGAAACCTACAACAAGATTCGCCATCCGCTTACGTGGGAGGCTACCCTGGGTCGCCTGAGAGAGATCAAGGCGCTCAAGGACGAACTCGGTGTGCACAAACCGGTAATCAAGGTGCAAGGAATCTGGCCTGCTATCAGGGAAAACCCGAGCGCCTATTACAACGCGCTGGCACCTTATACCGACCTGATTGCCTACAACCCGTTGATAGATTATCTGCGCAACGACTCGGACATCGTCTTCGAAGACAACTTCGCCTGCCCGCAGCTATACCAGCGTCTGGTTGTGGGCAGTGACGGCAAGGTGATGATGTGCAGCAATGACGAAGATGCTCAGCATCCCGTGGGTGACGCATATACGCAAACCATTCACGAGATATGGCATGGCGAGGCCATGGCGAATGTGCGAAAGATACATTCGCGGCGCGATGGCTTCAAGGAACTGAAGGTCTGCCGGAATTGTTACTACCCTCGCAAGGCGGTACCGGACGAGGTTGCCAAAGTAAATGAACGCACGGTCACCGTCGAAAACTATATCAACCGACCCCAGATGGTCGGCAAATAATGGCCTGCCAGGCTACAGCCCCCACCCCCGGAATATCACCTACGGCCCCAACAGAGAGGACGAAGCCATGACCACCAGTGAACTGACTTTCTATTCCGGAACCAAGGACAAAAAGGTCAAGATGTTGAGCCGCGGGGATGTTCTCGACCCGCTGATCGCCAAGTTCGGCGAAAGATTCAGGACGTATCGAAGCGAATGGGAAAAGGCAGGCCTCGGCGAGGGCTATCTTCCCGAGTTTCCGCTGTTCCTCGATGTCGAACCGGAGTACAAATGCAATCTCCGCTGCGTTACCTGCCCCCATCAGGATGCGACCAAGAGCCCGCAATACATCAAGGACCGGATGTCCCCGGAAATATTCAGGAAGATATGCGAAGAAGGCAAGCGATATGGCTTGCCCGCAATCTCGGTAAGCAACAACAACGAAGGACTGATGGAGAAGTACCTGACGGACTACATCGAGATCGCAGCGGAAAATGGCGTAATGGACATTTTCGTCGGCACCAATGCGACATTGCTGACACCGGAATTGTCTGAAAAGCTGCTGACTACAAGCCTGACAAGGCTGCTTGTAAGCATCGATGCCGCCACCCCGGAAACCTATTCCATAGTCAGGAAGTCCGACAAGTTTGAACTGGTAGTGAATAACACCAGGAATTTCATCGAGTTTCGAAATCGACAAGGAAAGTCGCTTCCTCTGGTTCGGGTGGCAATGGTGCAGACCTCGCTGAACCTGCACGAAGCAGAGCAGTTCACTGAAATGTGGACCGATGTGGCGGATATCATTTCTCTTCAGCGCTATATCCCCTTTCTGGGAGACAGCAATGTCGAGGACTATCTCATTCCAAGGGGCAGGGAAAAATCCGACTTCAAAGTTTGCTCACCCTTGTGGCAACGAATGACCATTCGGGCCAATGGCGACGTCATCGCCTGCTGCCATCTGGCGAACAAGCTGAAGGTCGGGAACGTGCTTGAAACATCCATCCATGAAATCTGGCATGGAGAAGAAATGGCCTATTTGCGCAAAACCCATCTTGCCGGCGACTACGCAAAGATTCCGATCTGCAAGAGTTGTATCGATTGACAGCGAGCTTCAAATCGCGCCCGGCGAAGGTTTGTCTGTCCTACCCGAAATGAAATGTTTTGCACCGCTTGCTGAGTGTTGGGCCCTGCGCCCAGGAGACCAAAAATGAAGTTTTATATGATCTATTCGAACCAGTTCGCAACCGGGACCAAGCCCCTGGGAATATCGACTCTTGCTGCCGTGCTTAAGGGCGCCGGGAACGAATTCAGACTAATGGATTGCACCCAGTTCGCATTGGGTGAGGGACTAATGGACCTGAATCAAATCGGCGAAGTCTCTCTGGACTTCAAGCCTGCGACTAACCCCGAGCGGCTTCCAGGCAGGCAGCGAGTAACTTTCGAAGAGCTGTGTTCGATTATCGAGGCTGACATCAGTGACTTTGGCCCGGATGTGATTGGGCTTTCGGCGTTGACTGATGACTATCCCCTTGGGATAAATATCCTGCGACGCATTCGAAATACATTTTCAACGGTTCCTTTCATTGCAGGCGGAATCCACGCGACCGTTGATCCGGATGGGGTGATCCGGGAAAAGTGCATAGATGCGATATGCATCGGTGAGGCGGAGGAGGCGATTGTTGAATTCGCGAACCGAATCAACGAAAAGAGATCGTTTGAAGATGCGCCGAATTTCTGGGTGAAAAGAGAAGACGGAACCATCTGCAAGAACATGGTGCGCCCCCTTCAGAGCAACCTGGATCTCTTGCCATTTCCTGATTGGTCGATCTGGCCTGAAGTTGCGTTCTACAAGCCGTATATGGGGTATGTATACAAGTACGGGGACTTCGAAATGAGCCGGGGTTGCCCCTATACATGCTCGTACTGCATCAATGTCGGACTGCAGCAAGTCTACAAGCTGACAGACAATCCAACCGCTTACCACCGAGAGAAATCAATCGATAGAGTGATCTCGGAGGTCAAATGGGCTATGGAAACGCATGGCATCGAATTTCTGAAGTTCTGGGACGAAACCTTTCTCTTGATGTCGAAGAAGAGGCTCGAAGAGTTCCATGACAAATATCGAACCCACTGCAATGTTCCTTATGTAATCGAAACGACGGCGGACAGTTGCACCGAGCGAAGTGTCCAGATATTGAGGGATACCAATTGTCGCAGCGCCAGTCTGGGGATGGAAACCGGAAGTCCCGATCTGCGAAAGGGTGTGTTGAACAAACCGACGAAGAACCAAGTTTATGTGGATGCGTTCAGTCGTTTGAAAGCGAATGGAATCCGCCCAGTTTCCTTCAATATGCTCGGCCTGCCCGGAGAAAGAAAGGCGGATATCGTTAGCACGATCCATCTGAACAGAATCTGCGGCACCGAGGCGCAGTCAATTGGCATTTTCTATCCCTACAAGGGGACACCAATACGACGCTGGATCCAGGATCGCGGGCTGATGAACGAAGACTACGAATATACGCAATTGCAGAAGGGAAATTTCAGCACATTTACGGCGGGTAAGGCCTCCGTTTTGAGCTTCGAGGACATGGATGGAGAGGAGTTGCTTCGAATTAAGGAGATGTTCCCACTGTACGTACATATGCCGCTAGAAGTATTTCCCCTGATTGACTATTGCAGGAACAATACAGGAGAGTTTCGCGACGTTCTGCTGCTCAATCTGCGAAGGGTGCTATACAGATTGAAGTTCAATGAAGATGCATCATCAATCGTCGGCAAAAATCCAGCCATCGCCAGACTGGGATCCGTAAAAAGGGAAGCGGCACTGGAAGTGTATGAGGATCCGGTCTTCGAAATGCTGAAGCAGATTCAGAACGACGTATTTGGTGATCTATTGTTCGGCTGGTATGGGGAAGTTCATTTCAATCAACTGGTAGCGTTGGCCAGGCAAATTGCAGAAGGCCAAATCGTCGCTGAGTTTGTCTTCAATGCGAACGTGCTCGAGGAAGAGTTGGATCGGGATACGGTCATTGCGATTCGCCATGAGTTCCGTAATATCGCAAAGCAAGAGGCCTTGGAAAAGAGATAGGGAGTTCTCGTCAGAATCCGAATCTGCAACGTCGGATCGATCGGAAAAGATGGCCTGTTGGAATAGTCTGACGTGATAGTTTGGGATGCAAGCAGAGTCGAAGCGGGCCTGGCTGCGATATCGCCCATTCGGGCTCCTCTGCTTGTCCACGTGAAGGAGTTGCTTGATGGCTACCATCGCATCCAAAGGCCGCTCGAGTACTACGATGTTCTGCTCGGTGACTGGGTCGAGCAATTTCTTCATCTGGTGCACTTTGCGTTAAGCGAGATATCTGAACAAGCAATAGACCCGCCAACAGCCGAGGAATTGGTCGTCGCAATCTCTGCCGATTCAGTTTCATTCACACTGCGAGTCGTCGAGGACCCGAGTCTGACCGAAACCTTTCGGCACTTGGTGAATAGCCTTGTGATGGGGGAGGGGCTGCCCCGGATTGCCATCGAAGACATTCCTGTGCATACCGCTGCGAAGGGAATCAAGGCAAGTGCGCTGGCGGCAATTGGGGGCTTGGCCTCTCCTAAAAAGCCCGAGATCCTGATTTGCGCGCCCTACATGAAATGCAGCAAAGTGGAGTGGCTTTCTGCGTTGATGCACTGGAGAAAGCGAGTGCGATGGGATGATCTCGCCTATTCAATTCATTGGGATGCCAAAAGCGACAGGCAATGGCGGATATCGAATGCTGGTAATTGCGTCAGTTCCGGCGATAGCTTGGAGATCGCCAAGGCGCTGTGCAGCTTATACATTCCACGGGTACTCCTCGAGGGATTCGACACCTATCGCAGGCAGGTTCTAGGTCTCGGGCTATTCCGTCCGAAGGCGGTCTACTCGGCCAACGCACTCAGTTGGCACACAAGCTTCAAGATTCTGGTGGCAGAGTGGCGCGAACAGGGCACTCTACTTCTGTACCACCAACATGGCGGCGGTTACGGAGTCGACAGGCAAAACGTCCTGGAGGACCACGAGATTCGTGTGTCAGATCGGTTTTACACATGGGGTTGGCGACTCCCATCCTCAAAGGTGCGTCCTCTGAGCCCTCCCCCTCTTTCGGGTAAGTACTCGGGCTGTGCAACTCCCAAGTGGCACGTGCTGCTGGTTTGCTCGGAGACGCCAAAAATTGCCTACCGCCTCTGGTATCAGCCGATGCCCGGGACGATGGAGATGGTCATTCGCGATACCGCCGAGTTCGTTTCCCGGCTGGGCAATCCAGCGGCACTAATGGTACGTCTTGCACCAAAGCGCTTTGGCTGGGAGATGCAGGAGGCGATAGCGCAGCGGAGTCCAAGCACACGGTTCGATGATTTTTCGGTAGGCTCGATGACGCGATTCGCTGAGAGCCGACTGGTCGTCCACAATTATTTGGGAACATCCTGGCTGGAGACGCTGGCGCTAGATATACCGACCGTCTGCTTCTATTCCCCGGTGATCCAGGCATTCCGTCCAGAAGTTGTCCCGTTCATCATCGGGCTGGAAGAGGTCGGGATCCTGCATCGTTCAGGAAGTGCGGCGGCCGGGTTTGTTCAGTCGCTCGGCAGTGGAGTAGATGCCTGGTGGCGGAGCGAAGAAGCCCAGACTGCCCGACAGGCGTTCGTAGCCAACTACGCCAACTTCTCAAGCAACTGGGTCGCCGAATGGGAGGCCGAGTTCGATTCTTTGCCGCAGGTTTAAAGGAAGAAACGTGAAAATTTGCATTTGCACAACGCCGATCCGACCGACGCCAACCACATTTCCACCGTTTGGCAGCCTTGCGGTCATCCAGTCATTGCGGAAGATCGGGGAGCAGGCGGCCTTCTACAATATCGACTACTTCCGCTACAGCCCCGCTCAAATCGAAGCGCATTTCAGGGAGTCGCAATTCGATCTGGTAGGCATCAGTTCGGTGGTTTCGACCGCCTACGCCTACACCAAACGTCTTACAGCATTGATCAGGCGCGTCTCGCCACGGACCATCATAGTGGTTGGCGGAAATCTGGCGGCGAGTGCCGAGATATTGCTGCGGAAATGCGATGTCGATTTCTGCGTTGTCGGCGACGGCGAACTCGTGATTCGCGAATTGGTACTTGCCCTCAAGGATTCGCCAAGGGACACCGCTCGTTTGAAGCAAGTCAAGGGGATTTGTTTTCTCGACGAGGCGGCCGACTTTCATTTCACCGGATACGGCCAGAAGCTGGCGTCGGATGAGATCGAAGATCCGGACTACGGGATTCTCGAGCGGGACGGCTCGATTTCCCATTTCATATTCCCGATTGTGGACAACCAATTGGTGGGAGTCGACAAATCCGTCGGAAGGGGTGGGAAGTCGGCCACCATCAACGTGACCAAGGGTTGCGTGGCGAGGTGCACCTTCTGCCATCGGTGGGAAAAGGGATTCCGGACACGCCCGGTGGATAGGGTGATCAACCACGTGAAGATGTTGAAGGAAAAGCACGGCGTCGGCTTTATCGATGTATGCGACGAGAACTTCGGTTCAGATGCCAAAATGACCCATGAACTGGTCGAGCGGCTGGGCGAACTGAATATTCCCTGGCGTTGTGCGGGAGTCAGGGCGCACACGGTCACCAGGGAAGTTCTCCTGCACTGGAAGCGGAACGGATGCACGACCGTGAACTACGGAGTGGAATCCGGCAGCCAGCGCATGCTGGACATCATGGAGAAGAAGACCTCTGTCGAAGACAACATCAATGCGCTGAAATGGACCGCCGAGGCAGGCTTGAACACTATCGTTCAGCTCGTCATCGGCATGCCGGGCGAAAGCAACCAAACCATTCGGGAGACGATCGAGTTTCTCAAGATCGTTTCCAGCTCTTTGCTGATCTCGCTTCAAAAGGCTCCCAGCGATTTTGTCAGTATCAACTATGCACAGGCCCTGCCGGGAACCCCGCTCTATGAGTGGGCGCGCCAGCATGGCTACATAGGTGCGGAGATCGATGATGAGGAAAAGTATTTGCTCAAGGTAAGCGACATCGACGCCTATGCCGAGGATCATTTCATCAACTACACGGGCCTGCCGATGCTGCAGGCGTTGATGTGGCGCCCGTGGATTACAGCTGAAATGGACCTGTTTCAATTTCCCGATCGGGAATCCACGCGCCTTACGCTAGGAGAAGTCGGACTGTATTACTTCAACTTCCTTCGGGAGCGGGTCGTCAGGCGGTATGGAAGCCGCAAGGGGATTGGCTGGTTGGTGCGGGCGATATTTTCAGCGGACAATGGAAGCGATGCGTCAGCGGCAAAGACCTACGACTATGTGAAGGATTCGGGCTATTTCAATGTTCAGACCGGCCTGAAGTTCGCCCCGTTGCTGCTCAATCCGATAACGCGGAGGCATTTCTTTTCCCTGCTTGCAGTGGCCGTCGCCCTCAGAAAGGGCAAGGGGGTGTCGGGCAAATCCGGTATGTTGAGGGAGTACTTTGTCTGGACGCTGCGCGGCGGTGAGAATCTGCCCACCCCGACCGTACCGAGTGTTTCCTTGCGAAAGATCATCAGCATCGTGCCCTCCAGCCAGCGATCGGCCTTGAATGATCCGATGCGTCCGCTGCGGGAAGGGCGCTAGGGCCGATGACATTTCCGCGACGTCGATTTGCTGGCATGCCGAGCATCGCTTGGTTGTCCGGTGACTAGCCTGCGCATCGAACTGTTTGAGGGTGCCGCGTGGCCTGCACTGGCTGCCGGACGGATTCAGAGTGAGGTCGCCCGCGTGCTTGCCGAACGGGGACACTGCAGCGTGATGTTGACAGGAGGCCGCAGCGCGGCGCTGCTATACGCAGCCTGGTCCGGGTTGCCAGCGTTCAACCAGTCGCCGGGTGTCGATTTCTACTTTGGCGATGAACGCTGTGTTGCGCCGGACAACGTGGAGAGCAACTACGGCTTGGCGATGAAGACGCTGTTCTGCAAAGGCGTACCGAAGGGTTGCAAGGTTTTTCGAATGGAAGCCGATGACGCGGACCGGGAGCTTGCAGCCCGTCGCTATGACAAATTGCTGCCCCGGCATATGGACGTGCTGCTGCTGGGGGTTGGCGACGATGGCCATGTCGCCTCGCTGTTTCCCCGCAGCCCGGCGTTGAAGGAGCATGGTCGGAGTGTAATGCCGGTCGTCGGCCCCAAGGCGCCGCATGAACGGCTTACAATTACTCCGCCGGTTATCTCCGGGGCGAAGAGGGTTTTTGTGCTTGCCACCGGGGGCGTCAAGGCCAGGGTACTGGCCGCGGCGCTGCGAGATACGGACTATATCGAGAGCCTTCCCGTGCGGCTCGCGCTGAGAGGGACATGGTTGGTGGACACGGCCCTGTCGGAAACCAATAATTAGCTTTTTGCTGGAAATGCGAGCATGCCCAAAGCATTGATTACCACTGTTCCATTCGGCGACAGGAACCGAAAGCCGATCGACCTGCTTGAGGCAGCCGGGATCGAGTATCTGATAAACCCCATCGGGCGCAAGCTCAAGGAAGACGAGTTGGCTGAAATGGCGACCGACTTCGACGTTCTGATCGCAGGCACGGAGCCGATCACGGACAAGGTAATGGGGCGTGCGAGTTGTCTGAAGTTGATTTCCCGAGTCGGGATCGGCCTCGACAGCGTCGACTTGCTGGCGGCGGAACGCCGCGGCATCCAGGTCAGTTACACGCCCGACGCGCCGGCCCCCGCGGTGGCCGAACTGACCGTCGGACTGATGCTCTCGCTGTTGCGTTCGGTGCATATCGTAAATGCGCAGATGCATAGAGGCGAATGGCATCGCCACTTCGGGCGCCGCCTGTCGGAAGTGACCATCGGCATCATTGGCGCCGGGCGGATCGGAACGCGCGTGCTCAATTGCCTTGCCGGATTCGGCAACCCCCGGATCATGATCAATGACATCCAGCCGGATCGGAATCTCGCTTCGGAGCTGAAGTTCGAGCGCGCCGAGAAGGAAGACATCTACCGCAGCGCCGATGTCATCAGCCTGCATGTGCCGCTTACGGCGCAGACGAAGAACATGATAGGGCGCGAACAAATCCTGCAGATGAAGGCAGACGCGGTGATCATCAACACCTCGCGTGGGGGAATAATCAACGAACGCGATCTGGCCGGTGTGCTGGCATCGGGCCATCTGGGCGGTGCGGCCATCGACGTCTTCGAGCAGGAGCCCTACAGCGGCGAGCTTTCGAACATTGAGCGGTGCCTGCTTACCTCACACATGGGATCCATGTCGGTGGACTGCCGCACCCGCATGGAAATCGAGGCGACCGAAGAAGCGGTGCGCTTCCTGACCGGAAAGCCCCTGCAAGGGCTGGTGCCCCACGATGAATACGAAGTGCAACGGCAGGGACTGTGACATGAAGAATGTATTGGTGATTGGCGGCTCCGGTTTTCTGGGCAGCCATGTGGCTGACGAACTGACCGCCGCAGGGCATCGCGTGCGGATATATGACCGGATTCCCTCACCCTGGCTGCGCGATGGCCAGGAGATGGTGGTAGGTGATGTGCTGGATGTCGCAAGCCTGGCAGCGGCGGTTTCAGGTTCTGAAATTGTCTACAACTTTGCCGCCTTGGCCGATCTCAATCAGGCGCTCGACAAACCCATCGACACCGTGCGCATCAACGTCCTTGGCAACGCCAATGTCCTGGAGGCTTGCCGGGCAGGCGGAGTGAAGCGTTTTGTGTACGCCAGCACTGTCTATGTGTATAGCCGCGAAGGCGGTTTCTATCGCTGCAGCAAGCAGGCCGCCGAGCATTATGTCGAGGAGTATCGGCGGGCATTCGGCCTCGACTACACGATCCTGCGCTATGGGTCGCTTTATGGGCCGCGTGCCGACGAGAGCAACGGCCTGTACCGCATTGTCAGGAACGCACTGGAAACCGGGGTGCTTCGCTATGAAGGCAGCCCGGATGCCCTGCGCGAATACATCCACGTCGAAGATGCCGCAAAGGCCAGCGTGGCCGCTCTGGGCGAGGAATTCTGCAATCAGAGCGTCGTGCTTACCGGTCAGGAACCCATGCGCGTCCATGACCTGTTGGAGATGCTGGCCGAGATATTGGGGTTGAGCGGGGCTGTGGAATTCGTCGAAGGCGATCAGCCCGGCCACTACGTCCGCACGCCATATGCCTATCAGCCGAAGTTGGGCCGGAAATATGTCCCTCCGATGCACGTCGATCTCGGGCAGGGACTGCTGCAGCTGATCGAGAATGTGCGGGACAGGAGCAACTCCTTTCCTGAAGGAATCAGGCGATGAGGCGTGCAATCAAGGCAATGATTGCGGGCATGGTTGAAGTGATGGGCAGGACAAGGATTGGCGGCTATGTTCTCGAGCAAGCCCTGAATGCCGCGATGCAGGAAACACGATCGATCAGCTATCGCGACACAAGGCTCCGCTTTGCGGTGCCCAATCGACTCAATCGCTTCAGGATAGACACCTTTTCCACGAAGGAACCCGAGACACTGGAGTGGATCGACGGGATGTCCCAGGGATCGGTTGTGTGGGATATCGGAGCGAATGTCGGGCTCTATACCTGCTACGCGGCCAAAGCAAGGGATTGCCGGGTGTTTGCCTTCGAGCCATCCGTGTTCAATCTGGAATTGCTCGCCCGCAACATCTTCCTGAATGGGCTGACCAGCAAGGTTGTCATTGTCCCCTTGCCGCTTTGTGAGCGGTGGTCGTTCAGCACGCTGAACATGACGTCGATGGAATGGGGCGGCGCCCTGTCCACCTTTGGACAGGACTATGGTTGGGACGGTAGGACGCTCGATCGGGTTTTCGAATTCCAAACACTGGGCGTGTCGGCGGACGAAGCCATGCAAAAGCTTCAACTGCCTCAACCGGACTACATAAAGATCGACGTAGACGGGATCGAGCATCTGGTCTTGAGAGGGGCGACGGCGGTGCTAAGGTCGGCGAAGGGTGTATTGATAGAAGTTAACGATGGATTTAGCGAACAAGCGGATCAGTGCCGGAGCTTGCTGATGGAGTCAGGACTGGTTTTGAAGGAAAAGCGACATTCGGAAATGTTCAGCGGCGCTGATTCATTTGGCGGTGAGCTGGTTTGGAATCAGGTATGGGTGAGACCGCCGGCGCACTGAAGTCAATAGCGAGTGCGCAACTGGTCTTCTGGGACTTTGACGGCGTCATCAAGGACTCCGTCGAAGCCAAGTCGGTGGCATTTGAATTGCTGTTCCTCCCTTTCGGGCGTGAAATAGCACGGCGTGTCAGGCGGCATCACGAGGCCAATGGCGGCGTCTCGAGGTTCGACAAGATTCCGCTGTATCTCGGTTGGGCGGGCGAGTCGGTCAGCCGTTCGAAGGTGCGGGAGTTTTGTGACAGATTCTCGCAATTGACGTTGCGGGCAGTTATTGACTCACCCTGGGTCCCCGGTGTTCGGGAATTCATACGGGAGAATTGCCTTCGACAGTATTTTGTTCTGGTTACCGCAACCCCTGACGAGGATATTCGCGAGATACTCGAGGCCATCGATATCGCTGCGTGCTTCCGCGAAGTCCATGGGGCGCCACGGACCAAGGCCAGCGCAATCGCAGGTACCCTGAAGCGACTAAACTACCAACCCGAGTCGGCATTGATGGTGGGAGATGCAGAAACCGATCTCGCTGCCGCCCGTGAGAATTCGATTCCTTTCCTGTTGCGCCGAACGCCCCTTAACAAAAACCTTCAGGCCCGGTATGCAGGGCCGATGTTCGACAACCTGAGCCATGGATAGACTGAAGAAAATACAGGAAATTCGCGATCGCCTGCGCAACGGCGGGCATACCATCGGCAGCTGGATGCAGATCCCCCATCCCTCGATTGCGGAAATCCTTGGCCAGGCCGGCTATGACTGGGTCGCCGTTGACATGGAGCACGGCGCGATCGGAGCCCATCAACTGCCGGATTTGTTCCGCGCGCTCGAACTGGGCGGCACCCTGCCGCTGGCACGCATTGCAGAGGGACACCCGAAGGACTGCAAGCAGGCTCTGGACGCGGGGGCAGGCGGAATCATCGTGCCGATGATCGAAACTGCAGAGCAGTTGATCGCCGTTCGCGATGCCTGTCGCTGGCCGCCGGCCGGGACGCGCGGGGTGGGCTTTTCCCGCGCGAATCTGTTCGGGAAGCATTTCGAGCCGTATTGCGCCGAGGCTCAGGCGCCGTTGCTGGTGGCGATGATCGAGCATCACCGTGCAGTAGAAAATCTTGAGCGGATTCTTGCGGTTGACGGACTGGATGCCGTCCTCATCGGGCCGTATGACCTGTCGGCTTCAATGGGCCTGACGGCCCGGTTCGATGCTCCTGAATTCAAGGCCGTGGTGGATAGGATTCGCCACCTCTGCGGCCAGCATGGCGTTGCTTGTGGCTTGCATGTGGTGATGCCGCAACCAGAAATTTTGCAGGAGCGAATTGCTGAGGGATACCGCTTTGTTGCGTATTCGATCGATGCGGTGTTTCTGAACAAGTCGGCCGTGCTTCCGTCCCTATAGGAAAGTGTTCTGATGGAAAATGTTGGAGAATCAAAATCCAGAAATCGGGAATTTCAAGAGAAATTCAGCCGGGAAAATCTGCTCCGGAATTTGGTCAATACACCCGAGCCGGTCATTTTCGATATTGGTGCGCATCACGGAGAAAGCGTCGCGTACTTGAAAGGTGTTTTTCCGAAGGCTGCGGTTTATTCCTTTGAACCGGATCCGGATTCCTTCGCGGCACTCTCCGCTTCGGTGATCGAGGGGGTCAACTACTTCAATCTGGCGCTTTCCGACGCGGACGGCACAGCAAGTTTTTTTCGCAACCAGATTTCGCATACGAACAGTCTGCTCAAGGTGAATTTGAACAGCAAAGACTCGATCAGCATCGCCAAAGCCACGGCGGAGAAGGACACCGGTTTTTTTGAAAACTTCAACAAGGTAAATCAGGTTCGTACGGCACGACTGGATACTTTTGTCCAACAGCGCTCGATCGACCACATCGATTTGTTGAAGATAGATGTTCAGGGAGCCGAGTGCCGGGTTCTGAAGGGAGGAGAGGCAACTCTGACGAAAGTGGGGGTCATCGTTCTGGAGATCAGTTTCTTTGACTACTACGAGCACCAGACTTCTTTTGGCGACGTCGAGGAAATATTGTCGCCGCTTGGCTTCCGACTTTTCAGTATCAGCGAGCTATCCAACAACCCGATGAACGGGCGGACTGACTGGGCAGAAGTAATTTATGTGAACACAAACTCCGTGCAGGTCGAGAGCAAGCGGTGAAAGAAGAAGAAATACGCCCCCAGGGGATTTTTGATGAATATTTGCGGCTTGCGAAGGACGATACCCGGACATACTTCGAAAAGGCCGAATGCCAAGCGGTAAAGTGTCCCGCATGTGCAGAGAAGGGTACGCCGGCCTTCACCAAGCATGGGTTCGGCTATGAACTTTGCGCCAATTGTCAGTCGCTTTTCGTGAGTCCGCGTCCTGTGGCCGAAGCGTTCATGAAGTACTACACGGAGGCTCCTTCCACAAAGTTCTGGGCAACGACCTTCTACAAGGAGACAGCGGACGCCCGCAGGGAAAAGATCTGGAAGCCGAAGGCCAGACTGGTCCTGGATACGCTGGACAAATATGGTGCCGCAGGGCATGTCATGGTGGACATTGGCGGTGGCTATGGCCTGTTTGCGGAGGAAGTGAGAAACCTTTGTGCTCATGCTCCGATCGTGATAGAACCCGGCCCTCATCTGGCCGATGCATGTCGCGAGAAGTCGCTTCCGGTAGTTCAGAAATTCCTTGAGCAGGTGGTGCCGGGAGATTTGCCTCCCGGCCCGAAGGCGTTCCTGAGCTTCGAACTGTTCGAACACTTGCATGACCCGGCAGAATTCCTCGCGCGACTGAAGACGCTGATGGCTCCGGGCGATTTGTTCATATTCACCACGCTCTCGGGATGTGGCGTGGACATCCAGGCGCTTTGGGAAGATTCGAAATCCGTCAGCCCCCCCCATCACCTGAATTTCCTGAACCCGCGCTCGGTAGCCATTTTGCTGGCTCGTCTCGGATTCGACAGTCTTGAAGTCACAACACCGGGCAAGCTCGATATCGATATTCTTGTCAACAGTAGAACGCTGATCAAGGATCGCTTCTGGCGAACCTTCGTCGACTCGGCTTCCGAAGCGGAGAAGGCGCAATGGCAGGAAATGATCGCTGCTTCCGGGTGGAGCTCGCACATGATGGCCGTGTGTCGCAAGTCGTGAGGGAGCATGTCCAGAAGTCGGCGCTGGCGGTACGGCGAAAGCAATGACCGCAGCGCGCCGCCGGTAACAGTATTTACTTTGACGGAGGAGTCAGCATGAATATTCTCGCCCTCATACCCGCCCGGATGGGCAGCAGTCGTTTCCCCGGAAAGCCCATGGCCCCCATTCTCGGCAAGCCGATGATCGGGCATGTGTATGAACGTGTTGCAAGATCGCCGATGCTGGCCATGACGGCTGTTGCGACCTGTGACCAGGAAATCTTCGATTACATCGAGTCGATCGGCGGTGTCGCAGTCATGACCAGCGATACTTATGAGCGGGCGTCCGATCGTTGCGCTGAAGCCCTGACCAAGTTGGAGGACGCAAACAGGACTCGCTACGATATCGTCGTCATGGTTCAAGGCGACGAACCGATGACGCATCCGGATATGATTGCCGAAGCCGTACAGCCGATGCTGGACGATCCTGGTATTCAAGTAGTCAACTTGCTGGGCCGCATCAAGGATGTGGCCGAATTCGAGGACCGCAACTGCATCAAGGTGGTGTGCGACCTGGAGTCGAACGCGATGTATTTTTCCCGCGAGCCGATTCCAACCCGCTGCAAGGTGGAATCGATTCCCATGGGCAAACAGGTTTGCATCATCCCCTTCCGGCGCGACTATCTGCTTGAATACACCCGCCTGGCGCCTACCCCTCTGGAGGTCGCGGAATCTGTGGATATGATGCGGATTCTCGAGCACGGCATGAAAGTGCGCATGGCTCCCACCAAACATGACACGCAGGCGGTTGATACCCTTGAAGACCTGAAAAAGGTCGAACGGTTGATGCGGGATCTGGATGCCTGAGGCTGGGTTGGCGGCGGTAGCGAACAGGTCGCCGACATTGCTGATATGGGACGCAGAGGGATCGCCACCAGCGGGTAGCCGGCAGACCGTGCTCTGGCGTAGCGCCGGGGAAGGTGCTGCCCCCGACGCAGTTTCGATTCCACTGCTGGTGGAGGAGAACGCCGACATCCTCAGAAGGCGCTATCTTTCATGGATCCACGATGTCGGTGAAATGATCGTTGGTGGCCGGCGCCTGGTTGATCAGTTTCAGCTGCGGCCAGGATTCAGCTATTGGTGGATGACCTTGTTCGCCGAGAAGTGCAACTACAGCAAGTCGCCACACATCGAGGAGGCGATCCGGCTGATGGCCTTTGAGGACTGGGCGAAGCAGAGGCCATTCAGCAGTGTGATATTGGCTACAGCGAAAGCGGATCTCGCCGAGTGTGTCGGCTCTTGGTGCGAACGGTCGCACATTCCCTTCGAATGGCGCCGTACTGCAAGTGCGCAGGAGCAGTTGCCATGGCGCACGCATTTCTATCAAATTCTGCCGCATCCGTTACAGGCCGTGTCCTGGCTATGCCTCCATCTGATTCGCCGATGGCCGCTGAAGGGTGTCGGCCTTGCTGAATGGAGAGCTACCTGCGGCAGGACGACATTCGTTTCCTATCTGTTCAATCTGGTACCGAAGGCAGCCGAGGAAGGGCGATTCGAGAGCCGTTATTGGGCGCATCTGCCGGACGACATCTGGCGCGACGGCTGCAAGACCAACTGGCTTCACCTGTACCTGGAAGATGAACTGGTTCCGAACGCCCGCAACGCAGCCGATCTTGTGCGCAGATTCAATGCTATCGGCCAAGGCTTGCAGAACCACGTTACTCTGGATGCGTTTCTTGCACCCGGTATAGTCTTTCAGGCGCTGCGTGACTGGATGCGTGTCCTGTCGATGGGCCGGCGCCTGAGGCGGGCGCCGCCCCCGCCACCGGGAGGCACGATGGATCTGCGGCCCTTGTTTCGCGATGACTGGGCCCGTTCCTTTTCCGGTCAGGACGCGTTGGCCAATCTGCTTTACTGCAATCTGCTGGAATCGGCGTTTAAGTTCCTGCCAAGACAGGATGTCGGCGTATACCTGCAGGAAAATCAGGCTTGGGAATTCGCCCTCGTCAATGCATGGAAAGCGTCGGGTCACGGGCGGCTGCTAGGCGCGCCGCATTCAACCATCCGTTTCTGGGATCTGCGCTACTTTTTCGATCCTCGCAGCTACACGCGGACTGGTGCGAACCTGCTGCCCCTGCCAGACATGGTGGCGTTCAATGGCCCGGCGATGAGGGAAGCATGCCTGAGGGGAGACTATCCCGAAGAGTGCCTGACGGAAGTCGAAGCGTTGCGCTATCTCCATCTGGAGCGGGACGAGGGGGCAAGTAAACCGGTTTTGTCGCTGGCACAGGGGGCGCTGCGGGTTCTTGTCTTGGGTGAGTATCTGCCGGAAAACACTCACCGGCAAATGTGCCTTTTGGAACGGGCAGCTCAAGCCTTGCCGTCTGGATCGGTCTTCATGGTCAAACCCCATCCTGGCTGCCCGGTCCGCGCCGAAGATTACCCCGCACTCAAGCTCGAAATCACAATGGAGGCCCTGCCCCTGCTGCTGGGGCGCTGCGATGTCGCTTACACGAACAATATCACCACTGCGGCGGTCGACGCCTATTGTGCCGGCGTGCCGGTTGTTTCTATACTTGATCCACATAACCTCAATATGAGCCCGCTGCGGGGGCGAGAGGGTGTTTTGTTTGTCTCCCGGCCGGGGGAACTCGCCAGCGCCTTGCGTTCTGCTGCATCCGCACCGCGCCCGCCCGCAATGCCGCAGGAATTTTTTACATTGGACCCTGTCTTGCCAAGGTGGCGTAAACTACTGACAAGCCTGTCAGATCCCCGGATTTCCGTGAAAACAGCATCTACTGGATTGCAATGAAAAACTTTCGCAAGCGAATTTTGGTAACGGGTGGTGCCGGCTTTCTTGGATCCCACCTGTGCGATCGATTGATCGCAGATGGTCACGACGTACTCTGCCTGGATAACTTCTTTACCGGTACCAAGGACAATATCGCGCATCTGCTGAATAATCCCCATTTTGAAATCATCCGGCATGACGTGACATTTCCGCTCTATGTCGAGGTTGATGAAATCTACAATCTCG
>SXGU01517609.1_pt1 | contig 43668 bp, 35 predicted proteins | sample 3174531 | NCBI WGS metagenome assembly SXGU01 (sample SAMN11356863, study PRJNA531348) | freshwater metagenome | isolation source: freshwater sample F1-140 | place: China: Fuxian Lake, Yuxi | collected 2017-12-25 | reverse complement strand
TCAAACTTAATCTGCGCACACATCGCTGGGACTCCATTCCCAAAGGGCCTTTCCAAAACACACCCAATGAGAACGTCCCAGCGATCTTTTCCTCTACTTCTGCTTTGTTCAAAACCGTTGCGCTTGAGATGAGCGAGCGCCCGCAGACCTTGAAGATTGTAATATCGACGCGATTTATCTGCGCACTGACAAGGCTCTTGAGGATCACGTTCGCGTCTTTCATCGTTACTGAAGTGAGCGGGGGAGAGGAACCAAGTCGAGGCATGTTGCATCGGTTCAAAATCGCCAGGCGCGACCACGACTACGCAATCAATCTGCTCACGGCTTCGCCAAGCACATCGGTCAGAAGTAAGCTGCGTCCGGCGCAGCGTTCGCCAAACGTCTTGCGGAGCTTCAAGAGTTCTTGCGCCGCGCCGCTTCCAAGCGGCGGACGAAGGCGGAGTGTTCGCGCCGGGCCAGACCACGTTCCAGCGCGGTTCGAAGCCGATTCGTATCGCGAGCCAGCAGCGCCGTGATGTCGATCCACAGACCGGGGAATTCGCGTGAGCGGTTCATGCCCTCGCGATCCGGTCGGGGCGTCTCATCGGCCCCAACGGCCTTGTGCCGTTGGTGAAGCCGATGGTTCGCTAGTCGGTGTCGTCCCCAAACTCTCCCGTTCCTCCGCCGCAGGCGGAGGAACGGGAGAGTTTGGAACGGGTGGTTCCATGCTTGTTAGCACTCCATCGGCTTCACCATCCGGGCGAGCCGGATGGGGTCTTTCGATAGCTACGCGAAGATCTCCTGCACCACGTTCCCCGCGACGTCGGTCAGCCGGAAATCGCGGCCGGCGTGGCGGTAGGTCAGACGCTCGTGATCCAGGCCGAGCAGGTGCAGGATCGTCGCATGAAAGTCGTGGATGTGGACTTCGTTCGAGGCGACCAATTCCGGGCCGCGACGCATCCACTAGCCGTTGAGCTTTCGGAGCCACGTCGTACTGCAAGTGCTCCATCAACTGCCGAGCAAGTTTCTCGGTGTGTTTGATGAGATCCGGCAATGTGCGTGGCTCGTCCATCTCGCTGCCTCTGGCTTTTCGACGGCCTGCAATGGTGTTCGATCGCCAAAAAGATCAATGAGTGATTCCGTGAAAACTCAATGAAGAACAACTGCCCCCGGTTCTCGTGCAACGTGCGTCGTGCGCCCGAGCATGAAGAGTAGAAGAGCTTGACATTGAGAAATCGCGAAGGACTGACGTCGCCCCGTTCATCAAAAAATGGCTGGCTGGAAATTGAAACCACACGGTTTGGGAATCTGATTCGGCAGCGACACAGCCTCACCCAATCGTCGCCAATGGAGTGGTCTCTGATGTCTGACCTGCCTGAATCACCGGACCTCTGGTTGCATGTGGAAGGGGATGCCTTCTCGGTCTCTTGTCCCAAGCGGTTTCGCGAGCACATTCGGTTTTTTCCCGCCGATCGACTGATCGTCATCGACGAAGCGATCTTGCGCTGGGGCCTGTTCGTGGGAGCCGCGCAAGTCTGCCCGCTGCGGCTAGAGTCTTTGCCGGTGCATGCTCCGCAATTTGCCGCCCGATTCGACAAACATGGCCGCTTATGCCTGGTGGGATTCAGCAGCGAGGTCTTTCACAACGGCAAAGAGTTGTCGGAGCGCACGGTGTTGCTCCGCATCGACGACACCGTCATCTGCGATCCCTACTTTCTGCGCGTGGTCCCGCCACCCGATCCCACAGAGATGCAGCAAGGCATAGTCGAACAAATGCTGCCCGCGAATGCCGTCGCGTCAGACGTCCTCGACAACGAGACCGATTTCTTGCTCAACGTCCGCTGAGCGAACAATTCCGAAAGGGAGTTCCGGGTGATGGAGGATCTCTGGTTCGGGATTGGGATCAACGTGGGCGTGTCCGCTGCTTGCGGCTACGCGATCCGACAGTGGAGCCGTCAATGGTCGCTGTGCTGGGTGGACGTCGCGGGAGTGGTGCTGGCCGTCGCGCTGGTGTCGTACATCGCGTTTGTCTGGGATCACCCGTGGCTGGCGCGGTGGATGCCGTTTTCCAATTTGATTGTGCTGGGAAACTGGCTGCCGCTGTTCACCGCCGGGTTGATCGGCTTGACGTGTCGCCGGCTGCGAGGTCGTCCTCGATCTCGAACGATCGCCGTCGCAATGTTGACGGTCGTCGGACTGGGAGCATTGGTTCGGCCGCTGTTCGGAGTCGCTCCCACTTGCGAGAACCGTTGGGAAGGTGAGAGCTGCTTGCAATCCACGCCGCACACGTGCAGCGCGGCGTCGGCCGCGACCGCCTTGCGTCGGGTGGGAGTCGTGACCACCGAGGCCGAGATGGCGCGGTTGTGCCTGACTCGCGATGGGACTCACTGGATGGGCCTGTATCGCGGACTGAGCAAGAAGCTCTCTGCGCCGTGGCGAATCGAAATGCTCGGCCTCAAGAGCCTGGAGTCTCTGCGATCGGTGTCACAAAACGCACCGGCGATCCTCACGGTCGAACTGCCGCACGACGTGCCGGCCGGCTGGGAGTATCGCCAAGAGAGCGGCTGGTTGCCGGGTGTCTCGCACTCCGTGGTCTGCCTTGGCCCTGATGGCGAAAACCAATGGCGGATCGTCGATCCGGCCAACGGCATCGAACATTGGTCCACAAAAGATTTGCTCGTCCTCTGGCAAGGGAATGGAATGCGGCTGACGCGGTAAGGCTCGCGAAGACATCGGCCCGTAAAGTTGGTGAAAACGGATCACCGTCCGCCATGCGAGATCGGTCAAGCGCTCATGGATCAGGTTGATTTGTTCGTCCTCACCAAAAGCTCTCGCGAACCTCAACAACGCTTTACGATCGTCGCCGATACTTCTCGCGGAAGTGATTCAACGACGCCGACACAATCGCAGTTGTTCGGTGAAGTGAATCGAGTCGCGGCGGAGACGCGGCCTCCTAGGGAAGCTGCTCTCTGAGCACGTTGGAGACGTGGCTTTTGGCGGAGGATTCGCATGGCGATGGTTCGCTCGGTCTTCGTGAGTGATCTGCACCTCGGCTGCAAATACGCGAACGCACAAGCGCTGCTGGCGTTCTTGAAAGAACATGAGCCGGAGTACCTGTGCCTCGTCGGCGACATCATCGACGGCTGGCGATTGCGGCGCGGATGGTATTGGGACGACTCGTACAGCTTTCTCGTGCGACGCATCCTGGGAATGCTCAAGGGCGGCACGATCGTGCGGTACACGCCGGGGAATCACGACGAGTTCTTGCGTGACTTCATCGACAGTCTCGGCAGCGTGCAGATCGCGGACGAGTTCATTCACCACGCGGCCGACGGTCAGCGAATGCTGGTGATGCACGGCGATCAGTTCGACTCCGTGGTGCGACACGCGCGGTGGCTCTCGCTGCTGGGAGACGTGGGCTACAACGCACTGCTCCTGCTGAATCGCTGGTTCAATCTGGCCCGGCGCCGCTGCGGCTTCGGCTACTGGTCGCTGAGTTCGGCCATCAAACGACAAGTCAAACGGGCGACCAACTTCATCAGCGACTTCGAGGACGCCGTCACGCGACACGCCGCGTCAAAGGGTTGTGACTCGGTCCTCTGCGGGCACATTCACACGCCGATCATCTCGCAGCGAAATGGCGTGCGGTATCTCAATAGCGGCGACTGGGTCGAAAGCTGCACGGCGATCGTCGAGTACACCGACGGCACATTCGAGCTGATCCATCGGCCGGTGCATGGCGACACATTCCAACCCGCAACGGCAGACTCTGGCTTCTACGGCGAACCGATGTCGTTTGCGGAAATGTGGCCCAACGACTCAGGCGAGCCGGTGGGCGTCAGCCCCCGGACGATCGTTCGGAACTTGTCCGGGGCCTAACGGCCAATGGCACTGACTTTGGTCAGCCGGAACGCGCTAGCGTCCGGTTCGGTCACAAGCACTAACAACAAACCGGACGCTAGCGCGTTCCGGCTCACCAAACAAAAGAAAGGCAGAACCATGAAACTCAACGACTGGTGGCAAGGGCGAGTGTTCCAATTCGTGCATCAGCACAACCTGGTCTACAACACTTGTTGGGAAGACCCGCGACTGGATCGGACGGCATTGGAACTGTCGCCGAGCGACCGCGTGATGGTGATCACATCCGCCGGATGCAACCCGCTCGACTATGTGCTGTAAGAGCCAAAGCACGTCTTTGCGGTAGATATGAATCCCGCCCAGAACTCGCTGCTGGAGTTAAAGCTGGCGGCCATTCGCGAGCTGGAATACGACGATTTCTTCTCGATGTTCGGTCGCGGGCGGATCTCGAAGGTCCGCGGGTTGTATGCCGGCACGCTCCGGCCTGCGATGTCACCGGGCGCGCGAGAGTACTGGGATCGCCACATCGACTTCTTCTCCGGCGAGCGACGTCGTTCGTTCTATTTCCGGGGAAGTTCCGGTTGGTTCGCGTGGCTGGTGAATCGCTACATCGACCGGGTGGCCCGCGCGCGAGACAGCATCGAGGCGATCCTGCACGCCGGTTCGATCGAAGAGCAGCAGTCGATTTACGAGTCGCAACTGCGGCCGATCTTTTGGACCAAGTTCGTCCGCTGGCTGCTCGGTCGCGACGCGACGCTGTCGCTGGTTGGCGTGCCTCGCCCACAGCGGGAACAGGTGGAGAAGTCGTATGTCGGCGGCATCGCGAAGTTCGTTGAGGACAGCATTGAGACGGTCTTCACGCGACTCTCTCTGCAAGACAATTACTTCTGGCGCGTGTGTCTGACCGGTGAGTACTCGCCGACGTGCTGTCCCGAGTACTTGCGAGCAGACAACTTCCAGCGGCTGCGCGGAGGACTGGTGGATCGCGTCAGCACTCACACGGCATCGGTTACGCAGTTCTTGACCCAGCAGTCGCCGCTGATCTCGCGGTTCGTCTTGTTGGATCACATGGAATGGTTGAGTACCTCTCGGCAGCCCGCGCTCGCCCAGGAATGGCAGGCCATCGTGGATCACGCGACTCCCGATGCACGCATCCTGTGGCGCAGCGGCGGGCTGCTTACTGATTTCGTTGATCGTGTGCGAGTCCTTCACGATGGCCGCGAACGGGAGGTCGCCGAACTGTTGCGCTACCAGCGCGGCCTCGCCGACGACCTGCACGCTCGCGACCGAGTCCACAGCTACGGCAGTTTCCATATCGCTCACATGGCAACGTAGCCATCACGCTCCGCGTGATGAGCCGAATGCTTCACCAATCGTCTGTCACAGAAAGTCGTCGATCAACACTCGGCTCGTCACGCGGAGCGATGACGGCTACGTTCAAAAGGAGTTTCACATGACCGCCATCGCTGATCTTCGCACGTTGTGCCGACTCACTCTCGCCCCCGTGAGCGGCGGCAATCATGCCGAACGCATGGAGAGTTTCTATCAGCAGCAGGCGAGCGACTACGACTCATTCCGCGAACGGCTGCTGCCCGGCCGGCGCGAAATGGTGCAGCAACTTCCTCTCCACGAGGGCGCGGTGTGGGTCGATCTCGGCAGAGGCACCGGAGCGAACTTGGAGTTCGTCGCCGATCTTGTCCCGAAGCTCGGCAAAGTGTTCGTTGTGGACCTCGCACCGTCGCTGCTGGAGCAAACTCGGCAGCGCTGCGAGCGGCATGGTTGGTCAAACGTCGAAGTCATCACAGCCGACGCGACTCGGTTCGAGTTGCCGATCAAAGCGGATGTCGTCACCTGCTCGTACAGCCTGACGATGATTCCCGACTGGTTCGCGGCCGTCGATCGTGCCACCGAGATGCTCAAGTCAGGAGGCACTTTCGGAGCGGTCGATTTTTACGTCTCGCGCAAGCATCCGGAGGTCGGATACGCCAAGCATTCCTGGTTCACGCGGACGTTCTGGCCGACGTGGTTCGCGTTCGACAACGTGCATCTCCAGTCCGATCACGTCCGCTATTTGCACCGCCACTTCGAGTGCCGCCGATTCTTGGAAAATTACCACGCGATTGCCGTAGGTGCCGCTCGCCCGCGTGCCGTGGTATCTGTTCGTCGGCCGCAGGGCGTAAGCAGAGGGGCGGTTAGAAATCACATCGCCTCAAGCTCCCGCTGGAATTCATCAGGTCTCCGTATTCGCTTCACTTGTGTGGTCTAACGTGCCGCGGCAAGAGAGTTCATTCTTCGAAGAAGGAGACAGCCGCAATGAGTTCCGCCGGACAAAGTGTCGCTCCTGCTTTCCAAGACAACGAAGTACCGCGAATTCCGGAACACGCGCCATCGTATTTCTGGTTGTTATGCAGCTTCATCGGCACAGTGTCGGCGTACGACGCCTGGCTGGTCGTGCTGACAAAGTCGGAGGTCTTGCGGTTCGAGCAAAACCCCGTTTGCTGGCACCTGATCAAGCCTGAGCCGGAGTATCTCAGCCTGTTTCTGCCGGCGAAGGCAGCGTGAACAATCGCGGTCTTGGCGATCTTGTGCTGGCTTTACTCACGACGACGCTGGCACGCGTTGTCGGCTGCGAGTGGAGTGGCCGCCTACCAGTTCGGCCTGCGGCTCTATCTGCATACCTAGATCGTGAGCCGTTGGTGCTAGCCACGGGCTGCGGTGGATAACGTTTGACGGCGAATCGCCCGACGCTAGTGTGTTCGGCTCACAAAGCGTGAAGCCCGAGGCTAGCGCCAACGGCTCACTGACGATCAATTCTGGAACTGCTCGAAACGGGATCGCGCGGCGGTGTCCTTTACGAATGACAGGCGACGGCCGATCGGTGATCCCGAATGCTCCGGCTTGGCCGGCTCGCATCGCGGAGTCCAAATTCGATCGCGCGAACTTGGTCCAGCAGCCGAGCCAACAGGTACGGCTTGCGGAGGTAGCGAAACGCGCATGGGCTTTGCCTCAGCGCGGCGACGTGTTCCTCCGCCGTGTACCCGGTCCGAATCACAATCTGCCCGTATTGCGCCGTTCGGATTCCTCGCTCAGGTAATCGAGCAAGCCGTCGATGCCGCCCCAAGGCATGTCCACGGAAGCGACAATGGCAACCGGGGCTTCGTCACGCAGGATTTCCAAACATCGGAATAGACATTCGATCCCGCGCACCCGCGATAGCTGTTGGGCACTCGGCCGGGAATGTTCTGATTGCTCTCGTGAGCCGGCCGTGGCATTGAAGGACTACGAAAGATATCGATGGCTGTTTCGCAGGCTTTTAAGTTCGGTGAGCCAGCCGCGTCCCAGTTTCCCAATCTACTCTCAGACCAGACCAAGGTCTTGAACAAGGGGCTCTGATCAATTTGCGGTAAGACCATCGCGTGCCACAGCGTTTCCCGTTCGTCAAAGCCGAAGGGAATGACCGGCGTTCACGAAGATTGTTTGAAGCTTCCAAGCCAAGCCTGATGAAAATCTGGTGAAGAGTTTGTGATCGAGATCACCGATCAAAGAGCTCAGTGACCGATCAGTCCGCCGAACTGCCGCACCGCTTCATAGACGACCGTGTTCACCGTACTCGCGAGGTTCAAGCTGCGGACCACTTCATTCATCGGCAGCTTGAGATTATTTGCGAGGTGCGCATTGCGGATCGACTCCGGCAACCCGCGTGTCTCACTACCGAACAGCAGGATGTCACCGCGCTGAAAGTCCGCGTCCCACACCAGCCGAGTTGCGAACTTCGTGAGACACCAGACGCGCCGATCCGGCAGTCGCTCTCGGACCTCCTCCCACGAATCGACCGCTTCCCAATCGAGATGCTGCCAGTAATCCATACCGGCTCGCCGCAGATGTTTTTCATCCAGCCGAAAGCCCAGCGGCCGGATCAGCCACAACTTGGCCCCGACGGCGACACATGTGCGTCCAATGTTCCCCGTGTTCTGTGGGATGTCCGGCTGATAGAGGACGACGTGCAATAACGGTTCTGGTTTTGTCATGACGAGAGGAGTTGTCTCGATGCGAACTTCACTCAGCAACTGAGACGAAGCCTGGGCAGCGACGAAATCCGTACCGCGACCGTCAGGGAGCGGCCGGCGATGGCCGCTCCCTGACGGTCGCGGTACGGCAGGCGTTTCATCAATGACCACATGGGGCCTACACCGCCCGTTGGCGGATGTCTTTTAAGCTGTCGATTTGAGATAGGTGACCGTTCTCGAAAACCGTTTGGAGCAGATCAGGAAATCCGGAAGCATCGGACGCACGCACCGTTCGAATGTGACCATTCGCGTCACAAATCAGTTTCAATCGTCCGGCCTTCGACGATTTCCCGCCGTCGGTCACCGGACGTTTGAAGACATCCCGCTCCTGATCACCGACGACCACCGACGAGCACTTGAACGCAAATCGTTGCGTGTCGCGGTTCAGTTTCTGAAGCAAGCCGCCCCCCGAACCGAACGCGATGTTGTCCGCCGACCAGCCGGCTTCTTTCATCGCCGACAGGATCTTGCCAAGCATCGCGAAGTCGATCCCGTCTCCTTGGATGACTCGCACCTTCGGATGGAGCACTTTGAAACCGCGGGCATTGTTCGTTGTGCCGAACGCCTCGCCGAGTCGTCGCAGGACTTCGACCACGATCGCCGGTGGATCACCGGAATCGGGCCGCACGACCAGCACGCCGTCGCGAGCTAAGACCGCATCTTTCAACGTGCCGCCCCAGTAGTCGCTGCACGCTCGAAAGATGTTGAAGCTGTCGCTGACGCACGCGACCAACCCGGTCGGATATTGCGTCAGCATGTTTCGCATCGCGTCGAGTTCCCGCTCTTCGCCCCAACTGGTGATCGTGCTGTGCTCGGCCGCCGGGATGCTGAAGCCGGCCATCTCGCAGCCGTAAAACTGCCTCGCGAGCAGCAAGCCGGGAATCGTGTCGGTCCCCTGAAAGTTGACGAGATGCGCCGCTCCGCCAAGTGCCGCTTGCTCCGGGCACGTCACGCCTCGGAAGCCGAAATCGTGCAGCTTGAAGTCGATCAAATTTGGATCGCCGGTCTCGCGCAGGAAGCGCAGCAGCACTTGCTTCATCGCTCGGCTTTGAGTCGCCACGGTGCTCGGATACCAAACTTGAACGAGCAACGTCTCCAGTCAGTTCGTCAGCCAATACGCTTCGTCGTCGGTGTTTTCGACAGTCATCAGCACGTTGCTTTCGGGAACGATCGTCCCTTCAGGGACCGCTTTGATGACGATCGGCAATCGCCCGCTATGCTTGTCGAGGATGTGCTGCCATCCCGCTGGGTTGAAGACATCGCTGCCGAAGTGCTGCCGAAACAGCGACTCGGCCGCGTCGATCTTCTCGGCCGTGACGACCTCACCGGCCAAGTACCGTTCGAGGAAGTATCGCAGCCCAAAGAAGCAGACCTCCGGATAGGTACTGCCTGAGCGGGACTCGAAGTACGAATAGACTCGCCGAGTCCCCGGCGGGTACTGCTTGAAATGCGAGACTTTGTAGCTGTCCGTCAGCCAGCAGATGTTGTTGAGCCAGTCTTGCATGTGAAAGTCCAAGCCTTAGTCTGCGTACCGTACCGCGACCGTCAGGGAGCGACCCGCGTCGATCCAAGCTGGCCGCTTGCTGACGGTCGCGGTACGGATTCGTTACTCCTATTCGTCAATCCGTCGCCAACAGTAAGTGCCCGCCTGATCTTCCTCAACGAAAGCGAAGTCCATGAAAGCGCCAGCCATCTTTCAACGCCTGTCGATTCTCGCTCTCGTTTCAGTGTTCTCGTTCTTTGCGGCGATCGCGGAAGACCAAAAGCCCGATAGCGCCGACAAAGATTTCTCGGCCGAGCTACCTCGCATCGCGCCGAAGACGCCCGATGATGCCGTGAAGTCGTTTCGGCTCAAGAGCGGCTTCCACATCGAATTGGTCGCCAGCGAGCCGCTGATCCGCTCGCCGATGGCGATGGACTTCGACGAGTTTGGCCGAGCGTTCGTCGTCGAACTTCCCGAATACAACCAGTACGGCAGTATAAAACCGCACGGCAAAGGGGCAATCAAACTGCTGGAGGACACGAACGGCGATGGCCGCTACGACAAAGCGACGGTCTATGTGGACGATCTCAACTATCCGACAGCCGTCGCCTGCTGGGACGGCGGCGTCCTGGTCGGCGTCGCGCCGGACATTCTCTTCTGCAAAGACACAGATGGAGACGGCAAGGCCGATGTTCGCAAGAAGCTCTTCACCGGCTTCGGCATGGATAAGGCCGGCGAAGGGATGCTCAATTCGTTTCGCTGGCGGATCGACAATCGGTTTCATATTCCGACGGGATTGGATGGGGGAGAGGTCACAAGTGTTGGCGAGCCGGAGGGCGTTAGCCCCCGGACGACTCCGAATGCTCCGGCGGCAAACAGTCCGGGGGCTGAAGCCGCCCGGTTCGCCAAAGATCGTGTGATCAACGTCCGCGGCCAACATCTGCTTCTCGACCCGCGAGCGATGACCATCACCGCCACCAGCGGCGGCGGCCAGCACGGCATGAGCCTGGACGATTGGAGCCAGCGAGCCTTCGTCTGCGGCAACAGCGAGCCAGTACATCTCGTCATGTACGACGGGCAATACCTCGCGCGGAATCCGTATCTGCAAGCTCCCGCCGCCGCGATCAATATCGCACCGGAGGGAAAATTCACCAAGCTGATGCGAATCAGCGATGTCGAACCCTGGCGAGTGCTGCGGACTCGGTTGCGAAAGAAGGGAATCATCCCCGGCTCGGACGAAGGGGGCGCACCGTCCGGGTTCTTCACCGGAGCGACCGGCATCACCGTCTATCGCGGCGATGCGTGGCCGGCCGAGTATCGCGGTCAACTCTTCGTCGGCGAAGTCGCGAACAATCTTGTCTATCGCGCACGGCTCGAACCCAACGGCGTCGGCATGACCGCTCACCGAGCCGACACCGAGGCCGAGTTCCTCGCATCGACCTACAACTGGTTCCGCCCCGTGCAGTTCGCGAACGCTCCCGACGGGACGCTGTATGTGATCGACATGTATCGCGAGCTGATCGAAGGAGCGGCGTTCCTCGCTCCGCAGATTCTGAAACACATGGACGCCAGCGCCGGGGCGGACAAAGGCCGCATCTATCGCATTGCCCCCGATGGATTCCAATTCAAGCCCGCGCCGCGACTCGGCGACTTGCCGACAGCCGAATTGGTCAAACTCTTCGAACATCCGAACGCATGGCATCGCGACACCGCGTCGCGTTTGATCTATCAACGGCAGGATCGGGCCGCGATCGAACCGCTCCGACAGATGGCGACGACATCGAAGTCCCCTCTCGCGCGAGTGATGGCGATGTACTCGTTGCATGGCCTGTCGGCGCTGGAGCCGTCAGGCGTCGTTACCGCGCTCAGGCGAGCCGAAGGGCGTCAGCCCTCGGACGATTCGCGAGCGGCGAACGATGTCCGGGGGCTAACGCCCGCCGGCTCGCCGGAAGAGCGGCTGCATTTGCTCCGTCTCTCGGAATCGTTCACCGATCACGCTGACGTTCGAGAGGCGATACTGCCTCTCGCAAACGATTCCGACTTACGAGTCCGCTACCATGCCGCCTTCACAATCGGAGCTTTCAACGGCGACGCGGCGACGCAGACGCTGAAGAAGCTTGCCGCGAGAGACGGTGCGGATACATGGATGCAATTGGCCATCCTGAGTTCGGTGGGAAATCGCCGTGGTGAGTTCTTGGCCGCGCTGTTGTCTGATCGTGAGGCCCGCAAGACCGCTCACGTCCGAACGCTGCTGAGCACGCTCGCGTCTCAAATCGGAGCCGCGAATGCGAAGGACGATCTCGCGCTGTTCGTGAGGCAGCTCGACAGTCTCGCGGCGGATGAGAAACCGCTCGCCGAAGAGCTCGTGAAGAGTCTGGTCAGCAAACAACCGGCAGCCCGCGAATTATTGACCGGAGTGATCGGAGGCAAAGCGACCGAGATTCTCAACGCGATGATTCGCGACGCTCAGGTCATCGCACGCGATGAGAAGAAAACGCCGGCCGATCGAGCGGCGGCCGTGCGGACGCTCGCCACTGCCAGTCTCACTGAATTGAAAACGCTCTTCGCCGAATTGCTGCAGTCGCGTCAGCCTCAGCCGGTGCAAGCGTCGGTGCTGGAAACGCTCGCGAGATTCGACAGTTCCGAAGTCCCGTCGCTGGTGTTGACCGCGTGGCCGTCACAGACACCGCAGTTGCGGGCGACTGCGATTGAGACGCTGTTTGCTCGGCAAGCGTGGATCGTCGCGTTTCTGGATGCCGTCGAGAAACAAACGGTGGCTCGTGGTGATCTCGATCCCGCTCGCGTTGTGTTGCTTCAGAAACACAACGATGCGGAGATTCGGGCTCGCGCCACGAAACTCTTCGCCGGAGTGTCGCTTACCCGGCGGCAAGATGTGGTCGATGCGTATCAAAAGGCTCTGGAACTGAAGGGAGACGCTGATCGCGGCCGCACGCACTTCCGCAAGACCTGCGCGGCGTGTCACAAGTTGGAAGGCTTCGGTGAGTCGATCGGTGCTGAACTCAACGCAATCCGCGATCGAGGGACCGCTGCGGTGTTGCTCAACATTCTTGATCCGAACCGTGAGGTGAAGCCGCAGTTCCTGAACTACGTCGTGCTCCTCGACAGCGGCCGCACGTTGACTGGCATGATCGCCGCCGAAACGGCCAACAGCCTCACGCTCCGCAAAGCGGACAACACCAATGAAACGATCCTGCGAGTCAACATCGACGAGCTCAAGAGCACCGGCCTGTCGTTCATGCCGGAAGGCTTGGAAAAGCAACTCGATGTCGCCGCGATGGCGGATGTGCTGGCGTACTTGAACGCCAGTAAATGATTCATCGGTGGGGCTCTCTGGGCCATTGAAGCGTCTGCCATTGAAGCGTCTGCCATTGAAGCGTCTGCCATTGAAGCGTCTGCCAGTGAAGCGTCTGCCAGTGAGGAAGTGATCTCCATGACTTCAAAACCAAGCCGGCGTTCGGCGACTCCGCATGTCTTCATCTCATCGACGATCGAGGATTTGGAGCCGTATCGCGCTGCGGCCAAGGAGGCGGTCATCGCCGCCCAGATGTTGCCGGTGATGTCGGACCACTTTCCCGCCGGGGCCGAACCGGCGCTCGGGGTGTGTCTCGGCAAGGTCTCTCAGACCGATGTGCTGATTGTGCTGGTCGCGCATCGTTACGGCTGGCGGCCGAAGGATCAGTCGAAGAAGCACAAACCTCGCAAGAGCATCACCTGGTTGGAATGCCTGCAAGCGGCTGAGGTCGACAAGCGCGTCGTCCTGGCATTTTTCATCGGTCAGAAAGGGAACTGGCCTGCCGAATTCAAGGAGGAGTATCGTCTGGCGAAAGCGGCGGTCGAACGTAAGGTGCCGCCGGAACTGACAACCGACGTGACCGAAGCGCTCGACGGACTCGATGGTTCAAGCGTGGCTCAACGGACGCGGCATTCGCAAGGCGGTCGAGTCACCCTACGAGCTGCAATCGGAGATCGGCAAGGCCTTGCAAGCGTGGCGTGAGAAACACTCAGAGTTCAACGCCCCTGCCGAGCAGCCGGGTGAAGCCAGCACTCCTGAGAAGTATCTGCGCCAGATGTTGGAATCGACGTCGTTCATCGACATCCGCGGGCTGGCGGTTGGCAGCGGCAAGGCTCATCGCTTTCTGATTGAGGACTTATACATCGCGCTCAAGAGCCGCATGGGAATCCGCGATCCGGACGAAGCGACCAAAGATAAACCGCGCCGCCGGAAATCGAGCAAGGGGAACGAGAAGTCTGACGCGGCTCTAGAAGGGATGTTGCGCGAGTCCGGCGAGGTGCCGCTGCAAGCGGCGCTGGCCGAGCGGCGGTTGGTGGTCATCGGCGATCCGGGAGCGGGGAAGACGACGTTTTTGCGGCGCATCGCCGCCGCGTTGTGTGAGACCGAATTGGGGACCGTCCCGCAGGCGGCACAGACAAGGTTGGGGATCGCTGACAAGACCTTTCCGATCTTTCTGCGGTGCGCGACGCTGGCGAATCACATTGCCGCTCATCGAGGGCAACCGGGGACGCCGGCCGATCCGGCCTCTCCCGCGTGGCTGGCTCATTGTCTGGCGGCGACGAGTCGCGAGAACGGCACGTGGCTTGATGAGACCTTCTTTCAGCGACAGTTGGAGGCGGGGCGTTGCACGGTGTTGCTCGATGGTTTGGACGAAGCACCGGATCGGGCGCAACGAGATGCGTTATCGCTGTTGTCCGAGAACTTGTCGCGTGTGTTTGATGGTTGCCGGTTTGTGGTGACCAGCCGGCCGCCGGCGTACACCGGGACGACGGTGTTGCCACAGTTTGCTCATGTCGAGATTGCCCCGCTTTCGGACGCGGCCGTTGATACGTTCTTGGGGCACTGGTGCCAGCACTTGTACGGCGGCGACACGCCGCAAGCGAAGGAGCACTGTCGCGAGCTGCTCGAATCGTTGCATGCCCGGCCGGAGATACGGCGAGTGGCTCACAACCCGGTGATGCTCACCGCACTGGCGGTGGTTCACTGGAACGAGCGGCGGATGCCGGAGCAGCGGGCCGAGTTGTACGAGTCGGTCATCACTTGGCTGTCCCGTTCACGTGAAGATCGCCCCTGCCGCGAGAAGCCGGAGCGGACGGTGACGCTGCTGCAAGAGCTGGCCCTGGCGATGCAGAACCATCCTCAGGGACGTCAGACGCAGGTGCCGAAGCACTGGGGGGCCGAGCAACTCGCTCCGCACTTCGGGCCGAAGAAACCGACGGCGAAAAGCCTCGCCGACGCCGAAGCATTCTTGACCGCCGAGGAACTCGATAGCGGTATCGTGGTGGCGTTGGGGAACGACATCCGCTTCTGGCATCTGCAATTCCAAGAGTTTCTCGCCGCGAAAGAAATTGCCGGACGTCCCGATGCGGAGCAGGCGAGGATCCTCGGCGGGAAGGTTCCCAAGCTGTACCGACCCGAATGGCGCGAGGTGATCCTGCTGCTGGCCGGAGCATTACACAAGCAGGGCGAGGCGAAGGTGGACGGCTTCGTCACGCAGGTGTTGGAGAGCATCGGGAAGTCCCCTGATCTGGCGGCCGAGGCACGTTGTGCGGGGTTGTTGGGGGCGATGTTTCACGACTTGAAGCCGGTGGGCTATGCACCGCACGAACCGCGATACGACGCGCTGTTGCATCGCGTGATGGCGATCTTCGATCGCGAGCGTTCGCAGACGGTCGACATCCGCGTGCGGATCGCGGCGGCCGAGGCGCTGGGACAAGTCGGCGATCCCCGTTTGGAATTCGATCATCCCCAGCGATGGATCACGATTCCCGCCGGCAAGTTTTGGATGGTCTCGCAGAAGACCGACAAGACGCAGCCGAACTTCGACCAGGAGATGTATGACGACGAAGGCCCCGTCCGCGAAGTGACGTTGCCGGAGTTTCAGCTCGCTCGCTTTCCCGTGCCGGTCGGTGAGTTTACCCGCTTCGTCGAGGACGAGGGCTACACCAAGGAACGGTTCTGGACGGCAGCGGGTGGCTTTGGCCAATTCACGGAACCGTCTGACTGGACGCCGCAGCTCGAACATGGCAACCGTCCGGTGGTCAGCGCCAGTTGGTACGAAGCGATGGCCTATTGCCAGTGGGCTAGAGTTCGCTTGCCGACCGAAGCGGAATGGGAACGTGCGGCGCGCGGCACGAACGGAAGACGGTATCCCTGGGGCCAGGAATCTGCGGACGAGACGCGGGTGAACTTCAATGGCAACATCAATGCGCCCACGCCGGTTGGGATCTATCCGCTCGGCGCGATGCCGGAAGGGATCGAAGACATGGCGGGCCATGTCTTCCGCGCCGCAGACGGCGGTCGAGCGAGGAAAAATTCCCACTGGCGAGGTCATCTTTAAGTCCGCTTCGTGCGAGTTGCAGATGCCGTCGCTCCATTCCCCCTTCCACGGATAGGCTCGGTCATCGCCGCCCCGTGCGGCGGCTTCCCATTCACGTTCGGTCGGCAAGCGGATCTGACCCGCAGCGCATTCGCGGCTGGCCCAAGTGCAAAAGGCGTACGCCTCCCACCACGACACGCCGACCACCGGTTGCGTCTCTCCCTTCCACTTCGCGTCTTGCCAAAGTGCCGGTTCGACGATGCGGTTTTCCAAACGCCACTTCCAGCCGTCGGGATGCCAGAGGTTCTCCGTGTCGTAGCCCTTCGCCTTCACGAAGAGTTCGAACTGCTCGTTGGTGACGGGGTACTTCGACAATCGAAACGGCTGCTCGAAAGTCTTCGTCTCGTCCGGCAACGCCGCGTTCGGCAAAACGCTCGCGTATTCCTCCGCCAGCTTTTGATCGCCGACGCGATACGTCCGCGCCGGCACCTCGACGAACGCCGCCGGAACGCGCACGTCTTTCGCCACACGCCGATCGCCGATGCGGCCCAGCATCCGCGCCAACTCGGCTCGCGATTTTACTTCGATCTCCTGCGCGATCGCCGACAGACAGACCGCGCGAAATCGGTCCAGCAAATCCTCCTGCAACTCCAGCTTCTGGTCCCGCAAAATCGCCAAGGCATCGGCGATCGTCAGCAGCAGTCCGCGTGACGGGGCGACGTTCGCCAAGTCGATTGCGGCCAACATCTTTTCCAGCAGCAACTTCCCCGCCTGCCAACCAGGACTTGCCACTCGCCGCGCAAACAAAAATTTCAGCGTCGGCCGCCAGTTGGCTTGCTCGGCACGCTGCCGAAAGACCGCCAGCAGCTTCTCCTTGCCGTCATGTAGTTTGGCCAATTGCTCGGTTGCCAGGAACTCTTGGAACGACAAATGAAAGAAGCGTGCCTTCTCATTCGCCGACGGAGACAACAAGCCGCTGTGCGACAGCAAGTCTTCGCGAGCTTCGATCTGATCGCGAAACTCCGATTCGGACTCGGGATTGAGCTTCATGTACGACTTGAGGATGTGGTCGAGTTCGGCAAAGGCGATGACCGGCTGCGGTGCCGAGCGGTTCGGATCGTGCGGCTCCCCCGTGTGCATCCCCAACGCCACTGCCGCCAACCGCGCACGAACCCATTCGATCACTTTGCGGTCTCGCGAATACCGGCTATGTAACGCCGTCTTGACGATGCGGTGGTACAAGTCGTGAATGTCTTTGGGAAGCTGCTTCCCTTCGCTGTAGATGACGCAGATCGCGGTCAGCAACAACGGATTGGCCGCTCGCGTCTTTGGCAAGGCGACAAACCACCGCATGGTCAGCAAGTCCTGCAACACGTTGGGCAGCGGGTCCAGTTTTGCCTCAGCGACTCCGGCCCGTTCCAGCGCGCGGATTTGATCGGGTTCCAGTCCGTAAGGCCGGCTGGTGACGAGCAGCCGATTGTGCAGTCCGCGCTTCGACCAGTCCGCGGCGATCGCGTTCACACCCGCCAGCAACGCTTCACGCGGAGACCACGCTTCGGCACCGCTCCCTTCGGTCAGCGCCAATTCATCCACGCCGTCGAAGATCAACAGCAACGAACCGGCGGCCCAATGCGGCGCGACATCGCTCCAGCTCAATCCTTGTTGCGGCGACTTCTCCAGATAACCGCGAACGGCGATTTGCAGTTGCTCGGCCGTCAGCGACCGACGACCAGCCGCGGCCGGCAGCGATTCGCGAAAGTCACGCAGCGTCACCAAAACCGGCAACCGATCGCGCAACGGCTCGGGCAACGTCTCACGATATTCGTCGACATCCTCCACCTCGAACACCGGCCGCGCTCCCGCCACCGACAACCAGGCGACCCAGCGGCAAAACGTGCTCTTCCCCGATCCCGGATCGCCGGCAACATACAGCGACCGCTCTCCCAACACGTCAAGCAGCAATCGCGGCTTCGCAGCCTCGGCTCCCTCCTCGCCAGCCATCGTCAGCGGAGTTCGATCCGGTTTCTTGGGCTTGGCTTTGTCCTTCTTTTTGGACTTGTCTGCCCCCTTCGCGTGCAGCGATTCCCGCTGCGTCTCGTCGTCAAACCGGCTGCTGGTCAGCGGCGGCACATAGACCTGTTGCAAACCGATCGACTGCACTTCGTCCGACTCAAATCCCAACAGCGTGATGTCATCGCACTCGCGCGTCAGCCATTGCAGGTAGCCTGGCGGAATCACACGCGGCCCGGCCGTCAGATCCAAAACCTCCGCCGTCGGGTTGTTCATCCGCCGAGCCACCTCCGTCACCAAATCGACCAACGGCTGTCCGTGATCGGCGTACTCGATGACCGTGATCTTGTACTTCTCCCACAACTCCCGCGCTCGATCATCGCCATGCTTCAGCAGCGCGTAGCTGGGACGCAGTTGGCCGTCGAACATCTTCAGCACGCTGGCCAGCGCGTCCATGACATACTCGTCTTCCAAGCCGAAGCCGACGAACAGCAGAGGATGATTGGTCAACAAGTTTCGCAACTGCAATCGCGCGGCGGCGAGCGGATGTTTGTCGTCGGCGGCATGGCGATACAGCGGTTCGTACTGCTTTGGCGCGAGAATCAGGCTGTCGGGATCGTCGATGTGCCCATGCAAATGCCAGACGAACGGCCGAGGTTCTGGCTCCGACGTGGGGAACAAATCGGCGAGGTTCGCGCGCTGCGAATTCGTCGCGACCTTCGACGCGGAATTGGACCAAAACAACACACGGTCGTAATTCGTGGTCACGATCAACTTCGGCCGCAGCGACCATAACGCATTGGGCAACGCTAGGTCGGCATCAACGGGCAACTCTGGCGGAAAGGCTGCCTGCATCGTCTCGCGGAAATGCGCCAAGCCAAGTTCGTCCAGCGCGACGTCGGCGGCTTTGTTGAGCTGTTCCATTTCAACGAACAACTGCACGATCTTGGCGGACTTCGCTTTCTTTTCGTCGTCCAATCGTTTGGCCAGCTTGGCGAGCAATTCGTTCCAGGTCGGAGACACTCTCCGCTGCACGGCCAAGCTGACGCCCGAACCGATAAACGGCACGACTTGCCGCGAGTGGAGTTGTCGAATCAACGTGAGAGGAATCTCCGGCACTGCCGCCATGTGAGGTGTCGTCATCGTCCGGCCGACCTTGGAAAGTGTCGTGGTGGATCAAAGAGCCAGCGTGCTCAACCTATCGGACCCCTGCGAACGATGCCAGTTGCCGATGATCCGTCTTTCCTCGTGGGTCAGATTCCTCCACAGGATGCCTCACACTTCCGGCAACACCCACGGCTTCCGCCATTCGGTGCGGCCGCGGAGTGCGTTTGCTTCGGCATCGCCGACGAAGGTCTCGGTCGCGGTGTCGAGCGTCAGCTTGCGGCCGACTCGCGCGGAGATGTTGCCGGAGTGACACAGCACCGATGCCGGATGGCCGATCGTTTCCAGATCGCAGTACGGCTTCGCTCGTGACTTGATGCAGTCGATGAAGTTTTGAACGTGCGGGCCTTCGTGGCTGTCTCCCTCGCCTTTTGCGAGCACTTGGCCTCCCTTGTCGTAAGCCGCCCATCGCGTGTTGCCGAGCACGATGTAACCCTGATCGCCGAACAACGCCGAGCCTTCTGATTCGCTAAGATAGTTGTACGGTGCCCACACACGCATCTCGTAGGTCAGCAGCTTGGGATGCTTGCCGTCTTTGACATTGCCGGAACCGAACTCGTAGTTCACCTGCATTGTGTCCGGGAACTCTTGAGCGTCGTTGAAGTACCACTTGCCGCCGTTCGCGAAGATCGACGTCGGCAAGCCGAGCGGTTCGTCCTTCTGTACCTCACATGCTGCCGCCAGCACCGCGACCGCCATGTCCAAGCGATGCACACCATCGTTGCCGAGATCACCCGTGCCGTAGTCGTAGAGCCAACGCCAGCGGCCATGAAAACGATTGATGTTGAACGGCCGCTTCGGAGCGGGCCCCATCCACATCTCGTAATCGACTCCCTCTGGCGGAGTGCCGTCTGGCGGAAAGCCAATCGGTCCTTGCTTGGAACTCTCCCACGCTTTGGCCACGACACAGCGACCAAGCTTCCCGGTCTTCACGAATTCAATCGCCGACTGCATCCGCGTGGTCGAACGGTGCTGCGACCCCATTTGCACGACGCGTTTGTGCTTCCGCATTGCCGCAACCATCCGCATACCTTCGATGATGTTGTGGCTGTCCGGCTTCTCGACATACACGTCCTTGCCGTTCTGACACGCCAGGATCGTCGGGATCGCGTGCCAATGATCCGGCGTCCCGATGACGATCGCGTCGATCGACTTGTCGTCGATCAGCCTCCGAAAGTCTGACTCGCCGCGCGGCTTCTTCCCCTGCAACTTCTCGGCGGAATCCAGTCCTTTCGGCAACTTGTTTGAGTCAATGTCCGCGATCGCCACAATCTCCACGGACTTGTTCGACGCAAACGAGGCAATCAGCGACGCCGCTCGCCCAGCCGACCCCATGACCCCGACCCGCACCCGCTCACTGGCCTGAGCCTTCGCGACTTGATCCAAGTGTGACAACAACACACCCGAAGCCACGGCGACGGACGATTTCTGCAAAAACGAACGACGAGATTGCGAAGTCATGGCTGATCCTTTCACGACGAGGAAAGACGCCGACGCCAGTAACCAGGCTTTCGACTGAGATGCGTGACAGCGACGATGAGAATACGATCGGAGTAGCTCTTGAAAATCACTCCGTAGGGAAACTTGCGAACCAAACGCATTCGAGTTCCGTGGTCGTGGATAAACCCCGTTTCTGAATGCTCGACAATTTCGGCTTCGATCTGCTGAACCAAGCGGTGAAGCCTTTTGCCGAGTCCGGTTTGAAGAGATTCACAATAGCACGCTGCGTCAGCAAGTTCTTCGAGCGCGTCGGGGTGATATTCCACCGGAATCATGATCGCATCCGTCGGCGAACTTCGGCATGGACTTCAGCGGATGGAATGCTGGTGACTTTTCCGGATTCGTAATCTGTAAGTCGATTGCCAACCTCTGCCGACCAAGCCTCGGCGATTTCAGGTGAAGCAAAACAGTCAACGCTTTCCACAAGACGTTCGCCCAGAAACAACCGCTCATTGGGAGGCAACGTCAGCAGTTGTGTGGCCATTGATTCGAGTTCAGATTGAGTCATCGCGATTTGACCTCTGTAAGTTATTTCGCTGCCAGCGGGATTTCAGGGCTGGTCGGCTCTGGCTGGCGTTTTAGCAGTTCGCTGAGTTGGAACGAGAAGTATTTTTGCTCGGCGGCGGGCTTCTTGTCTTTCGTCGCGTTGGCGACCCAGAGCTTCGTGGATTTTGGCTCGAACAAGACGTTGTGCAGGTTGGACTTCATGGCGACGGGGCGCGACATCAACTCAATGGCGGACTCGGCGGTGAATTGGCCGTGGCCGGTTTGGGCACGCTCGACCAGTTTCTTGTAGCGGTCGCCAGCGGAGAGTAGGACGCAGTCCTTCACGGCGGTCGGCAGCAGCGGGTGTGACTCCCCTTGTTTGACGAGCGAGAATTCTTTGAAGGACGCCTCCATGCCGACCGCTTCGTTCGTTTTGCCGTCGGCGACGACGTAGAAGTATTGGCAGGTGCGGCGATTGTCTCGGAAGATGCTGATGGCGGTTTCCAGGTCTTTCCCCTTTTCGAGCACTTCCCGGACGAGAAACGCCATTGGCACTCCGGCCCAGAGGCCCAGTCCGCCGCCCCCCATTTCGCCGACGCTGACGTGTTCGGCGTTCATCCCCGTGACCGAGCCGATGAAGCCGGCGTAGGTGACGTTGACGAACGGGATGCCTCCGTCCGGTTCGGCAACGATCAGCACGGCATGCTCTTGCAGGTTCCAGTCGATGGCGTAGTCGAGCACTCGGCCGTGATACAGCGTGCCGTCTTTCGTGGCCGAATTCGCGATCGCGAAACCGCTGCAATGAAATAACTCTGGCAGGAAGTTGCCGGCCCGCGCGTCGGCGACCGTCATGCCGGAACCTTCGGCAAGTCCTTCCAATTCCTCGAAGTACTTCTTGGGGACATACGGCTCTTGGATGCCGACGATCATGTCGATCCCCTGCCGCGGCTTGAGTTTCAGCGGACCGACTTCAACCAGGGTCTTCTGCCCTTCCACTTCGAGGATGTTGTGCATGTTCGAGCGGACTTTGTCCCGAAGCAGAGCCCCGTGTTGGAAGCCCATCTCGCGCGGCGTGCCTTTCAGGTGTAGCACTGGGTAGCCATCAACCAGCTCCAACCATCCTTTCCCGCATCGGGCGATCGTCTGGGCTGGCAGGCGTTCCGTCAAAAGCAAACAGACCACGCTGAAGAACGCCACACGAAAAGCACGCAGGACTCGTGGAGATGGCATCGTGGACCCCTAACGAGAGAAAGTGGAAGAGCGGGAATCGGCTGAATGGGTCGCGAGATTATCGCGGTCCGGTGAGACCTTCCAGGTTGTTCTGGCGAATCTGTGACAGATGCAGTTCGGCTTCGCGGTCGGCAAAGCGGTTTCAGTTCGTTGACGGTGGAAAAGCAAGAGCCGTATCATCTTCGGCTCACGCGACGGGCGAAGTGCCGGTCGCTCGAGTTTCGACCGCCGGAAGTTCTTCTTGGCGGATTTGATCACTTCGGCAGCCTCCAACGGATGTTTGAAACCCTCGGCAAGCTGGTATCACGTACGTGGCCGCTATTGCTGGTCGCCTGGCTGGCCGTTTTAGTGGGCTTGAAGTGGGTGGCCCCTGCGTGGAAAGACGTCGCGGCCGATGGTGAGTTCGCGTTCCTGCCGAAAGATTCCCCCAGCCGCGTCGCCGAGGATTTATTCCGGAACGGTTGGGACGAGCCGCTGGCCAGCAATGTCGTGATCGTCGTAAGACGCACACCGGCAGGGCTTCTGGAAAGTGACAAAGCCTTTATCAACGATGTCTTACAGAAAGAGCTGGAAGCCATCGCCGACAAGGATCGCGAAGCGAGAATTCGACAGAAACAAGTATTACTGAAATCCAAATCGTCGCCCGAGATCTCCGAGGAATCCACCGCCAGCGAAGAGAAATACATCACCATTCGCACGCTGTCCGACAAGTCGGTCGGTCGCCTCCTGAACAGTGAAGACAAGCAGGCGTCGCTGGTTCTGATCGAGTTGCCGACCGAGTTTTTGGATGCTCGCAATAAGCCGCTGATCCAGGAGATCGAAAAACTCATCGGCAAAATCGATCGCCACGGAAAACGCCAGGCAGGGGAACTGCATTCCGAGGGTCGGCCGCCGACCGAGCGAATTCCGCCCGGATTGGATTTAGCCTTGAGCGGTTCCGCCACGGTCGGACGCGACATGATTCTGGCGGCGGAAGAAAGTTCGAGCCGAACCGAGCTCTGGACGGTCGGCCTGGTCTTGCTCTTGTTGGCTCTGATTTACCGCGCTCCTCTGATGGCGTTCATCCCCTTGATGACCGTGGCGGTCGCGACCGAGATCTCGCTGGCATTGCTGGCCTGTCTGGCCAAACAGGGGGTGCTCGACCTCTTCGCTGGGATTGAAGTCTACGTGAAGGTGCTCAGCTACGGGGCCGGCGTCGATTACTGCTTGTTCCTGATCGCTCGGTACAAGGAAGAATTGGATGAGGGGGCGACGCTGGACCAAGCCGTGGCGAACTCACTGGAAAAGGTCGGACACGCTCTCGTCGCCAGTGCCGGGACGGTGATTTGCGGCATCTTCATGATGTACTTTGCCCAATTTGGCAAGTTCAGCCAGGCGGGAATCGCGATCACAGTGGGCTTGGTCATCGTGCTGATGGCCGCGTTGACCTTCGCCCCCTCCTTAATGCGGCTGGCTCGGCAATGGGCCTTCTGGCCGCGGGTCGCCCACGCCAGTTTGTCGAGCACCGCCGGTTGGGTCTCGACCACGTCGCTGTGGTCTCGGCTCTTTGAACGCCAATGGGGACAGGTCGCCTGGAATCAGGTCAGCGGAATGGTGCGCCGTCGCCCTGGAGTGGTGCTGTTGGTGAGCGTCCTGCTGATGTCGCCGTTTGCCTGGGTTGGAGTCCAATTTCGCGGACATCTGAGCTACGGGTTGCTCAGCGAACTGCCCCGCGACACCGCAAGTGTCATGGGGGCGGAAGCGGTGGCGAAGCATTATCCCAAAGGGATCGCCGGGCCGATCACCGTGCTGATTCAGTCGGATCGCGAATCGTTTCTCAACGAGGACGACGAACTGCTCTCGGACAACGCAAATCAGCTCATCCAAACATTGGCCGGGCAGCTTCGTGACCAGCAGGATCGCCTGCAGCTTGCAGATGTGCGGACGGTATTGCATCCGTTTGGGGGCGGCTTATCGACGATCGCCAACGACGATGCCGCGAGCCGGCGAAATTCATCCGAAATCCAACTGGCGAGTGGTTCGAGTCCACTCGGCGGGATCAAAGCTCGGCATGCTCAAAAGCGAATGCAGCAGCACTACGTCAGCTCGCAGGGAGAATTGGCTGGCAAAGTCTTGCGCGTCGATTTGGTTCTGCAAGAGGATCCGTTTGCCCGCAACAGCATCGCCCAGTTTGAGTCGATCCGCCGCTCGATCGAGACTTCCGTTCCCGCCGGACTCAAAGTCTTCGCGCTGGGGCCGACCGCCAGCATCCGCGATCTCAAAATCGTGACCGATGGCGATCAGATTCGAATCAATTCTTTGGTGTTGGTGGGAGTTTTCCTGATCCTGATCGTTTTGCTCTCGCACACGTCGGTCGGAAAACTCATCGGGGCCATCGCGACACAGGGAGACACGTCCGCGGTTCTGCGTGAACTCGTGAGCCGCTTCTCCATCACGGTGTATCTGATCGTCAGCGTCTTCTTCAGCTACCTGGTGACGTTAGGAATCACCTTCGCTGTGTTCTGGGCGATGGATCCTTCTGGCTTTGGAGGTCTGGACTGGAAGGTGCCCATGTTCCTGTTCACGATCCTGATCGCGGTGGGCGAAGACTACAACATCTTCCTGATGACGCGCATCGACGAAGAGCAACAAATTCATGGCCCGACCAACGGCGTCATCTCCGCGTTGCAAAAGACCGGCAGCATCATTTCCAGTTGCGGCATCATCATGGCCGGCACGTTTTGTTCGCTGCTGGCGGGTTCGCTGGTTGGTCTGCACCAACTAGGGTTCGCCTTGGCGTTTGGCGTGCTCTTGGACACGTTTGTGGTTCGTCCCATCCTCGTGCCGGCGTTTCTGGTTCTGCTGCATGAAGGCCGCTTGACCAGTTGGAACCGTTTATTGGCTCGTGCCGAGGTCGCGTTGCCCGCGACCGCCGAGCCAACACCCTCGTTGGAAGTCAGAGGCAAATAATGCTGCCATCGTTCAGGTGTGCTGGGTTCTTGGTTCTCTTCGCCCTGACGGTGGTTAGCCAATCGGCGGTTGCTCAAGAGTCCGTGCCGGGCTGGCACTCCAATTTGGACGACGCTCGCAAAGTGGCCGAATCGACGGGCAAGCCGTTGTTCATCACGTTCCGCTGCGTCCGTTGACCGGAGTGCTGGCAGTGGGATGGGCAGGTTGCTCAGGAAGATCCCGAACTCCGTCAGGCTCGCGCTGATTTCGTTTGCGTGCGCGTGACCTCGATGAACCGTGTCGACATCGCGCGCTTCGAGTTCGACTACGACACCACTTGGGCGGCGTTTGTCACCGACTCGAAACTGCGGATCTACAGCCGCTTCGGAGGACGCGACGAGCACGAACCAGACGCGCGGCTGAGCAAAGCCTCGCTGCTGCAAACACTGCGTGAGTCGCTCGCCGCCCATAAGACGACGGTCGAGCGTACTGCCGCCGGCGCATCAACGGAGCTCAAAGACGAGGAGTCACTTTGGCATCCCGAACCGAAAACTTCTCAGACACCACTCGACATTCCGCTGCTGCGAAAGGGACATCAAGGCTGCGTCCACTGCCATCAAGTTCGCGAATACAGCTTGTTGCAGGCGTATCACGACGGCCGCTTCAGCCGCGAGTTGCTGTTCTCGTATCCGTTGCCGGAATCGCTCGGCATTGAGTTCGACCGCGCCCACGGACATCGCGTGGCTCGCGTGCAGGACGATTTGCCGGCGGCCGGGCACCTCAAACCGGGCGATGTGGTGACTCGCTGTGAGGATGTGCCGATCCGATCGGAATTCGATCTGCGCTGGGCACTGCAACGACTGCCGGCCACTCGCGACCGTGTGAAGCTGAGCGTCGGCGGGGCAGGGGGGCGCGAAGTGGAACTCGCGCTACCATCCAACTGGCGGCAATCAGAATTGAGCTGGCGAAAATCCTCACGCAGCGTCCCCGCCGATTGGGGCTTCCGCGGAGCCACGCTCGCCAAGTTTGAACGCCGCGAAGCCGGACTTCCGGAAACAGGATTGGCGATCATGATCCTGTCGGTCAAACCGCGCGGACTGACTCAATCGCTCGGCCTCCAAAAAGGAGACGTGATCACCGCACTCTCAGGCGACTCACGCGAACGAACGCTCGATCGACTGCGATCCGACATGCTGCGCCGCTTCGCTCCCGGCGACGAAATCCAACTGACCTTGCGCCGCGGTGGGGAAACCTTGGAGCTCAAGGGGAAGTTTCCCGCATGGTTCACCGAAGAGAACTCGGTCCCCTGAGCGAGCCGTCACCCCGCTTGCCTGAGAGCCTCAAGACTACGCCAAATCAGTTCGGGATCGCACGCCCGTGCGGATCGACGCCGGGGCGGTCGAGATCTTGATCCAGTTCGGCGAGCAAAGCGGGATCGAGGAAGTGTTCGACCTGCTCGGCGCTCTCGTGGAATCGGCCAGTGCCGAGCACGAAGTGTTTCGCCAAGAACGATTCCCACAGGCGATGCGAGCGGACCAAGGTTCGCGCGGCTTCTCTGCCAGCGTCCGTGAGTTGCACGTCCGAACCGGAACCAATCAACCACCGTCGGCGGAGCAGCACCCAAGTGGCGAGTCGCGTCAGCCACGATTGCGTCGTGAGGGAACGAAGCCAAGCCGCCCGCTCGGTCGCCAACGAAACATCAGCGGAGGCCGCAGCGGATTCCTCGAAGCGATACAGTCCGCCGAGCACGTCTTCGCTGGCGATTCGCAGCCTGAGCAGCAGTCGATGCCAGACTCGGCTGACGAGCCCGTACTTTGGTCCGAGCAACATCGCCGAAACAAACAGGAATCCGGCGGCGGCGGCCATCATGCCGGCCGTGCTTGCGTCATGCACGTCGGGGATGCCGACGCTCTCTGCGATCATCGTCGGCAGCGTCAGCGCCGAAACATGGCCGAGCACCGAACTCAGTGCGGCGATTAACAAGCTCAGCCCGATCATCCTCGGAAGTCGATCGGTCAGCAGATATGCCGTTGCCGGAGGAATGATGAGCATCGCGATCACCAAGATGCTGCCGACGCTCTCGAATGCGGCCACCAACGTCATCGCCGTCACGCCCATCAAGCCGTAATGCATCACATGCGCTGGGATGCCCTGCGTCGTCGCCAGCGCCGGGTCGAAGGCGCTCAGGCGAAGTTCTTTGAACAACATCACGGTGAGCAGCAAGTTGATGACCAGCACGACGCCAGTGACGAAGACGGCGCGCGGAATCCCGGAAGCACCAACCGTTTCCAACGGAGCCATTTCAATCGCACCGTACAACACGCAATCGGGGTCGATGTGAACGTCATCCGCGACCGCTCGAATCAGCAGCAACCCCAGCGCGAACAACGACGTAAACACGACTCCCAGCGCGGCACTGCTTTCCACGTTGCCGAACTTCTGCAATGACTCCGTCATCCAGGCGGATAACACGCCGACGATGGCGGCTCCCAAGCACATCGCCACATGCCGCACTGACAATTCCGTTGCCGGGCTGATGACGTTCGCCTCGACCAGCCAATGCGATACGAAGAACGCGGCAACAATTCCCAACAACGATGTGTGACTGATCGCATCCCCCATCAAGCTCTGTCGCCGCAGCAGGAGAAAGCACCCCGGCAGTGCGCACGCCATCGCGGCCAACGCCCCGATCAGGATGATCCAGGTGTCGAGCGAAGTCCAAGTTTGAAGGGGGGCGAAAAGGGACATTGGGCGTTTAGGTTTAATTGATCGCCGCACCCGCGATCGGGTGCGGACTGGGTGGAATCCCCTGAGGCAAATGACTGTCGAGCTGTCGCTCCAAATCCGCAAGTTGTTGCGGATCGAGCACATGCTCGATCCCATCCGCACCTCGATCCACGAGTCGCGGATCGAGGTCGGTTTGAGTGAGCAAGTAAATCTCCCAGAGACGATGGCGTCTCACAGCATCACGAGCTTCGGCTGCTCCGCGCAGAGTGAGTTGGTATCCACCCGTGGAATTCGTCTCCAATAAACGCTCGCGCACAGCGGACGAGACCAGCTTTTGAAAACGTCCGGAAGGCCATTGCCGCATCGCCAGCAATTCGAGGTCGTCGATCTCGTACTTGGTCAGCGACTCTTGCGTTGTTTCACGGGAGCCATGAATTGGCTCGAGGAGTTCGTAACATGCCCGCAGTAGATCACTGCGGCCAATGCGTTGCTCGAATTGATGCTGCAAGCTCCACTTCGGCCAGAGGCCCCTTTCCTTGCCGAAGACGAGGCTCACCACGAACAACCCCGCGCCGGACAGCACAATGACTGCTCCGGCGGCGAGCTTCGGAAACGCGGCACTGAGTACGACGCCTCCCGCACAACTCACCCCTCCGATCGCCGCGGCCAGCCACGACATCACCTTCAAGTCGTTGGTCCAAAACCGCGCAGCCGTTGGTGGGATCAACAGCAAAGCTACGACCAGCAACAGGCCAACGCTCTGCAAACCGATTAACGTGACAGTGACCGCCATCAACGTTAGCAGCCAATCGAGCAGCATCGTGCGATAGCCTCGCGCGGCGGCGAACTCTTCGTCGAAGCAGAGCAACGAAAACTCCTTGAACACGCCGCAACAAAGCATCGCGATGACTACCGACACGACTCCGATCAGCCAAACGTCGGAAGCGACCATCGACGCGGCCTTGCCGAAAATAAAGTTCGACAGCCCCGCCGCATTCCCTGTCTTGGTTCGCTGCACGACGGTGAACAGCGCCATGCCCAGACCAAAGAACAAACCCAGCACAATCGCCAACGCGGCGTCTTCTTTGATTCGCGTCCAGCGTCGAATCGCCAATGTCATTGCCATGCCGAGCAACCCGGAAGCGAACGCTCCGAAGAGCAAGACGCTCGTGGATCGACCGCTGCCCGGAGCCAACCGCTCCGCCAGCAGAAAGGCGACCGCGATTCCCGGCAGCGCCGCATGGCTCACCACGTCGGCAGCTAAGGCTCGCTTGCGCAGTACCAAGAATGTTCCAACCAGTCCACCGCTGATGCCCAGCATGGTTGTTCCACCCAACACCACTCGCGTGTTGTAGTCACGCAACGAAATCGCGCGAGCGAACAACTCCCACAGCGAATCGACGGCAAGTAGCGATGAGTCGCACATCAGCGGCTCCTTGGCTGAGCCATCTTCTCGCCGAGTTGATCGAGCAACGCCAACTTGCCGCCATAGGTCTTGCGCAAGTTGTCTGGCGTAAAGACGTCCGCTGTTGGGCCGGCCGCGATCAAACGCATGTTGAGCAGCACGACTTCATCAAAGTATTCGTGAACCGTCTGCAGATCGTGATGCACGGCGATCACCGTCTTTCCGGACTCGCGGAGCTGCCGCAGGATGTCCACGATCGCCCGTTCGGTGGCGGCATCGACTCCCGCAAACGGCTCGTCCATGAAATACAGGTTCGCGTTCTGGGCCAACGCGCGAGCCAGAAAGACTCGCTGCTGCTGCCCCCCCGAAAGCTGATTGATTTGTCGATTCGCGAAATCCACCATGCCGACGCGGTCCAACGCCTGCTTCGCCGCCTCGCGATACTTCCGAGAAACCGGCCTCAGCCAACCGATCTTGCGATACATCCCCATCGCCACGACATCGAGCGCGGATACTGGAAAGTCCCAATCGACGCTCGTCCTTTGTGGCACATAGCCGACGCGATGTCGCTGTTGCCCATACGGTTCTCCGAAGAACAGCACTTGGCCCGCCGCACGCGGCACCAGATCCAGCGCCGCTTTGATGAGCGTCGTTTTACCCGAGCCGTTCGGTCCGACAATCGCAATCAACTTCCCGCTGGGAGCTTGATAGTCGATGTTCCACAGCACCGGCCGCCGGTGATACGCGACCGTGACGTCTTCAATCAGAATGGGAGACGCAGATTCAACGGCATCAATTGCGACCATTCGAGTTGGCGGTTCTTGCATCGCCTCTTGATCGACGACTGGGGACTCGTTCATTTCTCGTCCTTCCCCACTCCGTCGGTCGTTGCGTCAGGCTCGATGCGCAGCCCGGCTTGTTCCGTCGATCGGAATCCTCCTTCGGGAACCTGTCCACCCAGCGCGCGAGCAATCGTCGTGGCGTTGTGGTCAATCATTCCAATATAGGTTCCCTCGTAGGTGCCGGCCGCCCCCATCGCATCGGAGAACAGTTCGCCGCCGACTTTGACTTTCCAGCCGCGCTTTCCGGCCCCTTCGATGACCGCGCGCAGACTCTGGTCTGAAACGCTGCTCTCCACAAAGATCGCTCCGATCTTCCGCTCGACCAGGAAATCGACCAGCGCGTTCACGTCAGCGACGCCCGCTTCAGACTCCGTCGAGATGCCTTGCACCGATTTGACCTCCATACCGTATGCGCGAGCGAAATAACCGAACGCATCATGCGCTGTCACCAGCACTCGCTGCTGTTCGGGAATCGACGCGATGCTGGTCCGGACGTAAGCGTCCAATTTGCTGAGCCGACTCTTGTAGAGATCCGCGCGAGCCACATAGGTCGCGGCGTGATCGGGATCAAAATCGCAAATCGACTTGGTCGCGAACTCCATGCACTGACTCCACAGCGTTACGTCCATCCAAACGTGCGGATCGAAATGCCCCTCAAACTCCGGCGGCTTGCGGAGCGTTGCCGGGGCGAGCGATTCCGCGACGGCGACAACCTTCTTGCCCTTCTGCCGAATCTTCTTCAGCGACTCTTCCATGCGTCCTTCGAGCATCAAGCCGCCATAAAAAATGATGTCCGTCTTCGCATCATCGAGTTGCTTCACATCCTCGCGAGTCGGCTTGTAGAGGTGCGGATCGACTCCCTCACTGAGCAATCCAATCACCTCACACTGTTCGCCGGCCACTTCCCGAACGATGTCCGTCACCATCCCGACGGTGGTGACAATCCGAGGTCGTCGACCTTCTTGAACGCCGTCTTTATTGATTGTTGAATTGCTGGAGGGCTCGTCAGAGCGGCCACAACCAGCAATAGTCAGCAGGCCGATCATTAGCCAGGACGGGAAGTTAAGAATTGCAGTTGGCATGGGATGAGTGGCCCAAAAAGACTTGTTGTGCGATAAAACTTTATATTTTGATAAATCAAAATACTGCGATGCAAAGATTTGGTCAACACTGATGACGAATGGAGGTCCGTTCGCTCGCCGATGGGAAAGGTGGCAAACTTGGTTGGAATTCCGGCAAAAGTGGCCCGGTCACTACACGATCAGAAAGTTCGATTCACGGAGTAACTCGTCGATTCTTTAGGCTGCGGAATCTTCCAGTTCGGCTTTGTAGATAGAAGCTCAAAACGGGATCGCTCCCTCGCCATCGGATTTGTGGCTGAGCGTCTGATACAGCTTCATCTGTTCTTTCACGAACGGCCCGGATTCCGTCTTCTCCGAGATGAAGCGAACCGAGCCGTCCCCAATCAGGAAGTGAGTGCCTCCGATGTGGCGGCTGGAGAAGCCGGCTTCGGACGTATTGATCTCGTGGCCGTGGCTGCAATCGGTGACTTGATCCGTTTCAAAATCGTTGCCACGGACTCCCATCCAGATCGCGGCTCCGCCGATGAAAGATCGCTCGCCTGCCAGGAACGTGTTCGAGGTTCCGTCGATGACATCGCGGAATCGGACAATGCTGTTGAGGTATGCCATGCCATCCGTCTTCAGCGGTGTCGGCAACTGCCCTGGCCAGAATTCCGCGAGACCGTTCTCAACGAAGCGCGGCGGAGCGACCGGGCCGAAGTTCATCGAATAGTTCAGCGTCCCGAACTGGCCGCGCTGAGCATTGATGCCGTCTGATGGATCCTCTGGGCAGCGATATGCTGGAATGTTAGTCTGAAACAATTCGAGCGGTTCCGCTCGTTGGTTTTGAAAATCCAGCCGTTGATGAAGCTGTGCCTGCTCCATGAACGGCAGGATGAAAACCGACCAGCCGAATCGAGTCTGCGGTCCCGGCTGTGGATGATGCTGAGTCCAACCTGGTGGGAGCCCATTGTACGTGTCGTGATAATTGTGAAACGCCAAGCCAAGCTGTTTCATGTTGTTCTTGCACTGAGCCTGCCTCCCCGCATCTCGCGAATGCTGCACCGCCGGCAGCAGCAACGCCGACACGACCGCGATCAGGCAGATCACAACGAGCAATTCAATCAACGTAAAGCCGCGTGCGTAACGTGGACTGGGCATCTGCGTGTCCTCGATAAGGCATCATTTCTATTTGCGTTCATCGTCCGCCCGCCGTTTTTGAACTCCAGAAGAGCTGGCGAAAAATAAAGGCGGCCGGTTTCGAGTAGTTCTCGAAAAGAGGGAACTTGCGATTTAGAACTCGGCAATTGTATTGCCATCAGCTCGATGGCTCAGTTTTTGGTAGGTCTTCATCTGTTGTTGTTCGCCGGGTCCGGATTCGATCTTCTCGGACAGGAAACGAACCACTCCGTCGCAGAACAAAAAATTCGCGCCACCAGCGTGGCGGCTGGAAAAGCATGCCTCTCCAGAATTGATCTCATGGCCGGGGCTGCAATCGGTGACTTGGTCGGTTTCAAATTCGTTGCCGCGAACTCCCATCCAAATCGCTGCACCGCTGGTTGCCGAACGCTCGCCCGCCAGCAGCGTGTTGGATGTCCCATCGCGAATGTCGCGGATCGCGACGCGGCTATTGAGAAACGCCAAACCGTTCGTCTCCGTGAGCGTAGGAGGCTGGCCTGGCCAAAACTCCGTGAGACCGTCGGCCATCCAACGAAGTGGCGCGACAGGGCCGAAGTTCATCGAGTAATTCATCGTTCCGAATTCACCGCGCTGCGAGTTGGTGTCCGGCGTCGGATCTTCCGGGCAGCGATAGACTGGCAGCCGCGTTTGAAACAGATTCAACGGCTCGGCTCGCTGAGTTCCAAAATTGAGCTGCTTGTAAAGGTGTGCTTGATCGGCATAGGGCGAAACAAAGATCGCCCAGCCGAAGCGAGTTTCCGGACCTGGCTGCGGGTGGTGCTGAGTCCATCCCGGCGGAAAAACTCGATGAGCATCATGATAGTTGTGCAGAGCCAGCCCGAATTGCTTCAGATGATTCTGACATTGAGCCTTTCGCGCTTCGTCCCGCGAATGCTGGATCGCCGGGAGGTATAACGCGCTCAACACGGCAATCAAGGCGATGACGACGAGCAACTCGATGAGCGTAAAGCCGCGTCGGTGAGTCATAAGCCAGTTCTCCTGAAAGCTGATTTGGCGAGCAGGGCGGCGTCAGCCCCGGACGTGTGATCCAGCGAACGAGGTCCGGGGGCTGGCGCCGCTCGGCTTACCTGCGGATTACGGAGCCAACCGCCACTGATCGCCGAAGCGTTCAAACGTAATCTTTTCATGTCCCGCCGCCGCGAACTGGCCGGCGGCCGGAAGTGGCTTCGTCAGATTCAAGGCAACCGCTCGACGAGCCGGCGTCGTGTTGTCGGGGAGTCGCCACGATCCCTCGACGAGTTGCAGTTTGAAGATTCGTTCCGGCGTCGTCACCGATTGAGTCTTGGTGATCTCGATGGTTGTTCCTGGCAGTCTAAACTCAGCCGTGTCTTTCGTTGCCGAAAGTGTCGGCGTCAGCTTTTGAATCGCCTTGACGTCGGTCGCCATTTGCTCGAGCAACTTCGGATTATCCTTCAATCGCTGCGTCAGCGCCGCTCGGCGCGAGTCGGCGTCTGGGTGACGTAGTTCGCCGGCTGGGAACATGTTCTTCACGAACTCATCCACATCTTTCTTTTCGAGCGTCTCTTCGGCCTTGCGAAGCACAGTCGCGAGATCGTTGCCGAAACCAACCAGCTTCACGTCCTTCACGGCAGGTTCTTTGAATTCCGGTGGTTTAGGAGTGTCTCCTTCTTCGGGAGTCAGAATGAACTCGGCCACTGATTGCGAGCGATCAAACTTGGGTGTTGCCTTGGCCGCTTTACGCAGTCGAGCCCGGATGCCATCCAGGATCTCCGGTTGCTGTTTGAGTCGATCAGCCGTCTGTTCGACCAAATTGGCCTGCCGCAATTGTCGGAGTTGTTCCGTCGGAAAGTAGTATTCGAGAAACCCGCGCGTGTCCCCGTCATCCAGCCGCTTGATCGCGTCCGCCAGTGCGGCACGGACTTGAGCCTCAGGCGTCTTCGCCGCTTCAGCCGGCTTCTGAGCATTCGCTCGGTCCGGCAGAAGCGCGAACAGGAGCAACGACGTGAAAACAGCGAACAACCAACCCCGTGCAAGGCGTGACATGAGGGAGTTCCTTTTTGCGGAAGCGAAGTGACGGGGGGTAGCTTGTTCAGGGTGACTCGGCTTGGCAAGCGAATGAAAGAGTGGGCTTGGCGTTCATCTCGCGAGAGCGTGCGGCTATACCTCGCTCTCTTAGGCGAGCGGGGCGGCGTCAGCCCCCGGTTTCGAGGCGAATGCACCGGTGGGCTGACGCCACTCCGCTCGCCTGGTTGATTGAGATGATTGATAAGTCGCGTCACGAAAGGATTGCTCATGCGTCGGACAATTTTGGGTCTTAGTTTGAGTTTAGCACTGGCCATCGCGTTCGTCTCTTTTTCACGAGCCGAAGTGGCTCCGGAAGTGAAGACGCGATTGACGGAGGATCTGAAATACCTCGCGTCGGATGAACTCGAAGGTCGCGGAGTCGGGACGAATGGTCTCAACATGGCGGCTGATTTCGTTTCGAAGGCGTTTCGCGAAGCGGGGCTCGACATCACCAAGGCCGGCGGCGATCCATATCAAGAATTCTCGATGACGACCGGAGCGAAGCTCGGTTCGCCGAACTCACTGAAACTGGTCGGGCCAGAGGGCAAGACGATTGAACTGGCGATCGACAAGGATTTTCAGGTCGGCTCGTTTGGGGCCAGCGGGACATTCAATGCGGAAATCGTCTTCGGCGGATACGCGATCGACTCGAAGGAGGACAAGTTTCAAGAGCTGGAAGGGATCGACGTCAAAGGGAAAGTCGTGATCGTGATTCGTAAGACGCCACGCCAGACGGACGCTCACGGCTCGTTCGCCGCCCAGCATGGCGGCACGTCGCGGTTCGCGGATTTGCGAGCAAAAGTCAGCAACGTCGCCGGCAAAGGGGCGGCCGCGATTCTGTTTGTGAATGATCCCTATTCCAGCCGCAAAGAAACGGACGCCGGCAAGCAGCGGATCAAAGATGTCGCCGAGCCGGTTGTTGATCTGGCGGCGGCGCTGCTCGCGGCTGATGCCGCCAACGAAGCGGCGGTGAAGGAAGCTCGCACGAAGTTGACCGAGGCGATCGACAAGGTGCGCAAGCAGCGCGAGGACGAGGCTAAGGCGAATCGCGATCAGCTCATGAAGTTCGGCTACGGCGGCTACAACCAAGGCCAGCAGTTGCCGATCTTTCACATCACGCAAGCGGTCGCGGACGAGCTGTTGAAAGCCTCGCTGAAGAAATCGCTGACGGATCTGGAAGCCGAGATCGAGAAAGACCTCAAACCACGCAGTGCCGTGTTGCCCGGATGGAAGGCGGAAGGTCAGGCGTCGGTCGAACTCGTGAAGGCCGAGGTCAAGAACGTCGTCGGCGTGATTGAAGGGGAGGGGCCGCTCGCCGATGAAACGGTCGTGGTCGGCGCGCACTACGACCATGTCGGCTTCGGCGGAGCGAATTCGCTCTCTCCGAATGTCAAAGAGGTTCACAACGGAGCGGACGACAATGGCTCCGGGACCGTCACGCTGATCGAGTTGGCTCGGCGATTTGGAGCTCGCAAAGAGAAGCTTAAACGACGGCTTGTGTTCATTGCTTTCACCGCCGAAGAGCTGGGACTGATCGGCTCCGACAAGTACTGCAAGGAGCCGATTTATCCGCTCGACAAGACGGTCGCGATGATCAATATGGATATGGTCGGACGGCTCAAGGAAAACAAGCTGATCATCTACGGCACCGGCACGTCGCCACACTGGAAGGCGGAACTGGAGAAGGTCAATGGCCCTCACAAATTCGAGATGATGCTCAAGCCGGAAGGCTTCGGCCCCAGCGATCAATCATCGTTCTACGCGAAGAAGATACCGGTGCTGCACTTCTTCACGGGGACGCATCCCGAATATCACCGGCCAGGCGACGATTGGAACCTCATCAACTACGACGGCATGGCCCGCATCGCCGACATGGTCGAGCAAGTGGTGCTCGACACCGTGCAGACGGAAGAAAAACCACAATACGTCGAAGTTAAAGGCCAAGCCAACCCGAACGCCGACACACGCGCCGGCAGCCGACCCTACTTCGGCTCGATCCCGGACTTCGGCAACGAGACTCCCGGCTATGCGCTCTCCGGCGTCGCCCCCGGCAGCCCGGCCGACCTTGGAGGACTTAAGGGAGGCGACGTGATCGTCGAATTCGCCAAGCAAAAAATCAGCGGCTTGGATGACTTCGACCTTGCCCTAAGAAAGTTCAAAGCGGGCGAAGAAGTCGAGATCATCGTGCTCCGGAAGGGCGAACGAGTGACGGTGAAGGTCAAGCTGGGGCAGCCGAAGTAGCCAAGCCACGCAGTGATTCGGGCTTGTTGAATTTCTCCGCCACTTGGGCTTGTCCCAGTGGTTCCCGCGCTTCTGCACTACATAAAACCCCGAAAAAGTTGGTAGTACAGAAGCGCGGGGACCACCGGGATGAACCCGGTGGCGGAGAAATTCAACAAGCCCATTCGGCTACGGTGTCAGCACGATTCGCTGATTGGCCGCAACATCTTTCTTTGTCAGCTTCCCTTTGCCGTGCGGGAATTCGATCTCCAGATCGACCCGCTCGGCCTTGCCGAGGCCAAAGTGAGCGATTGCTTCCTGGCCGGAGCAATAGCCGTAGCCGATGCTGATCTCTCGCGAGGCAATGCGCGACCCGGCGTTCGACTGGCCTGACGGATAGACATGAATCTTGGTGCCAATGCCCATGCGATTGACCCCGGCTTTGCCTTCGATGCTCACCTGCAACCAGTTGCCGCCGGGAGTCTCGTTGCGAAGCAGCAGCGAGCGCGATTCGATCCACCAGTTGGGCAAGAACATGTCGAGCTTGCCGTCATGGTCGAAGTCGCTGGTTGCGCAGGGGGCCATATAGATGATCTTTTTTACCTCCAGAATCTTCGTGAACAACTTGCCGGAACTGCGCTGCTTGCGATCCTCCTCATCGGGGAAGTCGTTGATCGCCCAAACCTCTTCTTTGAATCGAGGCAGGCCGTCGCTCACGCCAAGGTTTTTGTAGATCAACGGATGCGGCTGCCCGTCTTTGAATTTGACGATGCTCACAAGGATGTCCGGCCAGCCGTCGTTATCAAAATCTTGAAGCTCGACGTGCGGAGCCTTCATCAACAGCGGTCCCAGGCCGGCCGCTTCCGTGATGTCTTCAAAGGATGCCTCGCCATTTTTAACGCCGCGATTCAGATAGAGCCGAATCGGGATCGGCGTGATCCACGGTAGCTTGAAGTGATGGCCGATGACGATGTCGGGCAGGCCGTCCCGATTCACGTCCACGACGCACGCGCCGGCGGGAGTGTCCTCGCCTTTCGCGTTTGCCCATCGCAAGACGTCGGTGACGCCGGTCGCCTCGCGAAACTTTCCTTTTTGGTCGTTCAAGTACAGCCGATGCTCCCCCGCGCCGCTGGTGAGAAAAATGTCGGGCCAAGTGTCGCCGTTCATGTCGGCCGCCAGACAACATAAGCCGCCGAAGCCCAGCGGCAGTCCGACCTTCTCCGAAACATTCTCAAACCGATGCCCACCCAGATTGCGATACAGCACCGGGCCAACCTTCACCTTCGGCGAGTAGTATTGCTCGCACGTCAGCAGATCGAGCAGTCCGTCGCCGTCGTAATCGAGCGCCGAGACGCCGCGTCCTTCATAAAGGGGAGGGCAGGTGCCGCTCTCTTTTGAGATGTCCGTGAACCGCCCGCCACCGTCATTGCGGAAGAAATAATTCGGAACCTGAAAGAGCGGATCCCCTTTCTTTGAGCCGTGAGAGCAGACGGAGACATACAAGTCCAACCGCCCACTGTTGGTGAAGTCGGCGAACAACGCACCGCTCCCCATTCCGGTCGTCTGCAGATGCTCCTGCGAATCGAGCCGAAATTTTCCCTTCTCATTTTTCAGGAGCATCCCAGGCTTCGACCCGGCGTTGTGAAACGTCGCGATGAAGAGATCTGCCCAGCCATCACCATCGACATCGCCCCAAGCCGCGCCGTGACCGCGAATCGCTTCCGCGTGTGGAAAGATTCCAGATTGCTCGCCGACATCGCGGAACACAAACGGATCAGCGCCGAACACCGACACGGACATGCCGACAATCAACGCCGACAAAAGCATTCGCATAGCAGTTCTCCTCGTTTGTTTGTCCAGAATCCTTCTGGCGAGCGGGGCGGCGTCAGCCCCCCGGTGGTTCGCTACCCAACCGGGGGGCTGACGCCACCCCGCTCGCCTGTTTCAGTCAGCTACGGCATTCGTTCCGATTCGGGAATGTGGATCACAGTCAGAGCGCAACAGTCCCAGACTTTGCTGTTGCGGCTGACATTCCAGGTGAAGTAGAGCGTGCTGCCGTCCGCGGAAAGCGCCGAGCTATACGTTCCCTTGAGCGTGCAACCGTATTTGTCCTCGTACAACGGATTCAGGAAGGCGATCACCTTGCGGCGTTTCGTGCGGACGTCGAACTGCACGATCGGAGTTCCATCGAGTTCGCTGCCACCATGTGCTCCGGGGGTGTAATAGAGGTAGCGGCCTGTCGGGTCGGCATCCAATGAGGCGACCATTCGCGGAGTCTCGCCGATGCAAGCAGGACTGAGTTCCTGGATCTCCTCCGTCTTTGTGTTCAAGGACCAGAGCGATTCGGTTCGCGTCGCTTTGTTGATCGACGCGGAGTAGACGAAGCCTTGCGGGGTCTCGTTGGTCGAGGCTCCCTCGAACGCGGTGGGGCCGGCGATCTTGCTGGGCGGTGCTGCTTGCTTCGGGTCGAAGCGAACGAGCGCGGCTTCGTCGCCGAGTCCCTGCACGAAATACGTCCGGCCGGTTGACTGGGCGAGGATCGGCCACGGCCAACAATCTCGCTTGGGGCCGGAGTACATCAACTTCTGTGACTTCAGATCGTAAGCGAAGAATAGTTCATCGTTCGGCCCTCGGTTCTTGCCGATCGGACTGAGACTGCCTGCTCTGGTCCCTCCGTAGAAGATCATCCGCTGCGGATCGAGCACGCTGGTTTGGATTCCGTGCTTCGGGACCGCGCCGCGAACAACGATCTCCGCCTTTCCCGTTTGTGGGTGCAGACGAATGATCCAATCCCCTTGGTAATGGAATTCGTCGGTGGCTCCGTTCCCACCGCGATACGTCGCGAAATACAGCCAGCCGTCGCTGCCGAGATCAATCCGGCTGTGAATCTTGCCTGGCGTGTAATGACCCTCCGGCAGATTGAGCAGCTTCTTCAAATCCACGAGCTGCCGCAGCGTCTTCGTTTGCGGGTCGTACTCAAACACGAATGCGTTACCGCTGCGATCGGTCGAGCGTTTCTCTCCCAGAGAATGATGATCGCCGATCGAGGCGTAGTATTTTCCGTTGACGACCAAACTGTCTCCCCAATTGGACCACGGATTTCCGAGATAGTCCTGTCCGGGATAGAACAAGAAATCAACGGTTGGTGCAGCGGTCGCCACGGAAACTCCGGGCTGAAGTTTCCAACGCGATTTCAGAAACTCATCCGACTTATCGGTGACGACGCGTTGGCCGTCCGGCAGCGTCGGAGGAAAGACGAGTTCCGCGTCCGCTGTTTTCTTCTGTGCTTGAGCCGACGACAGGCCAGCCAATAAACAGACAACAACAAGCCCACCTCGCATCCAGCACACAGAACTTCGCATCACCCGTTTCCTCGTTTTTGACCGGCTGTAGGCTGTGGGCCGAAAGCTGATGGCTGTTATCACACTTTGTCCTGAACCATTTTTGGCGAGCGGGGCGGCGTCAGCCCCCCGGTTCTTCGGTCAGGCTACCGACATACCACCGGGGGGCTGACGCTACCCCGCTCGCCTGGTTCAGGTCATCACGGTCTTCGTTCCGACTCCGGAATGTGAATCACCGTCAAAGCGCAACAATCCCAACCTTTGCCGCCTCGTGTCGCGTTCCAGTTGACGTACAGCTTGCTCCCATCGGGATCGACGGCCGAGCTGAATGTGCCGACCAGCGTGATGCCGTACTTCTCTTGGTAGAACGGATGCAGGAAGGCGATCACCTTTCGAGTCTTAGTCTTCACATCGAATTGCACGACCGCACTGCCGTCTCGCTCGCTGCCGCCGTGAGCTCCGGGGATGTAGTAGAGATATCGCCCCGTCGGATCGGCATCGATCGTCGTGATGTAGTTCATCGAGCCGACCTGCGCGGGGCCAAGCTCGGTGGCTTTCTCGGTCTTCGTGTCGAACGCGAACAGCAACGACTCACCTGTGCGGCCCCCCTTCGAGACTGTGTAGACGATGCCCTGTGGCGTCTCTTGAGTGGCTGCTCTCATGCCGATTTCCGTGTCGATCGGCATCGGCGGGCTGGGCTGGTCGGGATCGAAACGGACCAACCGACCGACTCCGTCTTCCTTGCCGGGCGTGTAATAAATTTTCCCCGTGGACTTGGCGAAGATCATGTATCGAGCCGGCCCGTCCGGCCCATCGAAGATCACTTTCTTCTTGTTGACGTCGAAAGCGAAGAACCGCACCGCACTACCGTCCGATTTCTCTCCGGCCGCAGTGCCGCCATAGAAGAGTTTCCGCTTCGGATCGAGCACGCTGTTGGGGATGCAATGCTTCGGCACAGGCCCGCAGGCGAGCACTTCGGTTTTGCCAGACTCCGGATGGACGCGGATGATCCAGTCCCCTTGATAGTGGAACTTGTCGACCGTCACCGTCGTCGAACCGCGATGCGTCGAGAAATACAGCCAGCCTTCGTCGTCCATGTCCAGTCGCCCGTGAATCTTCGCCGGCACATAGTGCCCTTCGGGCATGTTGAGAATCTTGCGAACGTCAGCCAATTCGCGAAACGATTTCTGCTGCGGGTCGTATTCAAACACGAAGGCGTTGCCGATCAGGTTCGGATCCCCCTTCGACGACAACTGCGAGTAATGATCGCCGATCGAAGCGTAATACTTGCCGTTGATCGCCAGGCTGTCCCCCCAATTCGACCACGGCTTCCCCTCGTAGTCCTGCCGAGGGAAGTAGAGGACATCGACCGTCGGCGGCGTCTTGGCAATCGCGATCTCCTTGCCAATCGTCTCGCTCGGCTTGAGAAACGCCTCGCTCTTGTCCGTGACGACTCGTTCGCCATTGGGCAACGTCGGCGGGAACTTGAGTGGCGGCGGAGATTCCTTCTTCGCGGCCGGTTTCTTCGCCGCCGTCTTTTGAGCGTGCGAGGTGGAAGTCTCCACGCAGAAAATCGTCAACGCACACCCCAGAACCCACCATCGCTGAACCATGACGCGTGCTCCTAAGTTCGACAGAAAGCGAAGAAGTGGTCCCAAAGTCCCGATCGGACGTAGCCGCGTTCAGTAGAACGCGGGATATCTCGGCATTCATCCACACTCTGGCGAATGAGGCTAAAGTTTTGAAGCCTCGTCAAAGGCAGTCATTCCATGTTTCGATCGAATCGTTTGCACGCTGCTCTGAAGTAATTGTGACTCATAACCGAGCGAGTAGCGTTGATGGATCGAGAAGGCGAGAATGTACGCGTCACCGGCGGCGCGATGACCACAGATGAGTAATGGTAGAATCGGCGGACTACGATGGAAGACGGTTACGTTCTGCATACTGATCCAGCCTGGCTCGGATATCCGCAATCCATCACAGAGGGGGACGTATTGCATTCATGCGGGGGCCGCATGGGGCATTGGCGAGATTCCGTGGCGGTGAACTACTCGTTTTCATGATCGCCGGAGTGAATCCTCACGAAATCGCTGGAGTAGCAACATTTGTCCGCAACCACGTAACGACGTTGGGCGATGCTTGGGGCGAATATGGCGACTTACTTGGTGCTGGTTCGTTCGAGGATTTTCTAGCAATCACTCCAATCGAGAATCCCAATTCGAATAGTTCAACCGCAGTACTGGAAGCGGAACACTTCCGCGTGATTGATCCCAGTATTCGCGTTGTTGACTCAGGCATCACGGACAAGTTTGGCGCGACGCGAGGCTGGTATCTCGAGGCCGAGGAAACAGATCGTCTGCTTGATCGGCTGGGGGAAGCGTACCCCGAACCAGAGGACGCTGGCTTTGGGGAAGGCGATCGGGTTCTGAGGCGTCACTGCCGACTTGAACGCAACAGCATCGTAGTTGAATTGGCGAAACGCCGTTGGTTGGAGCGCGATCCGGAATTGGCCTGCGAGGTCTGCGGCTTCAGCTTCGTCCGGCGATATGGTCCCATTGGGGTTGGCTTTATCGAAGCCCACCATCGGACAGCTCTCAAGGAATTGGAACAAGGGGCAATTCGATTCACGCGAGAGGCAGACCTAGCGCCTGTTTGTGGGAATTGTCATCGAATGTTGCACACGGACGGAGGTCGTGCGATAGGAGAGCTAACGGCCCTCCTTCGTTAGCAAGCAGCTGACGTGCAAGGTGGCCGTGCTCAGGGACCAACCGGGCACTTCAACTCCCCGCCTCGAATACAACATTTGACCTCGTCCGATCTCAGACAAAAGCGCCTCGAACAAGTTCAACTACGGACGACGCACTCGCGCGACGAAGTAGGGTTGGCCGTCGAGGTTGGACGGAAAGCGGCGGCCACCGTCGCTCGTCAGCACTTCGACGAAGTACTGAAAGTCGTCACGCGACAGGATGTCTTTGCTCGACACGGTGCCTTGAAACGATCCGTCCGCCGAGTTCCGTAGGTTGGGACTCCGTCCCGACTTTGCGGTTCGTTTCGGAGCGGTCGGGACGGAGTCCCAACCTACGTTGGACGCGGTGCAAATTCGTCGAGCCACGCGGCGGCAGCGTAGTGGAATTCGCCCGGTGGGACGTGGGCTTCCGTGGGATTACGGGCGATGTATTGGCGGAACCAAGACAGCTCTTCAACGTCGCGCACGATGCGGTCATAGGATTCCTGCTGCCAGAACCGATCTCGCTCGTATTGCGGGCAGTCCATCGTGATCGCATCGAGGTGTTCGATCAGCCAGACGCCAATGCGGCGTGAAGTCCACTTCTTGATGGAACCCAGCAGGTCTTCCAATTCCCAACCGTCAATGGGCTGGATCGGAACATGCACATGGTTGGGCATGACAACGTAATCGCCAAGCCAACCTCGTGCCGCGTGAAAGTGTGACAGTGACTCGATCAACTCTTGCCGGGGCCGTGTGTGACGCAGCACGCAGCTTCCGTGAGCACGGTCGAGTTCCTCATGCAGAAACCGAGCCTGCTGCCGCTCGAACGCCAGCCGGACGCCGTGAAGAATTCGTTGATACGCTGCGGCGAAACGATCGGGATCATTCTTGATCCATTCCGGATCGAGTCCGTGTGCGTGATACCAGCGCTGCCGCACATCCAACCATTCCGCGAGCACTGCTTTCGGAATTGAGTCCGCCTGACGAAACGTCACGAAGTACGTCGCTCCCGGCTGTCGCCAGTGCGGCAAATGCCGGTAATAAACCCGCAGCGGACCATC
>SXGU01227862.1_pt1 | contig 43679 bp, 24 predicted proteins | sample 3174531 | NCBI WGS metagenome assembly SXGU01 (sample SAMN11356863, study PRJNA531348) | freshwater metagenome | isolation source: freshwater sample F1-140 | place: China: Fuxian Lake, Yuxi | collected 2017-12-25 | reverse complement strand
CTTGAACAATAAAGTCCGAGTGGTGACCAGACGCTCATATGGTTTCCGAACCTATAGGGCAATGGAGGTGGCCCTATATCATAACCTTGGCCATTTGCCCGAACCGGAATGCGCCCATGAATTCTGCTGACCAAGCGGAACTGCTATGTCGGGGGCGATGGAAAACTCCATCGCATCTCCCACCAGTTGCCCGAGGCACGGCCCGGCCCCACCCTAACAAAAGACGAGGCGCGCGAGCGGGCCCACGCCGTGCTGCGGGAACGGTTCGGATTCCAACCCGAGGAACTGACGGAAATAGCGGCCACCGTGAAGAAACGCCCGAAGCGCGGCGATTGGAGTTTTGTTTTTGAAGACCGGAACGTGAAAGGCCTCGCGCAGGCGAAGGCCCGCATCTTCATCGTCATCGCGGGCGACGAGGTTACCGGCGCCGATCACTTCATCTTCGTACCCGAGGACTGGGAGAGGGAGCAGCGCAACATTTCCGGAAAATTTCAGATCGGGGCGACGGTCCGGACCACCATCCTCGTGCTGCTGATGCTCGCCGCCGTCGCGGCGGCGGTCGTGGCCTTGAGCCGCGGCCGGGTGGCGGTGCGCATGGGACTGATTCTGACCGGAGTATCGCTGGTCGGATCGGCGGTGGACACCGTGAACGACTGGCCCGCGCTGGTGGCAAATTTTTCCACGACGCGTTCGTACGATCTGCAACGAGCCGGGGCCGCCCTGGGTCCGCTCCTCGGCGGGTTGATGCGGGGAGTGACTCTGGCGTTAATCGCCGGGATGGTGGCCCGCTGGTTGCGACCGCCGGCGCCCAGCGTGCGGCGGGTGGCAACGTTTGGCGTCGCGGCGGGATGGATCGCGATCGGCGCGATCGCGATTGGCCGGTCGCTGCGCGGGGGAACGTGGCCGAATTGGCCGTCATTCGGCGGGGCGCAGACGGTTGCGCCCTGGCTGAGTGCCGCACCCGATGCGGTGACGGAGTATCTCACCCGCACCGTGATCGCGCTGCTGGTGTTCGGGACCATTGATCGCGTCACCGCGGCGTGGAGCCGGCGCCGCATGGGAATGGGTTTTCCCGCGCTAATCATCGGCGCGATCCTGTTGCTCCCGGGCAGCGGCGTGACCGTCGAGCGATGGCTCGGGTCCGCGGCCCTGCTCGGCGGCGCGCTGCTGGCGATCTACGTTTTCGCGTTGCGGCAGGATCTCACGGTCGTGCCGTTGGTCACGGGCGCCATGGTGATCCCCGGGCTGTTGAGCGCCAGTTTTCAGCGGCAGTATTCCGGCGCGGTCGCCAGTTCGGTGATCGCGGCGCTGAGCGTGGCGGCGCTCGCGTGGTGGTGGTTCAAGACGCTGCGGACCATCGCGGCGCGTGCGGCGGAGCCACACCTCACGTCGGTGCCGGACGAGTCGAGCGACACCCCGCCGTTTTTCCCGCCCGACATTCCGGTCGGCGCGCCGCCGGAGCTGCTGCCGACCGCGGCGGGGCCGATCCCTGACGTGGCCGGGCCGGTGCACGCTCGGCCGGTGCTCGAAGTGGCGACCTCCGAAATCGGCGGATTGCCGGCCGGGCGGGGCACCTCCGTTCCCGCCCTCCAGACGGAAAATCTCACGCGTGACTTCGGCATGATGCGCGCCGTCGACGGCCTCAATCTCACGGTGGCGGCGGGGCGCTTTTACGGATTTCTCGGGCCGAATGGCGCCGGCAAATCCACCACGATAAAAATGCTCACGGGCCTGCTCGCCCCGACCTCGGGGACCATGCGGATCCTCGGCGAAGACATGAGCGATCCGGCGCGCGCCCTCGTGGTGAAGCGCCGCATCGGCGTCGTGCCGGAAAACCTCGCGCTCTTCGACAATCTCACCGGCAGCGAGTATCTGACCTTCATCGGCCGCATGTACGGGCTCGCGCCCGACACCGTGCGCGACCGCCGGCGCGAACTGCTCGCGATGATGGAGCTCGCGCATGAGGAGGACAAACTGACGGTCGACTACTCGCATGGCATGAGGAAAAAACTCGCGCTGGCCGGGGCGCTCATTCCCGACCCCGAGCTGTTGTTTCTCGACGAACCGTTTGAGGGCGTGGACGCCGTGGCGTCACGCGTGTTGCGCGACACGCTGCAGCAATGCGTCAAGCGCGGGGCGACCGTCTTCCTGACCTCCCACGTCCTGGAGATTGTCGAACGGCTCTGCACAGACGTCGGCATCATCGCCAACGGGCGGCTCGTGCACCACGGAACGATGGAGGAACTCCGGCGCGACGGCTCGCTCGAGGAACGCTTCATCGCGGTGGTGGGCCATGAGCGGGGCGAGGCGCAGAAGCTGAGCTGGCTGGAGCCGGGATGAACCACGGTCAGATCAACACTATCCTCTGGCTGCGCAGCCGTCTCACGTGGAACCAGTGGCGGCGCGGTGGAAAGCTTGAGCTGTTTCTGGGCATCCTCTTCACCGTCGGCTCAGCCGTGCTCGGCGCCTGCAGCTTTTTGGCCGGCGCCGTCGGCGGCACGATGATGCTCGGCGCGGCGGAGCCGAGGCTGGTGCTCTATCTCTGGCTCGGCCTGACGCTGGGTTTCCTTTGCTGGTGGGGCTTTGGTGTCCTCAACGAACTCCAGCGCTCGGAGGTCCTCGATCTCTCCCGGATGCTCCAGCTTCCCATCGCGGCGGCGGATGTCTTCGTGGTGAACTACGTGGCCTCGCACCTTTCGCTGACGCTGATCGCGTTCATCCCCGGGATGCTCGGGCTCGCCCTGGGTGGAGCGTTCGCGCGCGGGCCGGCGATGCTCTGGCTCGTCCCGCTGGCCCTGGCATTCGTGATCGCGGTCACGGCGTGGACCTACTGGCTGCGCGGATGCCTCGCCGGTTGGTTGGTGAATCCGCGCCAGCGGCGAACGGCGATCATGGTGACGTCCCTCGTGCTGCTGACGGCGGCCCAGGTCCCCGGGCTCTTATTCTTGAAGCACCTGCGCGATGAGCGGGTGCGCCCGAAACCGGCAAATCGCGCGGAGGCGATTCTCCGCGCCAAGGCGGACAAAGCGGCGATGGAAGCCAACTTTCAAACAGCGATCGCGGCCCAGAAGTTCGTGCCACTTTTTTGGCTGCCGGCCGGCGCTCACGCCCTGGCGGAGGGGCGCACGGGACCGGCGATCGGTTTCACGTTCGGCTGTCTGGCGCTCGCGGCGGTGGGTTTGCACCTCGCCTACCGCGGGACCGTTCGCTTCTACCGCGGCGAAACGGACGCGCGGGCGGCGACGCCGCTGCGGCAGCGCAAAGCCACCGGGCCACCCGACGTGCCGGATGCATTCCGACGGCCGCGGCTGATTGAGCGCCGCATTTCCGGAATACCAGACGAAGCGGCGGCCGTGGCGGTCGCGACCATGCGGGCAAGCCTGCGCGCCTCCGATGTGCGGATGGGTGTCGTCAGCGTGATGTTCATCGCGCTGATGTCATTTGTCGTCGCCCTATTCGCGCCGCCGCCGGAGTTGTCCCCGGCGCAGGCGATCTTTGCCCCGACCGCGATGCTGCTGGTTTCGTTGGGGATGAGTGCGACGTATTTGCTGAACGTATTTGGAACCGACCGGCACGGGTTTCGGGCGATGGTGTTGTCGCCGATGGCACGCTGGCAGGTTTTGCTGGGCAAGAATCTCGCGTGGCTCTGGTTTTGTCTGCCGGCGTCGCTCTTGCTCGCGGCGGGAGGATGCGTGATCCTGCGCCTGCCGGCATCGGTGATCGCGGTCCTGCTGTTGCAGTGGGTGGCGCTGGTGGCGTTCGCGTACGCGGCGGGCAACACGATCTCGATCCTTGCACCGATTCGGGTTGAGATCGGGGCGCTCAAGTCGAACAAGGTTTCGACCAAGACGGCCCTCCTGCAGTTGTTCTTCCTGCTGCTCTTTCCAATGGCGCTCACGCCGGTGTTCCTCGCTCCCCTGGCGGAGTGGTGGTGGGATGGCGGAACGGCGGGGGCGTGGGCCAACGCGGCGGTTTCGGCCCTGCTCGCGCTGGCGGCGGCGATGCTCTACTGGAAATCGCTCGGCCCGCTCGGCCGGCTGCTGCAGCGACGCGAGCAACGCATCCTCGAAGTGGTGACGGCGCAGGTGGAGTGAAGCGGGAGCGCGCCAATGGCTCCGGCACGGCCCTACGGGTGAGTGGGCGCCGAGAAAGGCGCGTGGTCCTTGGCGAACGATCGCGCGGCCAGCCCGAGCGCGAGCAACACGAGGGCCGCCCCCATGAAAAACGTGAGGCCGGCCAGCCACGCCGGCTGGCCCGTTTGCACGGCCCAGCCGAAGCTCCACGCGGCGATGAGCGGGCCGGGGATGCCGGCGAGACTCGCCAGACCGGAGTAGATGCCCTGCACGGCGCCCTGTTCGTTGGGCGGGACATGTTGGGTGATGTAGCTTTGCATCGCCGGTCCCGCGATGCCCGCCAGCGCGCCGAGCGGAATGACGAGATAGACCATCCAGCCGTGTGGCGCGAGGCCGTAGAGCACCTGGCACGTCGCGGACAACAGCAGACCGAGCGTGATGCCGCGCACGTCCCCGATTCGGCCGAGGATGCGTTTGGCCAGGACCGCCTGCACGAGGGCCGACATCACGCCGACCATGGTCAGCGAGAACCCGACGTGCTGCGGGTCCCAGAGATAACGATGGTTGGTGTAGAGCGCCCAGATGGAAAACAACATCATCTGCGCGAGATTCAGGATGAAGAACGACTCCGCGAGACCGAGCACCGCGGGGAAACGCTTGAGCGCGATCAAGGCGCCAACCGGGTTCGCGCGTTTCCAGGAAAACCCCCGGCGGTTTTCCGGGGCGAGCGACTCGGGCAGCACGAAGTAACCGTAGAGCCAGTTAAGCGCGGAACAGCCGGCCGCCACCCAGAACGGCAGCCGGAGATCGATGCTCCCGAGGATCCCGCCAACCAACGGGCCGATGATAAAGCCGAGCCCAAACGCCGCGCCGATCAACCCGAAGGCCTGGGCGCGTTTTTCAGGCGGCGTGACATCCGCCACGTAGGCGTTGGCGGTGGCGATGACGCCGGCGGTGGCTCCGCCCACCATCCGCGCGAGGAACAGAATTGTGAGGCTCGGCGCGAGGGCCATCACAACGTAGTCGATGCTCGATCCGGCGAGGGCGATGAGGATCACCTTGCGGCGGCCGAAGCGATCCGAGAGCGAGCCGAGAATTGGCGACCCGACAAACTGCATCAACGCATAGCTGCTCACGAGCCAGCCGTAGGAGTGGGAACCCGCGGCGACGTTGCCGCCCTTGAACTGTTTCACCAGTTCCGGCAGCACCGGGATCAGGAGCCCGAAGCCGAGCACGGCCAGGACGACCGTGACAAAAACAAAGCCGAGGGCCGGCTGCCGGCCGGGCGGGGGCGCGCTCATGGGCGGCGATGTTTGCGGAAATCGCGAGCTTGGCGAGCGCGGAGCGGCGGGCGGAGCGCAGCTCCAGGTTTTCAGAAGTGATGGCGATGGCGCGGGGTGGCGCGGCGCTTTCGCCTGCGCTCCGACCGGGAAAATGCGGGCTGCAGCACCGCACTCCTTTAGAACGTGCCTTTCACACCGAAGGCCCACTGGGCGCCGTAGGAGCGGGTCGAGCTGCGGCGGGCGTAGATGGGGGTGTCGGCCTGGTAGCGCGATTGGTTGAACCAGACGTTGGTCACGTTGCGGGCGTTGGCGAAGAGCGTCGCGCGGCGGTGGAACTGGTAACTCAGGCTGAGGTCGAGCGTGGTACGCGCGTCTTGGTACACCTTGGCGAGGGGGCCCAGGCCGGTCGAGGCGCCGAGGTCCTGTTCGCCGCGGTGGTGCCAGTTGGCCATCACGGTGAGCGGCCGCCTGGTGAACGTGACGCCCCAGTTGGCGCTGGTGGGAACGAAGCGGGTGAACGCCGCGGTGCGGCTGCCTTCGAGTTTCAGCTTGGTGGCGTTGGCGAACACGCTGAAGAAGCGGCCATATTTGCCCAACGGGGCGAGCGACTGGCGGACGTTGAACTCGACGCCGCTCACGCGCGCATCGCCGGAGTTGATTGTGGTGTTGAGGCGCCAGCCGGCGTATTGCGGCTCGAGGCCGAATTCGTCGAGGATCTCCGCGGTGGCGATGGTTTGCAGCGTGCCGAAGAAATCGACGATGTCCTTGCGGAAGACGCCGGCGGTGATGAGGCCGCCGTTCTCCGTGTAATACTCCGCGGAGAGATCGTAGTTTTGCGCAGTCCAGGGTTTGAGTCCGGTGTTGCGCACGGTGATGTCGCCGGGGATCGCGTTGGGATCGGTGGAGAACTCGATGTCGTTCTCGGAAATCGTGGCGTTGGGGACGATGTTGGAGAAATCGGGGCGGCCGTAGGTCTTGGCGTAGGCGGCGCGAAGGAGGAATTTTTCCGTCACGTTAAAAGTGAGGTGGACGCTTGGATAGTAGCCGTCGTAGGCGCGGTTGGCGGAGTTGGCGCGCTCGAGTCGGATCAGCCTCAGCTCCTCCATCGAGCCAATGGCGCCGGCCTCCGGCTTTCGGTACCGCTGGTTCGCGGCGTCGCGGGCGAAGGTTCCGTCGGGATCGCGCACCCAGACGGCGGCGGGCTGGTTCACCGGGCCGACACCCTTGTCGTGGGTCTTTTCGTAGCGCACACCCGTGAGGAGTGTGAGGCGGTTGCGGAAAAACCGCGCCTCGGTCTGCGCATAAAGACCGGTGACGGTCTCGAGGATCTGCTCGGAGCCTACGATGCGGCTCTGCTCCTGGGCGACGATTTGCGCGGGCGTCATCGTGAAGAGGCTGGGATCCTTTCGCCAGGCGTCGACGGCGCGGTTGTTCGAGAGCCAGGGGATGTTGGGGAAGCCGAAATACTGCGTCTGGTCCTTGTAGACCTGGCCGACGAACGGCGCAGGCGAGAGATTTCCGCTCGCCGGCGTGTAGGTGAACGCCCGGTTGTAGGAACGGCGATCGCGATCCTGCGCGCGGTAGCGGCCGCCGATTTGGAAATTGGTGGGAATGTTGAAGACGGTGAACGCGCGGCGGAGATCGAGGTTGTAGCCGAACACGTCCTCCTTGTGGTCGCGATAGTCGGTCTGGGCGGCGGTGTTGAGCCGGTAGCTGTTGATGTCGTTGATGTCGACCTCGCGGTCGGTGTTGTCGAAAGCGCGAGTGGTGGCGGGGCGCACGGCGTTGATGCCCTCGAAGCTCACCCGCACGGGTACAAGGAGCGCCGTCGTGAGCGACTGGAAGCTGCCTTTCTGCTCGTAACGGCGCCAAGTCTTCGAGTTCGAGATGCTGGCGCCGGTGTCAATCAGCCAGGTGCCGTCGTCGTAGCGGTAGCGGGTGTTGGCGGCGATCGTGCGCGCGTCGATATGGAGAAAATTGCCGCTGAAGGTGACGCCGCCGCGGCCGGTGCCGCCGATGGTTTTTACGCCGTCGTAGCTGAGCGGCGTGCCGCCGGCGACGGTGGGTGTGGCGATGGCGCCGGCGGTGGCGGTGCGGGTGATGTTGCCGTTCTTGTCGCGGTAGTAGCTCGCCTGGGTGCCGAAGGACAGGACGGAGTTGCGCGTGACGCGCCAGTCGGCCTTCAGGCTGGTGGAGTCGCGGGTATACCATTTCGGCGCGTCGACGATGGCGTGGCTTTGCAGGAAGGGCCGCGACGGCGTCGCACCGGTGCCGGCGGCGGTGGCGTTCCACGTATTCGAGGAGTAATTCTGCTCGTTCCACTGCTTCGAGTGGAGCCCGGTGAACACGAGGCCGAAATTTTTCGTGATGGGCAGCGTGAGATCGAAGTCGAAGCCGGGGTTGACGCGGGGTTCGAGGGTGTCGAACGGGAACGGCCGTTTCTTGAGCATCATGCCGTCGCTGCTCGCGGAGACGAAGGCGCGGTAATTGAACTGCATGCGGCTGCGCTCAAAGGAGCTTTTGCTGACCATGTTGACGGTGCCGGAAATGCCGTCGGCGGGGTTGGCGGGCGTCGGGACCTTGGTGACCTCGATGCGCGAGACGTTGTTGATCGAGACCTGCGTGAAGAGGAACGCGCGGTTGGCGGCGCTGCCGGAGGCGTTGGCGAGCTGTGCGCCGTCGGCCGAGACGGCGGTCAGGTTGGGATCGAAGCCGCGCACGGCGACGGAGTTCGGCGAGGCGTCGGAATAGTCGATGGTCACGCCCGGCAGGAATTTCATGAACTCGGCGACGTTTCCCTCGGTGACATCGCCGAACGCATCGGTGGCGACGACGTTCTTGATGTTCTTGGCGAAGCGCTGCTCGTTGGTCGCGAGCGCCTCACCCTCGGTGAGCTTCGAGGAGGAGAGGACAAACGGGTCGAGCTTCACGACGCCCGTGCTGGACTGCGCGCCGTAGCGATCACGGTTGCTGAGGTTGACGTCGCGCTCGACCCGCTGGCCCGCGGCGATCACGAGTGGCACCTGCTGCGGATCGAGACCGGAATAGAGCACCTCGAGGACGACCGATCCGGCGGGCACGCGCGCGAGACGGAACGAGCCGGTGTCGTCGGTGAACGACGTGAGGTCGGTGCCCTTCACGGTCACGCGGGCGTTGTTGAGATACTGGCCGGTGGCCTCGTTTTGCACGCGCCCGGAGATTTCGCCGGTGGCGGACTGCGCGGCAAGGCGCAGGCCGGTGAGGGCGAGGACAAGGGAGAAAACGGCGGCGGGGCGGGCGACGCGCGAACGGAAAACAGCCGGGAGCGAATTTGGAAGGGTCTTCATTGGAGCTTGCGTGTAGATGGTGTCGATTGCGCTTCAGTCGGCAGTCAACCGGAACGGATCGAGAACGGGGGTGGGGAGCGGATGGAGCATTCTCAGGAAACGCGCCACCGGCCCACGCGCAACTGGATTATCAACTGCGGCGCGCCCAGCCGCGTGGGCGTGACCACGACCGCCTTTGCGCAGCGCCCGAGCGGCCGCGTCGCCGGCCCTCGTTCATCGGCAGCGGGAAACGCTCCAGGTTCCGCCTCAAAACCGGCCCGACACACCCGCCTTGATCGCGGGCGTGAAGACCTGGTTGTAGCGGGTGCGGCTGTTCACGTAGATGAAGGCGTTGGCGATCGGATCGTCGAAGACGTTGATCACGTCGACAAACAGAGTGAGCCGCGGGTGCCACTTGTACTTCAGGTTCAGGTCGACGTTTTTCTTCGAGTGGTAATAGACACGGAGCAGCGGGTTGGCGTTGAAATCGCGCAGATTCTCCGCGCGGTACGTGTACTTCACCTGCGCCTCCCATGCCCGGTAGAAATAGGAGACGCTGGCATTAAACGTTTCCGGCATGAAACCCGCGATCTCCGCCCCGGTCTGGGTGCCGCCAGCCGAGGTGTAGTTGCCGCGGCTCTCCAGCTTCGTGTAGTTCGCGGTGAGGCCGAGGCCCTTCCACAGGCCGGGCAGCCCCGCGAACCGCTGCTGGTACGCGAGCTCAAAGCCCCGCACGCGTCCCGCGCCGCCGTTGCGGTTCTGCGTCACCTCGTAGCCTGCATATTCCCCTTCGAAGCCGTTGTCCGCCCCCGCACCAACCATGCCGCCGGTGTCGCCGTAGATGAAGTCTTTGATCTCTTTCTGGAACACTCCCGCGGAAACGTACCCGGCCGGCTCGAAGTAATACTCCAGCGCGAGATCGAGGTTCTCGGTCGTCTGCGGCCGCAGGTCGGGGTTCGCCGCGACGACCCGCATCGTGTCGTGATTGACCGTCGTCGTGCGCAGGAGGTTGGAGAAATTCGGCCGGCCGAGACCGGTCGAATAACTCGCCCGGGCGAGGGCGTTGGCCGAGAGGTTAAACTTGAAATGGACGCTCGGCAGGACGTTGCGATACCGGCCGTCCTCCTCCCGCACGTTGCTCCACTCCGCGATGGTCCGCCGGCGCGTCTCCTCGGGGGAGACCGCCCCGACCCAGGCGGCGCGGCGCGCAGCCTCCGCGCGCGTGACTTCCTGGCGCACGCCCCGGCCCGTGAGCTGCGTCTCTTCGAGGCGCACACCGGCGGTGACATCGAACCGGCCGAAGCGGGCGTCGCCCATCAGGTAGGCGGCAAACACGTCCTCGGTCACGCGGCCGTTGAACTGCAGGGCGTCGCGCGCGGTGGCGACAATGTTTTCCGGGAACTGGCCGGGGTTCGTGCGCAGGGCCTGGCGGAGCAGGCCGTAGTCGAGCGACGTCACGGGCACATAGCGGCCGTTGGCGGCGCCGTAGCGGTAGCTCGGATCGTTGAACTGGCCGATGTTGTCGTCATTGCGCCCCGTGGCGGGATTGCGTCCAACGACGCCGTCGGCGCCCACATAGCTATAGGCGGGGCGCTGCTGCCGGCGGTCACGCTCCTGGCCGCGCCAGCGCAGACCAGTCTTGAAGTTCGCCGTGAGCGAGAGCGGCAGCCGCTGCCTCCAGTTCACGTGCGCCCCGCGGATGACGTCGGAGTCATCGAAATCCTGGAAGTTGAGCGTCGTCAGGCGGTGCTCGGCGCGGTCGTAGATGTCGGGGCCGCTGGTCTGGGTGAAGGTGGGATAAAGCGGATTCGTGCGATCGAAACGAAAGCCGACGCCCAGCACCTGCACCGTGGGGATGATCCGGTCTTCCGTGCCGCGGGCGTGCGAGGTGTTCGCGCCGTAGTCGACGAGCCCGCCGCGCAACCGCTGCTCACCGCCGAAGACCACGTTGACCGTCTCCTCGGCGCGCGCCCGGTGAATCTGGGCGAAGCTCATGGGGTGGTTAAACGTCTCCGTGACCGTCCACGTCCAGCCGGGCCGGATCTGCGCCGCAGTCGGAGCCATCGTGTAATGCCGGCGATCGAGCGTGTCGCTGTAGTCGGAAAACAGCGTGTTGATGAAAATGCGGTGGGTCGGGCTCAGCTTGAAGTCCACGCGCGCGCCGAGCCCGATGCGCTGGTGCTCCAGCCGGTCCTCCCCGAGGGTCGGCATGAAGAAGTAGGCGGGAACATCGGTCTGGGCCGTGACCTGCCAGTTCTGGTAAACGGAATCGCGCGGCTTGTGCGTCTGGTTGTAGCTGGCGGTGAACAGCACCCCGACACGCTGCTCGGCGCCGAACGTGTCCGAATAGAAAACCGATCCGATGGGCTGAAACGTGTCGCGGTCGAGATTCCACGACGCGCCGCCCATATAGGAGAAAAAGCGGCCCTTGCGGTCGAGGGGGGACTTGGTGCGCAGGTTGACCGCGCCGCCGATCGAGTCGCCGTCCATGTCGGGCGTGAGGGCCTTGGTCACCTCAATGCGTTCGACGAAGTCGGCGGGGATCCGATCGATCGCAAAACCGCGGCCGAGCGCGCCGGTATTGCCGCTGGCCCCGCGCGTGCCGTCGAGCGTCACGGCATTCATGTCGGCGGAAATGCCCCGGATGGCGACGGACGTCACCTCGCCCTCGAGGATTTCCTCGGCGACGCCTGGCAAACGCATGATCAGGTTGCCGAGATTTTGGTCGGCGACATTGCCAAACGCGTCGGCCGAGATGACGTTTTTCACATTGGCGGCGTTGCGCTGCTGCGTGGTGGCGAGCGCCTGGCCCTCACGCTCGCCCGCGACGGTGAACGCCTCCATCGCAATGACGGCGGAGGTGAGCGCGAGTTCGCGGGACGTCGTGGCTCCGGCGCGCACGTCGATCGCGACCGTCTGCGGGTCAAGTCCGGTGTAGGCCACCGCGAGGCGATAGGCGCCGGTCGCGAGGCGGGAAAACTCGAAGCTGCCGTCGCGGCCGGTGAGCGTGCTCAGGGGTCCGGGTTCGAGCGTGACCCGCGCGCCCTCGAGATAAGCGCCGGTCGCGAGATGGCGGACGCGGCCGTGGAGCGAACCGGGGGCGGCGGCGCCCGCTTCCGGACTAGGGCCGGCGGCGGGGGAAACGGCGGCGGAAACCGCCGGGAGGACCAGCCCCCAGAGCAGGGCCCGGAGGGAAAAATGTTTCGCGCCAGAGGACGGGCGCATCGGAAGGGATGGGGAACAGCCCGACCATCGTGGCGGCTTGGTACGGGCTGCGGACATTGTGGTCGGTCACTTCCCGCCGTACCACACGCCGCGGCGCCAGTTGTGGCGGCGGAGTCGTTCGACAAGTTTTTCCGGCATCGCGGGCAGATCGCTCGCCGCGCAGTTGGCGGCGGCCTGCGCGGCGTTGCGCATCCCGGGAATCACCGTCGAGACCGCCGGGTGCGCGAGCACCCACTTGATCGCCGCCTGCGGCAGCGTGTAGCCGCTCCCCGCCAGATCCTGCCGGAGCGCCTCGACGCGCGTCATGACGCGGCTCACGCGATCACCTTCGAAATACTTCGCCCGAAAATCGTCGGGCGCGAAGTGTGTGTCCTTGGTGAACTTGCCGGTGAGCGCGCCCTCGTCGAAGACGACGCGCACGATGACGCCCACGCCGCATTCCCGCGCCACGTCGAGCAACTCGGCGGCGGCCTCCTGATCGAAGAGGTTGTAGATCACCTGCACGGCATCGACCCAGCCGCCGCGCATCAGATCGATGACGCTGTTTTGATCCTGCTCGGGGGTGGAGACGCCAATCCGCCCGATGAGGCCCTCGCTCTGGAGCTGGCGGAGGAGTTTGAAGGGCGTCGGGTTGCGGTTCCACGCGCGCGTCCAGGTGTGGAGCTGCAGCAGGTCGAGCTTCGACGTGCCGAGGCACTCGAGGCGTTCGGCGACGTTGGCGCGCACATAGGCTTCGCTGTAGCGGTCGTCGGCCTTGCAGTAGGGAGATGGCGGCCAGATGCCGGGCGCGGGTGGCGTCTTGGTCGCGACGAAAATCTTCTCCGCTTTACCGGCCTTGGCCCGTTCCCGCAGCACCTGGCCGATGATGCGCTCGCTGCGACCGTTGCCGTAGCCCGCGGCGGTGTCGATGAAGTTGCAGCCGAGGTCGAGAGCGCGGTGCAACGCGGCGAGCGAATCGGTCTCGGACTGCGGCCCCCACGAGCCGCCAATCGCCCAGGCACCGAACCCGATCTCGGAGCAGTTAATGCCATGTTTGCCAAAGGAGCGGTATTGCATCGAAGCGAGCTAGAAGGAACGGAGTTCGCGAGGCAACACGCGAGGAGGCCGGCCGGGGCGTTACTTTCCCAGCGCGGCCAGCACGGTGCGGAAATTATTCAGGCCCGCCTCGATATTTTCGACGATATCCTTGGGCGAGACCCATGGAGTGGTGCCGTTGGTCAAAAACGCGGGGTTGCCCGTGTTTGGCGTTCCGCCGCCAGTCCACGTTCCCAGCTTCGCGAGCGGCTCACTACTCCATCCAGTTGGGAGAGTCGTCATGCCACCAGCGCCTCGTTGGAGGAGCGACGCTAATCGCCGAGGCAGGTGCCGACCCGACGCGCGGCCTGCAGCCACGGATGGTTGGGCGAAACGACCTTGAGGTGGCCGGCGACAGACTTGATCGGCACGGCCTTCACGGCTTCGCCCCGCGACGCCACCATGAGGCCGAACTTACCCGCCGCGATGAAGTCGACGCACGCCGTGCCCAACCGCGTGGCGAGCAGGCGGTCCACAACGGAGGGCGTGCCACCGCGCTGCACATAGCCGAGAATGGTCACGCGCGACTCGAGCCCGGTGAGTTGTTCCAGGTGCTTGGCCAGCCGCAACGAATGGCCGGCCCGCCGGGCCTCGAGCGCGGCCAGTTCCTCCTTGGCGTGGGCTTTCTCGTACTCGGTGCGCGCATTCTTGACGTAACGCTCCGCGAGGGCGAACGCGGCGGCGTCCGACTCAGCTCACCCCCAACAGATGTTCCAACGTATAGAGTTCGAGCGCCTCGTAATCGCGGCGGGCGCGACAATCCTCGACGCGCGCGCGGTCGTAGGTGCGCACTTTTTCCAGCAGGTGCAAGAACAGGCGGCGGCTCGACTTCAGATGATCGACGACCGGGCTGCCCGCCTGCGTGCGCATCGTCTTGACGTCGAGCCCGACGAATTCCCCGCGGCGGCCGTAGCCGTTCTCGTCCAGCACGCGCACCTGGTTGAAAGCGGCGCGCAGGTTGGCCGCGCCGAAATTTTTGTCCTGATCGTATTTTAACCCATTCTGGTCGTTGAGGTGCACGCTGCCGAGCTTGTCGTGGGCGAGAGCGAAGGCCATCTCGTCGCTCGGGTCGAGGTTGGCGAGCAACGCGTGCGCGCTCTCGATCACCGTCTTCACCCGCTTGTGATCCGTCGAGGCATAGGCGAGCGCGACGGCGTGGCCCGTCGTCGGTACGTAGGCGAGGTCGGTGGGCTCATTCGGTTTCGGTTCGATCCAGATCTCGACCTCGCGGTCGTAGGCCAGGATCTGGTTGACCGTGGCGAGCAGGCGCTCGTAGGCGAGCCGGGCGTCCTTCGACTCGCGGAGGTACGTGCCCTCGCGCGCCAGCCAGAGCACGATTGCCCGGCTGCCAATCGCGCGCGCGATATCGACGCATTTCCGGGTGCGCTCCCAGGCATAGGCACGGTCGCTGGCGCTGTTGGAAGTGTAGGCGCCGTCGATCGTCTGCGGGGCGAACCAGAGGCGGGGGGCGACAAACTCCGGCACGAGACCCTCGTTGCGCAGCGTCTGGTTGACCTCGCCGGCGCGCTGGGCAATCTGCGCGGCCGTAAGCTGGTCGAGCCCTGGCACGACGTCGTCGTCGTGAAACTGGACGCCGTCGAACCCGAGCGATTTGTAGAGGGCGAATTTGCGATCGTGGGGAAACGCGGCGCGCACGTCGGGGCCGAAGGGATCGGCGCCCTCGCTGATGTTCCACGGGCCAAAGGAAAAACGATAGGTGGTGGGTGCGGTCATGGAGTGAAGGGATTTTGGGTGCGGCCCCAGCCAGCACGGCTGGCGCGGTCATGTCGAGAATCGAGACAACGGCGGGCAAGGACAACCGACAACCGGATCGACACGGTCGCGGCGATGATCCTCCGTATCACGATGAAGATCCTCCAAATCGAGTCGCCCGGGCACGCGGGGTGGATAGATGCACCCGTACCGACGCCCGGACCGGGCGAGGTGCTCGTGCGCGTACTGGGCGTCGCCACGTGTCCGCATTGGGATCTGCACATCTTCGGCGGGCAGCCGATGTTCCCCGGCATGACGCTCTCGTATCCGTACATCCCGGGCGCGCCGGGGCACGAGGCGGCGGGCGACGTCGTGGCGCTCGGGCCCGGTGCGACAAAACTCCGCGTGGGCGCGCGCGTGGCGGCGTGGCGCGACACCGGCAAACCGCGGCAGGGATTTTACGCGCAATTCAACACGTTTCACGAGGACGACCTGCTCGAACTGCCGGCGACGCTGGAGTTCGCGGCCATCGCCTCGCTCGAGCTGGCGATGTGCGTGGAGGTTTCGTTTCAACAGCTCGCGACGCTCGGGGGCGTCGCCGGGCGCCGCATCGGGCTGAGCGGGCTCGGGCCGGCGGGTCTCGTCGCGGTGCAACTCGCGCGGGCGCATGGCGCGGCGGAGGTCATTGGCATCGATCCGCTGCCGGAACGACGCGCCCTGGCGGAGAAACTCGGGGCGCACCGCACCCTCGCGCCGGATGCGGCGGCGTGGCCGGCCTCGCGGTCGACCGGGGCGTTCGACGACGCGATTGATCTCTCGGGCGTGCCCGCGTCGATCGAGTTTTTGATGGATCGCACGCGCCGGTGCGTGGCGTTGTTCGGCGTCTTGCGCGAGGATGTGCGCTTCGCGTCGCGCCACCTGTTCGGGCCCGGGCTGATCTTGATGGGCTATGGCGATCACAATCGCGCGGCGGCGGAAACCGCGCGGCGCTTCATCCTCGACGGCCAGCTGCGGCTCGCTCCGCTGATTTCAGCAACGCTGCCGTTTACGCGTTATGCCGAGGGGGTGGAGCAGTTGCGGCGCAAAGCGGCCATCAAGGTGCTGTTCGATCCGTGGGCGTAGTCTGCCATTTCGCCACGCGGCTCAGGCCGCCGTTTCGGCGGGCTCAAGGCCCGGAGCGGAGTCGCAGGGCAACCAACGGACGGGGTTTCCCAACCGCCCCAATACGGGCAGCCTACGGTCCTTCGGCGGTTGGGAAACCGCGGCTCCGCGGGAAACATTCAAGATCGTCCCCGGCGTGATCGAAACGGATCAAAATCGGCGCGAACGCGCGCGAAGTGGAGCACCGCCCGTCAGTATCCCAGCGCCCGCGCATCCGCCCGGCGCGGATCGGCCGCACCGTGGCGGAGGTTTGTTTTCGGATCGACGGCGATCGTCTCGGCGTCGCCCTGGTATCCGCCCTCGTACGAGATGCGTTCCTTCACCGTGTGGCCCTTCGCGGTGAGCAGGGCCGCCGTATCGGCCGACATTCCGTAGCTCTCATACGTCAGCACATCCGGTACCCATTGGTGGTGGATGCGCGGTGCCTCGACCGCCTTCGCCACCGACATGCCGTGGTCGATGACGTTGGTGATGATCTGGAGGACGGTGTTGATGATCGTCGGACCACCGGGGCTGCCGGTCACGAGTACGAGCTTGCCGTCCTTGAACACCAACGTGGGCGTCATCGCGGACAGGGGGCGCTTGCCGGGCGCGACCGAGTTGGCGGCACTTTGCAGGAGGCCGAACATGTTTCTCACGCCAACCTTCGCCGTGAAGTCGTCCATTTCATTGTTCATGAGAATGCCGGTGCCGGGGATCGTGACGCCGCTGCCATGATTGCCGTTGAGCGTGTAGGTATTGGCGACGGCATTGCCGGCGGCGTCGACGCCGGAAAAGTGCGTCGTCTCGGTCGACTCGGCGGCGAAACGCGGGGCCGACGCCGGCGCGGCGGCGAGTTTTAGCGGGCCAAGGCCGGCCTCGACCCGGTCGCTTGGCGTCGCGCGTTGCGGATCAAAATCGCGCATCCGGCGTTTCAGGTAGTCGCGATCGAGCAATTCGGTGACGGGCAGTTTCACGAAGTCCGGGTCGCCCAGATACTCGGCGCGATCGCGAAAGGCGCGGCGCATCGCCTCGGTGAAGAGGTGGTATTTCGCGGCGGAGTTGTGGCCGAGCGCCGCGACGTCGAACGTCTCGATCATCGCGAGCATCTGCAACAAGACGAGCCCGCCCGAGCTCGGCGGAGGCATCGTGATGATGTCGTGGCCGCGATAGGTGCCGCGGAGCGGCGCGCGCTCGACGGCGCGGTAGGCCTTGAGATCGGCGAGGGTGATCACGCCGCCGTGCCGGGCCATGGCGTCGGCGATTTTTTTCGCCGTCTCACCCTCGTAAAACTCGCGCGGGCCGTGCGCTTGCAGGCGCGCGAAGGTCGCGCCGAGGTCGGGCTGCACCCAGCGATCGCCATTTTTCCAAAACGCCCCGCCGTTCTGGTAAATTTTTTTGGACTCCTCGAACAGCGCGAGATTCTTCGCGTTGCGCAGGCTGGCGGCGGTGGCCTGCGAAACGAGGTGGCCCTCGATCGCGAGCCGGCGCGAAGGCTCGCACACCTCGGCCCAGGTGAGTTTGCCGGAGCCGTATTTTTCGAGCGCGAGCGCGCGGCCGGCGACGGAGCCGGGCACGCCGCTCGCCCGCCAGCCGAGCACAGAGGAGCCGGGGCCGGCGAGGACGTTGCCCTGGGCGTCGAGGTACATGTCGCGCGCGGCGGCGGCAGGCGCGGTTTCCCGGTAGTCGATCACGAGGTCGCGACCGGCCGCGCCCGGGCTGGTGCCCGCCAGGTGGATGACCATGAAGCCACCGCCGCCGATGTTACCGGCGGCCGGATACACGACGGTAAGGGCGAGACCGGTGGCGACTGCGGCGTCGACCGCGGTGCCGCCGCGCTGCAGCATCGCCAGGCCCGCCTCCGTGGCGAGGACATGGGCCGAGGTTACCATGCCCCGCGGGGCCTCGACCGCGGAGCGCTGCGCGTGGAGGGGGGACCACAGGGCGAGGAGGAGTGGGGCGATTACAGCGAGCAGGAGCAAGGGGCGGCAGGAGATCATGGGGGCAGATGTGCACAGTTCGCGGCGAAAACGCAATGCGGCGGCAGGCGAAGCGGGTGGGCTGATTCGCGTTGGGCCCGCCGGAGGGAATTTTTTTGCATTGTCACTTGTTTGTCGCTCCAGCGTGCGCATTGTCCCGGCAACATGCACTCCGCACCCACACTGGTGGCGCGTCCCATTCGACGCGCATTTCGCGCTGGCACGGCTGGAGCCGTCGCTGCGCTTGTGTTCCTGAACTCCGCGGCCATCGCGCCGCTCTCCGCCCAAACCGCCCCGGCGGCGGCGAAAAAAGCCGACGAGAATGTCATCAAGCTCGAGGCCTTCGTTTCCACCGGCACGCGTTTCAACGACCGCACGGTGATTCAGTCGCCCGTGCCGATCGATGTGATCATGGCGGCCGAAATGCAGCTGGGCGGTTACACCGAGACCTCGCAGATGCTGCAGTCGCTCGTGCCGTCGTTTAATTTTCCGCGCCCGTCGCTCACCGACGGCTCCGACCATATCCGCCCGGCCACGTTGCGGGGACTCGCGCCCGACCAGACGCTCGTGCTCGTCAACGGCAAGCGCCGCCACACCAGCGCGCTCGTCAACGTCAACGGCGCGGTCGGTCGCGGCGCCGTCTCGGTCGATTTCAACGCGGTTCCCTCCTCCGCCATCGGTCGCGTCGAGGTGCTGCGCGACGGCGCTTCGGCGCAATACGGTTCCGACGCCATCGCCGGCGTGATCAACATCGCGCTCGCGCGCACCAAGGGCTGGGGCTTCGACGCCACCTACGGCGCCACGGGCGAGGGTGACGGGCGCGACTTGAAGCTCTCATCGTACGCCGGCGCGAAGCTGGGCGACAAGGGCACGATCTTTGTCACGGTCTTCGATCGCAACCACAGTCACACCAACCGCGTCGGGCTCGACACGCGCCAGCAGTATTTTGGTGTCGGCGCGGCGGGGCCGGTCAATTTCTCTGGCAACTATGGCTCTGGCACGGGGCTCAGTCCTTCGGCCGGCACGCTCGATCCCCGCGAAGCGACGGTGAACCGTTTCGGCCAGCGCTTCGGCGATCCCCGTTCGAAGGAGCGCGGCGGATTTGTCAACCTTGAGCTGCCACTCGCCAACGGCTACACTGTTTACGGATTCGGCGGCGCGACGCGCAAGCACATCGAGAGCGCCGGCACGTGGCGGCGGGCGGGTGACGATCGCACCGTTCGCGCTCTCTGGCCGAATGGATTTCTCCCGGTGATTCAGTCGGAAGTCTACGACGCGTCCATCGGGGTCGGCCTCAAGGGCAAGGCGGGTGACTGGAACTGGGATCTCAGCACGGTCTTCGGCGGAAACGACCTCCGCTATTCGGTCGCCGAATCGGCCAACGTATCGATGGGCGCGGCAAGTCCCCGCAGTTTCTACGCCGGCAGCCTGCGGTTCAACCAGTCCACCACCAACTTTGACCTGACGAATCAGTTCAATGTCGGCTTGAAAAACCCGCTCAAGGTCGCCGCCGGCGCGGAATTTCGCTGGGAGGAGTATCGGATCTCCCCGGGCACGCCGGACTCGTATCGAGATGGTGGGGTGCGGGTGCTCGACGGACCAAATCGCGGTGGCAGCGTGCAAATCGGAGCCCAGGTGTTTTCCGGGTTCCGTCCGAGCGATTCGGGCACGCACGGACGCGACTCAAAGGCCGCGTATGTCGACATGGAAACCAACCTGACGGAACAATGGCTCGTGTCGGCGGCGGGTCGTTTCGAAGACTATTCCGATTTTGGCAGCAAATCGACGGGCAAGCTGGCCACCCGCTTCGAGATTGTGAAGGAGTTTGCCCTGCGGGGCTCGCTCAGCACGGGCTTTCATGCGCCGCATCTCGCCCAGCAGTGGTTCAGCTCCACGGCGACGAACTTCATCAGCGGCGTGCCGTTCGAAAACAAGACGTTCCCGGTGAGCGATCCCGTGGCGCGGGCCCTGGGCGCCGTTAATCTCAAGCCCGAAACGTCGGTCAACAAGAGCGTCGGTTTAACCTGGCAGCCGTTCGACGCGCTGACCAGCAGCGTCGATTTCTACCAGATCGACATCGAGGATCGCATCGGTCTGTCCTCGAATTTCACCGGCACGGCGATCACGAATTTTCTCGCGACGAAGGGATTGTTCGGGACCACCGCGGGCCGTTTTTTCACGAATGCCGTCGACACGCGCACGCGCGGGATCGACGCCAATCTGCGTTACGTGCTGCAGCTGCGCGAAGGAAGCCGGGTCACGTTCACCGGTGGTCTCAACATCAACCACACCGAAGTCACGAAGACCCAGCCGACGCCGCCGCAGCTCGCGGCCATTGGGGTCGTCACGCCCTTGTTCGACCAGACGGAAAAAGTCCGTTTGGTTCGGGGCCAGCCCCGCGACACGCTCAATGCCTCGGTGGCCTACGATTTGGGCAAGTGGTCCTTCTTCCTGCGCACGGCGCGCTATGGCACGTATGACTACGTGCACTTTGCCAGCGCCTCGCCGGCGCTGGTCGCGGCGCTTTCGCCCGGCTTCACCACGTACACGTTGCCGACAGATCCGGTGAGCGCGAACAGCCAGCTCGTGCAGCGGTATGCGAAACGCTGGGGAACGGACCTCGATGCCACCTACCGCGTGTCGAAGCAGTGCTCGGTCTCGATCGGCGCCACCAACATCTTCGACGAACGCCCCCAAGTGACCCTCGCCTCGCGGATGGTCAATGGCGTCCCGTTCAACGGTAACGACAATGGCGGCACGGCGCCGTATCTCACCAACGCCTCGCCGTTGGGCCTGAACGGAATCACCTACTTCACGAAGGTTAGCTGGAAATTCTGAGTCCCGACGACCGTAGCATTCAGCGATCGACCAAAACGCGGAGCCGATGGGCTCCGCGTTTTTTCTTGAGTTGGCCGACGCTTCCACGAGGAGCGGATGGGTCGCATCTCCCGGTTGACGCCACGAATCAGAGCGCTGGTCGCAGGAGGTGCGCTTGCCCAAGCGCCCATGGCAACCACGGCTTGGGGGCGGTTGGGAAACCACGCCGCAGACGGCAAGCCGCCGATCCGTCGGCCACCGCGAGGTGCGGCGTCAATTCGGAGATGGGCCCGAACGGATGCCGCGGAAAAATCTACGATTGTCGGGACCGGTCCCGTGCGCACACTCCGTCGCTTCCATGAAGCTCTCCGTCGGCTGCACGCTCGGCTATCAAATCATCGCACCCACCGCCGCGTTCACCTTCAACATTCTCGCCAACACCGACGCCCAGCAGCGTTTGCTGAGCGAGACGATCACCTGCACGCCCGAGGTGGAGCGCGAAATCGTGGAAACTGAAAAGGGTGGACGCGCCCTCCGCTGCGAGGCGCCGACCGGCCCATTTGAGCTGCGGTACGCGGCCGTCGTGGAGATCAGCCGTCCGGCGCTGCCCGCGACCGTCAAGCCCGACAACCCCGGCCGCCTGCCGCTCAGCATTCTCACTCACACGCTGCCAAGCCGTTATTGCGAAAGTGATCGGTTCGCCCAGATCGCGTGGGAACTCTTCGGCAAGACCGAGGACCGCGCCGGGCAGGTGCGGGCCATCTGCCAGTGGATCGACCAGAAACTCACCTACGATCCGGCCGCCACCGATTCCCGCACCGGAGCCTGGGACGTGTGGCTCTCGCGCCGGGGGGTGTGCCGCGACTACACTCATCTCGCGATCGCGTTTTGCCGGGCGCTGAGCATTCCCGCGCGCTATGTCGGCGGCTATGCGGCGGGGCTGCAACCGATGGACTTCCACGCCTGCTTCGAGGCTTATCTCGGGGGTGACTGGCGGCTCTTCGACCCGACGGACGACATCCCGCCCGAGCGCATCGCGATCATCTCGCGCGGCCGCGACGCGACGAATGCGGCGCTGACAACGATCTTCGGCCGCGTCACCACCGCGCCGATCAAGGTGACGTGCGAAGTGGTGCCCGACTAGCGCTGGAAAATCTCTGCGGTGGCGAGGGTGAGCCCGGGGAAAAGCGGTGAAGTGCAGGTCTCGGGTTCGTCGATCAGCGCGACCGGCTTGGCCATGCTCTCGGCGAAGACAAACCGCTGGATTTGCCTCAGAGCTGGATCGACCTGCCAGAACTCCACGGTGCCGGCCTTGGCCAGCAGGCCGCGCTTGCGGCGGTCGAGCGCGGCGGAGGAGGGCGACAGAATCTCGATCGCGAGATCGGGCGCGCCGTGAATGCCATCGTCCTGGATTCGCGCAGCGTACTCCCGGGTGACGTAGAGTACGTCGGGTTGGAAGACATTGAAGTCGTCGAGATAGACGTCGCAGGGCGCGCCGAGCGCCTTGCCGATGGGGTGCTGCAGGAGATAATTGTCGAGAATGCGCAACAGGTTCTTCTGAACGAACTGGTGAAACGTATTTGGTGCCGGAGCCGTGAAAAGTTCTCCTTCGACGACTTGGTACCGCCGGCCATCGTCGGGCATCTCCCGATAGTCGGCGATCGTGCACGGCGCGATTTGCGGTGCGGACATGCGCGGACCATCGCCCGACGGCCACGGGCTGTCAAAGATGGATTACGGTTTGGAGGCGTCGGCACGCTCACAATCCCGGGTCCCCGCTCAAACAGCATATAGCGGATTGAGCCCGTGGTTGACGCCCGAAATTGTGTCACCTATTAGGTGACACGGCCGGTTGCGCGGGGCTGGTTGTCGGGTGGAGGACGATATCGCAGCTCAAGGCGATTTCAACGGCGCGGCTGGTCGACTCCGGTCAAACTCCGCCAGCGCGGTCCGCCACGCGGCAACTTCGGCTGCCTTACCGGTATTGGGCGCCGCAGCGTCCCACGCTGCATAAAGTCGCACGAGGCGCTCCATTGCTTCGCGCTCGACAGGCTTGAAGAGCGGCGGAATCAAGGCATCGCGTTGCCGCAGGCCCTCGTCACCGGACAGCAACAGCGGCTCGGCGTCCGCGAATCTTTTCTGGCCGAGCAAACTCTCACCCAGACAGCTTCGTGCTTCGAACGCCTTCCATTCCTCCGGCGTGTGTTCCGCCAACAGTCCCACGCATTCGCGCAACACGGACTCGGCTTCGGCGAATTTGTTCTGCTTGAGGAGATTGATCCCAAGATCCAGCAGGCTGCCGGCGAGCCGAAATGGGCTGGAATCGGGACCGGCGCGATGCATCGAGACGACTTCCCTCATTGTGGCCTCCGCGCCGCTCAGTTTTCCGGCCGTTTGTTGTGCCAAGGCCAGCACCCCCAGCATTCCCCGGGTGCCTGAACCCTTGGGTCCCCAGACGCGACGCTGCCGTTCGACGGTCTGGAAGGCGAGTACCTCGGCTTCAGCGACGCTGCCCCGGGTGGCTTGGATCCACGCGACGTTGATCGCCGCCGCGAGCGTCCCGCGATGATTCTCCCCGTAGTGGCGGGTCCGAACCTGCCACACCTCGAGCGCGAGCTTCTCCGCCTCCTCCAGCCGGCCGGAGTAGGAATATATGGTCGCCAAGCCTTCCTTGGAAGCGGTCGTGTCGGAATTGTCCGGCCCACCCCCGGCGTGGCGAACCTCGAGTGTCTTGGCGAAAAGCTGCCCGGCCTCCGTGATTTTCCCCTGATCGGCCAGAATCCAGGCGAGGGTGTTCATGTAATCAAGGGTTGCGCGCTTTCCAAGACCCGAGGCTTTTGTCTCCAGCTCCACCACCTGACGCTGCAGGTTCTCGGCCTCCGTCAGCTTGCGCTGGAGCCGATAACATCCCGCGAGCCGGGCCATCGCGAATCGCGCGTACCTTGACTCCGGCCCGTTTGTTTCTCGACGCAGCTCCAATACCGTCAGGTGCAATTTTTCGGCCTCGGCCAACTGGCCCAGCTTGCCGCACTCGTCCGCGAGGATCTCCGCGACGTTGAGGGTGGGCCAGTCGCGGGGGCCAAGATGGCGGGTCATTACTTCCAGCATCGCCCGGCGGAACGCCACCTTGCGCTCCAGCAGATTTAGGTTGTCCAAGAACCAAAGGAGCCGGTCAAACGCCCGGCTGGGATGCGGGAAAAAATCGAAACGCGCGAGTGTCCACTGTTCATATGTCATGTCCGCCGGCACGCCGAGATCCGCCCGCGCCGCCGCGAATTGCGCGGCGGTCAGTTTCAACTGGGCTGACGCGACGATCGCCCGCTCCCAAGATTCAGCTTCGGCCGCTTTCCCCTGCAGCGTGGCGAGGATGGCCTTGGTCGCCAGCGTAGCCGGATGTTTCGGTCCCAGTTTCGCGGCGTGGTCTGCCGCGGCGTCAGTGAGCAATTTTTCGGCCTCAGCCGCCCGACCGGCTTTGACGAGCGCCAGGGCGAGATGATCCACATCCTCCGCCGCTTCAGAGACGCCATGTGCCCGGTTCCTGCTTTTCAGCAACTCGGCCAGCACCGCGATGTGTTCGGCCGGCCGTCCCTGGCCGGCGTAGATCCGGCCAAGGTCGGCCAGCCGATCTCGAAACTCATCCGGCCCGGAAACAAACCAGAACGGACGGCGTGCATCCACCAGCTTGACGAGCAAGCGCTCCGCTTCGGCCAGTCGGCCGCGGTCTCGCAGAAATTCGGCGTATTGATTCATCGTCCGCAGTGTCCTCTCATGGGTTTCACCGTGAACACGCTGGCGGATTTCGAGCGACTTGCGCAGCAGTGACTCGCCCAGAACCGCGCGACCGCGACGGGAATGAAACTCAGCCCAGTCTTTCATTGAACTCCACCAGAAGGGCGGGCTTCCCATTGACCTCCACCAGTAGGGCATGCTTTCCAGATCGAGCAACTTCATCAGCTCCAATCGCGTTTCGATTACTTCTGTCTCGGCAATTTTCCCCAATCGCGCCTTGATGGTCAGCAGGAATCGCCAGCCGTCGATGGTCCGTTCGTCCTTTTCTTCGTACAACTGCTGCGCCAGCCCAACCATGCGAGTGGCGTAGGATTCGGCGACTTCAATCTCGTTCAGGTTATAATAGGCTTCGGTCAACGCGCGGTGGAACGTAAACGCCTTTTCCGGTTGGCCGACGGCATGCGTGTCGAGCCGCCCGGCAACCCGGTCCAACACCGTGCGAAACGTAATGTCTCGGGCCGGCGCCTGCCCGGCCGCCGACCAACCTTCCAACTCCTCCTTCAGCAAACCCAGCACGGCTTCCGCTTCAATTTCCCGCGTCGGCGCGTTTGCAATAAACCTCGCCCGCTTGCGTTCGAGGCGCGTGGCTTCGATCGCCTGCCACGTGGTGAGTGTCCCGCCGACGAGGAGGGCGGCCGCAAACGCCGAGAGCCAGAAAGCCGCGACGCGGTGCCGCCGCACGAGTTTCCGCAGCACATACCATGGGCTCGGCGGACGCGCGTTGACGGGTTCGTGGCGGAGGAAATGCCGCAGGTCGTCCGCCACCCCGCTCGCCGTGGCGTAACGCCGCGTCCGATCCTTTTCCAAGCAGCGCATCGTGATCCAGTCGAGGTCCCCGCGGATCGATCCAATGAGGCGAGGCGCCGCGATCCCGTGCTGGCGGGCCGTGAGGGCGAGTGCGTCGCTCCGGACGGTGGTGAGGCAGGCGGATGGCCGCGGCGGCTCCACTTCGCAAATCTGGCGGCGGACCTCGTCGAGCCCGGCCTGCTGCAGCTCCTTTGGATCGAATGGCGTGCGGCCGGTGAGCAATTCGTAAAGCAGAACGCCGAGCGAGTAGATGTCGGAGCGGGTATCGACATCAGTGGCGCTCAGCCGCGCCTGTTCGGGGCTCATATAGGCCGGCGTGCCGACGAACTGCTCCAGTGCGGTGAACATCGTCTGGTCCGTGAGCCGGCCCTGCGTGGCTTTGGCGATGCCGAAGTCGATGACCTTCGGCACCGGCACGCCATCGTGCAGCGTGACGAGGATGTTGGTCGGCTTGATGTCACGGTGGATGATGCCCTTTTGGTGCGCGTGCTGGATCGCGTGGCAGACCTGCGTGAAGAGATCGATCCGCCCGGCGGTCGCCAGGTTGCACTCGTCGCAATAGCTGGTGATCGGCACGCCGCGCACGAGCTCCATCACGAAAAACGGCCGGCCTTTGTCCGTGGCGCCGGCATCGAGCACTTTCGCAATATTCGGATGGTCCATCAGCGCGAGCGCCTGGCGCTCGGCCTCGAAGCGCGCGATGACTTCCTTTGTGTCCATGCCAAGTTTGATCACTTTCAGCGCGACGCGCCGGCGGACGGGTTCCTCCTGCTCGGCCATATAGACGGCACCGCAGCCGCCTTCGCCGATTTTTTGGAGGATCTTGTAGCGGCCGATCCACTGGCCGGGAGTTTCTTCCGTCGTCGCCAAGCCTTTGGCGGACAGGTCGGGCACGGCGAGACGGCGCGTCGCAGCGGTGGGGGGATTCTGTTCGTTGCCGGGAGTGGGTGTGCTCATGGGTCAGGGTTGTGGCGTGGTGGTGGGTGGGGTGGCCGGATTGGTGCGCTCGAATTGGGCGAGCTGCTGCTGCCACTCGGCGGCGAGTGCGGATTTTCCGGTGTTCGGTTCCGCGACGTCCCAAGCGCGGTAGAGTTGGACCAGCCGCGCGAGAGCCTCCCTCATCCGCCGGCGATCCTCGGTCGCGCGGCCGGGCTCCTTTCGTTCGACGAGCTGCCGCACGACCACGAGGGCCCGTTCCGCCTGGGGCGCGGCTGCGGCGTAATCACCCAGGCCCAGATAGGCCAGGGCCAGGATGTCACGTGAAGTGGCTTCGATGCTGCGCGGAGTGCGCGCCGAGAAGCCCCGCGTAAAATTCTTCGCGGCCTGGTCCATCACCGCGCGAAACTCGAAGTCGCCCTGCGCTCCCCCTCCTTGCGAATACCGCGGCGGCATCAACAGAAGCCAGCTCTCCGCTCTCGAGATGCTGGCATGCCAATAACGGGCTTCGATTTCGGCCTTCGATTCGATGCGTTCTCCGCGTTCCGTTCGAATCTGCCAGGCGCTGACGGCAGTACCGCTCATCACCGCCACGAGAAAGGCGCCGGCGCCGATCACCGGCAGGCGGTGGCGGCGCGCCAGCTTGCGCAGCACATACCACGGGCTGGGCGGGCGCGCGGCGACCGGCTCGTCGCGCACGAAATGCTGCAGATCGACCGCGAGTGCGTTGGCGGTTTCATAGCGGCGGGTGCGATCCTTCTCAAGGCAGCGCATCACGATCCAGTCGAGGTCGCCACTGATGAAATCGATCAGTTTCGACGCCGCGGTCTGGCGCAGCCGCGCGGTCGTAAGCAGCGCCTCACCTTCGAGCGTCCCGAGGCACGTGGAGGGTTTGAGCGGCTCGACCTCGCGGATCTGGCGGCGGATTTCGTCGAGCCCGGCGGCCAGGAGCGATTTTGCGTCAAAGGGCGTGCGACCGGTGAGCAATTCGTAGAGCAGCACGCCGAGCGAGTAAATGTCCGAGCGCGTGTCGATATCGAGGCTCGTCATCACCGCCTGCTCGGGGCTCATGTAGGCGGGCGTGCCGATGAACTGTTCGAAGGCGGTGAACAGGGTCGCATCCGTGAGTCGGCCCTGCGTGGCCTTCGCGATGCCGAAGTCGATCACTTTCGGGACGGGGACCGCATCGTTGATGGTGACGAGGATGTTCGAGGGCTTGAGGTCGCGGTGAATGATGCCCTTCTGGTGCGCGTGCTGCACGGCGTGGCAGACCCGCGTGAACAGTTCGAGCCGCGCGGCGGTGGGGAGATTTAGTTCGTCGCAGAATTTCGTGATCGGCACGCCGCGCACGAGCTCCATGACGAAGAACGGCCGGCCCGTTTCGGTCGCCCCCGCGTCAAGGACTTTGGCGATGTTGGGGTGCTCCATCATTGCGAGGGCCTGCCGCTCGGCCTCGAAGCGGGCGATAACTTCCTTCGTGTCCATGCCGAGCTTGATGACCTTGAGCGCGACACGGCGGACGACAGGTTCCTGTTGTTCGGCCATGTAAACAACCCCGCAGCCGCCCTCGCCGATTTTCTGCAGGAGTTTGTATCTCCCGATCAACTGGCCCGGTTTTTCCCCCAGCGGCGAGACCGGCCGGGTGACGGGCAATTCATCGAGAAAACTCGGGGCGCGGTCGTAGGCGGCGAGCAGGCTGTCGATCCTGGCGCGGAGCGCGGTGTCGCCGACACAAGCGTGTTGCAGGAAGGCGGCGCGTTCGATGGCGGGCCGGGCGAGCGCTTCGTGAAACAGGACTTCTTCGCGAGGGGGGTTGCTCATGGCGGGGAGAAATTTCGGGTGATTCTGGGACGGCAGGCGAACGGCCCGGACGTGGGCCTCATCCTTCAACGCGCAATTCCCGTCCAAATCCCCTCATTTTCCAAAATGATTCTCACGCAGCCTGGGTCCCCGAGGCAGCCATTTCCCTGCCCCAGGACGTTGGCGTCGGTTGCAATTTGTCGCGCCATTGGCCCTCGGAACAATGGCCAAACCCGACCGGTCCGCGGAGCGGACCTTACAGCGAGGCGCACGCCGCCACCCGATTGACCGGCCTGGATTCCCGCCTGCCTCAGCGTGCACGAAGGCCGGAAGCGGCGCCTCGCTGGGTGAGTTCCTGGCTCAAGCGCGCGCGGGCGAAAGCCCACCAGCGCTCCGCGGTCGCCTCGGAAATGCCGAGGGCGGCGGACGCTTCCGGGAGCGTGAGTCCGGCGAAATAACGTAATTTGACGAGCTCGGCCTTCTCCGGCTCGTCGACGGCGAGTTTTTCGAGCGCTTCGTTAACCTGAATTACGCGCTCGTCGGCCCCGGCACCCGCGAGGTCGACATCGTCGAGGTTGACGTGTTCGTGCCTGCCGCCGCGACGCTGGGCGAGCCGCTTCCGCGCGCTATCAATTAAGATGCGACGCATCGCTTCGGCGGCGGCGGCAAAAAACTGGGCTCGGCTCTTCCAGTCCGGCTGGTGGTCGGCGCCGAGGCGAAGCCAGACCTCGTGCACGAGTGCGGTGGGCTGGAGCGTGTGGCCGGCCGGCTCGTGCACCATGCGCGCCGCGGCGAGGTGGCGCAATTCGTCGTACACGAGTGGCAGCAGACGGTCCGCCGCCTGCGGATCGCCCTGCTCGATGCGCTGAAGGATGAAGGTAATTTCGCCGGCACCCACGAGACTCAAACCTGGCCCCGGAGAGTCGCGGTTGAAAGGATGAATCTCCGACCCCCCATAGACGACTCTGCGTGGGGCATGGAGGATATCGGTCGGCCACCGTCAATCGGAAGAAACGCCTTCCGCCACGCCGTTGCACTCCGTGCTGGCAAGGCGATCGGCCGTCTGGTAGCTCCGCCGCAGATGAATACCCCTCCGCTTTTCAAGCGCATCCTCACCGCCTGGGTCCTGCTCGCCGGCTCCTCCGTGGGCGCGGAAAACTGGCCGCAGTTCCGCGGCCCGCGCGGTGACGGCGTCAGCCAGGAAACGAACGTGCCCACCCGCTGGAGTCGCACGGAAAACATCCGCTGGAAAACGGCCATCCCCGGCGAAGGCCACTCGTCGCCCATCGTCTGGGGCGACACCGTCCTTCTCACGAGCGCGGAGAAGTCCTCCGGCCAACGAATCCTGCTGCGACTCGACGCGAACACCGGCAAGATCCTGTGGCAGGTGACGGTGCTCACCGCGCCCGCTGAGGCGATGCACCGGGAGAACAACCTCGCGTCATCCACGCCGGTGACGGACGGCATCCACGTGTTTACTTCCTTCCAGGCCGGCAACCGCGCGGACCTGCGGTGTTTCGATTTCAACGGGAAGCAGGTTTGGTCGTCGCAGCCGCTGGCCTTCGATGGCGAGCACGGCTACAGCTACTCGCCCATCCTGCACGGCGACCGTTTGTTTTTCGACTGCCGGCAGGAGGGCGAAGCAGCGCTGCTGGCGCTTGACAAGCGCACCGGTAAGATCGTGTGGCGCGCGGAACCGGGCCGAAAGCGCATCTCGCACGCGCCACCGTTGATCATCGGAGAAGGCGCCCGCACGCAGCTCGTCGTCTGCGGCACCGATGAAATCCGCAGCTTCAATCCGGACACCGGCCAGCCGATCTGGTGGTGCGCGGGACCGAGCGAGGTCGGCGTGGCCGGGCTGTCGTTTGGCGATGGGCTGCTGTTTGCCGCGTCGGGCTATCCCACCAAGACCCGTCTGGCGGTGCGCGTCGACGGGCGCGGCGATGTGACGGGCAGTCACATCGCGTGGTCGTTGCGCCGGCAAGTCCCGTATGTGCCCTCACCGGTTTTCTTCGAAGGGCATCTCTACACGGTGGACGACGGGGGCATGCTGTATTGTTTCGACGCCAAAACAGGCGAACCCACGTGGGAAAAACGCGTGGGCGGCCGGGTGCGGTCGTCGCTGGTGCTGGCGGCAGGCCGCATTTACTCCACGAACGAAAAGGGAGTGACGACGGTCTTTGCCGCCGATCCAAAGGCGTATCGTGAAGTGGCCACCAACACGCTCGGCGAGTTCAGCTACACCACGCCGGCGATCTCCGGCGGGCGACTGTTCATGCGCGCCGGAGGAAATCTCTACTGCATTGGTGCTGGCGGGGCGCAGTAGCCCGCATAAATCGTCGCAACCGTGATCGAGCTGAAGGACCTCCCACAGATTCAGAAAGGCCACAGATGCTGAGCCAGAAAACCGACCATCTGCGGTCTTTCTGAATCTGCGGGAAGCCTCGCCCGGTCCTATTTGCGCCACGCGCGGCGCTGTTCCGCAGACCGAAACGTCCACGCCACGATCCGGCTTTGTTTCTGGCCGTGCCGCATCGGGATGGTCCGAACCTCGCACGCCTTCACCCGGGACAAAGCCTGAAGCAGGAGCGGCACGTGGCCGGCCTTCGAGACCAGGGTCGTGAACCAGCGGCAGCTTTCAGCGCAGGTGACGCTTTCGGCGATCATGCGGCGGACAAAGGCCAGCTCGCCGCCCGGGCACCAGAGCTCGGTCGGTTGTCCACCGAAGTTCAGCACCGTCTCGCTCCGCTTTCCTCCTCCGAGGTTTTTCAGTTTCCTTTCGGTGCCAGAAGCCGCGGCCGCACCCGAGGTATGAAACGGCGGATTGCAGAGCGTGAGATCGAAGCGTTCACCCGGCAGGATGATCCCGTGGAAAATCGCGGTTGCTGAATTCTGCCTCCGGCATCCCACGAGTGGCGTCAGCGCGGCGTTCTCCGCCACGATTTTTTGCGCGTTGCGCAGCGCGACGGGGTCCAGCTCCGAGCCGATGACGCACCAGCCGTACTCGTGGGTGGCGATGATGGGATAGACGCAGTTGGCGCCGAGACCGACGTCGAGGGCGATGACCTGCGATCCGCGCGGGATTTTTCCATTCTGGTCGGCGGCGAGCAGGTCGGCGACGTGATGGATATAATCCGCGCGCCCCGGAATCGGTGGACACAGGTAGCCCGGGGGAATGTCCCAGCGCGCGATCCCGTAGAAATGGGCGAGGAGCGCGCGGTTGAGCGCCTTCACAGCGGCGGGATCGGCGAAGTCGACCGACTCACCGCCGTGCGCATGCGGTCGGACAAACGGCCCGAGCGGAGGAAAGCTCCGTACCAGTTGCTCGAAATCGTAGCGCGCGCCATGGCGGCTGCGCGGGTGCAAGCCGGCTTTTTCCTCGGGCGGCGGGGTTCTCATGGGAGGCTGGGCCGGGTCAATTCAGGTGACGTGCGTTTTACCTTTGAAAGCGAACCCACTGAATGGTGGAACCCGATATCCTGATCGGGCTTTGAACCGTACTCTCTAAAATCAGCCCGTTGGCGACAACGGGCTCCACCTCGGACTGAATCGTTACGGTTTGCCAGGGTCAGGTCGATCATCACGGCCGCAAACTTTGCCGCGCTCAGGTCGATAATCGACACCAGATTCGGGCGGCCGGGATGAAATGCGTCAAATGCTGGGACTCGTGCGCCTCTGGCGCGTTAGCGTTTATTAGCGGAGATTAGCGTTCCCCGTTCTCCGCTGGATTGGGTCCGGTTTGGGCTGTGCTTAGTTGGGAAAATCTTCCTGCCAAGAAAATCTTCCTACCCTCACTCTCCAACTTTTGGCAGAAAGAACGGGTCAGAAAAACCCTCCGCCTCCGACGCCGCTCCCTCCCCTCAAAACTCCTTCCGCGCGCGCAGCGAAAATGTCCGGCCCTGGGCGCCGAGGCTGTACATGTTGAGATCAAAGCCGCGCACCGCCCGGCCGTTGGGCGGCGGCAGGTTGTCCAGGACATTGTAGGACGAGAGGGTGACCGAGAGATTCTTGAAGCCGCGATAGGTGAAGGAAGGCGTAAAGATCGCGTAGACATTTTCACCCCAACCGGCGGTGGTGAATCCGTCGTTGAAATATTTGCCGATGACGTTGGCGCTGACGGACGCGCTGACGGACCGGTAGCTCCAACTGGTGGAGAAGTTGCCGCGCCAGACGGGGGTCCGATATCGGCCGGTGCGGTCAACGAAACCACGGCCCTGGTTGCGATCGTCCCCTGACTTGATGATCTGCGTGGCGGCGGCGCGGAAGCCAAAGTTGCCGTAGCGGGTCCGGGGCAACGCATAGCTGACACCGAAATCCCAATTGCGAGCCAGTTGAAAGCCGACGTTGCGGTAGTTGCCGTGGAAGTACGAAACCGGGCCCGGATTTTCGCGGCTGTTGTCGCGGACGATTGCGTCGGGATACAGTCTCATCCCTTCCGGTGAAAACAGATACTCGATTTCCAGCAGGCCGACGACGTCGCGCAGCTTGATGTCGAAATAATCGGCGCTGAAACTCAGGCCCCTGATCGCCTGCACCTCCAGCACCGCTCCGAAATATTGCACTTTGCCGTCCTCGGGCCCGAGATCGGGGTTGCCGCCGAGGCGGGCGTTATATTGGTGGGCGCCCTCCTGCGGGCGGAGCGGATCGACCACGGATAAACCACCGAATGCCGCGGTCGGGGTCTGGTAAAGCTGGCCGAAATCCGGGGCCTTGAACGACTCGGAGTAGGAACCGCGGAGGAGAACGTGGACGAGCTTGTTCGCCGGCAACCGGAGCAAGGCGGCCACCTTCGGTTTGGTGGTCTGCCCGAAGTCGCTGTAGTTTTCGTGGCGGGCGGCGAGTTGGACTTCGAGCCATTTTTGCACGGGCAACTTGAACTCGACGAAGACGGAATGTGTCTGGCGATGACCGCCGAACGGTGCGCCGCCGCTCGTACCGAGGTAGGCGACGGCGTTGGGACGGGCGTCGAGCGATTCCCGGCGAAACTCGTAGCCGGTGGCGACACCCACCTCGCCCGCGGACCGCAGCGGAATTTGCCAGACGTTGGCGGAGGCGGTGGCGTTGTAGGTGAAACTGTCCGCCAGGTTGTCGTTCATCCGCACCCGCGTGAACAGGCCGGGCACGAGGTCGGGGTTGTCGGAGGGGCCGAACGGATTGTAGGCGGTCGCGCGGGTCGTGCCGCTGAGGGCGGTTTGCAAATCGACCATGCGGATCTGGTCCTGCGACAGAATCGCCCGATTGTAGCCGTAACTCACGCCGCTTTCCCATTCCCAGATTTTCAAGGCGGTGCCTCGCAACCCGACCACGCCCATGGCCGACGCGGCGAGGACCTGCCGCTGGGGTCGGGCGCCCGTGGATTTGAAGTAGAACAGATTCGTTGGGCCGTTCACCAGTGAAACGCCCAGCGGATTGTAGGGATTGGTTGCCGGTAGTGTGAGACCCGTGGTGTTGTAGCCAAAAGGCTGGGTTTCGTAGTAGGTCTTGCCGCGATTGAACGTGAACTGCGCGAAGGCGGACAAGTTCGGGTTGAGTCGCCGATTGAGGTTGCCGTAGACGCTGGAGGAATCACTCGCCGGCGAGAGCTGCTGATCCTTCACCGGATCGTAGCGGTTTGCGTTGGGGATCAGCGTATTCGTGGTCCCGACATACGTAAAACCGGCCTTGGTCGGATTGGACGATGGTGCGCCACCCGTCACCACGTAGTATCCTCCAACGGTCCCAATCCCTGACGCTGTGGCTTGGGCGACGCTGAGAATGATCGGAGAGGGATTTTGAACCACGCTGAGGAAATTCGACCCCTTGACCCCGAGGTAGCGGAAGTCGGTGGAGGTGAGGCCGGTGTCCTGGAGAAAACTCGAGTGGCGGATCACATTTTCCGCGCCGACGGAGATGTCCCAGCCATTCTTGGCCACACCGGTGAATACACTCACGCGGCGGTTCAGACTGTCGTGTCCGGGGGTGTTGGTGGCGCTGAAATCCACGGACGTGCCGCTGTAGTTTTTCTTCAGGATGAGGTTCATCGCGCCGGTGATGGCATCGGAGCCGTAGAGGGCGGAGGAGCCGTCCTTGAGATACTCCACCCGCTCGACGGCGGAGAACGGCACGCTGTTGAGATTGAAGACCGACACGGGCGACCCGTTGATGCCGTTGGTCAGGCCATAGGGAACACCGCGCCGGCCGTTGATCAGGGTGAGGAAGCGGTTGGAGCCCAGCCCGCGGGGATTGGCGGTGACCGAACCGGTGACGAAGCCATTGGTGGTGAGCTCGGAATTGGTCGAGTCGCTGTTGAACGGAAGGCTCTGGATGAACTCGCCGACGGTGGTGAAGCCGCTGCGCTCGATGTCCACCGCGGTGTAGGTGACGACCGGCGCCGGGGTCTCGTAGTCGAGGCGTTTGATGCGCGAGCCCGTGACCTCGAAGGCCTCGAGGACCCTGGGTTTAACGGCGGTGGCGGGGTCGGTGGAAGTCACGGTGGTCACGGCTTCGGTGGTTGGAATCGGCCCAGGGGACGCGGCGGCGAACGCGGACGGAGGCAGGGTGGCGGCAACGACGAGCGAGCCCGCGAGGAGGTGAGTTTTCATTGTGGGTGGGTGAAGGGGTGTAACTGATCCAATGCGAAATAGCGCGCTCAGATCCGCCATCGGGACGAAAGTTTTTCCGGTGCCGGCGGTGGAAATCGTGAAGTTCTCGCCGCACGGACCATACGCTGGGTATGTTCGGCGCCGCCGCAGGCGGCTTAAGGTTTTGGCGGAGCCGCAACCTCCGCCGCCGCGATCTCCGCCCACGAGGGCGCGCGCCAGAGGTGGAGGTTGCCCCGAAAGTTCCAATAGGTTTTCGCGCCGAGAATATTGCCGTCGGGCGAAAAAGCCGACTGCCGGAACGCCGAGCCCTGGGCTTCGAGGGTGAGCACCTGCTCCCAGCTTTCCGTGTCCCACAGGCGCACGGCTTCGAGGCCGCCCGACGTGATCGCCAGCCGGCGGCTGTCGGGTGAAAACGCACTCCCATGCATCCCGGAAATGGTCCCGGTGAGGGTGGTGGCCGGCTTGAAACCAGGCACCGAATACACGGAGGTCGATGAAATCATCGGAGCCGCGAACAGGCGCCCGTCGGGTGAAAACCTCGCGCTGTCTTCACCTGCGGCCACCCCTTCGAGCGGGCGTTCGAGCCCGGAGACCAGGTCGATCAGCGAGCGGGCTCCGCGGTCAAGGGGAACCCCGGGGGGTTCCATGGGAAATGAAGTGGGCTTTTCGTTGGGGCGGACGAGGCAGAACCGGCCATCGGGCGACACGACATATTCGCCGCGCAGAGCGGCGCGTGGCCAGGCCCGCGTCTGCTGCCCGGTGGTCAGATCCCATTCGTACAGCCCGCGAACTGCGGCGTTTTTCTGATCCTCATAGCTCAGCAGGATCTTTTTTCCACCGTCGCGGAAGGCGATCGGCAGCACCCGGGCCGCGGGGGTGGCGAGAACGCGCTCCCGCGCTCCGCGCTGCCAGTTCCACACTTCGATGTGCCCGTCGGGCTGTGCGAAAGCCAGGAAGGGAGGGTCACTCGCCAGACGGAACGAACCGGATTTAGGAGTGAGCGAGGGGGCGGTAAAGACGCTCTCCTGATCGGCGAAATCGCGGCCGCGCCAACGTTGCACCTTGCGGCCCTCCAAGTCCACGGTGATGACGGATTGGCTGTCGGGTGCAAAGGCCCAGTCCATGGTCTGGGAATCAAGCCGGCTGTAAGCGCCGGGCGCCCGGGGAATGGTGGTATCCCAAAACAACACGGCGTCATCGCCGGCCGAACTCACAAGCGTGGTCTTGTCCGGCAGCAACTCAAGCGAGGTCACCGGGCTCTGATGCCCGCGCAGCGTCCGTTTAAGTTGCCGGGTGTCGACATCCCAGATCCTGATCGTCTGGTCTTGCCCTGCCGAAGCCAGGGTTTTGCCATCGGGCCAGAAAACGAGTCGGCTTACGGTGCTGCGGTGGCCGTTGAGGCTGCCGAGCATGCGGCCCGTGGCTGCGTCCCAAAGATGAATCGCCGTTTCGGCGCCGGAGGTGGCGGTGGCGAGGATCGTTCCATCGGGCGAGAAACGCATCGCAGGGATATGCTCGGCGGCGACCTTGGCCGTCCAGAGTTCCCGGCCCGACGCCACCTCGGCGACCCGGACGGATCCTTCCCAGCCTTCAATCGCCACCAGGCGGCAGTCCGGGGTGAACCTGATTGCGGCTCCGCCGAGGTGGGAAAATTTTTGCAGCACTTCCCCCGTGGCGACGTGCCAGAACGCCACTTCGCGGACCTGGGTGGTGAAAAAGATCGTTCCGTCGCTCGAAATGACGTTGGGCCCGCTGATGCCCTGTGCGATCGGCCAATCCCGCACGACCTGCCGCGTGGTGAAGTTCCACAAGGTCATGTGCGCGCTCGCTGGGTCGTTCGGGCTGCGCGTTTGAAACAGCAGCCAGGGTTCGACGGGGGAGAAGGCCGCGCGCACGACCGCGGTCCCGGCGGGCGCGGGCAGCGGCACGACCTGCTGCGTGGTGACATTCCACACGATCACCCGCGCACTCTCGGAGTTCTTTGGTTTGCTCGAACGGATGAGAAGCCAGGTTCCCGCAGGCGAAAAAACCGCGTTCTCGATCTGCTCCCCGACGGGAACGGGCAGCGGCGAAGGCTGGTGCGTGCGGAGATTCCAGAGGCCCGCATCCGGGCCGGAGATCGCGAGCCAGTTTCCGTCGGCGGATACCGAGAGCTGCCCTCGAATCGGTTTGTCCGACAGGCTCCAGGCCGCCTCGCTCCGGCAGAACTGCCAGAGGTAGCGCCATTCCCAGCCGCGGAGGTCGGTTTCGCCGGGCTTCGGGCGCTGGCGGTTGAGCAGCACCTGCGCGCGGCCGAGGTTGTCGATGGCGAGGGCCTGCTGCACAAGGTTCATGTCGCTGGCGTAGGACTGCCGGCGCATCGTGAGCGCCTGCGCTTCGGCACGTCCGCGGAGATCGGATTCCACTCCCCGCAGGCGGGCCTGTTCCTGCTCGCCGCGTCGCGCGGTTTTCTCAGAGGCGGTGGCGAGTTGCTGCGCTTGCATCGCCTCGCGCTCGGCGCGCGTGGCGCGAATCGCCTGCCACGTGCTCACGGCGGCGCCGAGCACAAGCACGACGCCGATGGCGGCCGCGGTCGCAAACGCGATCCGGTGGCGGCGGATCAGTTTTTGCAGCAGATACGCCTGGCTCGGCGGACGCGCGACGACCGCCTCATTGCTCAGGTGGCGCGACACATCGAGCGCGAACGCACTCGCGCTCTCGTAACGGCGCGTGCGGTTCTTCTCGAGCGACTTCATCACGATCCAGTCGAGGTCGCCGCTCAGCTCGGTGGAGAGTTGGTTGGGCAGCGTGCCGCGGAGCTTGGCGAGGACGGTGCGGTCCGAGAGTGCGAGGGTGCTTAATCGCGCCGAGGGCCGCGGCGGTTCGACTTCGCGGATGATCCGGCGGATTTCGTCGAGTCCGGCCTGCTGCATGCTCTTGGGATCGAACGGCGGCTTGCCGGTGATCAACTCGTAGAGGAGGACGCCGAGCGAGTAGACGTCGCTGCGGGTGTCGACATCGAGGCCGCTGAACTCGGCCTGCTCCGGGCTCATGTAGGCCGGCGTGCCGATGAACTGCTCGAACGCGGTGAACACCGTGGCATCGGTGAGGCGGCCCTGCGTCGCCTTGGCGATGCCGAAATCGATCACCTTGGCGACGGCAATGTCGTCGTGCTGCGCGACGAGGATGTTCGACGGCTTGATGTCGCGATGGATAATCCCCTTCTGGTGCGCGTGCTGGATCGCTTGACAGACGGAGATGAAGAGCTGCAGCCGTTGCTCGGTGGAAAGATTGTTGTCGTCGCAATAGCGCGTGATCGGAATTCCCCGCACGAGTTCCATGACAAAAAACGGCCGGCCGAGGTCGGTCGTGCCGGCGTCGAAGACCTTCGCGATATTCGGGTGGTCCATCAGCGCGAGTGCCTGGCGCTCGGCCTCGAAGCGGGCGACGACGGACTTGGTGTCCATGCCGAGCTTGATCACTTTGAGCGCGACGCGGCGGCGGACGGGCACCTCCTGTTCGGCCATCCAGACGACGCCGCAGCCGCCTTCGCCGATTTTTTCGAGGAGTTTGTAGCGGCCGATCTTGTCGCTGGGTTTTTCCTCGGGGGAGGCGGCCATCTGCTGAGTGGGCGGCGACGTGAGAAAACTCTGCGCGAGGTCGTGGGCGCGCAGCAACGCATCGATCCGTTCGGCCAGCGCGGCGTCACCGGCGCAGGCCTTCTCCAAATAGGCCGCGCGTTCCGCGCCGGTGAGCGCGAGTGCGCCGGTGAACACTTCTTTGTCTCGATTCATGGGGAGGGGTGGGAGGGCGCGTGCGGCCGAGCGGGCGTCGGCGGCAAGCGGGGGGGCGGAAACAGCGTGGGACGATTGGGCATGGAGACAAGGGTCGCGTAGTGAGTTGACAGGAGGAAAAATGCGGCCGGGAAACTCACCGGTGCTGTCCAAAGCGAAATTTCGAGTCCAAACCCGACAAGTTTTCGGAATTCTTTTTCACGGAGCGCACGGAGCTCCAATCCGAGGGCACAGAGCGACGGCAGCCACCCGCAGACGGTGGGTTTCGCACCGCATCTGTGGTCTTTCTGAATCTGTGGGAGTGTCCTTCATTCCTCTGTCCCCATTCCTCTGTCATGGGATTGGTCTTGGTTCCTGGTTGTTTCAGCATCGTTGAGACGGCAAAAAGAGGGTTGGCAAAAAAGCCCGACGCAGAACGCCGAGCGGTGACTGCGGAGAGGATCCCAGCATCGTCCCACGGATTCGAAACTTTTCTCACCCAGACACGCCAAATCCGTTCAGTTGCGGCGGCGTCGGCCGGGGCCCGCGGCGAAACCCCTCACTTGCTCAGTCGCCCGATCTCGTTGAACAGCCACGCGCGGGCGTAGGCCCAGTCGCGTTCGACGGTGCGGGTGGAAACGCCGCGGGTTTCAGCGATTTCCAACAGGGTGAGGCCGACGAACTGGTGCAGCTTCACCGTTTCGGCGAGGTGCGCGTCGTGGGCGGCGAGGCCATCGAGCGCCTCGTGGACGAGCAGGAGTTCGTCGTCGGCCGCAGGCGAAGCGACATCGAAACCGGTGGCGTTGGCGCTGACTTTTTCCAGTTCGCCGCCGTGGCGGAGCGCGCGGCGGCGGCGGGCGTTCTCAATCAGGATCCGTCGCATGGCCTCCGCCGCCGCGGCGAAAAAGTGCGCGCGGTTCTTCCACACCGGCTGCGCGTCGCCGCCGAGCCGCAGCCACGCTTCGTGGACGAGCGCGGTCGGCTGGAGCGTCTGGCCGGCGGACTCGCGCGCCATCTTCGCCGCGGCGAGTTTGCGGAGTTCGGAGTAAACCAGCGGGAGGATCTGGTCGGCAGCCTGCGCGTCGCCGGAGTCGGCGCGGTGCAGCAGGAGGGAGAGGTCGCCGGGAGCGGGTTCCGGAGGCGGAGGGGCGTCACTCATGGGGACAAAGCGGAACATTCAACGCTCAACGTTCAACTCCCAAGTCGGAGCTGGGCGATGATATTGTCGGAGATCTTGTTTTGAGCCACTCTCCGAGGTGGGGCTGGCTCTCCGAGCCGGCCTCCTTCGAGCCGGTGAATCGTTTGGAAATCAAGGCCGGTTCGGAGAACCGGCCCCACCTCGGAGCCCTCAAGATAAGCGGTGCGAAATCTCGGGGCTGATTACAAAACCGCCCAACGATTTCGTTTTAGGCCACATGAACTCAAGCTGGCCGCCGACCGTGGCCTTGGTTTTCCGCTCCGCGCGGAAAACTGCCGGAAAACTCCTCAGAACAGCGGCGCGTTGTTCTTCGGGTCGGCGAGCAGCGCCTCCCAGCGCGGGTCGCCGCGCAGCGAGGCATAGGCCGGCTCCACTCTTAGCAGGTGAACATTCAGACTGCTCGGGATTCGCAGTAGCCGGGCAATTTCGTCGATGGCGCGATCCTTGTCACCGATCCAAGCGTAGACTCGGGCGCGCACTCCGCTAATCGACACGCCCATGAAGGCGTTGCTGGCCTCCGGAATAATCTCCGCGGCCAGGGTAATCCGCCGCAGCGCCTCATCCTTGTTTCCCAAAATGGCCTCGACGACCGCGCCTTGTCGGAGGAGCTGGGTGTTGGTGGGGTCGAGTTCCAGCCTCGCGCGCAACCTCGCCGAAAGGTCCCCCAGCCGGGCGCGCACACCCTCCTTGTCGCCCAAGTCGCAGAGAACTTCCGCCACCTCGATTGCGGTGTGGTCGGACCTCGATAGTGAATGCGTCTGTGCCCCCGGGTCTTCAATGGTGGAGGGCCGGGCCCCGTCCAACCGCAAGTATTCAACGTAATCCTTGCGCCACGAGGCCAGCTCCATGTGCAGCCGAGCCATCTCGGGCGGTTGTGGCGTGCGCGCTTCCAGTCGGGCGAGCAGTTCTTCCATTTCCCGCGTTGAGCCTGTGGCACAATACAGCAGCCGCGCTTGTTCGACGGCATCCTCCCAGCGGCCCGGCCGGAGCCGAATCGCACGGCGTCCCTCAGCGATCGCCTCCTCGAAGCGACGGACCCGCCCGTAGATCCCCGCGAGCGCGCCGGCGTAGTCGGCATTACTCGGGTAGAGCAACGTCGCGGTCCGATGAGTGGCAATCGTTTCGGGCCACCGGCCCTGAATGAACTGTAGGGTGCCAAGCCGACCGAGCGTCTCCATATCGTTCGGTTGGAGCCGCAGCAACTTCTCGAACTGCTCGCTCGCACGAGCCGGATCATTCAGTCCGAATTGGTAATGGACGCCGGCCGAGCGGATCACCTCCGGTGATTCCGGCGCGAGCGCGAGCGCACGTTCGATGGCCGCCTTCGCCTTCGCCAGTCGGGCCGGAGTCAGGTCGTGACTCGCCGCGCTGATTTCCGAGTGCACCACCGCCAGTTCACCCCACGCCATCGCGAAGGTCGGATCAAGATCCACGGCCGTTTGGAGCCACCGCTCTCGATTTTGAAAATCGGCGCGCGTGCCGCTACGCCTCACCGCCCGCGCCTTGAGGTAGAGATCAAGGGCGGCGATGTTTTCCGTCGGTCGCCGCGCCAGGAGGTCCTTTTCCTGGGGTGAAATCGCCGCCTTGAGTTCACCTGCGATGGCCTGGGCCAGCTCGGACTGGACGGCGAAGTAGCCCGCCGCCGACATTTCGCGATCGAAATTTTTCGCCCAAACCTGCTCGTCCATTGCCGCGCGAATGAGCTTGCCGGTGATGCGCACGGTGTTGCCCGCGCGTTGCACGCTCCCCTCCAGCACGTAGGCGACGTTGAGCTCGCGCGCGATCTGCGGGATCTTCTTCTTCGTGCCGCGGTATTCCATCACCGATCTGCCAGGGACCACCTGGAGTTGGCCGATGCTCGTGAGGCTCGTCAGGATGTTGTCGTGAAAGCCGTCGGTGAAGAACTCGTTTTCCTGTTCCGTGCTGCGATTGGTGAACGGGAGCACGGCGATGGATTTTTCGGCGGCGGGCCGGGAAGGCGAGCCGGGGCCACCGCCCGACAGCAGGCCGACGGAGACCACCGCGCTGGCGATCATCCCGGCAATCACCAGCGCGCCTACTGCGACCGGGAGCCGGTGGCGGCGGAGGAATTTTCTGGTGCGATAGGCCACGCTCGGCGGACGAGCGACGACCGGCTCGTGGCGGAGGTGCCGGCCGAGGTCGAACGCGAGATCGCTCGCGGTGGCGTAACGGCGCGCGCGATCCTTCTCGAGACAGTGCATCACGATCCAATCGAGGTCGCCGCTTAGCTGCGTGGAGTGTTGGGTGGGCGCGGCACCGCGGAGCTTCGCAAGCGCCGTGCGATCGGCGGCGGCGAGGGTGCTCAGGCGCGTGGAGGGCCGCGGAGGATCGACCTCACGGATGATACGGCGGATCTCGTCGAGCCCGGCCTGCTGCAGGCTCTTCGGATCAAACGGCGGGCGGCCGGCGAGCAATTCGTAGAGGAGCACGCCGAGCGAATAGACGTCGCTGCGCGTATCGACCTCCAGGCCGCTGAACTCGGCCTGCTCGGGGCTCATGTACGCCGGCGTGCCGATGAACTGCTCGAACGCCGTGAACAGCGTCGCATCCGTGAGCCGGCCCTGCGTGGCCTTGGCGATACCGAAGTCGATCACCTTGGGCACGGCGAGGTGGTCGTGCTGGGCGATGAGGATGTTCGACGGTTTGATATCGCGATGGACGATGCCTTTTTCGTGCGCGTGCTGGATCGCGTGACACACTTGACTGAAGAGCGCCAGACGGTCCGCGGTCGAAAGATTGGCCTCGTCGCAATAGCGCGTGATCGGCACACCGCGCACGAGCTCCATCACGAAATACGGCCGGCCGGTGTCGGTCGCGCCGGCATCGAAAACTTTGGCGATGTTGGGATGATCCATCAGCGCGAGCGCCTGCCGCTCGGCCCCGAAGCGCGCGATCACCTCCTTCGTGTCCATGCCGAGCTTGATGACCTTTAGCGCCACGCGACGCCGCACGGGCTCTTCCTGCTCGGCCATCCACACGACGCCACAGCCACCCTCGCCGATTTTCTGGAGGAGCTTGTAGCGGCCTATCTTGTCGCTGGGTTTTTCCTCAGGCGACTTGGTCTCGCGTGGGACGAAGGCCGTGGGCAGGGCGCGTTCGGCCTCCGCGAAGCCGGCGAGCAGTTCCTCCACCCGGACGCGCTGGGCCGGATCCTCCGCGCACATCTTCCCGAGGAAGGCGCCGCGTTCGGTGGCCGGCAGGGCCCGCGCCTCGGCAAAAACGGTTTCGTCGGAACTCATGGGCGGGAAACGGTGCGGGAAATTGGGGAAATGACCAATGACCACTGACCAATGACCAATGTTCAATGGCAGGGTGGAGATACTATTCGGCGGTGAGTGCGGGTGGCAAGGCTACGACTGTTTTTCGAATCTCTGGCGCGATTCAGCCGCTCGTGTTTGCCCACAGAAATTCAGGCAGACAAGCTGTTGGCAAAAAGATGGCGGGTAAAAGATGGAATCCGCGGCAACGGGGTTGGCATTTTTTTACCCGCCATCTTTTTGACTCTGCCCGGACCGGCTCCGTGTTGTCCTTGGTCGTGCTTGCCGGAAAGTCGAGACGACGGACGTTTCGACTTCTGGGCAGTGACCCAGCTTGTCCGCCGGAGGAGGGTTGCCCTTCGACTCCGCTCAGGGCCTTGGGACATCTGCCGAAAAGGCGGCCTCCTGCCGCAGCGAAATATTTCCGGGCGAGGCCTCCCGCAGATTCAGAGAGACCGCAGATGGCCGGATGTCCGCCTCAGCATCTGTGGCCTTTCTGAATCTGTGGGCGGTCCTGCATTTTGGTCACGTTCGCGACGATTTCAAACCACTGATTCTCCCAGAAGGAAACGGAGAGAACGGAGAAGGGCTGTTTCTCTGGGCTTTTTCTCTGTTGCCTCCGTTATCTCCTGTTAAATGTCTGGGTTTGGTTGCGACCCTGAGCTGTGTTGGGAAAGATGCGGACTACCGCGAGCTCGGGCTGCCCGCCAACATCGTCTTGGTGGTGACCTCGGCTTGGTCCCGCACGCTGAAGTAGAACGTCTGCTTCAACTGGGCCGCCACCGGCCGGCCGTCCTTCAGCGCCGGCGTGAAGGTCCACTTTTTGATCGCGGCGAGGGTCGCCTCGTTGAACTCAAAATTGCTGCTGTTGACGACATTGGCCTTCGTCACGGCTCCCTTGGCGTCGACCGAGATGGCCACGGTGACTT